>OCZT010006469.1_pt1 | contig 11598 bp, 12 predicted proteins | sample 1539031 | NCBI WGS metagenome assembly OCZT01 (sample SAMEA3539308, study PRJEB22396) | soil metagenome | biome: tundra; feature: field; material: soil | place: USA | collected 2010-05 | depth 0.15 m
CCTGGTCCCCCGGGACTTCGTCATCGAGGCGATGGACCAGCTGTCCGTGCTCGACGGGTCGATCGGGGGGACCTTCGCCCTCACGGACCCGAACCCGCCAACTGTCCGACAGCTGGTCGACTCCTTTGCCGGCCACTTGGGCAAGCGGGTCATCTGGGTGCCGCTGCCGCTGGGCATCACCCGGGCCGCGGTCGGCTCGGTTCCGGGGCTGGAACGCCTGCTCGGCCTGCCGGCCGAAGCGCTGAACTACTTCGCCTCCCCGACCACCTACTCCACCACGAACACGCTCGCTGAGCTGACCGGGACCGGCCTCGAGTGCCCGCCGTTCGAGAGCTACGCCAGCAGATTGCTGGACTTCATGGTCAGCCATCCGGAAATCGACTCCTCGGCGATGGTCTGAGCACCCTGAGCCCGAAGTCCAGCACAACCCAAGGAGTCAGGATGCCAGAGGTCAACCCCACACTTATCGTCCATGTCAGCCTGACGGGATCAGAGCGGGACTACACCAAGGACGTGACCTTCCTCCAGCATGACTTCCGGATTATGCGGATGGGAACAAACGGTGACGTCGCTGCCGCCGAGGCGCTTGTCCGGAAGTGGGCCGACGAGGCCGCCGCGATCGCGGTCACCGGCATACGGGAGGCAAGAGCTGCCGGGCTGTACGACGGGGAGCTGGAGGCAATCGAACGGGTCAAACGCGCCACGACGGCTGTACCGGTAACCGACGGACACGCGCTGCGCGATGTACTTCAGGAGTGGGCAATCCGGCACGTCCAGACTGAGATGCCGGGGTTCTTCAACAACGCCCGGACCGTGGTCCTTGGCGGCGTGAACCACGACAGGACCACCCGGATCCTTCGCGAGTTCACCCAGAACCTTGAGTTCGCCGACCCGCTTCTACGCCTGGATCTGCCGGCCAAGCTCGACTCCATCCCAGTCCTCGGGCTGGCGGCAAACGTGGGACTCTGGCCGATCCGGCATCTACCGGGTCAGGTGAAGTCGCGTCTCAACGCACCAGGCCACCGAATCAGCAACGCGATGGCGCGCAAGGCAGCCCGCAACTGCGACGTCGTGGTTGCCACCTACGACGAGTTGACCGGCTTCGGCTTGGAGGATCTGGCCGGCAAGACCGTCGTCACCTCTGCCATCTCGGATGACCGGCTCGCCGAACTGGCCAGCCGCGGCGTTGACATGGTGCTCGACGCCACACCTCAACCGTTCCACGTCACCGTCGTGGCGGCTGTGCTGGAGGCCATGATGCTGGCCACCGTGCCCAGCTCCGGGGGCCTGACCAATGACGATTTGCTTGACATGATCATCTCGGCGGGGCTAGAGCCCCGCGTGCTCTACCCGAATGGCCCCAAGCGGAAGAGCAGGTTCGCCTTCGTCATCCACCCCCTGTCGCAGAAGTTCTTCCAAAGCGTCGAGCCACTCGCAACGATCGCCAACGTAGCGCCCCCGGCGGTGATCGACGTCATAGAGAAGGCGCTGGCGTACGCACCACCGTTCACGTACTCCCACATCACCGGCATCAAATCGCCCACCGGTGCGGAGGCCGAAGGCTGGCTCATCTCGGTGGGCGGGACCCCCAAGGAACTGATGGCTCACAGCCCCGAGTTCACCTACGCGCGGCTGCTCGCCGCGGCCGAGACCGCCCAGAAACTTGGCGCACAGGTCATGGGGCTCGGCGCGTTCACCAAGGTCGTCGGTGACGCGGGCGTAACAGTGGCCAAGCAGGCTCCGCTGCCGATAACGACAGGCAACAGTTACAGCGCCTCCGGTGCCCTGTGGGCAGCGCACGAGGCGCTGATGCAGCTCGGGCTCACCGAGCTCGACGACCAGGGACGGATCAAAGGCAAGGTCATGGTCGTTGGCGCAACTGGGGCCATCGGATCGGTATGCGCCAGGCTGCTGGCGCTGTCCAGTGATGAGCTGTGGCTAGTGTCGCCCGAGTCGGCAAAGCTGCTGGCCCTCAAGCACGACATCGAACGAGGAAACCCCCGGGCCGAGATCCATGCCGCCGCCACTCCCAACGACCACCTGTGGGACATGGATCTGATCGTCACTGCGACCTCGGGTGCCGGCAAGCGAGTCCTGGACATCATGGCAGTCAAGCCAGGCTGCGTGATTACGGATGTGGCGCGCCCGCTGGACCTGTCGGCAGAGGATGTGGCCAAGCGTCCCGACGTGCTCGTGGTCGAGTCCGGCGAGATCCAGCTGCCCGGCGACGTGAAGATGAAGAACATCGGCTTGCCGAGCGGCGTGGCCTACGCCTGCATGGCCGAGACCGTCGTGCTGGCCCTCGAAGGGCGCTACGAGACCTTTACCGTCGGCCGCAACATCGAGTGGGAAAAGGTCAAGGAGATCTACAAGCTTGGCCTCAGGCACGGAATGAAACTGGCCACGATCTCCGGCATCAACGGCGTCTTCACCACAGAAGATCTCACCAGAATCCGTGAACTCGCGCTGGAACGCCGGGCCCAGACCGTGGCCGGGGACAGCTGATCCGTCGCAGCGAAGAAGGGCAGGGTCGGGCCATCAGCCCCTTTTCGGGGGACCTGAGACCATCAAGGACCAGGCGGCTCGGCGGCTGACTCGAGGCAGGACCAGGGGCACGGGGCTCTGCAAGACGGCCCTGATGGCCGCTGTCCTCGCCGCCGCCAGCGCCCGCCTCGCCCGCGCGACTCGCAGAGACGACGCTCAAGCCCGGCGCTGTCCCTGCACGTCGCCGCGGTCCGTTTCCTCGGGCTGTTCAGGACGATTACCGGCGTCAGCCCACCGTCCCCGCGTGACGGCGCCGCTGTCATAGGAGGACGACGACGCGCAGGACCCTCGACCGTCGGTACGCGGTGATGGTGAGTCGGGGCTCTATTGCAGCAACCGCTCGAGACCGCCAGCGACCCGGGAAGGCACGAACGCCACGACGGTGTGCTCAGCCGGCCCGAGCCGCCCGAACGGGTCGAGGGCAAGGCGGCGTTCCAGGTCCTCCCGGTTTGTGCCTGCAACGAGGATCAGCCCGCCCACGCTCGGCACCTGACGACCCGATGCGATGAACACACCGTCGGCGTACTGCTGGTCCAACCAAGCCACATGCACGGGCAACGCAGCGTCGACCTGCGTCGGGTCGACGAGGTGGGTCAAGGTCACCACAAACACAGCAACATCGAAGGGCCTGATGCCGCACCGACTTGCAGGCCCCGTTCACCTGGCACCCGCTCGTCCATCCTTCTGAGGGCTCGACCTCATGTATGGTTCGGCGATGCATCAGTCTCAGGACTAGGCCGGGCCGGTCGCACACGCAGCGTGCGTGTCAGCGCCCCTCCGTCCTCTCAGGCAACTCGCGCGAAGCTCTGCCCGCGACGGGTTCCTTGACCTTCCTGGAGACCAATCCCATGCCCCGTCCCGTCGGGGCGGTGAACTACGTCGCCGTGCTTCGGATTCCCGGAGCGCCGCGCGCGTTCACCGCTGCCACCCTTGCACGTCTGTCCATGGCACCGTCGTGCTATCCCTACTGCTGAGCATCCAGCACGCAACGGGTTCGTTCGCCGCTGCCGGAGTCGCGCTCGGTGCCTTCGGGGTACCGAGCATCATCAACCCGCTGAAGTCCCGAGCCATCGACGCAAACGGGCTGCTCCGCGTCCTGGCGCTGCTCGGGACCGCCTACACCGCCGTCCTCCTCGCGATGGCCGCGATCGCCCAGTTCGGTGTCAGCGCGTCTATCTCGTATGTCGCCTTAGCGGGTCATTGCCGGGCTCCTCACAACGCCGGTCGGCCCGGTGATGCGCGGGATCTGGGCGTCACTGACCCCCGACCTTGCCGCTCGGCAGCGGGCGTACAGCCTGGACGCTGTCACCGAAGAGACTCTGTTCGCCATTGGTCCCGTTCTCGTCGGCACTGTCGTCGCACGCAGCACCCCTTTGGCTGCACTCGTGGTCACGGCAGTGCTGGGGCTCTGGGCCTCGCAACGTCCTCAGTCAACCGGGTTCCGGGCGCAAATCTGTCCATGACTAAGAAACCTCGTGGCGTCGTGGGGCCATTGGCGTCGCGCAAGTTCCGGTGGGTGGTGCTGGTCATGTTCGCGGTCGGTTTTGGGCTCAGTCCGCTGGACGTTGCTGCGACAGCGTGGGCAGCGGAGACCGGCAGCGCAGCGTCCGCCGGATACCTCCTCGCGGCCTTGTCAGTGGGCAGCGCGGCGGGAGGGCTGATCTGGGGTCATGTACAACACCGCCACCATTACTTCGCTCAGCTCATCACGCTGCTTGCGGCGTTGGCGGTCGGCACCGCGGCGGCCGGATTCGCACCGTCCTTGCCAGTCCTGGCCGCGATGCTTGCGCTCGCCGGCCTGGCAGTCACGCCGATCTTCCTCGTGGCCTACCTGGCTGCGGATCTGCTCACCGCCCAAAGCGCGCGCACCGAGGCCACGACGTGGGTCGCGACCGCCAGCAACCCCGGCATCGCGCTCGGAGCAGCATGCGCCGGCTACCTGGTCGACAGAACGTCGCCTCAGACAGCGCTGCTCGTTACCGGCGCCACGATGGCGTTTGCCGCGGCCACTCTTTGGGCTATGCACGCGATGATGTCAGCTGGTACGAAACGCGGCGCCACATCCTAAGCGGACGAGGGAAAGCGCGGAGAGCGTCAAAGTCGATTTGCGGAGAAGCCGAGGGGTCTTGCGGGAGCGCGAAGGTTCCGGATGCGCCGCCGCCTTCGAGACCGAACGCTCCCGTTACTCCAGCGCCTGAGCCTGGTGGCTGTGCGATCTTGAGGTCTTGGCGCCGGACCTGCAGATATCGCAGTGATCGCGTCCTTGCGGCGCGAGCTGCAGGTCGAGCGCTCAGGGGCAGGGACGGGGTGGTCGGTGGCGGCGGCTACCGTCGGTGGGTGACCTCCCGCCCCGCGCCTGACGCACCGGCGCTGCGACGAGCCACGCGTGGGGTGTACCTCGTGTTCATCGGCTCCGGTCTTGGCTTCGCCAGCTGGGCCGCGCGTATCCCGCAGGTGCGCGAGGAGCTCGACTTCACCCCTGCCGCCCTGGGCCTGGTGTTGCTGGCCATCGCCGTCGGCTCCCTGATCGCGCTGCCATCCGCCGGCATGATCGTCCAGCGCATCGGCGCGGCGAAGACGATCGTCGTGATGTCCTTGATCCTCGCGACGGGCATCGCCACCGCCGGGGTGGGAGTCCTTGTGGGCGTAACCCCCGTGGTCATCGGCCTGGTGCTGATGGGCTTCGGCAACGGCGGGTGGGACGTGGCCATGAACGTGGAGGCGGCCGCGGTCGAGCAGCAGCTCAAGGGCTCGATCATGTCCCGCTTCCATGCCGGCTTCAGCCTCGGCACGGTCATCGGCGCACTGCTCGGTGCCGCGATGAACGCGCTGCACGTCTCGGTCACCGTGAACCTGCTGCTCATCGCGCTGCTCCTCGCGGTCGCGATGCCGCTGTCGACGCGCGGCTTCCTGCCCGCCGGCACCGAGGCGCATGACCAGCCCAGCGAGAACATCCATCCGCTCAAGGCCTGGATCGAGCCGCGCACCCTGCTCATCGGCCTGTTCGTCCTGACGATGGCGTTCGCCGAGGGCACCGCGACCGACTGGATCGGCGTTGCCGCGATCGACGGCTATGGAGCGACGGCGGCTCTGGGGTCTCTGGCCTACGGCGTCTTCGTCACCTCGATGACCATCGGCCGCTGGTACGGCACGCAGATCCTGGACCGCTTCGGCCGCGTCCCCGTGCTGCGGGCCTCCGCGGCGAGTGCCCTGATCGGCTTGCTGATCGTGGTGTTCGGGCCCAACCTGGTGACCGCCATGGCCGGCACGGTCCTTTGGGGCCTGGGCACTGCCCTCGGCTTCCCCGTGGGGATGAGCGCGGCGGCCGACCAGCGACACTACGCCGCCGGACGGGTCAGCGTCGTGGCGACCATCGGATATGTCGCTTTCCTCGCTGGTCCGCCATTGGTCGGACTCATCGGTAACCAGGTCGGTGTCCTACGCGCACTCAGCGTCACGGCCGGGCTGCTGGCCATCGGCCTGCTGGTCGCCGGCGCCACCCGCCCGATTGCCGAAGACTCACCACAGGTGCCCGGGTAGGTGCCGGTTCTTCTGGACGTGGCCTGATGTCGCTGCGGCGAACTACTGCGTCTACCGCATGCAGCGAGCCTTTGCGTCGAGGTTGGGGGTCCCTCATGACTTTCGGATGGCCACTGTGCAGTCGGACGTCCGCAGTGTCGAACCGTCGCGTAGCCTTTCGTCATACGAGAACGGGCTTCCAGGGATCCCTGGCGCCGTCCACGCCGGTGTCGTTTGTGTCTGACACCGCGCGCAGCGATGAGACCTCGCCATGAAGTGCCTCGGGTCAACCGCCCCTTGAGACGGCAGGGAGCAGCCGTGCGGCTGCTCTGCCGATCGCGTGCTCACGAAACAGCTCGGCGGCGGGTAGCAGCGCAGGCTCGGTCGACCAGGTGAGGCCGATCCCGCGGACCGCTAGGGGGTCGGCTATTTCCACGTAGTGCAGCGGCCCAGTCACCGCGTCGGGCGATCCTTCGCGTAGGGCCGGCACAATCGCAACACCAAGCCCGGCAGCCACGAAACCTCGTACGGTTGGCAGGTCGTCTCCCTCAAAGCCGACTGTTGGCCGGAATCCGGCCTCCTCGCACAAGTCCTCGCACAGTTGACGCAGCAAAGATGTCGGCCGGAGCATGATGAAGTGTTCCGATGACACCTCGGCGAGATGGATCCTCGCTCGCCGTGCTAGCGGATGCCCGCTCGGCACTGCCAACCGCAACGGCTCGACTATCAACAGCCGCCATTGCACGGTTGGGTCCGTATTCCGAACGGTCGAGATCTGGAGGTCGACTTCTCCCCGCCCCAGCACTGACGTCGCCAGCTCGCCTCGTACCTGCTTGAGCTCGAATTGAACGTGGGGATGATCTGCGCGGAAGCTGCTGACAAGGTCAGGCACCAGCCAAGTGCCCAGCGAGAGCTCGAAGGCTAGCGCCACCGTGCCGGTCTCTGGCTCAATGAGCTGGTTCACGGCCGCGAGCCCATCGTCCAGCTGATGCAGCATCGCGTCCGCGTGGCGCTTAAACGCGGAGCCCGCGTGGGTCATGCGCAGCGTGCGGCCGGATCGGCGCAGTAGCGGGGTGCCGACCTCGGCTTCCAAACGGGCCAGGGCCCGAGACACCCCCGATTGGGTGACCCGTTCGAGTTCGCTCACCTCCGTCACTGTCACACCGTCGGCGACCTGCTGGAACCAGCGAACGGCATCGGTATCCATATGTATGACGCTAGCGCATGGAAAACATGCTATCTAGTCATTGGACGCATGGGTTGATCCCGTGGAGACTACATCCATGAACCTCATCGCCCAGAAAGGACATGCAATGGAGCACCGGACCTCGTTGTCCCCGCTTTGGAACGCAGCCCGTGACGATCTCCGCGCTCGCCGCGCGTCGCGCACATCTCGCGAGACTCTAAAGCGCGAGCTGGCCAGCTACACCACCCCTGCAGAGCAGCACGAGCTCGACGCGATCCTCAACCGTGCAGACCCAGACGCGGCCGACGAAATCCGCCGCATCATCCACCGGGGCTGCGTCGCCTGACGCCGCAGCGATCGCTCGTAGACCGATCCTCTGTCGCGGGCCCTGTCTTCTTGTCAGGGGTGTTGGAGGATATTGACGAGAGCGTTCGTCACGGTCGGCGATGGTCTCTCGGTGAGAGCGAAACTGTGCCAGCTCACCGTGATGGGCGCCGTCTGCCCCCCAAGGTGACGTTCGGTCTGCGGAGCGAGCGACGTATCAAATAGCGTGATTGTGAGCCAGCTGGTGATGGTGGCGCCCATCAGCCGGTCAGTTCAGCAGGCAGCTCTTCGCAGTGGAAGACGGTGAGTTCGGAGACCGCGCGGGTAAGCACGACGTAGAGCCGTCGAAGCCCTGTGCGCCGGTCGGGCTCAGCCGCAGCGATAGCTGATGGCTCGACAACGATGACTCGGTCGAACTCCAGCCCTTTGGCGACCGTAGCCGGGACAACATCCACCTGATGGTCCAAGTCGCCATGGTTCGCGCCCAGCACCCCGTGCTCAACTCCGTTGCGGGACAACGCTTTCGACACATCTTCTGCGGCGGCTTCGGGGACGATCACTCCTATCGACCCAGGTTCGCGGAGAGTTTCGGCGACTGATTCGGCGACCCGGTCATACAGTCCGGCGCTCTGGACTCGCACAATCTCGAGGCGGCCGGGGTTGTCGCGCACCGACACCGGCACGCCCAGTTCGGGGGCCATCGACGGGAGCAGCTGTGCCGCATACTCGATGACGCTCGCCGGCACCCTGAACCCGCGTTCAAGGATCTCGATGACGGCGTCCGGTTTGCCGAGGTGCCCCAGCGATGCTTCCCACGAGTCAGTCGCCCAGGGTGTCGTGCCCTGCGCCAGATCGCCCAGCACCGTGGCCGAGCCGGTCGAGCAGCGTCGTCCCACCGCGCGCAGCTGCATCGGTGACAGGTCCTGCGCCTCATCGAGTACGACGTGGCCAAGGCTGAGGGTGCGCTGGAGGTGGTCGTTGATCTCATCGATCAGTACCGCGTCGGCCACCGACCATCTGGCCGATCCGCGGCCGGTCGCAGGGTTAGCCCACAGGAGCATTGAGCGTTCAGCGTCAGTCAGCAGATCGGCGGCGTGCCTCTCCAACGTCGTGGCGTCCGAGAGCAGGCTGAAGAGCACGGCCTTCGGGTCGAGTGCGGGCCACACCGATCCGGCATACCTCTTGACCGCCGCGGAGCGGGCCACGGCGTCCTGCACCCGGTCGTCCGGGGAGTCCCCAGCCTGCTCCATCTGGAGCAGGATCGCGTGGGCGAGGCGGTGCGGCAGCATCCGGCGTGCCGCGTCGTATCTCACCCCTCGGGTCCGCAGCTCCTGCACGATCTCGGCCACCTCGGATGCCGGCACCCGCCACTTGTGAGCGCCGCGCGGCAATACGAGCGCCTGCGTGGGTGTCTGCACGTACGACCACACGGCTACACGCAGGATCTCCGCCAGGCGTGAGTCTCCCTTGAGGACAGCGGTGCCGACGCTGTCCCGGGCGCGCACCGGCACCGATGCGAGCAGTTCATCGATCGTGCAATGTCGAACCTCGACCTCGCCAAGAGTCGGAAGCACGGCGCCGATGTGATCGAGGAACGCACGGTTGGGGCCGATGACCAGGACGCCGCTGCGAGCCAGTCGCTCCCGAAAGGCGTAGAGCAGCCACGCCGCCCGGTGCAGGCCGACCGCGGTCTTGCCGGTGCCGGGCGCACCCTGGACGCAGACCGTTATGCCGACGTCGCAACGCACGATGGCGTCCTGCTCGGGCTGAATCGTAGCCACGATGTCGCGCATGGGCCCGACTCTCGGCCGTTCGATCTCACCGACAAGAATCTGGCTCTGGAAGGTGGGCTCGATCAGCGCTGCGACCCCATCGCCGCCATCAAACCGTTCGTCCTCATAGGCAGTCAGCTGACCCCGGTCGATTCCGAACCTTCGACGCAGGATCACGCCCATGGGCTCGGCTGGTGCTGCGCGGTAAAAAGCCGTGGAGACGCCCGCGCGCCAGTCGATGACGACGGGGTCGCCGTGGGAGTCGGCGACGTGGCGTCGCCCGATGTACCAGCGCTCCGGTGTCGGCGCGTCCCTACGTTGCTGGTCGATCCGGCCGAAGAACAGGTTGGCGCGCGGGTCGTCGATCAGGGACTGCGCGCGGCGGTACAACGTGGCAGCGAGATTCTCGCTAGAGACCCGGTCCCCGCCATAAGCCTTCAGCGACAGCGTTTGCTCGCGCATGCGGGCGAGCTCAGTGCGCGCACCCATGAGGTAATCACGCTCACGCTCCAGCTCCGGTGAAACGGACATGACGACACAACGCCTTCCGGGGGTGCATGGGTTTGGCCATGCAGCCTAGCCCGAGCAAGGCGTGTGCCTGTAGCGGGTCTGGCTCCAGGCTGCGGCGCCAGTGGGTCGTCGCCGCCTGCTGACGAGGGTGACTGACCTGTTCAAGCGAGCTCATACTGCGGCTCACACCCTTCTGACTGCCGCCACGCCCGTCTTACTTGTCCTGAAGCTCGTGACCAGGTTCGCCTATGACATCCAAACGCAAGCCGCAAGGAGGCCAGAGCCATGATCGAACCCGTCCCTGCCCTAGAGATTCCTGTACGAATGGTGAGGGAGTTCAGAGGAAAAACTCTCCGGTGCCACAGGTCGCTCACAGGGAAGTGGACGACAGTCGGGACAGCGGTCGACCACGACGGTCGGCGTGGAGGAGGTCACGATGGGTACCGTCCTGGAATTGAGCGGCCCGAAGTTTCCGGTTCGGCCCCCCGGCTCGACTGGCAACGTCCCGGAGCGCGCCGGATCCGCCGCAGCGGTATCCGAGACAGCGTGGCTCACTGCCACGATCCGGCCCGCTGGAACCTTCGGGCGCAACGACACCAGCCGGCTGCGGGCGCTACTCGACGCGCTCTCGGCCTGCGCGTCGATCGTCGTGCTCGACCTACAGGTCGCCCGGCTACGCAGCCCCAGCGCCGGCGAGGTCATCGAAGATGCAGCGTGGGACATCGAGGCTCGCGGGGGCTGCCTCCTGTGCATCAACGTCGACTCCGAGTCCCGCACCTGCCTGTCGGCGGCCGGAGACCACGCCGTGCTGATGGACGACCCATCCCAGTTCCTGGCCCCTGGGGTAACCTCCGGGCTGCGGTCAGGAGTCCGGGAGGTCACCTACCTTGGTCTGGTGAGCAGAGCACCCCAGACCGAACTCAATGCCTCGGACATGGCCTGAGTCGACGCTAACGCGGTCGCGGTCGGACGTCACAGCCATGACGCTGGTCGCCGTGGCCACAGGTTCCCCGCGATCGCCGGCCCGCGGGATGCGCTCGATCCCCCCGCCAGGACCTCATCACTTTCCCTTGCCATCGGCCTGCGGTACGGCTGGATCGACCGGCCGGCTACGCCACCGTGGTGGCCCATGATCGAAAAAGGGATGGGCAGGGCTCAGATCGGCGGTGAGGGGTCGTATTGGATCCCTCGGCGCACCTCGCGGGCTCGACCGACACCGGCGAGGCGGGAAACCAGGTGAAGCGCCATGTCGATTCCCGCGGAGATGCCGGCCGACGTGACCAGATCTCCATCGTCGACGAACCGCTGGTCGGTGCGGACCTCGATAGTTGGGTCAAGTTCGGCGAGCTTCTCCAGCGAGTCCCAGTGCGTCGTGGCGGGCCGGTGCGCGAGCAAGCCGGCGGCCGCGTATACCAGTGAGCCGGTACAGACGCTCGTCATCAGGGGCACGTCGCGACGCTGCTGACGGACCCAGTTCAGCTGCGATTCGTCCTCCAGTTGGGCGCGAGTACCTGTGCCGCCGGGATAGACCAGCACCTCAAGTGGGGGCGCGTCGGCGTAGGAGTGGTGGGTGCTGCGCCACCCCCGGCTGCCGCTGCCACGCCGACCCCCCCAGGCCACACGGCCCCTACCCCAGCTGGACCCGCAAGGTCGCCGGCAAAACCGTCACCCGGCGCCTCAACGCCGAGCAGCACGCCCAATACGAACCCTGGTTCCAAGCCCACCGGCGCCTACGAGAGCTCC
>OCZT010006470.1_pt1 | contig 11598 bp, 12 predicted proteins | sample 1539031 | NCBI WGS metagenome assembly OCZT01 (sample SAMEA3539308, study PRJEB22396) | soil metagenome | biome: tundra; feature: field; material: soil | place: USA | collected 2010-05 | depth 0.15 m
GCCAGTGAAAAAAGACACAACAGGATAAGAACGCGAGACATGATCTTTCAGGCTAGAGGACAAGAGCGTCTACTACCAGAGGTCGTAGTAAGTTTTCCCCTCCATTACTGTCGGGGTTCCATAGAGACACTACAGCTGTCGTGAGCGGCCGAATTGCTCCGGCCGCTAGTGGATTGGACTGTCTCTAGCCCTGGGTCCCGGATCCAATCGTGGCTGACGAACCAGACCTCAAGGGTACCGATGTTCCGAGCTTTCGATGCACAGCCCTCTGAAGCTGCTCAGGGTACGGCGATCAGAACCTTCTCCGCTCTCCCTTGGCTTTATGAGATCGATCCCAATGTCCTCCCGTCGAAACCATACATATAGTTGGCAGCGCAAGGCGTTAACGGCCTCCGGAAGCTCAGGACCACCGCAATACGACATTTGCCGGCCGGCAAAAAACTGTCAAAAGAGCCGCGGTGGGCGGTCTCCTTCTGGCTTGAGAGTACGCGAAGAAAAAACCAAGAGGGTCACGCAAAGGCGCTAAACTCGCCAAGGGAAAGGAGATAAATTTAGCGCTTCGCGGTGAGAGGAGCGCGGTGCGTCGATCTGGCGCAGGATTCTGTCCAGCTCGGATTCCTGAATCGGGCGGCCCAATAGGAAATTTCCGCCTTCCTCAATGCTTCTTGCCAGCTCCGCGTCGTAGCCGTCGCTCACCAGAACGAAGGCTGCGATCGACGCGCGGGCTCGCTCCTGAAACTCGCTCCACTTCGACCCGCCCGATGGGCCTGACAGGCGCATCGCCCACAGCACCGCGTCGAAGCGCAGCCGCTGGGCTACGTCGGCTGCCTCCTCCGGCGAAACCGGCACCACCCGATGTCCGCGCAGGCTGAGCAATCCCAGAAGCTGCCTCTGCGGGCCGGGATCGGGATCCACCAGCATGATGGTGAGCGTCCTCTCCGGTTTCGCCGCGCCGTTCGAATCGGAAGGCGCTTCGCCGCGCGCGACGACCAGAACGGGCAGGTCCACTTCAAAGCAAGCCATGCCGGTGCGCGTCGTGAACCGCATCCCGCCGCCGTGGTTATTCACGATGCTGCGGCAAACGCCGAGCGACAAAGCGCCGGCTCCGGAACTGCGGCTTTCGGTGAACGGGTCCGCGTCCGGTTCCTCGTCGCCACGCGCGGAGTAGCCGATCTCGACCATCGCCCGTCCGGCGATGACGCTAGTCGCGACCGTTACCGTTTTCGACGGCACAGCGGCGGCGGACTGTTCGGCGTGCACCAGCAGATTCAGGAACACCTGCTCCATTTGTCCCTGCGCGCCCAGAACGAAGGCCGGCTCCGGCGCGATCCGATTCTGCAGGCGCAGGCCCAGCGCCTTCCACTCCGGCTCGCGAAACTGCACCAGGCCGGCCAGCAGCGCGTTCACGTCGAAGTCCCTCGTTTCGGAATCCTCGGGCCGCGCGAAGGAGACCAGGCGCGACACGATTTCCGACGCGCGTCTGGCTTCTCCAGCGAGTAAACGCAGATCGCGCTCCGGAGCAATCTGTTCGTCGTGGGTGGCCAGCGCCGACGCCAGTTGCAGAGACAGGTGCAGAATCACTTCCAGCGGCGCCCTCAGCTCGTTCGCCACTCCGGAAATCAACTGGCCCGTCGCAGCCAGTTTTTCGCTGCGGAAAAGTTGTTCGCGAATCGTGCGCTGTTCCTGAAGCTTCAGCGCGGCGGCCACCTGGTTGGCCAGATGTTGGATGGACGCCTGCTCCTCGATGGTGAAGTATCCCAGCCGGTTGGCGTTTCCAGCCTCCAGCACGCCCAGCACGTCGCCCTGCGCGCTCAGCGGCACAATCATCGCGGAGCGCGGCGAATTCTGCTTGGTTCGCGTATTCAGATATTGGCTGCGGCGCACGTCGGCAATGTTGAGTTGCTTCTGATTCTGGAAGCAAACGGCGGCCCCGTTGGCGAGCTCCTCGTCGGGCTGCGCTTCGACCGGCACCACCATCGGATCCGGATCGGCTTCGGTGGGCACCCGCTCCAGAGACTTCGTGCGGCGGTTGAAAATGTACAGCCAAGCTCCCGTCGCCTGCGTGATGGAAGGAAGAACCGTCATCAGCTTCTCGGCGATCTCGGATGGCGACGGCGCGGCGATGATCTGCTCGCACAGGGCATGGAACGTTCGCATCGCCGTATGCTGCTCGGTCATGCGGCGTTCGCGAATCCACCATAGGCCGACCAGCATTGCCGCGACGCCCAGCACGCCGGCCAGCAGCAGCGGCGTGAATGCCGACTCTGAGCCCGAAACTTTCAGGTCGGCCGGAGAGGAGAGCATGATCTGAAAATCGGTGTTAAACGGGGCGCGCAGCGCATACTGCGTCAACAGGCCTGTGGCCGTGACGCGTTCGCCCACGCGGATTCGCGTGAGCAGATCGTTGGCCGCCGCCGGCGCGCGCGGCAGAAAGGCGATGGCCGTGGCGCCGCGGTCCGAAATCTGAACGATGGCGCCGCCGGTGTTCTCTCCCATCCTTGTCACGGTGCCGTGCGTTTCGATCATCAGCCCCAGATAACGCAGGTTCACGGCATCGGGAAGGAGCATCGATTTTACGGATGGCGGTGCGCCTTGCCGCACCCTCTCCATGGAATCCGGAACCAGCAGGGGCAGGCCGGCGCGGCTCTCGATTTTGCCGCGCGCCTCGACCCAGTCGCCTGGCTCGTAGCTTGCGAACTGGTCGCGTTCGCCGCGCAGAATCAGCCCGTGCTCGCTCGAATCGCGAAGAGGAAGATAGTACATCCCGAACGCCCACAGCACGGGAGCCGCAACCTGCGCGCGCACGGTGACGCTGCGTCCTTCGCATACGGCGGCGAAATCCGTAGCGTTGCGCGATGCCGCCTGCTCCAGCGTGACCACCTCCTGCGCGTGAGCGCAAAAGGCAGAGAGGAGCAATAGAAAGAATGCTAAAAAAAGAATATTAGCCGCTGATGAACACGGATGAACGCGGATGAGACCATTTGCTTCCGATCCGCGTTTATCCGGGTTCATCAGTGGCCAAGTCATTTTTAACCGCGCGTGGATTTTGCTGTCGATAGTTGTGCCGATAACCATGATTCCAGCTCCGGGTCAACAAAGTCGGGGACGGCGAGATCTACATTTTCAAGATGGGACGCGTGCGTCAGCAGACCAACCACTCTCATGCCTGCAGCGCGCGCGGCCTGAATGCCCACCGGTGAATCTTCGAACACGATGCAATTGGCGGGCTCGACGCCCATCAGCTCCGCGCACCTTAGATAGACGTCGGGCGCAGGCTTGGCGCGCGCCACCTGCGACCCGTCGACAATCGCGCGGAAATATTTCCGGATACCCGCGCCGTTCAAAATAAAATCGACATTGGCCGGTTCGGCGTTCGTTCCCACCGCCAGCGGCACTGTTTCCGATGCCGTGGCGACAAAGCTCCGGATGCCCGGCACCAGCTTCGCTTCGAAGGTCGCGCCGATCATTTCGCGAAACAGGCGCTCTTTCGCCGCGCCGTGTTCGAAAACGGCGCCCTCGTCGAGATGCGTTCCAAACAGGTCGCGCACCAGGTCGTCGTTGCGCTTTCCATGCATGCGGGCTTCCACGTTCAGCGGATCGATACCGTTCGCTTCGAGATAACGCTCCCATGCCAAAGTGTGGGTGGGCATGGAGTCGACCACTACTCCGTCCAGATCGAAAATCAAGGCCAGTTTCAGATTTAAAGTAAGCACGTAATATTCTAAGAATACATGGGTGCAATCAAGGCGCGCCGTTTTCTCATCTCCGGCCGCGTGCAGGGCGTCGGCTATCGCTACTTCGCGGAGCGCTCGGCGCACGAGACCGGCGTCACCGGCTGGGCCAGGAATCTGGACGACGGCCGCGTGGAGGTTCACGCCAACGGGACCGCGGCGCAGCTCGACGACTTCGAAGCGCTGCTGCGCCAGGGACCTCGTTTCGCCGACGTGCGGTCGGTCGAGTTCCTTGAGGCGGCGGTGTTAGAATTGAGTGGTTTCTACATCCGTTAACCAAAATGAATCTTAAATCTCTGATCCGGGAAGTACCGGATTTTCCCAAGCCAGGCATTAATTTTTACGACATCACCACGCTGCTGAAGGACCAGGCGGGTCTGCGCGCCGTCATCGACCAGTTGGGCACCGCATATAAAGGGAAGGGAATCGAAGTCGTGGCCGGCATTGAAGCGCGCGGCTTTATTTTCGCTCCCGCCGTCGCCTATGCCCTCGAAGCCGGCTTTGTGCCGGTGCGGAAGCCGAAAAAGCTGCCCGCCGCAACCGAGCGCGTCGAGTACGACCTCGAATATGGAACGGATACTCTGGAAATTCACCAGGACGCGGTCCAACCGGGACAAAAAGTCCTGATCGTCGATGACGTGCTCGCCACGGGAGGCACAGCGAAAGCGGTGGCGCAGTTGATTGAGAAACTCGGCGGTAATCTGGTGGGGCTAAGCTTCGTGATCGAGCTCGATTTCCTGAAGGGCCGCGATAAACTCCCGGGCCACAACGTAAATTCGCTGCTGCATTATTAAATGTTTTGTCATTCGCCATGTGACTGCTGGTCGTGTGGGGCGGGCTATCAGCCGGCAGCCTGCTTCCAGCAGGCTCTTTCGATGCTTGCAAAACAAGCCGCCCCGGAGGGCGGCTGCCGGCTGAAAGCCCGCCCCACACGGTCCGGCGAAGGCTCTCTCCTGTGATCCGCAAAGCTCGCATCAGATCCCTCGCCAAAATCAATCTCGATTTGCGCGTGCTGGCGAAGCGCCCCGACGGTTTTCACGACTTGCGCACTGTTTTTCAAACTATTTCTCTGGCCGACACCATCGACATCCAATTCGAGCCATCGCGGAAAACAGAAATAACCATCCTCGACGACCAAATTCCCGACAACCTCATCCAGCGCGCCGCGCAAGCGTCCCTCGATGCGATGAAGCTTCACGGGCGGGTCCAATTCACGCTGAACAAACAAATTCCGATGGGCGGCGGACTCGGCGGCGGATCGGGCAACGCGGCGTCGGTCCTGCTGGCGCTGCCAGTACTGGCGGGACGGGCCATCCCTTTCGGTAAGCTGATCGAAATCGGCGCCCAACTGGGCAGCGATGTGCCTTTTTTCCTTACCGGTGGCACCGCCGTGGCGCTCGATCGAGGGACCGAGATCTATGATCTGCCGGACATCGCCGAAGAGCCGGTATTGCTCCTTTCGCCCGCTGTTCACGTCGCCACCGGACCCGCCTATAGCGCCCTCGGCCGTAGTTTGACTTTCACGGCTTTGTCAAGTAGCATTAATAGTTTCCAGGCCTTCGTGCGCACGCTCGAAAGTGGGCGCAGCGCGAGGGCGGCGAGTGCGTTCAGCGCGAACGATTTCGAGACGGTCGTTTTCAGGCAATATCCCCAGCTCAGGAAAATCGCGGCACGGTTGCGGAGTCTTGGTGTCGAGGGTGTTCGAATGACCGGGAGCGGCTCGACGATCTTCGCGCTTTTTGCTTCGAAAGAAGAGCGGGCGCGCGCGGAGCGAATGTTGAACGGGGATCGGGTGTTTGGGGACTGCAGGTTGATGCAATCGGAGCTGGTAAGCCGCCGGAGCTATCGCCGGATGTGGCGGCGGCAGTTGCGCGAACATCTGAACCCGAATGAGGTTTTATGGCCGCCCCGAAGCCGGTACGCGCAATGAGGTTCAATCACTTCAAGGTGTTCTCGGGCAATGCGAATCCCGCCCTCGCCGCTGAAATCTGCTATGAGCTGGGATGCCAGTTGGCGGCCGTGCGCGTGCGCGAATTTTCGGACGGCGAAGTGCATCTGCAAATCCAGGAAAACGTGCGCGGAGCCGATGTTTTCGTGGTCCAGCCCACCTGCACTCCGGTCGACCGGCACCTGATGGAATTGCTGCTGATGATGGATGCCTTGAAACGGGCCTCAGCGGAGCGCATCACGGCAGTGTTACCCTATTATGGGTATGCAAGGCAGGACCGCAAGGATCGGCCTCGCATGCCGATTTCGGCGCGTCTGGTGGCGAGCCTGCTGGAACGTGCCGGAGCCAACCGCATTTTGGCGCTCGATCTGCACGCCGCGCAGATTCAGGGCTTCTTCGATGTCCCGGTGGACCATTTATTTGGAATGCCGGTGATGATCGACTACTTCGACGAGATGCGTGGAGAAGGAATGACCGTGGTTTCGCCCGACGCGGGCGGCGTGGAGCGCGCGCGTGCGTTCGCGAAAAGATTGGATGCGCCGCTGGCGATTATCGATAAGCGGCGGACGGAAGTGAATGTGGCCGAAGTGATGCATATTATCGGCGATGTGGATGGGCAGCACTGCCTGATCGTGGACGATCTGATCGACACGGGGGGAACGCTGGTCAAGGCCACCGAGGCTCTGTTAAAACGGGGTGCGGCGAGCGTGCGGGCGTGCGCCACGCATGCCGTGCTTTCCGGGCCCGCGGTCGAGAGGATTGAGGCTTCGGAACTTAGGGAAGTGATCGTGACCAATTCGATTCCCTTGAAGGGGGCGGCCGACAATTGCCGCCGGATCAAGCAGTTGTCGGTTGCGCCGATGCTGGCGAAAGCGATCCAGTCGATTCACGAAGATGGTTCGGTAAGCACGTTATTTGTGTAAATAAGGGCAATTATGAGAAAAGATATTACGATTGTTGCGGAACTGCGGTCCTCGCGCGGCAAGAATGAAGCACGGCGGCTGAGGGTGTCGGGTCAGGCCCCTGGGGTGCTGTACGGAGCCGGCGGCGATGCCGTCGCGGTGGCCGTAAGCCCTAAGGAAGTCAACAAGATCCTGCATAGCAACACGGGCCACAACACGATCTTCAACCTGAGCGTGACGGGCGGCGAAACCGTTCCCGTAATGGTGGTCGACTGGCCGAACGATCCGATGAAGGAAAATCTGCTTCATGTCGATTTGAAAAGGATTGATTTGACGCTGCGCTTGCGCGTCAAGGTTCCGGTGCACACCACGGGCGAGCCGAAGGGCGTTAAACTGCAAGGCGGATTGCAGGAACTGATCACCCGCGAAGTGGAAATCGAGTGCCTGCCGGACGATATTCCTGAGCAGTTTACGCTGGATGCGACCGAATTGTCGATCGGCGACAGCCTGCGCGCCGGCCAGATTCCGATGACCGGATCGATGAAGTTGCTGAGCAATCCGGATGCGGTGATCGCGCACGTGGTTTCGCTGAAGGTGGAAGAAGTGGCGGTGGTGGAAGCTGTTGCAGCGGCGCCAGTTGCGGCCGAGCCCGAAGTCGCCAAGAAGGGCAAGAAGGAAGAGGAGGCGGCTCCGGCGGACGACAAGAAGAAGAAAAAGTAGGCCGTGGATTTTCTCGTCGTCGGCCTGGGCAATCCTGGTGCGGAGTACGCAAATACGCCGCATAATCTGGGGCACATGGTCGTCGACCGGTTCGGGACCGGGCACCGCACCATCAAAGGACGTCCGGTGGTGGTGGCGAAGACCAAAACGTTCATGAATTTGAGCGGGCCAGCCGTAAAGGCCCTGCTCGAGCGGTACGAATTAACACCCGACCGCCTGATTTTGGTGTATGACGAGCTCGCGCTGCCGTTTGGCGAGATTCGTGTCCGGCCAAAAGGGTCGGATGCGGGGCATAACGGAGTGAAGAGCGTGATCGGAAGCCTGGGAACGAATGAATTTCCCAGGGTCCGGTTGGGCATCCGGCCCGATCGTCCGTTCGGGGATGGTGCCAAATTTGTGCTTCAGCCGTTCAAAAAAGCACAGATGCAGGAAGTGGACGAGATGGTCGCGCGAGGGTGCGCGGCTGTGGAATCCATAATCGCCGATGGCGTCGAAAAGTCCATGACGATGTTTAATCGTCGCGCCGGAGGCTTAAAACAAGAGGAAGAATGAGAGTCTACGAAGAGTTGTTTATCGTGAAGCCGGATACGGCGGAAGAGGAAGTCGACGGGTTTGTCGACCAACTGAAGACGCTGATCGCTACGGCCAAGGGAACCATCGACAAGGTCGATAACTGGGGCGTCCGCAAGCTCGCTTATCGCGTGTCGAGATACGCCGAAGGGCGCTACATCCTGATTCAATTCAGCTCGTCTCCGGAGTCTGTGAAGGAGATTGAGCGCCGTCTGCGCGTGACGGACATGGTGATCAAATTTATCACCGTCCGCATCGACGAAAAGCAGAAGAAGATCGACAAGCGGAAGAAAGCGCGCGAGAAGCGCGCGGCGCGCAGGCCCGCTCCCCAGGTGGCTGCACCGGCCGCTCCGGCGGCACCCGCAATTCCGGGAGAGCCTGGGCCGGCGCATGCCGCTCCCGGCGCACCAGCGGCACATCCTATACCAGCAGCCCCGGTACCGGCTGCGCCGGATGCACCTGCACCGGACGTTGCTAAACCGGCCGAGCCGGTTGTTGCCGCAGAAGAGACGAAGGGATAACGAACATGGCAGAAACCAAGGGCGGAAGACCAATCAGCGGCTCGCAGCGTCCCACCGGCGGCGACAAGGCGATTGCAGGCAAGAAACAATATTTCCGGCGCAAGAAGATGTGCCGGTTCTGCGTCGATAAAATCGACGATATCAATTACAAGGAAGTGCGGCTGCTGGCGTCGTTTATTTCCGAGCGCGGAAAAATCACGCCGCGCCGCATCTCGGGCGTCTGCGCGCCGCATCAGCGCAGACTGGCCGAGGCGATCAAGCAGGCGCGGAACATCGCGCTGATTCCGTTCTCAACCTCAATCTAAGGACCAACATCATGGAAGTCATTCTCAGAGAAGATATCGCAAGCCTCGGGACGCGTGGCTCGGTGGTGAAGGTGGCGTCGGGCTACGCGCGGAATTTCCTGCTGCCGAAGAAGATGGCGGTGGCGGCGACGGAATCGAATAAAAAGATCGTCGAGCAGGAACGGCAGTCGCATTTGAAGCGCGAAGCGAAGGAAGAGGCGGGCGCACAGGATCTGGCCAAGCTGATGGCGGCGGTGGAAGTGACCATCGCGCACAAGGCGGGCGAGAACGATCAGTTGTTCGGATCGGTGACGGCGGCGGACATTGCGACGGCGCTCGAAAAGCAGGGCTACACCATCGACCGGCGCAAGGTGCAGTTGGAGGAGCCGATCAAGAAGCTCGGCGACTACAAGGCTCAGGTGAAGCTGCACAAGGAAGTGTCGGTAGAGATTCCCGTTCACGTCGTTAAGGAAGACTAGTAACCTACTTGCTTTGTGGCGTGGACTTTAGTCTGCAGCGTCGGCTTCAGCCGGCGTCTTTCTTCCGTCGGGCCGGACATCGGCTTAAGCCGTTGCTGCAAGCTGAAGCTCGCGCCACATTGCATGCTGGGGTCAGTCGCGGCTCGGGAAGGGAAATAGACTTTGGCTTCTGTCGTTGAGTTGTTGCGGGCGGCGGCTTCGGGACATCTGGGTGTCGACCGGCGCCTGATTCAATCTATTCTCGATCAGCCGGATGCTCCGGCCGAGGTGCTTGCGTTTTCGCGGGAACCTCGGGAAGGGCACCGGCTCGATCTCGATCCTCTGATCATCGATTTATTCCGCTACTGGAAGTCGGACGCAGCACTCGATTTTTATATCGACGCGGTTCGCAGGCAGCCGGAAGAGATTGGCGACGACCTGATTCAGGCATTCCTTCCGTTTGGAGAAAAGGCCGCTGAACCGCTGCTGAAGCTGTATGAAGAACTGGGCGAGGAGCAGGGCGGGGACGTCGCGTTTCTACTCGCCGGGTTGAGGGTGCGCGATCCACGGGTGCTGGAACTGCTGCTCGACCGGCTTGAATATGACGCGGGCGACGGCGCATTTTTGCTCGGATTATACGGCGACCAGGCGGCGCAACCCGCGCTTGAGAAAATGCTGTCGAAGATTCCCAAAGACGAGGCCGAGCTGCGGTTGGAGATTGAGCGCTCCATCGAATTGCTGGATTCGCCCGAGCCGAAGTACGAACCCGAGCCATTCGATATCCTGAAAGAGTATCCGAAGACGGAACTGCCTGCGTTCGATCTGTTGCCGGACAGCGAGCGGGTGGAAATGCTGGGCTCCGACGACGCGCTGATTCGCGCGGGCGCGGCGCACAGTTTTTTTAATGAAGATCTGGAGCCGCGCACTCGGGATAAATTGCTCGCACTGGCGACGTCCGATCCGGATTTGAAGGTGCGCGTGCAGGCGTGGGAGTCGTTGTCCGGCGCGGCGGAACAGGCTCCGATTCAGAACGCGCTGATTGCCACGCTGACCGACGAATCGAAGCCGGTGGAAGAGCGTGGCGCGGCGGCGGTGGGCCTGTATCCGTTCGCCGATAAAGAGGAAGCCCGGTGCGGCATTGAAGCCTTGTACGAACTGGGCGGGCACGCGCGGGCGAAAGCGCTGGAAGCGATGTGGCGGTCCTTGTGGGAGCCATACGCCAAATATTTTACGCGACACCTGGATGAAACCGAAGAAATCTCCATACTGCGGCAGGCGCTGCGCGGGGCGGGGTATTTCCGGTTGACGAAGCAGGCGGAAAAAATCGCGTCGTATTTCGATCGCGAGGGCGACCTGGCGACGCTGCGGGACGATGCGCTGTTCGCGTATGCACTGGCGATGCCGGGAGAGACCACGCGCGGACGGATTCGCGGAATGCTGCGGAAGATCGACTCGCTGGCCGATCTGGATCAAACGGAAACGGACCTGGTGATGTTCGCGCTGGACGAACGGCTTCGTCTTAACGGGCTGGCGCCCGTCTTTGCGGAAGAAGAAGTAGCCAGTGGCCAGTCCGGAACGGACGCAAAAAACGCGGAGCCAGTAGCCAGTAGTGTGGGGGCGGAGGAAGCTAAGGTGGTTGCAGCACAACAGAAGATTGGGCGGAACGATCCTTGTCCTTGCGGGAGCGGGAAGAAACTTAAGGAGTGCTGCGGGGCGTAGTCGACGCCTGATTGTCCTTCGGCGCTGACCGCTCCCGGTGGTCGCGGCTCGGGGTCGGCGGTAGCGGAGGTTGGGTCGTTATGGACGGGCACTGTCAGGGTGATTGTCCTTCGGCGCTAACTATGGGTTGAAACTGTCGTCTAATGGGACGGGAGCGCCGTCATGACGATTGTTCGGTTGTTTTGCTTCTTTTTCATGCTGAGCTCGATACGCGCTCAGGCTCCGGTTTTGCAGGTTTCGAAATGGCTGCAGGCGCCGGCGGGTTTCGATTTGAGCGGGCTTCGCGGCAAAGTGGTGGTGCTGGAATTTTGGGCGACCTGGTGCGCTCCCTGTGTTTCGGCGATTCCTCATCTGAATGAGCTTTCGAAAGAGTTTCGCGGGCAGGATGTGGTTTTCCTTGCTGTGACCGACGACGATGAGGATCGTCTGACGGGCTTTCTCGCGAAGCGGACGATCGATGCGGCGATTGGGATCGATACGGAACATTTGAATTGGAAGGCTTTCGGAGTGCCGTCCATCCCGCACACGGTTGTCATCGGAAGAGATGGCAATGTGATCGGCGCTACTTTTCCCGAAAATGTGACGCCGTCCGTGCTGAAGGAAGTCCTGGCAGGCGGCCGTCCGCTGCTGCCGTCCAAAGAGAGCGCCGCGTCCGATCTGGAATGGGACGATCATCTGATCGACTGGCAGGATGGCGTGAGCCCTTCCGTTTACGCGATCATCAAGCCGATGAAAACTGCGACGG
>OCZT010006471.1_pt1 | contig 11597 bp, 11 predicted proteins | sample 1539031 | NCBI WGS metagenome assembly OCZT01 (sample SAMEA3539308, study PRJEB22396) | soil metagenome | biome: tundra; feature: field; material: soil | place: USA | collected 2010-05 | depth 0.15 m
CAACAGATTCAGCACTTCAGCCTTTTGTCACGATCTGCTTCACCCGATTACCCTGGAGACGGAATAGATCGGCCTTGCCAACACGACATGCGCGACCCACACTGTTTTCCACGTCGCCGCCGCGAAACCCGCAGCCAAGGCTGCGATCATCACAGCGATTGGAAATATCTTTTGCCGCCGCAGCAGGAACGCCGCCAGGCAAAGCCCTGTCGCCGCGACCGCGGTAACCGAGGCAACCGGCTCATGATCCGCGGTGAAGTAGAAAGCGATTCCGGTACCGAACGCGACAGGCACCCAGGGTAACAAACGGCCGGCGCCGGTTTCGGCGCGGATCCATTCGCGCAGCCTCTCGACGAACGCCGACCACGCACCCAAGCCCGACGGCGCGATGCCGCCTGCCCGCGCCGCCTGGCGCGGCGGCCAGGTTCCCGCATAGCCTTGCGTCCGGGCCCTGCCCTGTTCTGCCATTCCGGCGCACCTTGCGATCCAGTCTGGACCGCAATGCTATCGCAAGCCGTCACCGGGCGAATAGCGGAACGGATGCGGAATATCGGGGAAAGGGCGTGGACTCATAAACGCGCCATCAAGAACTCACTTCCAGGCCCAGCTGACCGATGTCTCCTCTTGGGGGTGTTGCGGGCCCGGCGCTTCCGTCGCCTGTGGTCAGTTGATAACCCTTCTCGGACATCGAGCCTGATCGGCGTCTGAGCTCGGCTGTGCGCAATTTCTCACTCGCCGCCCAGTCGTAACCTGTTATAATTTGATATTGCTGAAGGCGTGGTCCTTGCGGGGGGCACATGCAACGACGTGATTTCATCGCGCTTCTCGGCGGCGCAGTCGCGGCATGGCCGCTTGCCGCGCGCGCGCAGCAGCCCGAACGGGTGCGGCGGATCGGGGTGCTGATGGGCACCGCTGCGACTGAGCAGTTTGAAAGTTACCTTGCCACGTTCCTGCGGCAACTCGAAGAGTTGGGATGGAAGAAAGGCAACAACGCTCGCACCGAAGTTCGCTGGTGGACGGGCGGGCCGGAGCAGATGCGGACCGTTGTTGCGGAACTGCTCGCTTTCTCGCCCGACGTCATCATGGTGTTCAGTAATCTCGCGCTCGCGGTGCTAAAGCCAACGGTGGGGAATGTTCCGGTCGTGTTCGTCGGGGTCGGCGATCCGGTTGGCGAGGGTTTCGTCGCCAACCTTGCCCATCCGGGCGGCAACATCACGGGATTTTCTGGCTACGAAAGCACGATGGGCGGCAAGTGGCTTGAGGTGCTGAAAGAGACGGCACCCCATCTTGCCCGCATCATGACAATTTTTCATCCCGAGACTCCCATTCATCAGGCCTTCTGGCGTTCGGTCGAAGCTGCCGCGCCGCGCTTCGGCGTCGAGGTCACACCGGCCGGCGTCCATGACGCTGCCGAAATAGAGAGCGCCATATCATCCTTCGCGACGAAGCAGAATGGCGGCATCATTGTCCCCCCGCATGCCATCACCTGGGCAAACGATGATCTCATCATCGCGCTGGCGCTGCGTTATCGCTTGCCTGCAGTCTTCTCAACCGATGGTTCCGTCATGGCCGGTGGGCTCGTCTCCTATGGTTACAACCTGGAACAGACTTTCGGGAAGACGGCCGACTACGTTGATCGCATTCTTCGTGGCGAAAAGCCAAGCGACCTTCCAGTGCAGCAACCGACAAAGTTCAAGCTCGCTTTCAACCTCAAGACCGCCAAGGCACTCGGCATCGCGATCCCAGAGTCGTTCCTGCTGCGCGCCGACGAGGTGATTGAATGAAGGTACTGATTGCTGCGGTGCATGAGACCTGACGTGGCACTTCTCGGACATCGCGCAATGGCTGGCTTGAGTCCGTAATGCGCGCGGACGCCGGCCAAGCGCTGCGCATGGATCTGGATCTATGAGTCCATGCCCCAAGTCAGCTCTTGCCGCCGAGTTCCTTCGCAAACGTGTCGCGCAAGCCGATCGTTCGCGAACGCTGAATCGGAATGATCCTCCCCGCGAGTTTTGATCCTTCAAGAAAGGATCGGGCCTGGGAACCAGGGAAACAGGCAAGCGATCGACGAACTGCGCGCGGCGTTAACCTTTACTAACGGCACTACGATTAAGATTCCCGAATCAGTCGGGGGCTTGGCCATGCCGCGCAGGATAATGCTGTCCGTTTTCGCACTCGCTGTCAGCGGAATGACCGCTGATGCCGCCGACCTCCCGACACAGAGCCGGCTGGGAGCGATCTTTGCGGAGCCTGCCGAGGTTCATCCCGCTGCTTACCGGTCACGCGAAGTTTCGGCGCCGGTCATCCCGTACAATCTACTGCCAAATCCCCCGTGGAATCGCGGCGGCTACTATTATGGTTCGTCGTGGTCCTACTACAACGGCGGCCCATATTACGGCGGGACCTTCTATAGCGCCCGCCTGCCCTATGTATGCGGCTTTTTTGGCTATTGCTGAGAACAGGCTGCGCCGCAAAAAACCGCCGGTGCAAACGCGGCTCCCGGGTCTCGACGGATGCGCAATATCGGGGAAGAGACCTCAGCCCTTAGCCCCGACTTCCTTCGCAAACGTGTCGCGCAAGCCGATCGTCCGGTTGAACACCGGACGGTCCGGCGTCGAGTCCTTGTCGCGCACGAAATAGCCCTGCCGCTCGAACTGCATCACGTCGGAGGAATTGGCCGCCGCGATCGCGGGCTCGATCCGGGCATCCCTTAGAATTTCCAGCGATTGCGGATTGAGATCGGCGGCGAAATTGGCGGCGTCCGGAACCGGCTTTGCGAACAGCTGGTTGTAGATGCGAATTTCCGCCGGCAATGACTTTGCCGCCGACACCCAGTGCATGGTCGCCTTGACCTTGCGGCCGTCGGGCGCGTTGCCGCCCTTGGTCGCGGGATCGTAGCTGCAGCGCAGCTCGACCACCTCGCCTGCGGCATTCTTGATGACATCGGTGCATTTGATAAAATAGCCATAGCGCAACCGAACTTCAGTACCGGGCGAGAGCCGGAAAAACTTCTTCGGCGGATTTTCCATGAAATCGTCGTGCTCGATGTAAAGCTCGCGGCCGAACGCAATGCGGCGGGTGCCCGCCGCGGGATCGTCCGGATGGTTGATGGCCTCGATCTCCTCGATCTGGCCTTCCGGGTAGTTCTCGATCACCACCTTCAGCGGCCGCAGCACCGCCATGCGCCGCAGCGCCGTCCTGTTGAGGATTTCGCGAATGCAGAACTCCAGCATGCCGACATCGACGACGCTGTTGGCCTTCGCGACCCCGATGCGTTTGACGAACTCGCGGATCGCCGCCGGCGGCACGCCGCGCCGTTTCAGCCCCGCGATGGTCGGCATGCGCGGATCGTCCCAGCCGGCGACGTGGCCGCCGCGCACGAGTTCGGTCAGCACCCGCTTCGACAGCAGCGTATAGGTCAGATTGAGCCGCGCGAATTCGTACTGGTGCGGCTTCGACGGCACCGGCAATTTGTCGAGCAGCCAGTCATAAAGCGGCCGGTGGTCCTCGAATTCCAGCGTGCAGATCGAATGCGTGATGCCCTCGATCGCATCGGACTGGCCATGCGCGTAGTCGTAGCTTGGATAGATCGACCAGACGTCGCCGGTGCGCGGATGGGTGGCGTGCAGAATGCGATAGAGCACGGGGTCGCGCAGATTGATGTTGCCGGACGACATATCGATCCTGGCGCGCAGCACGCGGGCGCCGTTGGGAAACTCGCCGGCCTTCATGCGGCGAAACAGATCGAGGTTCTCGTCGACGGAGCGTTCGCGAAATGGACTGTTCCGGCCCGGCTCGGTCAGCGTGCCGCGCCTGATCCGGATTTCCTCCTGCGACTGGTCGTCGACATAAGCGAGGCCGGCGCGGATCAGCTCTTCCGCCCAGCCGTAGAGACGCTCGAAATAATCCGATGCATAGAACAGGTCATCTCCCCAGTCATAGCCGAGCCAGTGCACGTCGGCTTGAATCGAATCGATATATTCCTGCTCCTCCCTGGTCGGATTGGTATCGTCGAACCGCAGGTGACAGCGGCCGGCAAACTCCTGCGCGATGCCGAAATTGAGTGCGATCGACTTGGCATGGCCGATATGCAGGTAACCGTTCGGCTCAGGCGGAAAGCGCGTCACGATCTGGCTGTGTCTCCCGGCGTCGAGATCGGCCTGGATGATGTCGCGAATGAAATCGCGGCCTGTCTCTGCCGCCACCGGTTCTGCTGTCATTCTTGTTTCCTGTTCGGGAATCAATCGACTATCTGCCAAATCCGCCCGCTCCACGGAAGGCTTTAGTTATGCACGCTTCCTGCTATACACCACCGCGCCTTACGCATGCCCTCTTTGTCCCCGACCCGCTCTGGTAATGACTGATTCCGTCGTCACGCGCTTTGCCCCCTCGCCGACAGGCTTTCTCCACATCGGAGGCGCCCGCACGGCGCTGTTCAACTGGCTCTACGCGCGCGGGCGCGGGGGCAAGATGCTGCTGCGCATCGAGGACACCGATCGGGAGCGATCGACCGAACCGGCGATCGCGGCGATCCTGGATGGCCTGAAATGGCTCGGGCTCGATTGGGACGGCGAGGTCATCTACCAGTTCACCCGGGCCGCACGCCACCGCGAGGTTGCCGAGCAATTGCTTGCCAGCGGCAAGGCCTATCGCTGCTACGCCACCCAGGAGGAACTCACGGCGATGCGGGAAAAGGCCCGCGCCGAGGGCCGTACGCGCCTCTATGACGGCATGTGGCGCGATCGCGATGCTTCGGAAGCCCCTGATGGCATGAAGCCTACGATCAGGCTCAGGGCACCTCAGACCGGCGAGACCGTGATCGAGGATCAGGTTCAGGGCCGCGTGGTCTGGCAGAACGAGAACCTGGACGACCTCGTGCTGCTGCGCGGCGATGGCAACCCGACCTACATGCTCGCCGTCGTGGTCGACGATCGCGACATGGGCGTCACGCACGTCATTCGCGGCGACGATCACCTGATCAACGCCGCGCGCCAGAAGCAGATCTACGATGCGCTTGGATGGGACCTTCCGAGCATGTCGCACATCCCCCTGATCCATGGGCCCGACGGCTCGAAACTCTCAAAACGCCATGGGGCGCTGGGGGTGGACGCTTACCGCGCCATGGGGTATTTGCCGGCGGCGCTGCGCAATTATCTGGTCAGGCTCGGCTGGAGCCACGGCGACCAGGAGATATTTTCAACCGAGGAAATGATCGCCGATTTCGACCTGCCGGCCATCGGCCGCTCCGCCGCGCGGTTCGATTTCGCCAAGCTGGAAAGCCTCAACGGTCACTATATCCGCCACTCCGACGATCAATCTCTCCTGACCATGTTCGAGGGCGTGCTGGATTATGTCCCCACCGGGACTGACCTCAAGGCCAGGCTCAACGACACCACGCGCGCGCAATTGCTGCAGGCGATGCCCAACCTCAAGGAGCGCGCCAAGACCCTGATCGAACTGATCGACAGTTCTTACTTTATCTTTGCCGACAGGCCGCTCGAGATCGAGCCCAAAGCGGCGCTGCTGTTGACGCCGGAAAATCGTGAACTGATCGGCAGGGTTCGTCTCGCGCTCGAGGCGGTCACGCCATGGACCTCGGAAACCACCGAAGCGGCCATGCGTGCATTCGCCGAAGCGAACAACCTCAAGCTTGGCGCGGTGGCCCAGCCGCTGCGGGTGGCGCTGACCGGGCGCACCACATCGCCGGGAATCTTCGATGTCCTGGCGGTGCTGGGAAGGCAGGAATGCCTGGCCCGACTTGGCGATCAGACCCCCTCATAAGGTGGTATTGCAGCCTCGCCGCGGCCATCTTGCAGCGCACACAGCAATAAGATACCCATTTGCGTGGTGCTTCCAAAGCACCCGGTTCCCCGCCATCTCTCAGCTGTTATGGCGCTCGCGGCCGCCGGCTTTCGCAAACGATCTCATCGGGGACTTCACGATGGACGCAACATCCAGCACCAAAACCGCAACGCTGACGGTCGGCAACAAGACCTATGATTTCCCGATTTTGAGCGGCACCGTTGGGCCTGACGTGATCGACATCGCCAAGCTCTACGCCCAGGCCGGAATGTTCACCTATGACCCGGGTTTCACCTCCACCGGCAGCTGCCAGTCCAAGATCACCTATATCGACGGCGACGCCGGCATCCTGGAATACCGCGGCTACCCGATTGAGCAACTGGCGGAAAATGGCGACTTCCTCGAAACCTGCTACCTGCTGCTGTACGGCGACCTGCCGACCAGGTCACAGAAGACCGATTTCGACCAGCGCGTGATCCATCACACCATGGTTCACGAGCAGATGGCGCGGTTCTTCCAGGGTTTCCGCCGCGACGCCCATCCGATGGCGGTCATGGTGGCTTCGGTCGGCGCGCTGGCCGCATTCTACCACGACTCCACCGACATCAACGATCCGCAGCAGCGCATGATCGCCTCGATGCGCATGATCGCGAAGATTCCCACCCTGGCCGCGATGGCATTCAAATACACCATCGGCCAGCCGTTCATCTATCCGAAGAACTCGCTGAGCTTCGCCGAGAATTTTCTGAATATGTGCTTCGCGGTGCCGTGCGAGGACTACAAGATCAATCCGGTGCTGGCCGACGCGCTCGACAAGATCTTCATCCTGCATGCCGACCACGAGCAGAACGCCTCGACCTCGACGGTGCGGATCGCAGGCTCCTCCGGCGCCAATCCGTTCGCCTGCATCGCTGCCGGCATCGCCTGCCTGTGGGGACCGGCCCATGGCGGCGCCAACGAAGCCGCACTCGCCATGCTGGCCGACATCGGCACGGTCGATAAGATCCCTGATTTCATCAAGCGGGTGAAAGACAAAAACAGCGAAGTTCGCCTGATGGGTTTTGGCCATCGCGTCTACAAGAACTACGATCCCCGCGCCAAGATCATGCAGAAGATGTGTCACGCGGTGCTGGCGGAGACCGGTCACGGCGACGACCCGATGCTGAACGTCGCGCTGGAACTGGAAAAGATCGCGCTCAGCGATTCCTATTTCATCGACCGCAAGCTCTATCCGAATGTCGACTTCTATTCGGGCATCACCCTGAAGGCGATGGGCTTCCCGACCTCGATGTTCACCGTGCTGTTCGCGGTCGCCCGCACCGTCGGCTGGATCAGCCAGTGGAGCGAAATGATCGAGGATCCGCACCAGAAGATCGGCCGTCCGCGTCAGCTCTATACCGGCGTCACCCGCCGCGACTACGTCGACATCGCCAAGCGCAAATAAGTCGAAGCTCCGGACGACGGATGCGATCAGTTCGCATCTGCCGGTGTGAAATCCGGGAATGCCGAGGCGGCTCGATTAACGTAATGGGCTAATGGGACCGCACTTTAGCCCATGTGCTGGTCGGCGGCGCCGGGTCCATCGCAATGAGCAGCTTCATCAAGCGTGATGTGCTGGGTTGGGGCCTGTTACTGTGGCTTGTGGGCTACTTGCTGGGCTTCGTTTTCTACGCCTTCGTGCCCCCAGCATTCATCGGATGGTTTGTGATGCCGATCGGCATCGGGCTGACCTGCATTGTGCTCTGGAAATGGGTTCAAGTTGATTCGATACGAGATTCATTGCTGCTGGGCATCGCCTGGAGCGCCATCGCGATGGCGTTTGATTATTTCTTCATCGTGAAGCTCCTCAATCCTCCTGACGGTTACTACAAGTTCGACGTTTATCTGTACTACCTGATTACATTCGCGCTGCCTGTCGCGGCCGCTCGGCTGCGACGCGGGGCGGTTGCTTAACCGCAACAGTTCACCGCCGGTCTAATTCGATCGCCGGAACTTGCGCATCGTCGCCAGCACGATGTCGGCCGCGCGCACGCTGGGCGGCTGGTTGCCGGTCGACATGATCTTGTCGATCGTTGCAAACGCCTCGACCTGACGCCGGCGCAAGGGAGTGTCGTCAAGCACGTCACGCAGTGCGGGCGACAGTTTCTCCGGCGTGCAGTCCTGCTGCAGGAACTCCGGAACGACATTCTCGCCGACCACCAGATTGGCCAGAATGACCGAATTTACCTTTATCGCGCGGCGCACGATCCACGCTTCGACGGCGCCCCCCCTGTAAGCCGTGACCATCGGCACCCCGGCGATTGCAAGTTCGAGCGTCACGGTGCCCGACTTGGCGAGTGCCGCGCGGGCAATCCGGAACGCTGCCCGCTTTTCCTGCTCGCCGATCGCGACCCGCGGCGCGACCTTCCAGCTCTTCAGGCCTTCCGCGACCGTCTCCTGCAAATGAGGCATAGTGGGAAGGATCAGTTCGAACGCCACGCCTTCGGCCTGCAGCCGGCCGAGCGTTTCGCCGAATATTGCCATATGGTGCCTGATCTCGCTGCGGCGGCTTCCCGGCAGCACCAGAACAACCGGCGGCGCTTGGTCCCGGCGCTTCTGTTCCTCGAGGCCGGGCCGGAGCAGGCCGATCTGCTCGATCAGGGGATGACCGACATAACTGCAGGGCGGACCGTTCAGCCTGCGGTATTCCTCCGGTTCGAACGGCAGCAAGGCCAGGACGTGATCGACATAAGCCCGCATCGCGCGCGCCCGGCCGGGCCGCCACGCCCAGACCGAAGGGGATACGTAGTCGATGATCGGGATGGAGGGATCGCGGGCTCGGACGCGTCTTGCCACCCGATGGGTGAAATCGGGACTGTCGATGATCACGAGCATATCGGGCGATGCGTCCGTCACAGCAGTGGCGGCATTCCGGATAAGCCGTAATATCTTTGGCAACTGCCTTACAACTGCCGCCAATCCCACAATCGACAGCTCTTCGATCGGAAACAGCGACGTCAGTCCTTCGCGCGCCATCGACTGTCCGCCGACGCCTTCAAAGCGCACGGCGCCGCCGAGGCGCTGGCGCAATACCTTCATCAGGTTGGCGCCAAGCCGATCCCCCGACTCCTCTGTCGCGATCAGGAATATTTTTCGCGCGACGCTGGCGGTTGCTCGCGCCGGCATCACGCGGGCAAACCGGTGACGAAAAGACCTGCGGCGTCGGCAGCCTCGATCATGGTCTGCGGTTCGACGACAATCGTGTTGCCGGCGACGATCGCAATCCCGGCAAGCTGCGCCGCGGCCGCGCCTTCGATGGTTCGCGGTCCTATCGTTGGAAGATCGAAACGTAAATCCTGTTCGCTTTTCGGCGCCTTCACCAGCACGCCCCGCGCAGCCTTGGCGCGAATGCGACCTTCCCTGCGCAACCGCGCAACGCGCGCCAGCAGGCCATCGGTGCCTTCGATGTCTTCCACCCCGACCACATGACCGTCGATCACGATTGCGGCCTGACCGATGTCGAAGGGACTGAGCGCGCGCAGCACGTCACGCCCCCGGGCGATATCGGCAGCGACATTTTGATCGGGCGTCGCCCGGGTGAGACAGCCCTCCGGCATCAGCAGATCCGGGGCGACATCCTTGATCCCCACCATCCGGAAGCCGTCCTGTTCGAGAATGCGGCCGATACCTGATAGCAGATGGTCGTCGCCGCCCCGGAAAGCCGCCCACACGCGCCCGATCACGCGAAGCGTCCCCCAATCGAGGCGGATCTCCGAGAGTGCCGGCCGCACCAGCGTGCCGATGAAAACCAGATCGCGGCAGTTTTCCGTGCGGAACAGCCTCTCGGCCCTGCCGAATTGGCCGACCGAAATCCAGTGATGGCGAAAGCGCTCCACGGCCACGGGATCGCAGACGCCTTTCAACGCGAACAGAACGGGATGAATACCGCGTGCGATCAGGGAATCGGCGACCGCGAAAGGCACGACGCCGCCGGCCGCAATCAGGCCGATGGGCGATGAAATGTCCAAAACCGGATTTGCCATGGTTCGCCCCGGCGACTCCGCTATCAAGAGCTGTTGCCGTGTTTCACCGGCTGGCACAGCTCGCGATGCTTTCCGGCATCGATAAACGTCAGGATTTCAGCGATTGCAGGATCCGTGCCCGCCAGATGCCTCATCTCGTTCAAACGCTCGGCAAACACACCCGGGCCATGAAACAGCTCTTGATAAAACGCGCGCACCGCAGCGAGCCGCTCGCGCGTGAACTTGCGGCGCTTCATGCCGATGATGTTGAGGCCTTCGAGGCTGGCATACTGGCCGTTCGCGAGTCCGAATGGGATAACATCGCCACGAACCCCGCAGACACCGCCGACCATCACCTGCGGCCCGATCCTCACGAATTGATGCACCGCCGACAGACCGCCGATGTAAACGAAATCACCAATCTCGCAATGCCCGCCCAGCGTTGCCGACGTAGCGAAAATGACGTCGTTTCCGACGACGCAGTCATGACCGACGTGGCTGTTGTTCATGAAGTATCCGCGAGCGCCAACCCGCGTGATGCCGCCGCCCTTCATCGTTCCGACGTTCATCGTCGCGCCTTCGCGAATGGTGCATCCCTCCCCGATTTCAAGCCGGGTCGGCTCACCGCGATAGCTCAAGTCCTGAGGAGGTCCTCCAAGCGCAGCGAACGGATAGATCACGCAACCGGCCGCGATCGTCGTGTGCCCGGCCACGTTCACATGCGCAATCAGCCTGCAGTTGGCGCCGATCACGACGTGGGAGCCGACGACGCAATAGGGACCGATCGACGTGCCCTCGCCGATCACGGCGCCGTCTTCAATCCGCGCGGTGGGATCGATCGTGCTCATCGAAAGGTCCGGTATCAGCCAATAAGGTTGGGTGTGAATCTGTTTGATTTTTCAGTGGTTAGCGCGTGACGATAATACTGTCTAGTGACGTCTGGTTACCTTCTGTTTCGTCGCGTTTGGGTCCAAACTTGGGTCCGTGAAGGGCCCTTACGCACGCGAGGTGTTGTCGTGTCAGATCAGGACGATTGGGATTTTGCAGGCGCCGACGATGCTAAGGCGGAAATCCGCGCGGCCGTGGGATATCTGCTGAGAGATGCGGTCGGCGCCGCTCGCGATCGGATAGCGCTGGAGATCCTGGAAATCGTGCGTCAGGTCGCGAACGGGTTGCCGGCCGAACCCAGCAATCCTTTGGACGACGGGATGCCCGGCGGCTAACGCGCCGCAACAGGGCGAGACAGCCTCTCCACGACTCTAGGAAGGCCGCTGGTGAGTCCGAGATTCGCGGGCTGTCATGGTGCCGGCCGGTCGGTGCCAGCGCAGGGCTCGACAGCGCTGCCCCCCGGATCAGGCCTTCGGGTGACTCTGAATGATAGTGCCGATTGAGGCGGAACTTTAAACGACCACGCGCGTTGAGGCGTTCAAACTGGGACGACCATGAACGCGGAGCTTTGGTTATGAGCGATATTCCTCTTGACCTTCAAAGAAGGTTCGAGCGGCGATGGGCCGCTCAACTTGCATTGCGGGTTGTGTCGGCCGCACCCAAAAGCATCGGCTTGAAAGGCACCGTCAACAGCCTGCCGCGCCCGGCAAAGGCAAAAGAAAAACCCGCTGGGGAGCGTGGCGCAGGACTGGCCATTATCGATCAAACGGCAGCGTAGCCTGATCTTCTGACCAATCGATGAGCTCGAAAACTATTCCGCGCTTGAGCATCTCGGCTTCGAGTTCAGCGGTATACACCTTCCAATCGGGAGTCTCCCGCACGCGAAACCTGCATTCCCTGCCCAGC
>OCZT010006472.1_pt1 | contig 11597 bp, 10 predicted proteins | sample 1539031 | NCBI WGS metagenome assembly OCZT01 (sample SAMEA3539308, study PRJEB22396) | soil metagenome | biome: tundra; feature: field; material: soil | place: USA | collected 2010-05 | depth 0.15 m
ATCGGTCCCTCATCAGTCGGTCAGCATCGCGCCAACGTCGGCCTCGGCAACGGTCGTGCCGTTCACGATGGCGTCGCCGTGAAACCACCACATGGTCTTGCGCCTGCCGATGCTGCGCATGTGGTATTCGACGGTATCGCCGGGCATCACCGGCTTGCGGAACTTGCACTTGTCGATGGTGAGAAAATAAACCGCGCGGGGCTTTTCGGTACCCTCCACAGACTTGATGCCGATCACGCCGGCGGTCTGCGCCATGGCTTCGATCATCATGACACCGGGATAGACCGGCCGCTCCGGAAAATGCCCGAGAAACGGCAGCTCGTTGAAGGTGACGTTCTTGATGCCGATACCGCTGTAATCAGTCCGGATATTGATCACCCGATCAATCAGCAGCATCGGAAAGCGGTGCGGGAGCGTCTTGAGAATCTCATTGATGTCGATGAGCTCGAATCTGACCGGTGCCTCCCCCATTACTCCCGCCCCTCGCCCTTCGGGCCCGCCGTGCCGTCGCGCACCAGACGCTCCAGCGCCACGATCTCCTTGAACCATTGCCTGGTCGGCTTTGCAAAGAAGCCACCCCAGCGCCCGCCTGCGGGAATGTCATCCTTGACGCCGCTCATCGCCGTGACCTGGGCACCGTCGCCAATGCGGAGATGGTTGTTGATACCCACCTTGGCACCCAGCGCCACATTGTCGCCAATCGTCAGGCTGCCCGCGAGTCCTATCTGAGCCGCCAGCAGACAATGCCTGCCGATCGTCACATTGTGACCGATCTGGACCTGATTGTCGATTTTAGTGCCTTCGCCGATCACGGTGTCGCGCAGACTGCCGCGATCGATGGTCGTTCCGGCGCCGATCTCGACGTCGTTCTGGATCAGGACGCGGCCGGTTTGCGGTACTTTCAGATGGCCATCCGGTCCGAAGAAGACGAAGCCATAGCCGTCCTGTCCGATGCTGCAGCCTGGATGGATCAGGACGTTGTTGCCTAACAACGCAAACTGAATGGCGGACCGCGCGCCGACGTTGCAGTCCCTGCCAATTCTGACATTGGCACCGATCACAGCACCTGAACCGATCACCGTCCCGGCGCCGATTTCGACCTTTGGGCCGATCACGGCAAGCGGATCGACGATCACGCCGTCCTCCAGATGCGCGCTGGGATCGATCACCGCGGACGGCGCGATGCCGGCATTGCCGAACCAGGATTGCGGGCGAAGAGCGTCGCTATGCAGCGCGCGCGCAATCTTCACAAATTCGCGGAAAGGATGGACCGCGCGCAAAACGGCAACGTGGGCGGGGACACTGGCCTCGAATCGCTCATTGACCAGACACGCCCCCGCCTTCGTCGAAGCGAGCTGGCCGGCGTATTTCAGGTTGTCGAAGAACGTCAGATGCATCGGCCCGGCTTCGTCGAGCGAAGCCAGCCCCCTGACCTGCTGGCCGCCCCGCGATGCATCGACCAAACGCGCCTGCGTCAACGCGGCGATATCGGCCAGCGTCGACGAAGGCGGTTGTTCGAAAAATGTCGGTTGCGCCATCCCACCCGTCGCGGTCCGGCCGGTGATCGAACCAAGGCTTCGGTTCTGATAAATCAGAACCGAACTCTCGCTTTGTTTTGACGCGTTTTCTTCACGCGAACCGGTACCCACTTCGCTCGAAAACGCTTTAGAACGATGTTCCGCCGCCAAACTTGAATTGCTGCACCCGGTCATACTTGCCCTTGGTCAGCGGAATCGCATAATCGAAGCGCAGCGGACCGAACGGCGAGGCCCAGATCAGGCCGACACCCACGGAACTGCGAACCACATTGCCGTTGTCAAACTGCAATCCCGTACAAGTCCCGGAGGAGACCGGAGGATTTGGATTTGCCGGAATACAGCCCGCCAAGTTGACCTCGTTGGTGAAGGCCCAGGAAGTCGGACCCTGGTAATCAAACAGGCCGCCCGCATCGGCATACACGGCGCCCTTCAAGCCCACTTCCTTCGGCAGGAACCAGAACGGCATCTGCAGCTCCGCCGAGGCGCCCCAATATTTGGTGCCGCCCAGCGCATCGCCGGTTCCGAAAGGATTGATGTCGCGCGGACCGATGCCGTTGGGGGCAAAGCCGCGGACAAGGTTGGGGCCCATCTGGAACTGATCGAGCATCCGAAGTTCGTTGTTGCCGACCTTGTTCAGCATGCCGCCCTGGACGTGAATCAGCCCGACGATGTCGGATACCAGCGGCGTGTAATACTTCGCGTCGATCTGGCTTTTCAGATAGGTCACGTCGCCGCCGACGCCGGCGAAGTCCTGCTTGAAATCAATCAGCAGGCCATCGGTCGGGTTCTTGTTGTTGTCCAGCGTATTGTAATCCAGCGAATAGCCAACCGACGACGTCAACGTCTGGCCGCCTGCGAGTTCCTTGCGGACCGGCAGAGAGGCCTCGCCATCGGCGTAGCAGCCGAGACCATTGGTCGAGGCCAGACTGATGCCATTGGCAAGAGCATATGCCGGGCTCGGATTGAAGAACGGACTTGTTGGGTCGTTGTTACAATTTGCGAGATAGCCCGGCAGCGAGATTTTCTGCTGATAGATCGAATATCGCACCTGCAAGGAAAGATCTTCGCGCAGGGCGAATCCGAGCCGCGGGCTGAAGCCCAGCGTGCTCGTGCCGTAGGAGATAAAACTGTTGGCCAGTTGCTGACGCTGGAAGAAATCGAGACCGAGCGCCACCCGATAATCCAGCAGATAGGGCTCGACGAACGACAGCGAGTAGCCGCGCGCGTACTGGCCATACGTCACCGACGCCTTGGCAAACAGACCGCGTCCGAGGAAGTTACGCTCGGAAATGCTGACCTCGGCGAGCGCGCCATCGGTGGTCGAATAGCCGCCCGATACCGAGAAGTCGCCGGTGGATTTCTCCTCAAGGTCGACAACGAGAATCACACGATCGCTCGAGGATCCGGGCTCGGTCGTGACTTTCACGCTCTTGAAGAAATCAAGGTTCTTCAGCCGGCGCTCGGCGCGATCGACCAGCGCGCGGTTGTACGCGTCGCCCTCGGAAATATCGAATTCGCGGCGAATCACGTAGTCCCGGGTGCGGGTATTGCCGCGTACATTGATACGCTCGATGTAGGTCCGCGGGCCCTCGTCGATGGAATAAACGATTGAAACGGTATGCGCCTCGAAGTTGCGATCGCCGCGCGGGCGCACGATCGCAAAGGCGTAACCCCGTCGCGAGGCCTCGATCTGCATTTCCTCGACGGACTTCTCCAGCGCTTCGGCGTTGTAGAGCGACCCGACATCGACGCGCGAGAAGCTGCGGAGCGAATTTCCGTCAAGCGTGCTGATGCTGGACGCGAAATTGACCGTCGCAACCCGATACTGCTGGCCCTCTTCGATCTTGAAGGTCACCAGGAAGCCCTTCTTCTCCGGATCGTATTCCGTGAGCGCGGCCACCACCTGCACGTCCGCGAAACCGTGCTTCAAATAAAAGCGGCGAATCAGGTCGCGATCGGCTTCGACCCGGTCCGGATCGTAGACGTCGCCGCCGCCGAGGAAGCTCAGCAGGTTCGATTCATGGGTCTTGATGATGTCCTTGAGGCGATACGACGAATAAGCATTGTTGCCGATGAATTCGACCGACCTGACGCCGGTTTTCGAGCCCTCGGTAATCGTGAAAACGAGATCGACGCGGTTGTTCGGCTGTTCGATGATTTCGGGATTGACGTGCACATCATAGCGGCCGGAGCGGCGATAGATTTCGGCGATGCGCTGGGCGTCGGACTGGACCATGGGACGCGACAGCGTGCCGCGCGGCTTGGATTGTATTTCCGCCGAAAGCTGCTCGTCCTTGACCTTCTTGTTGCCCTCGAAGGCAATGCGCGCGATCACCGGATTTTCGATCACGGTCACCACCAGATGACCGCCCGCCTGGTTGATTTTCACGTCCTGGAACAGGCCGGTCTCGATCAGCGCCTTCAGCCCGTCGTCGAGACTCCCCTGATCGAGTCGCCCGCCGGGGCCCGGCTTGAAATACGAGCGGATGGTCTCCACCTCGACGCGCCGGTTGCCCTCGACCTGAATCGAAGAAACAGTCTGGGCGACGGCCGGCGACGACACAAGCAGGCCGGCCAGCGTGGCGGCGACCGGCACGGCGAACATGATCAGGGCGGCCAGCAAGCCTCCCCGCACTCGCATTCCAACATTCATGCGCAACGCGCCCTTATCATTCCAATGCCGGACCGCACCCCTACGAACCAGCAGATTCCCATTCGTCGCTCTGCTTGTAGCCAATTTTGCCGGGGCGGCAAACGTCCTATTGCAGTGCAATTTCATTTTCATTCCAAGACGTTGCCTATTGGCCACGCCATCCAAATAAGGCATCACGATGCGGCCAGATGCAGGATGTCGTTGTAGGTCGCAAACACCATCAGCATAAGGACGAGCCCTAATCCGATCCGGAACCCCATCTCCATCGCCCGGTCAGACAAGGGGCGTCCGCGGATGGCTTCGATGGCGTAGAACAAAAGATGACCGCCATCGAGCAACGGAACCGGAAACAGGTTCAACAACCCGATCGATATCGAGAGGACCGCGGCCAGATGCACCAGCGCGGCAAGACCGATGGTGGCGACCTGACCTGAAATCTGGGCGATTCGGAGCGGGCCGCCGACCTGGTCGGCCGCTTCACGCCCCGTAAAGACGCCGCCGATATATGCCAGCGTACGGTCAACCACGAACCAGGTTTCCTTGACGCCAAGCCACAGCGCGGTCGCAGGGTTCACATGTTCGGTCGTGACATCGCCGGCTACAGTCTTGCGGGTAATGCCCAGCACGCCTAGCCGATGGGCATTTCCGAACGGGTCTTTCACCTCCTTGAGTTCCGGCGTCCCGCGCAATTGCAGCGTGGAATCGCCGCGCTTGATCGTGAACGTCAGCTGTTCGCCGGCTCGAATGCTGACGATCCGCTGCATATCGGAGAAACTTTCGATCGTGCTGCCATCGATCGCCGTTACGACGTCGCCGACCTGAAAGCCGGCTGCCGCCGCCGCACTGCCTGCCTCCACCTGATCGACGCGCGCCGTCGTGCTCGGTTTACCGAAGAAAGTGAACAGGCAGGTAAAGATTACGATAGCCAGAAGAAAATTGGCGGCCGGACCGGCGACAACGATCGCCGCACGCGGTCCAACTTTCTTGTGGTGGAAACTGCCCGCGCGCTCTTCTTCGCTCATGCTGGCGAGCGTTTCGGACGATGGCGTTGAGGCCTCGCTGTCGTCGCCGAAGAACTTGACGTAGCCGCCGAGCGGGACGGCTGAAATCTTCCATCGCGTGCCATGACGGTCGTTGAAACCGGCGAGTTCCGGCCCGAAACCGAGCGAGAATGTTAACACCTTCACGCCCGCCCAGCGGGCAATCAGGAAGTGACCAAGCTCATGGAAGAAAACGACAATGGTAAGCACGAACAGGAAGGGGATGATGTAACCGATGAGGCCATGGCTCAACGTATTGAAACTATGCAGAAAAAACTCGGACATCCGATTCCCCTTAACCAGAGCCGGAGGCCCTGTCCCCAACCCTCTAGGATGCCTTTAAGGCAATTTGAGGCAAGAGGGTGGCAGCTTTATTTCGCGCGCTATGGTCAACGGCGATGGCATCGTCCGCGGAGGTCAACGGCGCCTGATTGCCGGAGCGTATCCAGGCGTCCATCGTCGCTTCGACAAGGCGCGCAATCGCGCCAAATTTGATCTTGCCGCCGATGAACGCCGCCACCGCCACCTCGTTGGCGGCGTTGTACACCGTGGTCGCGCCGCGGCCGGTCCGCAGCGCGTCGTAAGCGAGCCGAAGCGCCGGGAACCGACCGAAATCCGGCGCCTCGAAGGTCAGCTGTCCGATCTTGGCCAGATCGAGCCTGGCTGCCGGCCCGACGATGCGATCGGGCCATCCGAGGCAATGCGCGATCGGCGTGCGCATGTCGGGCGCCCCCAATTGCGCGACCACCGAGCGATCCGAAAATTCAACCATGCCGTGGATGATCGACTGCGGATGCACCAGAACGTCGATCTCGTCCGGCGTCAACGCAAACAGATATGAGGCTTCGATGACTTCGAGCCCCTTGTTCATCATCGACGCGGAATCGATGGTGATCTTCTGTCCCATGCTCCAGTTCGGATGTTTCAAGGCCTGCGCCAGCGTCGCCTGCTCGATATCGGCGCTGGCCCATGTCCGGAACGGTCCGCCTGAAGCGGTGATGATGACGCGGACCAGTTCTTCCCGATTGCCGGAACCCAGCGCCTGAAACAGCGCATTGTGTTCGGAGTCCGCCGGCAGGATGCAGGCCCCGGCCTTCGCCGCGCGTTGCATGAAGAAGTCGCCCGCGCACACGAGGCATTCCTTGTTCGCAAGCGCGACGGTTGCGCCGCGGTCCACGGCCGCGAGCGCAGGTTTCAATCCGGCCGCGCCGCTGACAGCCGCCATGACCCAATCCGCCGGACGCGCCGCTGCCTCGATGATCGCGCTTTCGCCTGCGCCGCATTCGGTGCGTGTGCCGGCCAGGGCATCTTTCAGTTCGGCGAGGCGCTTGGGATCGGCGACAGCCGCAAATCGGGCGCCGAATTCCTTCGCCAGCTTCGCCAGCCCCTGCACATTGGTATTCGCGGTCAGAGCCTCGACCCGGTAGCGGTCGCGCGCGGCCCTCAGCAAATCCATTGTGCTGTCGCCGATCGAGCCGGTGGCACCGAGGACGGTCACGGCGCGTACGGCGGATGCCGCGGCCTTGCTGTTACGCAACGGAACTGCGCTCATGTTTTTCACCAAACCATAAGACCGCGGCCGACGCCATCCACGCCACCCCGCAAAAACCCGAAAATCGCCGCCATGACGACGGCTGCGACGAAGCCGTCGAGACGATCCATTAACCCGCCATGCCCGGGAATGAGGTGGCTGGAGTCCTTGACGCCGAAACGCCGTTTCACCGCGGACTCAAAGAGATCGCCAAGCTGGGAAGCGATCGAGAGCGCCGCGCCCAGCAGCAACAGCGGGCCGGTTTTGCCGAGACCGAACGCCACAAACCCTGCGGCGATGACAAGGCTCGCTACAAAGCCGCCGATGGCGCCAGCCCAGGTTTTCTTGGGACTGACCCGCGGCCAGAGCTTCGGTCCGCCAATACCGCGGCCCGCGAAATAACCGCCGATGTCGGTCACCCAGACGATCAGCAGGACGAACATCAGCGCGGTGAATCCCCAGACCTGGTCGAGCCGCACCGCGACCGAGGCGATGAGCGCCGCGAACGCATAGCAACCGCCAAGTGCGGCCCAGCCGCGACGATGAGCCGACAGCATCGCAGCGACAATGACGCCAAGCGCGACAAAAACATAAGTCGCTCCGATCCGCCCGATGCCGAGCCACACTGCGGCGCCGAAAAGCGTCACGATGCCGGCGGCCATCACGCGCGGCGTGCGCGCGCCCACGATCATCAGCCATTCCACATAGAGACCGATCGCGGCGAGCGTGACGAGGCCGAGCCAGAGCCACCCGCCGGCATAAGCGATCGCAATCGCGAGCGGTGCGAGCACCAACGCAGCCACGACGCGCACCAGGAGATTGCGCGAACCCTGCTCGGCAACAGCCGCCGGCGCGGCTTCGCCCTCGGTCACGATCCGGTTTTCGCGGCCAGACCGCCGAAACGGCGCTCCCGTCTGGCATATTCGGCGATTGCGTCCGCGAGCGCGGCCTTGTCGAAATCCGGCCAGTGGATCGGCACGAACACGAGTTCGCTGTAGGCCGCCTGCCACATCAGGAAGTTCGACAGCCGCTGCTCTCCGCTGGTGCGAATGATCAGATCAGGATCGGGAATATCGGGCGCATCGAGGTATTGGCCGAGCGTGTCGGCGTCGATCGACGCGGGGTCGCGCTTGCCCTCCGCGACCTCGCGCGCGAGCCGCTGCGCCGCGCTGGCGATTTCCTGCCGCGATCCGTAGTTGAACGCCACCACGAGGTTAAGCTTGGTGTTGTCCTTGGTGAGTTCTTCCGCTTCGTTCAAAAGCGCGCAGATGTCCGGCTCCAATCCGTCGCGCTGGCCGATGACGCGCACCCGCACGCCGTCGCGATGCAGCGTCGCAAGATCGTTACGGATGAATCGCCGAAGCAGGCCGAACAGGTCGCCGATCTCGGTCGCTGGACGCGACCAGTTCTCCGAGCTGAAGGAGAAAATCGTCAGGTAGAGAATGCCGAGTTCGCTGGCGGCGCGAACGACGCGGCGCAGCGCCTCGACGCCCCGGCGATGGCCTTCCGCGCGCGGCAAACCGCGGGCCGCCGCCCAGCGCCCGTTCCCATCCATGATGATCGCCACATGCAAGGGACCGTCGGTTCGATCCGGTCCTTCGGTTGCGGGGGCGGCGGCGTTCGACATCGGTCAGTCCCTAAACGGTGAGGATTTCTTTTTCCTTGGCCGCAAGCAACTGATCGATCTCCGAAATCGTCCCGTCGGTCGCCTTCTGCACATCATTGGCCAGACGTTCCTGATCGTCCTCGGAAATCTCGTGGTTCTTCTCAAGTTTCTTGACCGTATCGAGGCCATCGCGGCGAACATGGCGGACTGCTATACGCGCGGCCTCCGCATATTTGTGGGCGACTTTCACAAGCTCCTTGCGGCGGTCCTCGTTGAGTTCGGGAATTCGCAGCCGAAGCACCTGCCCTTCGGTGGCGGGACTTAAGCCGAGATTGGAATCGACGATCGCCTTCTCCACGGCCTTGACCATCGACTTGTCCCATACCTGCACGGAGAGCAGGCGCGGCTCGGGCACGCTGATGGTCGCGAGTTGGTTCAGCGGCATGTGCGTGCCGTAGGCGTCGACCTGCACCGGCTCCAGCATCGAGGCCGCGGCGCGGCCGGTTCGCAAACCGCCCAGTTCATGCTTGAGAGACTGGGTGGCGCCTTGCATGCGGCGCTTCAATTCGTTGATGTCGAAACTACCCGTGGGCATAACGCTCTCCCCTCCAGAAAACTCTTCGTCGAGGCCGTCAACCTGCGCGCGCCCGATGCTTCACGAGCCCGTCAGCCGGCGACGATTGTGCCGTGGCCCGTGCCGCGCAGGATCGCGCCGATCGAACCCGGCTCGGCAATCGAGAACACGATGATAGGCAGCGACGTCTCGCGGGCAAGGGCGAATGCAGTCGCGTCCATCACCTTGTAGCCGCCTTCGATCGCCTGTGAATGGGTCAGGCGGTCAAACCGCTTGGCGGACGGGTCTTTTTTGGGATCGGCGCTGTAGACGCCATCGACATTGGTGGCCTTCAGCACGGCCTGCGCGCCGATTTCGGCTGCCCGCAACACTGCGGTGGTATCGGTGGTGAAGAACGGATTGCCGGTTCCGCCGCCAAGCAGCACGATCCGGCCTTCGGCGAGATATTTGTGCGTTGCACTTCGGGTGAACAGCTCACAGATCTGCGGCATCACGAACGCCGAGAGAGTCCGCGCGGGCGTCCCCCGCCGCTCGATCGCGGCCTCGAGCGCAAGGCAGTTCATTACGGTGGCGAGCATGCCCATGGTATCGCCGGTGGGGCGGGAGACGCCGCGCGACGATACTTCCACGCCACGGACGATGTTTCCGCCGCCGACCACGACGGCAATCTCGGCGCCCATTTGGCGGGCGGCGATCAGATCGCCGGCGATCCGGTCGACGGTTGGCTGATCGATGCCGAAGGATTGCGCGCCGGCGAGGTATTCGCCGGAGAGCTTGATCACCACACGACGATAGACCGGCTCAGCCATGATGCGATCGCTTTCCTTCCGGGGCGCGGCAGCTCCCGGCCTATGCCACCGCTTCGGGTTTTTCCGGCGGTTTCTTCTGCCCGCTGGCCGCCGCGACCTCGGCGGCGAAATCGGATTCCTGCTTGTCGATTCCCTCGCCCAGAGCATAGCGCACAAATCCGGTGATCTTGATCGGTGCGCCGACCTTACCCTCAGCTTCTTTCACCGCCTGGGCGATCGACTTGCCGCTGTGTTCGGCATGGACCGAGGCCTGTTCAAGCAAGCAGACTTCCTTGTAGTAGGTCTTCAAACCGGACTCGACGATCTTTTCGATCACGTTCTCCGGCTTGCCCTGCTGGCGGTATTTGTCGGCAAGCACGTCCTTCTCACGCTTCACGGCGGCGGGATCGAGTCCCGCCGGATCCAGCGCCTGCGGATTGGTCGCAGCAACATGCATGGCGAGCTGGCGGCCGAGAGCGGCGAGTTCGTCGGTCTTGCCGGTGGATTCGAGCGCCACGATCACGCCCATCTTGCCGGCGCCTTCGACCACGGCGTTATGCACGTAGCTCGACACCACGCCCTTGCCGACTTCGAGTGAAGCCGCGCGGCGCAGCGTCATGTTTTCGCCGATGGTCGCAATCGCATCCGCGACGGCGGTCTCGACGGTCACCGGACCGACCTTCGCGGCCTTGATCTTCGCCACGTCGGCGCCGACTTCGAGCGCGACCTGCGCGATCATCTTGACCAGTCCCTGGAACTGTTCGTTGCGCGCGACGAAGTCGGTCTCGGAATTGACCTCGACCACGACGCCCTTGGTGCCCGCCGTCAGCGCGCCGATCAGGCCCTCCGCCGCAACGCGGCCGGCTTTTTTCGCGGCTTTCGACAGGCCCTTCTTGCGCAGCCAATCGATCGCCGCCTGCATGTCGCCGTCGTTCTCGGCGAGCGCCTGCTTGCAGTCCATCATGCCGACGCCGGTGGTTTCGCGCAGGTCCTTGACCATCGCCGCTGTGATTGTTGCCATCGTTGCAAGTCCTTTTGCCTGTCAGGGCGACGGCGGGGCGGCTCTTGCCGCCTCGCCGCTATCCACCATCAGGAATTACGTAAATTGGGAGCTGGCGGCCGGAATGTTCCGGCCAGCGCGTTGCGTTATTCCGCTTCCGCGGTCATCGCCTTGGCCTGGGCCACCCAGCCATCGGCTCTGCTCGGAAGTCCGACCTCTTCGCCGATCTTGTGGGCGGTGTCGTGATCGAGTTCGGCCAGCTGCCAATAGTGGAAGATGCCGAGATCGTTGAACTTCTTCTCGATCGCGCCGGACACGCCGGTAAGCTTCTTGAGATCGTCGGCCGCACCGCGCGGCCCGGCAAGACCCTGGAAGCCCACGGGCTGCGGCGCCACCGGAATTTCCTCGCGGACGGGATGGGCGGACGCGCCGACATCGATGCCCGAATCGCCCTGCGCGCGCGAGATGCCATCGATGACGGCACGGGCGACCAGATCGCAGTACAGCGTGATGGCGCGGCCGGCGTCGTCATTGCCGGGCACGACATAGGTGATGCCCTTGGGGTCCGAATTGGTATCGACGATCGCGGCGACAGGAATGTTGAGCCGCTGGGCTTCCTGAATGGCGATGTCTTCCTTGTTGGTATCGATCACGAAGATCATGTCGGGCAGCCCGCCCATGTCCTTGATGCCGCCCAGCGAACGATCGAGCTTGTCGCGCTCGCGCTGCAGCGTCAGCCGCTCTTTCTTGGTGTAGGCGGTGGCGTCGCCGGAATTGAGCACCTCGTCGAGGTGCCGCAGCCGCTTGATCGAACCGGAAATCGTCTTCCAGTTGGTCAGCGTGCCGCCGAGCCAGCGCGAATTGACG
>OCZT010006473.1_pt1 | contig 11596 bp, 9 predicted proteins | sample 1539031 | NCBI WGS metagenome assembly OCZT01 (sample SAMEA3539308, study PRJEB22396) | soil metagenome | biome: tundra; feature: field; material: soil | place: USA | collected 2010-05 | depth 0.15 m
GCAGGCGGCAGCAGCAACTCGGTGAGTACCTCGTCCATCGTGCTCACGAAGGAGAACCTGACGTGCTCGCGGATGGCCGCCGGCACCTCGCGCAGGTCCTTCTCGTTCGCCAGCGGCAGCATCACGTTGCGGAGTCCCGATCGATACGCGGCAAGCACTTTCTCCTTCACGCCTCCGATTTCCAGCACACGTCCGCGCAGGGTCACCTCGCCGGTGACCGCCACGTCGCGGCGCACGGCGCGCCGGCTCATCACGCTCGCGATCGCCAGCGTCACGGCCACGCCGGCGCTCGGTCCATCTTTGGGAACCGACCCGGCCGGGAAGTGAATGTGGAGATCGGTGGCCTTCATCTCCGCGTCCACGATTCGCAGCGCGCGTGCCCGTGAGCGTACGTACGAGCACGCCGCGTCCACGGATTCACGCATCACGTCGCCCAGCTGTCCCGTGACGGTGAGCTTGCCGCTGCCGGGCATGCGCAGCGCCTCGATCGTCATGAGCTCGCCGCCGGCCGCGGTCCATGCCAGGCCCGTGACGGTGCCGATCTCCGGCTCGATTTCGGCTTCGTCCGAAGAGTAACGGGGCGAGCCGAGGGCTTCTTCGATGCGCGCCGCGTCCACGATCCACGCGCCCTGCTCGCCCTGCGCCTTGCGTCGCGCGCGCCGCCGCATCAGCGCCGAGAGATTTCGCTCGAATCCGCGCAGTCCTGCCTCTCGTGAATATCTGCTCGAGATCGTCGAGAGCGCTTCATCGGTGAACTGCAGGTCGAGATCCGTGATGCCGTGTTCGGTCACGAGGCGCGGCAACAGGTAGCGCCACGCGATCTCCACCTTCTCCTCCACCGTGTAGCCCGCGATGCGAATGACTTCCATGCGGTCGCGCAGCGCCGGCGGAATGTCGAAGAGGTTGTTCGCCGTGCAGATGAACAGCACCGGCCGCAGGTCGAACGGCAGGTTGAGATAGTGATCCACGAACGACGCGTTCTGCTGCGGGTCGAGCACCTCCAGCATCGCGGCGAGCGGATCACCGCTTGGTCCGCCGCCCTGCATCTTGTCGATCTCGTCGATCATCAGGACGGGATCGCACACCTGCACGCGGCGCAGCGCCTGCAGGATCAGTCCCGGCAGCGATCCCACGTACGTGCGGCGATGTCCGCGGATTTCGGCCTCGTCCCTCACGCCGCCGACCGAGATGCGATAGAACGCGCGCCCGATCGACTGCGCGATCGCCTCGCCGAGCGACGTCTTGCCGGTTCCCGGCGGCCCGACGAAGCACAGGATCGGCCCGTGCGAGTAGCCGCCGCTCTGCTTGAGCAGCTTGCGCACCGACAGGTATTCGAGGATGCGCTCCTTCGCCTCCTCGAGCCCGTAATGCCGTGTGTCGAGCGCGGCCTCCACTTTCTCGAGCGCGATGTCCTCGTCGCCGGAGCGCGCGTGCCACGGCAGCGCGAGCACCCACTCGACGTAGTTCCGCAGCACCTGGTATTCACTCGACGCCGGCGACAGTGCACGCAGCCGCTCCGTTTCGCGTCGCGCTTCCTGCGCGACCCGCTCCGGGAGGTTGGCCGTGTCGATCTGGCGCATGAGCTCCTGCGCGTCGCTCTCCATCGGGTCGCGCTCGCCCAGCTCGGCGCGAATCGCCTGCAGTTGCTGCCTGAGATAGAACTCGCGATGGTGCTGCTCGACCTTCACCTCCGTCTGCTGCTTGACCTCCTCGAGGACCGTCGCGCGGGCGACTTCCTTCTCCCACCTCGAGGCGACGAATTCGAGCCGCGCGGCGACGTCGAGCCGCTGCAGCGCTTCGTCGCGCTCGGCGATGCGCAGGTTGCCGTGCGACGCGGCGAGATCGGCGAATCGCGACGGGTCACCGGTCACGCGGCGGAGCAGCCCCGGCACCTCGGCAGGGAACTGTTCGTTGCGCTCGACGAGCGCATCCGCCGTGACGACGATCCGGTCCATGAGCGCGCGGGCCGCATCACCCGGCGCGGCGATCTCCTCGGCGCGCTCGACCAGCGCGACGGGGAAGGGGATGCGTTTCGACAGCGCGCCGATGCGCACCCGCGCGAGGCCTTCCAGCGTCACCTGGATCGTCTCGGCGCCCGCGCTGCTGCGATCCTTCACGCGCGCGAACACGCCCACCCGCGCCTCGAGCCGTGCCGGATCCTGCGCATCGTCGCCGAGCGCCACGGCGAGCAGCACCAGGGCGCCGGGCTCCGGATGCGCGCGCAGCAGCGCGAGGTTGTCGGGGGCGCCCATCTGCACGGCGATGGTGCCGTGGGGAAAGACGATCGTCGAGCGGAGCGCCAGGAGCGGCAGCTCGGACGGCAACTGGGGCGCGGTCACGTTGCTCAAAAGTAGTCTCGCGCGAACCCATCGACTAGCGCGAAAACGGCAAAAGCGAGTAATCGGTCGTTGGTCATTGGTCGTTGGTACTTGGCTGTGCTGATGACCAACGACCAATGACCAACGACCGATTACTCGTCTGTGGCGAAAATGACCGCTGTTTCCCCTTGGATAACGGCACGTTCCAGGGTAAGCTTCAAGGCTCAATGTTCGACGAGCTCTCCTCCAAGCTTGAAGCCACGTTCGCGAAGCTCCGCGGCCGTGGCACGTTGTCCGAAGCCGACATCAAGGACGGGCTCCGCGACGTGCGGCGCGTCCTGCTCGAGGCCGACGTCAACTTCCAGCTGACCGGCGAGTTCCTCGAACGCGTCACCAAGCGGGCGGTTGGCGTGTCGCAGCTGCGCACGGTCAGTCCCGCGCAGCAGCTGGTGAAGATCGTCTTCGACGAGCTCACCGCGATGCTCGGCGAGCGTCGCGAGGGGCTCAAGCTTTCGAGCGTCCCGCCGACGGTCGTGATGATGGTCGGGTTGCAGGGTTCCGGAAAAACGACGACCGCGGCGAAGCTCGCGCGAAGATTGAAGGCGGAAGGGAGACAAGTTCGGATGATCGCCGGCGACGTGTACCGTCCCGCAGCCATCGACCAGCTCGAGACGCTCGGCGGCGAACTCGGCATCCCCGTGTTCGCGGATCGCTCCACGCAGGACGTCGTGAAGATCGCGCGCGCGGGACTCGAGGTGTCGCGCCGCGAGCGGGATCGCGTCGTCATACTCGACACCGCGGGCCGCCTGCAGATCGACGAGGAGATGATGAACGAGCTGCGCCGCCTGAAGGATGCGGTGCGGCCTGATGAAATTCTGCTCGTGGCCGACGGCATGACCGGCCAGGAGGCAGTGAAGATCGCGCAGGGCTTCGACACCGCTTTGGGTGTGACCGGCGTGATCCTCACGAAGCTCGACGGCGACGCGAGGGGCGGCGCGGCGCTTTCCATCTATGGGGTCACGAGAAAGCCGATCAAGTACATCGGCACAGGCGAGAAGACGGACGCCCTCGAGGAGTTCCACCCGGACCGCATGGCCGGACGGATCCTCCAGCAGGGCGACATCCTCTCGCTGGTGGAGAAGGCGCAGGAGACCTTCGACACCGAGGCGACGAAGAAGCTCGAGAAGAAAGTCCGCCGCGAAGGGATGGACCTGAACGACTTCCTCGCGGCGATGAAGCAGATCCAGAAGCTCGGCCCGCTCGAAGGCGTCCTGAAGATGCTGCCGGGCGTGAACACGAAGATGCTGAAACAGGCGAACGCCGATCCGCGCCGGATCAAGTGGGTCGAGGCGATCGTGCTGTCGATGACGAATGAGGAGCGCAAGAAGCCGGATCTGCTGAATGGCTCGCGCAGATTGCGGGTGGCAAAGGGCTGCGGCCGGCCGATCAGCGAGGTGAACCGGCTGCTCGAGCAGTTCCGCGATATGCAAAAGATGATGAAAAAAATGTCCGGAGCCACCGGGGGAAGAATGCCGCCGGGTATGTTTGGAGGCATTCCGTAACCAGATGGCAGAAGGCAGACGATAGACGGCAGTTGACTGCCATCCCTCGTCTGCCGTCCAACCTGTCGTCCGTGGTCCGCCGTCTGTCGTCCGTTCCACCCCGAGTGCGATCCGGATCTCCCGGATATGCGAAGAGCTCGGTTCAGCACCGTACCATCAAAGCGAGGAAAGAAAATGGCAGTTCGCATCCGCCTCCGCCGCACCGGCCGCAAGAAGGCGCCGACCTACCGTATCGTCGTCGCCGACTCACGCAGCCCGCGCGAGGGAAAGTTCATCGAGATCATCGGCCAGTACGCTCCTCGCAGCGGTGACCTCGCGCTGAACCTCGACATCGCGCGCGCCAACTACTGGATGGACAACGGCGCGCAGCCGAGCGACACCGTGCGCTCGCTCCTCCGGAAGGCCGGCGTCCTCAAGACGCGCCACGAAGTGCGGCTTGCCGCCAAGAAGAGCGCGGAGGCCGTGCCGCTGAAGGAAGGCTGAGCTCTACGCAAGGCTACGCGCTCGTCGGCCGCGTGCGCCGCGCGCACGGCGTGCGCGGCGAGCTCGTGGTGGAATTGTTGACGGACGCGCCGGACGTGATGTTCGCGTCCGGCGCTCGCGTCTTTCAGGGCACCGCCTCCGGCGAGGTCTGGCGTGACCCGGCGAGCGGCGAGATGCGCGCGCTGAAGATCCTCGCGAGCCGGCCGTTCAAGGGCGGCCTGCTCGTCACGCTCGACGCCGTCACGGATCGCACGGAAGCCGAGCGATGGAACGGCCGCCATCTGCTCGTGCCGCGCGGGGAACTCACCGAGCCCGAGGACGGCGAAGTCTTCCTCCACGAACTCGGCGGCATGCGCGTGCTCGACGAGAGCGGCGCACAGCTCGGCGAAGTGCGCGCCTGGTACCCGGTCCCGCACGGCGTGCTGCTCGACGTGCACACGGCCCGCGGCGACGTCGCACTCCCCTTCAACGAACGGTTCGTGCGACACGTGAATCGCGCCGATCGCAGCATCACGGTCTCGATTCCGGACGAACTGTTCTTCGGCGGCGGCGCGTGAGTGCGATGCTGACCATTCGCGTCGTGTCGATCTTTCCGGAGTTCTTCGAGGGCCCGCTCGGGCTCTCGATTCCGGCGCGCGCCGCGGCCGCCGGCCTCGTGAAATACCAGCTCGTCGACTTGCGCGACTACACGCACGACAAGCATCGCACCGTCGACGACGCGCCGTACGGCGGCGGCGCCGGCATGGTCATGAAGCCCGCACCGTTCTTCGAGGCGGTCGAGGCGATCGGCGCGAAGCCGCCGATCATCCTGCTCTCTCCGCGCGGCCGCCGGTTCCGGCACGCCGACGCCGAACGGTTCTCGACGCTCGAAGAGTTCACACTCCTCTGCGGTCACTACAAGGACGTCGACCAGCGCGTCGCCGATCACCTCGCGACCGAGGAGATCTCGCTCGGCGATTTCGTGCTGAGCGGCGGTGAGTCCGCCGCGCTCGCCGTGATCGATGCCACCGTTCGCCTGCTGCCCGGCGCGATGAGCGACATGGACAGCGCGCGCACGGATTCCTTCTTCGGCCGCGGCATCTCGGCGCCGAGTTACACGCGCCCGCCGGAGTATCGCGGCCACGAGGTTCCCGGCGTGTTGTTGTCGGGGAATCACGCCGAAATCGACAAGTGGCGGCGCCAGATGGAAGGGAAAATGGACGAAGGCCGGAAGGGAGAAAGCTGATCACGTAAGACGAGTGCTTGCAGTGTCGGGCAATGTCCTACAGAAATTCAGGGTTAGTCCCGATGCCATTGAGGGTCCGCAAAACCGAGACTGCTCCCTCATGGATGACCATGTCGAAATGGGCGCTGAATCCGCACGCCCGGATGAAGGCCGGAGAGGATTCCTCGTCAAGGTGAGCGCGGCGTGCGCCGGTGTAAGCGCCGTGCTCGTCGGATTTCCGGTCGTACGTTCGTTCGTCTCGCCGAGCCTCCCGCAGCCGCGCGCGGACGGCTGGGTGAAAGTCGCCGACGACATCGCGTTGCTCGACGTGGGCGTGCCGGTCCGGGTGAACTTCGTGCAGGAGCTGCAGGACGCCTGGGTCGAGAGCCGCTCGCTCAACGGCGTGTGGCTGTACACGGAGGACGGCGACAAGTTCAAGGCCTACAACGGACACTGCACCCATCTCGGCTGCAGCTACGTGTACGACAAGGACCTGAAACACTTCTTCTGCCCGTGCCATCGCGGGCAGTTCGACGTCAAGACGGGCGAAGTCCTCGCCGGACCGCCGCCGCGTCCCCTCGACGAGCTGCAGGTCGAGATTCGCGACAGCGCGGTGTTCGTGAACTACCGCGACTACCGGCTCGGCGTCTCCGACAAGATCGAGGCGTAGCGCGATGAACCGACTCTCGAAATGGCTCGATGAGCGCATCGACCTCGTTGGAATTCGCAGGACCCTGCTCGACCGCAGGATGCCGCGCGACCTCACGTGGTGGCACACCCTCGGCAGCGCGACGCTCGCGGTGTTCATGGTGCAGGCGGCGACGGGCACCATCCTCGCGATGTACTACGCGCCGTCGCCGGACCACGCCTACGACAGCATCCGCTACCTCGAGCACAGCGTCGCGAGCGGCGCGCTCCTTCGCGGGATCCACCACTGGGGCGCCTCTGCGATGGTCATCCTCGTGGTCGCGCACGCGATCCGCGTGTTCTCGATGGGGGCGTACAAGTACCCCCGCGAGCTCAACTGGCTGCTGGGCGTGGCCCTGCTCGGCATCGTCCTCGGATTCGGATTCACCGGCTACCTGCTGCCCTGGGACCAGAAGGCGTACTGGGCCACACAGGTCGGCACGAACATCGCGGGCACGACGCCGGTCGTCGGCGCGGTGATCGTCAAGCTGCTGCGCGGAGGCGCACAGCTCGGCGTCGCGACGCTCACGCGATTCTACGCGCTGCACGTGCTCCTCCTGCCGGCGCTGCTTGCCGGAATCGCGCTCCTGCACCTCACGCTCGTCGTGCGCAACGGCATCGCGCCCCGAACGGGTGTGCTCGAACTGAACGCGCCGGCGAGGACGGACAGCCCCGAGTATCACCGCTACTACGCCGAGAGCTACGCCGCGAGCAAGAAAGCGGGCGTGCGCTTCTGGCCGGACATCGTCGTGCTCGACGCGGTGATCGCCACTTCGCTCGTCCTCCTGCTCTTCCTGGTGGGACATTTCGTGGGCGCGGGACTCGAGCTCCCCGCGGATCCGTCCGATTCGTCGTACGTGCCGCGGCCGGAATGGTATTTCCTGCCGTTCTTCCAGCTGCTCAAGCTCGTGCCGGGCTCGATGGAGAGCATCGCCGCGGTCGGCGTTCCCGGCGTGCTCGTGCTCGTGCTCCTGCTGCTTCCGTTCTTCGACCGCCGGAGCGCGCGCGCGTTCAACCGCCGCCCGGTGGCGCGGATCTCGCTCTTCGGCCTGCTCGGCGGCATCGTGCTGCTCCTCGGCGCGAGCATCCGCGAGCCGAAGCCCACCGCCATCGCGCCCGAGGTCGGTCGTGTGCTCAACTCGTCGGAGCGCGCCGGACGCGCGCTGTTCGATCGCCAGCAGTGCGGTGGCTGCCACATCGTGGCAGGCAAGGGCGGCGCGGACCGGAAGGGCGACGCCAAGGATGCGCCCGACCTCACCGAGATCGGACTCAAACACTCGGCGGCCTACATCCACAGCTTCATCGAGGATCCGTCGCGGTTCCACACCGGCTCGAAGATGCCGGCGTTCGGCCCTCCCGTGCTCTCGCACCAGGAGATTGAGGAACTCTCGCGCTACCTCTCGTCGCTCCGCGGCAAGAACTGGCAGACCGCCAAAGAAGAGTTCGTCGACACGTTCCCCGAGCCCAAAAAGCCCAAGGAGAAGCCATGAAAATCCGCTCAATGATGATCGCGCTCGTGCTCACCAGTGCCGCCGCGGCGAGCCGCGCCGCCGCCCAGGCCGACGGCAAGGCGCTCTACGACGAGCACTGCAAGAAGTGCCACGGCGTCGTCGGTCGTCCGCCCAAGACGATGAAGGAGAAGTTCCCGAAGATCTACACGTTCGACGCGGCGTTCGTCGGCGCGCGCAGCGACGATTCCGTGGTGAAGGTCCTCACCAAGGGCAAGAACGAGGACATGGTCTCGTTCAAGGACAAGCTGAAGCCCAATGAGATGATGGCGATCGCGAAGTATGTGAGGGAGCTCGGCTCGAAGTCGCACCCGTAGCGCAGGCTCGACGACCACGCACGTCGCGGCTCACCCGCACAGTCGCCGTCCAATACCGGGCGGCGAAGGAATGAATCACTGAGACATGAGACACCTACGTTGGCTTCTCGCAGCGTTCGCGCTGCTCGTCGCGTCGCGAAACGCGCTGGCCCAGCAGGCCGCGAAGGCGGCGCCGCTGCCCGGATACGCCGGCAACGCGACCTGCGTCGACTGCCACAAGAAGGAGATCGCCGCGTTCATGGCGACGCCGAAAGGCAAGCTCCTCATGCAGCATCCGCGTGACGAAAAGGAAAAGCTCGGCTGCGAGAGCTGCCACGGACCGGGCAAGCAGCACGCCGAGTCGGGCGGCGAGGAGCGCGGCGCGCTCATCTACTTCAGCAAGAAGACGAAGACGCCCGTTGCGGAGCGCAACGCCGCCTGCCTGCAGTGCCACGAGAAGACGGCGCGCACGCTCTGGAAGGGGAGCGCGCACGAGAGCCGAAACGTGGCCTGCACCGATTGCCACCTTACGATGCATCCGGAATCGGAGCGCGGGAACCTGAAGAAGGACAATGTGATGGCGACGTGCGCCCGCTGCCACGCGACCCAGGTGGCGAAGCAGACGCACTACTCGCACATGCCGATCGGCCAGGGGAAGATGGAGTGCACCTCGTGCCACAACCCGCACGGCTCCCCGAACGAGAAGCTCCTCATCGCGAGCTCGACCAACGAAACCTGCTACACGTGCCACATGGAGAAGCGCGGTCCCTACCTCTGGGAGCACGCCCCCGTCGTCGAGAGCTGCGCGAACTGCCACGACTCGCACGGCTCGGCTCACGAAAAGATGCTGAAGGTGACGCGTCCGCGGCTCTGCCAGCAGTGCCACGCCAGCAGCGGGCACCCGATCGCGCCGCGCGGCACCTCGCTCCCCGCCGACGTGCAGTTCGTGTTCAACCGCCAGTGCTCCACCTGTCACTTCAACATCCACGGCTCGAACCATCCGAACGGTGCCTATTTCAACCGGTAGCATGCTGCCCACCAGGAGAGACTCCATGAAACACATCTCATGTGGCGCGGCCATGCTCCTCGCCGCCGGCGCGATCGCGCTGGCGCGGCCGACCACTTTGCAGGCGCAGGCGAAGGACACGACCAAGGCGGCTTCCGGGATCGAGGCTGCCGCCGAAGTCGGCGTGCGTCAGTTCGACCCGCTCTTTTCCATCGTCCCGAACCAGCTGCAGCTGGGCAAGCTCCTCGAGTACCGCGACCTCAAGGAAGGTCTCGTGATTCCGCAGGCGATGCTGATGTACACGCCCAAGGATGGCATGGGCACGTACCAGATCATCGGGCGCAACCTGCTGCAGCGCGACCAGAGTGTTTTTGCGCGCGCGAGCCAGCCGGGATCGTACGACGTGCAGGTCCGCTACGACGGGATGGTGCACACGTATTCCACGGACGCGCGCTCGCTCGGCACTTTCGGAAACGGCAGCCTGTACGCGCTTCCGTCGCCGCGTCCCGACTCGACCGCGTGGCGCGCCGCGCCGTATCTCTCGCCGATCCGCTCGATCTGGGATCCGCTCAAGATGTCGTTCGCGCTCACGCCGACCCCCTCGTGGGACTTCAAGGCGGAGTACACGCACATCTCGAAGACCGGCGGCCGCCCGATGGGCATGGCGTTCGGCGGATCGTCGAACAACACGCGCGAGATCGTCGAGCCGATCGACCAGACGGTGCAGGACTTCCGGCTCACGCAGTCGTACACGAAGCCGCGCTTCACGGCGGTCGCGTCGTACGACTTCTCGATGTTCCAGAATGCGTTCAACTCCGTGAGTTCCAACAATCCGCAGCAGATCGCCGACACGCCGACCTCCGGCGCCGCGGTCGGCCGCACCGCGCTCGCGCCGAACAACTCGGCGCAGACCGCATCGCTCGTCGTCGCGGGGAACTTCCCGTGGCGCACGCGCGTGATGGCGACGGGTTCGTATTCGTGGTGGAGGCAGGACGAGGCGTTCATTCCGCCGACGACCAACAGTACGTACACGAGCGATCCGCGCTTCGTCGTGCCGCGCAACAGCCTTCAGGGCGAGGCCGGCACGTCGATGATCAACGGGTCGGTGAACAGCCATCCGTTCAAGGACCTCACCCTCACGGCCCGTGCGCGGAGCTTCCAGTACCGGAACTCCACGCCCGTACTCGCGCTCACGAATTTCGTGATCAGCGACCGGAGCGTCGCCGCCGGCGACACCTCCGCGGCGAGGCCATACACGAAGACCAACGCCGAGTTCAGCGCGGGCTATCGTCTTCCCCTGAACCTCAATCTCACGGCGGGTTATGCCTGGGAGCAGTGGCTGCGCGACTCCACCGAGCGCAACGTCCACACAACCAACGAAGTCACGCCGCGCGTCAGTCTCGACTACATGGGCGTGGACTGGCTTACGCTGCGCGCGTCGTACACGAAGGGATCGCGCCGCGGCAGCACGTACAACCAGATGACGACTGGGGAGAATCCGAACTTCCGCCGGTTCGACGAGGCCGACCGCGACCGCGAGCGGACGAACTTCGAGGCGGAGTTCATGCCGACGGACCAGCTGAGTTTCTCGCTGACGTGGGAAGTCGGGCACGACGGGTATCCGAACTCGACGTACGGCGTGCAGAGCGACAAGGCCATCATGGCCGGCGGCTCGGTGGAATGGACCCCGAGCAACCGCTTCATGTTCAACATCGGCTACTCGAGGGAGGACTACAACGACCTCCTGCAGCAGCAGTACCGCACGGGCAGCACGCCCGCGACCGCCAACAACGCGACGTGGGTGTGGCTGAACAACAACACCGACCACATCAACACGTCGTACGCGGGATTCACGGCGGTGCTCGTGCCGGGCGAGTGGGACGCCGGCGGCACCATCTCGATGTCCGACGCGACATTCCTGGTTGCGAACTTCAATCCGGTGACGCCGACGGGAGGCACGGCCGCGCAGAATCTGTCGGCGACCGCCACAAACTTCCCGGCGGTCACGCAGCTGCTCCATCCGCAGTCGTATTTCGTGCGGTGGACGTACAGCGCGGATTGGGCGTTCACACTGCGCTACAACGTCGAGTCGTACAACCAGAACGACTATCGCACGCAGACCCTGACGCCGGCGATCGGCGCGACGGCCAACCACGTCAACCTTGCGAGCTTCTACCAGAACTACAATGTGGGTTGGTGGAGCTTCCTGGTGAGCTGGCATCCGTCGCTCATGAAGTTCGGGGTGGGGCGGAGCGCGATGTAGCGGACTGCAGAAGGCAGAAGACAGACGGCGGTTTGGACGGCAGAGGGCAGACGGCGGCGGCACCGCGCCATCTGCCCTCCGTCGTCTGCCATCCCAGCTGCCGTCCGCCGCCTGCCATCTGCCATCACTGTCCCTTGTAGAAAGCGTTGAGGCCCACTAAGTTGCATGGCTCAACCCAAGACCTTCGAGCCGCGCCAAAATGCATCCGTTTATTGAGACCCAGAAGGAATGGATGAAGACCATTCCCCCCTTCCGCTCCGGCGACACGC
>OCZT010006477.1_pt1 | contig 11591 bp, 19 predicted proteins | sample 1539031 | NCBI WGS metagenome assembly OCZT01 (sample SAMEA3539308, study PRJEB22396) | soil metagenome | biome: tundra; feature: field; material: soil | place: USA | collected 2010-05 | depth 0.15 m
ATTGGACGGATGAGGATCTCAAACGGCTGAAGTTGATCAGATAGCTCCGGCAGGTAGACCGGGGACAGACAGGCCTGACAGCGAATTTCCGGCAAAGTCAGCCAGAAATTCATGTCAGGCTTGTCAGTCCCCGGGCACTTTCCAGCCATGATATGATAAATCATGGCTGGTGGTATTCGAAAAGCCGTCGATGAACGGTTTTACCTGTCCAGTGCAAAGGGAGGTGGAATGTTGCGCCGGGAGATTTGGGTTGATGGGCCCGGCCGCGTGGTGCGGTACAACCTGGCATATATCAATCACCTGATCTATGCGGGCGATGATGGCCGAGTGCTGGGCTATGATTCAGCTCACGGATACCATCACCGTCACTACAGAGGCAAGGTAACGACGGTGAGATTTGAGAGTTTCGAACAAATCGAAGCGCGCTTCCAAAGAGAGTGGAATCGGCTGGCGAAGGAGGTCAGACGTGCGCAAGGCTGAAATTCGGGTGGAGCGAGAGGACGTGTTTTTCGAACGGGGCCGTAGACTCGCGAAGGCGGCGGATCAGGGTGATGCCATTCCGCCGAGTTGCGTAGTCGCCTTCGAAGACGTTGAGTCTCTCCTCCATGTCCTAACGGAGAAGCGGGTGCTTCTGCTCAGGCAGGTCAACCAGACACCAACATCGATCAGCGTGCTAGCGAAGAAACTGAAGCGCGATAGGAGCGCAGTGACGCGCGATGTCCAGGTTTTGGAGCGTTTCGGAGTGATTCAAGTCACTGAGAAGCCGTTTCCGGGGCACGGCAGACAAAAGTGGATCACGCCGCTGGCAGGCGAGATCCAGCTCACCGCGATACTGTAGGTTGTGCCTCTGGCACACCTCCGGCCCGGTGGGTCACAACGTGGGTATCAGATGGTCAGCGGACAAAGCGGGGACAGACTACTCTGTCCACCGTGGCGCCAAAAGGCGCCGTCCCCTGGGGCGGCGGGCAAACCCGCTAAGATGTCAGGTGTCTAAGCGCCCTGGGGTAAGCGGCAATTTTCGAACGCGGGTAGCGCGCTGGCTCACGGTAATTGCAACGCCGGAATCCAACTGGGCATCATAGCGCGCCAGCGTGGCCTCAATCACCTCTGCCACACCCTGCGCGCGCAGGTTCTGCCAGCGCAGCAGAATCACCGAGGGGTATGCGGCATGGCTTTTGGCTAGCGCTTCATGAAAGTCTTTATCGAGCGTGACACAGATGCGGCCGTCGGCGGCCGCCCTGGCGAGGATCTGCCGATCGGTTGCATCGCGCATGGCGATTTCGCGCACATGCACGGCGTCCCAGCCCCGTTTCCGGAGCAACTCGGCCGCAGCGGAAGGCAGCCCCTGATCCAAAAGGATGGATTTCATGCCGCGTGAATGTGGAAATCGATGCTGCCGTCCAGGCTGCTCGCCGCGAACTGCAATGCCTGCCGGAGATCGTCAGGCTCCAGATCGGGGTAGTCTTTGAGTAATTCGCCGCGATCGTCATAGTCGGCGAGCAACTCGACGACGCGCCGCACGGTGATCCTCATTCCGCGAATACACGGCTGCCCGCCCATCTTCCCGGATTCAAGGGATATCCTGTCAAACGGTGGGTTCAGTCTCATATCGCTAGTGTATCGCCTCCGTCATGCAAGAAAGAAATCCGCCGGTGAGCGGGGGTAGACCGGGGACAGACAGGCCTGACAGCGGGGGTAGACCAGGGACAGACAGGCCTGACAGCGAAACGCGCGAAACGGCATGGCCGGCCCCCGGCTGGCTGGCAAGCTAAAGCATGCCCCACCCGGTCCCAACAGGCAGCGGTAAAGCATGTGAATGGAGCGTGCGGTAGAATGACGATGATGAGCAGGCGGGCGGAGAACTTCGCGACCCTCGCGGCAAACGCCACTGAGGGAGTGGTACGCATCATTCACGGCAACACGGTTTTTGGTCTGCGCGCGCCAATCGACCTCGAGGTGCGCGATGAGGGCCCGTACTGCCTGGTGGAGTATGAACCCCTGGGGCTGCAAGGCCGTGGGCGGGATCAGGAAGCGGCCCTGGAGTCCTTTGCCGATCAATTCCGGGGCATGTGGGAATGGATTGCGTCGGCGGACGACCCTAAACTCACGCAGGACGCCCGGCGATTGAAGCGAAAGATGCGGAGCCTGGTGAGGTCCGTCACGCCCACTGCATGACCGAGATCCTGGCATCGCTACTAATCAACGTTCTGTTGAGGAAGGGCTTTGAAAAGGTCGAGGAGCCACCACACAATGTTGTGGTTTATGGTGGAGGGCCGCCGTACGAGTATTCATACTTGGGTCAGTCATGGGCAAAGGAAACTGGATGATCGGCTGCTGCGACTCATGGCCAGAGAGCTTCATCTTTCCAGGGTGGATTTGTTGAGGTTCGTGGAATGCGAGATGAGCTACGAGGACTACCTCCGTCGTATGATTGACGGAGGCCACTTGCGGGCATAGCACTCCGCGGGCACGGGCAAAAAGGGTACAGCCACTAATTTCCGGCAAAGGCGGCCGGAAATTGTGACAGTCCCCATTTTGCGGATCCGTGCTAGACTCCCGTATAAGCCCATGCAGAGGCAGCTCAAGATTATCGTTGAGAAGCACCCAGATGGCTACGTCGCGTACCCGCTTGGTTTCAAAGGCGTGGTAGTGGGTGACGGTAACACATACGACGAAGCCCTGGCCGACGTCAAATCGGCGATCCAGTTTCACATCGAAACTTTTGGCTCCGAGGCGCTGCCGGGAGACTCGCCCGTTCTGGAAGCTTTCATCGCGGAAGCAACGATCCCAGCTTAATGCCCAAGTTTCCCGTCGATGCACCAAAGGCGAGGGTGATGACGGCGTTACGAATGCTGGGATTCGAGGTAGTCCGCGAAGGGAATCACATCTCCATGCGGAGACCGAGATCCGGCGGCGGCGCGGAGTGCCTCACCATGCCAAACCACTCGACGATTAAGGCGTCTACTTTGCGCACGGTTCTCACCCAAGCCGGTATCAGCCGGAACGAATTTCTGGACGCCTACGAGCAAGCCCGATAGAGCGCCCGCCGCTGCCCGTGTAACAAGCCGCAAAAAGGGTACAGCCACTAGTTTCCGGCAAAGGCGGCCGGAAATTGTGACAGTCCCCATTTTGCGGCGCACAGTCCCCTAGCCGCCGATTTCGGTTGCCAACAGGACATTTTTGTCCGAGAGTGGTACTGTGAGAGGCAACGAGTTTGTGCGGCGGAAACCCTGGGACAGACAGCGAATTTCCGGCAAACTGCGCCGGAAATTCATGTCAGTCCCTTTGCAGCCACGGACTTCTGTACTACGGAAAGGAAATGACAACCGTGCGCGACCTGAAGGATGAAATCGACAAACGTGCCTATCACAAGATGCTCAAGCAACTTTGCCTGAGCGAGAGAGACTTCGAGTAAAGGAGGCAGGCGTGCGGAGATTCGTGTATCCAGCGAGGTTTGAGCGAGGGGACAAGGCGGGAGTGGCGGTGATTACGTTCCGGGATGTCCCGGAGGCAATCACGCAGGGAAACGGAGAGAGGGATGCGCTCTGGCAGGCGGCGAACTGTCTGGAGGAGGCAATCGCCGGAAGGATTGGCGAGGGGCGCGAGATTCCGAAGGCGTCCAGAGCGGCGCGGGGCGAACGGCTGATTCCAGTGCCGGCGCCGATGGCTGCGAAAGCCGCCCTCTATCTGGCGATGGGAGAGAGGGGAATGACCAATGTGCAGTTGGCGCGAAAACTTGGTTGCGATGAGAAGGAAGTGCGGCGGATGCTCAATCCCAGGCACCCGACGAAGCTGCCGCGGATCAAGGACGCACTGGATGTGCTGGGGAAGCGTCTGGTGGTAAGCGTCGAGGAAGCGGCCTGAGGCAAAAAGGGTACAGCCACTAATTTCCGGAAAAGGCGGCCGGAAATTGTGACAGTCCCCATTTTGGGGCTAGGCTGGCGCGGGGGAGGCGAAACGCTGGAGAATGCATACGAGGGCGGCGCCGGCGAGGATACCGCACACGTTGGCGAGGAGGTCGTGCCAGTCGCAGCTCCGGCCCGGGCTGAAGAGCTGACCGAGTTCGAGGACGCCGCCGAGGATGCAGAGAAAGACGAGGGTGGGGGCCAGGCGGCGGCAGCGGAACTGGCGCAGAGCGGGGAGGGCGGCGAGCACGGCGTAGGCGGTGAAGTGCTCGACCTTGTCGTTCACGTGCACCCGGTCGATCAGGCCGATGACGGGGCTTTGCGCGGGGGCGAGGCTACCGACGATGACGGCGGCGAGGCCGACGAGCCAGACGAGGCGGAGGAAATTCATCGGGTGCGGGGTCAGGCGGGAAGGGCTGTATTTGGCCACGAGGCGCAGGGGCCGCCAAAGCCAGTATACCCACGCTGGCCTCGGCCTGCCGGGCAGCGACTCCCAGTCGCCGGGAGTCACGACGAATAGCATTTTCAGGCCAAGATCCACCCGGTCTCGCAACCGTTCCCCGAGATGGAAACGCGCGGTGAGGTGCTCCCAGACGGTCGCCGCGCGTTCTTCACGCAGCAGTTTCCTTGAGAGGCCTAGCATGCGCGAGAGTGCGGGTCCGTGAGCCACCCGCTCGCGCAAGCTTGCAAGCAATTCCACTTGCAAGAGACTCTGGAGGGTGGACAGCGCGAACAGGACCATACGCCTGGACCGGGTGTGTTCCGCACGCCGGAACACGTCATCCCAATCGAGGTTCGGGTACACGTCCAGCAGCCGAGCAAAATCCACGAGGTTCTTCAGAGGCAACCACAGGTGTTTGGCCCCGTGCCCACTGAGAAAGAGGCACAGCGTTTCGGGATTGAAAAATGGAACCGATCGCCCGCAAATCGATACCTGGATGGTGGCATCAAACGCGCGGTCGATTTCGATAGGCTCAATCCCGCTGCTCGGCTGAGTTGCCCAGTGGATTTCGAGCAGATGACCGGTGCGGCTATTCACCAACTCGTAGTCGCAGGCGTGCCTGAGAGTACGTTCAAAGAATTGCGGACTTGCATGCCATTTGGGTGTATACCCTAACGAGACGGCGACCTCGACGGCGCGCAGGGCGTCGGCTCGCGGAACCAGAATGTCGAGATCTGCCAACTCACGCGCGCCGGGATCACCGTACAGCAACTCCGCAAGCACCGGACCCTTCAGGGGCAGTGCAGGTATGTTGGATTCGCGTAGGGCATCGAGGACGCGGAAGAGTTCCCCCGTGAGGAAACGGCCTCGCGCCGCCGATGCCCGCGCCTCGGCTTCCAGGGTGGCCCGGACATCGCGCGGCACCTCTGACACGGACAGCGCCTGGAGTGCCCGGTTCAGGTTCGGGATGAGTCCGTGATATCGGGAAAGGCGCAGGACCTCGTCCCAGTCCAGAGGGCTGCGCAGCAGGCCAGCCGCCCGCTGCGCAGCGGCAGCGTCGTAGGGCGCACGGCCACACGCCAGGACGAATTCGAGCTCCGGCGCATTAGTCCACCAGGACCTCGCGTTTAAGGGATTGGCCAGGGTCACTTATTGGCTGCCGGCTTCCAGCAAACCCTTCGCGCGCATCTCTTCCGAAAGCCGGAGCAAATCGGCTTCCAGGACCTCGGGCGCGACGTCGAACTCTTGCAGCATCGTGCGGTGCGCGGCGGCGATCTCGCCGTTCCGCTCCAGCAACTCCAAGAAGCGCGACCCCACCGCGTCCAGGCCGAAGTACGTCCCTGTCTCCAAGTTCAGCAGAATCGTCTCGTCGCCCAGTTTGCGGGTAGCCACCTGGTCGGGAATGCGCAGGCTGTCATTCAGCGTCAAGGTCTCCATCCTTCTCCAAGTGTCTAAGTATAGCCTTCCGCACCGCCGACAGCGCCGCAAACTCGCGGGGGTAGTGTATCGCGTACGCCGGTACATCCGCCGTCAACCGTCCGACCGTATCGAACTGCCTCCGGAGGAACGCCGTGTCTTTGATGTCGAGATTGTAAGCGAACTCCACCAGCGCCATGAATGCCCGCCCCGGCGGGAGCCGTTCGAACGAGATTTCGCCGGCGTCATCCGCGAGTAAGAAAAGCCTTCGCAATGGCGCCGGGCCGGAGGCATACGGCAGTACGTCCGTATCGCAGACGCGGCGTTTGAGGGTGTAGTGGGCCACATCCTCGGTCGGCGTGCCTTCCCGCAGAACTTCCCCAGCGGCGGAAGGCCACAAGCGCACGCCGGGATAGCTCGGCAGCGCCGTCCAGCTTCCGTGTTCAGAGCGCAGCACCAGGCAATCGTCGGAGACCAGAGAACACCCGTCCCGCGACAGACTGGCGGCCAGCGTGGACTTCCCCTGGCCGCTCTCCCCGGCGAAAGCGATCACGCCATGCCCAGTCAGCACCGCGCTCGCGTGCAGGACAATGAGTTCCCGCCGGCTCAACACCAGCGGCATCACCTGGTCGAGCAGCAGATGCCGCACCGTCACCTCCGGCGTGCCGGGCAAGGGACGGCATTGAATCGTGGCGGCATCCGCCGACACGAAGAAGTCGCCAGACGTGGGGAATCGCAGCAGATAGCCATCGCCGGTGCGACCGAACCGGAGCCAAACCCCTTTGCTATCCTCCTCTTCGCCGTTTTCCTCGAGAGTCCACTGGTGAAACCAGTCGGCATCGCCGTCAGACGGGTTTCCAGGTGGAAGGAGTTCAAACCGGCACTCCGCGCCGAAAGCCGTCGCCGGGGCGAGTTCGGGCATCGCCGTGTTGCTGGCTAACACCAGATCGCAGATGCGATAGGCGTGGGTCAAGCTCACTCGGCGTATCGCGTGACCACTTCCGCCACGAAGATCACAGCCTCCTCGCGGGTGCGGAAGAGGTCAGAATGCAGCCGGAAGACCTCGTCCTCGATCTCGGTAAGCGTTCGGACGCCGTTACAGAGGTTCACCACGGTGCGGCGCCCCTCGCCGCGCGGGATGAGCTTGGGCTTGAAGCCGGGGGTTGTCCGCGTCAGGTCCTCCGAGGGAAGCAACATCCCCTTCCAGGTGGAGTGCCGGAAGGAGCCTTTCCTAGCGCCGGAACAGCCGTCCAGCACGTCCACGTTCCAGTTGACAACCGAGTCGGTCGGCCGGACCGTCATGCGGATTTGCACCGAGTCGCCCTCGACCACCTGAACCGCACGGTCGATGGGGAAGTAGATCTGGCGCCGCTGGATCCGCTCCGGGGCGAGCGGCGAGTTCGTCATGGAGATCCCCGCCGCGAGTTCCGCGGTGAACCAGCCGCCCAGCCCATGCATCGTACCAGATCGGCGAATCATCGCTGTGGCCTGGCCGTGGAAAGGCCCGGCCGTGGCGTGGTTGAGATCGACGCCGGCTATGACGACAGGATCGCCGCAGACGCTTTTCGCGGGGAGATCCACCTGGTAGCCGGTGTTGGCCGCCATCACGCGAGTGGAGCGGAAATCAAAGCCCGCGGGCGAGGTGTTCCAGAACTCCACTTGGCCGAATAAATCCGGAGCATCGACGGGGGCGAGTATGAGGTCCATCCGAAGAGGAATCGTAACGCCTTCCGGCTTCAGGAATCGCCGCCGGGCATCGGCGAAGTACTCGATGATACCGGCGTTGAAACCAAAGTTGCCGATCTGGTCGGCGACAACAACATCGACCTTCTCCGGCAGATCGACTTGGGTGGAGTATCCCCTGATGAAGACTACCCGGTTCCCATACCCATTGGCTTGGGCCACCTCGCGGGCGGCGGCAACCATCCCGCCCATTTCGACCGAGTAAACCCGCCTCGCCCCTGCACGGCAGGCCATCAAACCCATAATGCCGGTCCCGGAAGCAAGATCGAGGACTACGTGACCGGGCCGCACCACAGACGCAATGGCCGACTCGAAGGCTGACACCCTGATGCGGTCGACAAGGTACTGTCGATGTTCGTCAATAATAAGAGACAAAGAAGTGAAATCCGAGGGGCAAACGGTTTGCGCGCGGAGGCGTTAGAGGCACTGCATTGTCATGCCTGCGCTCCCGCCGTCTGTGCCACTACCGGCTCCGCCTTGCGTCAGCTTGGACACGCTGCCATACTCGACAAGCGCCGGGCTGCGGTAGGGAAGGCGTTCCGCCGACACGAATCCGGCATTGTCCTTGGAAGTGTCTATACGTGGATTTTCCATTTGTGCGTATCCTCCGCGTCCATTCAATATCATGAGGCTACTCCACACTGATCGTCAACCAACAAACGGCATTAATACCCACTGGTACCAAATCTCAATTCCGAACGCGGCCCACAACGTCCACAAGTGATCCGAATCCCCGGCACGGGCTTTCTGTAGCGACGAAGAGAGTTCGGATGGTAGAATCCAGCCCCGCTCGGTGATCGCGGCGCCGGAAAAGGGCTCCTGCCCGTCCATGGCGTTCACGGTACTGGCAAATACCGGTGTGAAGTCCGCTTGAACCCGCCTGCGGATCACTGGCTCCGGCAGGCGGCCTTGCATTGCATTCCGCAGCACAATCTTGACAAGCCCAGAATGCGAGCGTTGCCGCTCCGGCAGCGCAAAGGCGAATTCGGCGAGCCGGCGATCGAAGAACGGATGCCGGCAGTCTATCCCGAGAAATGCGGAGTCACGGTCATCACCCTCGTGGGCATGGACTTTCCATCCGGAGTAGAAACACGAATGCATGGCCTGCTGGACGGGAGTCGCGCCGGGCGGGGCGGCGAAAGCTTGGGCGCGGTGGAGCAACGCCGTCCGCTCTTGAAACTCGGGAGCGAGCCATCTGAACTGGCGCCGACGGGGACGAAGCGGTCTCAAAACGCGTTTTACCGGGGAAGGGATGTTGGGCCGGACACCGTAGTCCAACACCAGACGCCACCAAGGGGACCCCCAGAGAGGCGCATCGGACTTCGCCGTCCGGACTAGTTCGAGGAATTTGCCTTCCCGTGCCAGTTCTTCGAAGTGGGTACTGGATCCCTCCACGCACTCGTTCCCGCCCAAGCCCGTCAGCATTACTCGCGTTCCAGCCTGGCGGAGCCCTTCCTGGATTGGAAGAGCCATCATCGCGCCCCCGTTCGGCCAGCCAGGGAAATCCTGATAGAGGCTGGCTTGCTCGTGGTAGTAGTCCATGCTGGGCGGAACCGGGGGGGAGAGGTGGGAGCGCAAGCCGGCGTGCTCCACCGTTGCCTGGATGTATTGGGATTCGTCGCAACTCATTCCTGGGAAGACGAGCGAGAAGGTGTCGAGGGGCTGGGTACGGCCTTGCTCGCGGAGGAGTTCGCTGGCGATGACGGAGACGGAGGAGGAGTCGAGGCCGCCGCTCAGATACGAGCCAATGGGGCCGCAACTGCGCAGGCGGCAGCGGACGGCTTCGCGGAAGAGGTCGAGGAAGTGGTTGGCGTACTCTTCGTCCGTTTTGTAGCGGATCTCCTTTGAGAGATCGAAGTCCCAGTAGCGGCGCTTCTCGATGCCGCCGGGTCTTACCCACATGTAATGGGCGGCGGGCAGACGGAGGATGCCTTCCCAGAGGGTCTCCTCGCAGTGAGTGATCTGACCGGAGAGATACTCGGCCACCATGCCTTCGTTGGGGACTTTCTTTACTCTCGGATCATGAAAGAGTTGGTGCAGCTCGGAGGCGATCAGGACGAAGTTGCCGCCGCAGTAGTAATTGAACGGCCTGATGCCGAATACATCGCGGGCGCAAAAGAGCGCGTGATGGCGACCGTCCCAGACGGCAAAGGCGAAATCGCCCAGAATGCGGACGGGGGCCTCCTCTCCCCATTGGAGATAGGACTTCAGGACAAGCTCGGCGTCGGTGCAGTCGCGGAGGGTCGCGCCTTTGGGTTCGAGCGCTTTTCCGAGTTCTTCACGGTTGTCGACGCGGCCGTCGAGGACCAGGCACACCTGACCGCTTTCGTCGCACAGGGGTTGGCGCTCGTGGAGCGCTTCCGGCGTGGTGCGCAGCATGCGGTGGCCAAGTCCCGCTGGGCCATCGACCCAAGTCCCGGCTCCATCCGGCCCTCGATGAGTCATGGCATCGGTCATGCGCTGCAAGGTGCGCACGTCGATCGGGCTGCGGTCAAGATGGACAATCCCGGCAATGCCGCTCATGGTCGAGGGCTCCACTCCAAGAGGAGAGAGTACTCCGAATCGGTCTGGCCAACCAGGACCGCGCCGCCACATTCGACCCAGGCGTGCGCCGCGAAACCCGCCGCGCCTGACTTCGCCACGCCAATGCGGAGGTCGGAGTCATGCCCGTGTTCGGCGAGGAGACGATGGGCAGCCAGCCGCTGATTGATGGTGGCTGGGGCCAGTTCCTTTTCGATGAGCATCGCCTTGTATCGATTGACTAACGCCTTGCACAACACCGGAGGTTGCTGCCCCTGAGACCATGTCAGGAATTCATCCAGGGCGGCTCGGTAAGCCCGGCGTGTATGGGGACTCGGGAGGCCATCGAGAGCCAGGCCGATCAATCTTTCTTTGCCGTCGGGATTTGTAGATATAGGTTCGGACATGTTGGAAACCTTGTAAAGCACCTCTATTTGGCCACAGTATTCCTGACTTGTCCAATGACTGACAGTAAGTTAGTTGTGATAACAGGCATTAGCATAAGTTATAAATAGACTTGCCTGGCACAACTGTGCACCAACATACTTGAGTTGGGGCTCTCATCAGAATGCCGGCAAAACCCGAGTGGTTGCTTCGACTTCCCGAGATCCGCGCGGAGTTGGAACATCTCGAAGTGTCCGTAGTGGATCGGGCTATGATCGAGCGAATCTTCGGCTTGAAGCGGCGGCGGGCTATCGAACTGCTGCATCAGTTTGGCGGGTACCAGACGGGCCGAACTTTCCTTGTAAAGCGAAAAGGGCTGATACAGGCCCTGGAAGCGCTGGAATCGCAGGACGGCTACGTCGTTGAGCGGCGGCGGCGCGAACTCCTACGGGACGTCGTGGAGGCCTCCCGGGAGCATCTGTTGGCGACCCAGGTCCGTATTCCCGTGCGGCCGGCCAAGTCGAGACCGAGCCTCGATCGGCTCGCTCCTGGAGTTCATCTGGCTCCGGGCATGCTGTCGATCGAGTTTCTGCAACCCATCGACCTCCTTGAGAAACTCCACGGTCTGGCGCAGGCGATCACCCATGATCTCGATAAGTTTGAAGGTCTCGTATTTACCGGCAGATAGTAAACCGGCCCACTGGAGATGGCGGGGCTCAGCCCGGACGAGACGGGATTAACGGCGTACACGCGATGTGAATGCCATCCCGCGCCAAGTGTGACCGGCGCCGAATTACGGCCGGTGCGCGCGCTATGACCGAAGCGGTGAACTACCCGCTCAGCACGCTGACGGCCTGCTACGCCGCCATTGGCGGGGAGCGCGACGACTTCCTGGCCCGCATGAACCAGTTCCTGTCCGTTCTGGAACAGGACTCCAGCGCCGTCGACCGGCTCCTCTACCGGATGTTCACCCTAACAATTTGAGCTAAGCGGTTCCAACTGAAGCAGTTAGGTCGATTTTGGCTTGAAATGTGTAGACATGTATTATCTCGGACTATAAGCGATATTTCCTATTTACTATTGGGATATGTTGCTGTATAGTGTGGACATGTACGTAGCCCGCGCTCTCTGGCCCTCCTCCAACGGCAAAACCTACCAGTCCATCTACCTCCGCGAATCCT
>OCZT010006478.1_pt1 | contig 11591 bp, 9 predicted proteins | sample 1539031 | NCBI WGS metagenome assembly OCZT01 (sample SAMEA3539308, study PRJEB22396) | soil metagenome | biome: tundra; feature: field; material: soil | place: USA | collected 2010-05 | depth 0.15 m
TGGCCGTGGCCGTCTTCGGCGCCACCCTGATTTTCAGCGGCTGGCGCGCGCTGGCCGTAGGGGTGCCGGCCGGATGCTTGGCCTATGCGCTGTTGCTCCGTCTCAGTGGGCTCCTGACCCGGGAGGATCGCCGCCGCATGCTTCGCGTTACGGCGAATACCGCGCCCCCGGTCAGAATCTGCCTGGACCGAATCGTTTTGGCACTATCTACGGGAGAAAACACCAGTGAACTCTGACCTTGGTATGACGGAGCCCACGGTGCGCGGCGCCGAACCGGTCCACAAACAACTCCGCCGAATCGCGTCGCTAGACGGGCTGCGCGCGATCTCGATTATCTTAGTGTACCTGGCCCACCTCGCCGGCACTCGGAACTTTCCCTTCACCCGCCAGATCAGCGCGGCCGGGGAGTTGGGTTACCTTGGCGTGAAAGTGTTTTTTGTGATTTCGGGATTCCTCATCACGTCCCTGCTTCTCAATGAAGTCCAGTCCAAAGGCCATATTTCACTGAAGAACTTCTACTTCCGCCGCCTGGTCCGCATTTTCCCGGCTTGTTATGTTTACGTCTCGGTGTTTGTCGTTCTGTCGCTAACAGGTTTGATTACTCTGCATTGGCCTGATGTATATCATGGCTACACCTACACCGTGAACTACTATCACACAGGGCGTTCCTGGTACGTCGGGCACCTCTGGTCACTCTCCGTCGAAGAGCAATTCTATATGCTATGGCCAGGTGTTTTGGCATGGCTTGGGGTACGCCGGGGTATGTACGGCGCAGCCGGGGCGGTCATGGTGATCCCATTGATCCGAGTCCTTACCGAACTGTTTTTGAAATCGCAGGCCGTCGGCATAAGCGAATCGTTCCAGACGGTGGCAGACGCACTTGCGGCGGGATGCCTGCTGGCGGGAGCAAGGCAACACCTGGACCAATCGAAGAGGTACCTAAGCTTTCTCCGATCCAAATGGTTCGCGCTGGTCCCCTGTCTGCTGGTGGTTTCGTTTATCACCCTGCGGTTTGCGTTGTTCGGTGAACTGATTGGCGAGACCCTATTGAACCTGTCAATCGTACTTGTAATTGACCGCTCCGTCCGATTTCCGCAGGATGCTTTTGGGCGGCTTCTCAACACCGGGCCCATGGTCAGGATCGGAGTCCTCAGCTATTCACTTTACCTTTGGCAACAGCCGTTTCTAAACCGGAGGGCGGACTTCGCGGTTTGTAGTTTTCCTTTGAACGTTGTCCTGGCATGTGTTTGCGCGTGGGCATCCTATTCACTCGTTGAGAAGCCTCTACTGGATCTGCGAGAGAGGCTGCGCAATCGCGCTGAGCCGGTTCAACAGGGGCTGTCATGAGCATCTATAGCCACGTGTACCAGAACCTCCTGATGCCACTTCATGGCATCGTTCGCAACCGGCATTACGTTCGTCACCGGGCACTGCTCGAACGCACCCAGTGGTGGTCCCGCGACCAGTTGCTCGAATTCCAATGGCAGGAGCTCCTCCGCCTCCTCGAGCACACCTTCCGCTCCGTGCCGTACTATCAGGAAAAGTATCGGAAAGCCGGCATAGTCCTTTCCGACATCCGGACTCGAGAGGATTTCGCCCGCCTGCCCATACTGACCCGGGCCGAAGTCAACGAAAACCGTGCGCGGCTCTGCTCCACGGAATTCCGCGGCAAACTGCTGCCCCATGCCACCGGAGGATCCTCGGGAACACCCACCAGGTTCTTTCGCACCATCGAAAGCTATGACTGGCGCACCGCCGCCAAGGACCGGGTCTACTCCTGGTCGGGCTGGCGTCCGGGAGAAAAAGCGGCCTATCTCTGGGGCGCGCCCGTCGGCAAGGTCCCGAGGTTCCAGGCAGCGAAAACCCGGGCCTACGATTCGTTTCACCGCCAGTTGGTAATCAACACATTTTCCCAGAATGACGAACTGTGGGAAGAGGTGCGCCACCGCATTATGCGCTTCCGGCCGAGGATCGTGGTCGGCTACGTCTCCAGCCTGGCAGAGTTCTCCGCCTTTTTGCTGCGCCGCGGACTTCACATCCCGCCCATCGAAGCCGTCATCGCGGCGGCCGAGCCGCTGTACGCTGGGACCCGGCAACAAATCGGTGAAGCCCTGGGCGCCCCCGTATTCAACACCTATGGCTGTCGCGAATTCATGTCTCTGGCCGGAGAGTGCCCGAACCACGACGGCCTGCACGTCAACGCCGAAAACGTGCTCGTGGAAACTGCGTTGCCGCCCGCCGCCGGCCCTTCGGAAGTGCTGGTCACCGACTTGCATAACTACGGGATGCCCTTCATCCGCTATGCCATCGGAGACCTCGCCGTTCTGGACGACGCTCCGTGCAGTTGCGGGCGCGGCCTGCCCAGGATTCAACGGATCGAGGGCCGGGTCCTCGACGCCCTCCGCACAGCCGATGGCCGGACCGTTCCGGGCGAGTTCTTCCCGCACATGTTGAAGGAGATCCCCGAAATCGCGCAGTACCGCGTCGAGCAACATAGCCCCGCCCACATCGTGATATTGGCCGTACTCCAGGCGCCTCTCTCAGACCGAAGTCAAGGCCTTCTCCAGAGGGAGATCGCGCGAGTGTTCGCCGGAAACATGCGATGGGAAATCCGCCCCGTCGCCGAGATTCCCCAACTGGCCTCTGGCAAGCGCCGGGTCACGGTAGGCCTCCCATGAACAGAGGACTCGCCGCCGATAGCGGGGCAAACCTCCTGGTCGGCCCTCGTCAAGCCAGACCAGCAGTCCGGCCGGCAGACGGGAAAATCGGATCGCTGCTCTCTGCGCCAATTGCCCTTGTGGATAGCTTTGTAGGGGTCGGGCAGGCCCGACCCGCAGGCCCAACGCGCCGCCTGGGAAACCGCTAATGGGCTTCATCTTCTTCCTGCTCTACCTTGCCGTCATGTACCTGTTTCCGGGCGAACTTTTCCCTGAGCTGATTCCCTATCGCATCACACTCTGGCTAGGCGTGTTAGGCCTGGTAATATCGGTGCTAACGCTGGCTCCCACAGGCAAACTCACCATTCGGGCTCTGCCGATTGCCCTGGTCACTGGCTTGGTCCTCTCCATGATGCTCTCCGTAATGTGGGCTGACCGTTGGCTGGGAGCGCCGCTCCACGTCATACAGGTTTTCGGTCCGGCTCTCACCCTCTTCCTCCTCGCCGTCTGGAACGTCAATTCCTTGCGCCGGTTGCGCATTACCGCAGCCGCGATGGTGCTCTTAGCCGTAGTGCTGGTCGGGCAGGGCGTGGCCGCCTACCATTTCGGCTACATGCAGGACAAGCTCCTCTTTCGCGGAACCGGCGATCCGGGCGATGAGGACGAATCGCCTTCTGAAACTGATGCTCCCGCCCGCGTGCGGGGTCTTGGTCAAATGAACGATCCCAACGACCTTGCGCTCGTCCTGGTCGCTACTTTGCCTTTCCTCGGGTTGGCTTGGCAAAAGGGCCGGACCGTACGGAATGTTCTCCTGCTTGGCCTTCCAGCCGCGTTCCTGGTCTACGGTATCTATCTCACGCGTTCGCGAGGCGGTATGCTGGGGATCCTGGCGGTTTGCTTCTCCGGCCTGGTCGGCCGCGTAAGCCGCACCAAGGCGCTGGTGGCAACCGCCGTAATGGCGGCGATATTCATCGCTGCGAACTTCACGGGTGGTAGAGCGATGTCCACGTCCGAGGAATCAGCGGCGGGACGTCTTGACGCTTGGTCGGAGGGGCTGGCCATGTTTCGGTCCAGTCCGGTTCTGGGCGTCGGATTCCAGAACTTCACCGAGCACAACGAGCTGACCGCGCACAACTCCTTTGTCCTTTGTTTCGCAGAGTTAGGCGCCGTGGGCTACTTCTTCTGGCTGGCGCTCCTGGTCGTTGCCATCCTGCAATTGAAGCAGGTCCGCCAGTGCACGGACGATGGCCTTGGCGGAGATGTCTTGCGCCGTCAGGCAAGAGTGCTCATCGTATCCTTCGCCGGCATGCTGGCCGCGGCGTTCTTCCTTTCCCGCAGCTACAATCTGGTCCTGTATCTCCTGGTCGGCCTCGCAATTGCGCTGTATGAGATTGCGCGGCAGTTGGGCCATCCGGTAGCGTTGCCTTCCCTGTATGGCGTGGGCAGGAAGGTTGTCGTGATGGAATTCGCCAGCATTGCCGCGATATACGTGCTGGTTCGTGTGAACCGGCTGTTCGTTTCTTGAGACATCTGACGATGTGGACCCGCTCTTGGAGTTCTTTTGCTGTACCGGCTTTGATACCGTCGGCGCCAGTCGCGTCCGTCGGTGCGATTTTAGTCTAATCGAGGATGATCGATCATGTCTCTAATTGGCGAAGCTGTACTAAGAGCATTAGTCTTGCTGAAACGGCGGCAGTCTCGCAAGGCGCTGGCCAGCCGCAGCGATACCTATGAAGACTACTTTCGATGGCAGTACGAATCCAGTTCAAAGCTGTTCGCAAAGTACAGGGGTCTGGAGCTAGCAGGCAAGAGCGTCCTCGAAATCGGATGCGGTATAGGGGGCCGGACGGCCTGGCTTGCCGCACAGGGCACTACACGGGCTGTTGGCATTGACATCAATGCCGGCGAGCTCGCGTTGGCGGCACAGCTTTGCGCCAAAATATATCCTTCGCTAGCATCGCTGGTCGAGTATCGACAATCCGAGGAAGACAAACCTTTAGAACTCGGACAGTTCGATTACGTGTTACTGGTGGATTCGATGGAACATGTGGTCTCTCCTCCATCCATTCTTCGTTTGGCTTACGAGTACACGAAGCCGGGTGGATCGTGCTATTTTGGCACTATTGGGTGGCACCACCATGGGGCATCTCATACGGGCCTTTTTCCCTTTGTGACACTGTTCTTCTCCGATGAAACCATTCTGAATGTTATGCGCTGGCACCTATCTCGACCAGACTACAAACCCTCTCGCTTTGACTCCGTTCCGCCCGTTGAACGGTGGAGAGGTATTTATGATCTGAGGGACCGCCCGAACGAGCACTTGAACAAAATCACCATAAGGCAGATGAAGCGCTTGATGCGCTACAATATTTTTGGTCGTGCCGAGATGCATGTTTTTGGTTTTGGTTCTCGGGCACTGACACCTGTTCGATGGATGAGTCGGATACCGCTACTCCAGGAGGTTTTCCACTCCTATTTCGTAGTCCGGCTCGAAAGGGCCGAATGATCTGTCCGGAATCCTCTGCCAGGGCGAGGCGGTAGCCAATGGGCCGTGAGACTCTGCAAGTGGCGCAGAATCAATGCGGGTTCCGCTCGCTACGAGCGGGCAAGCGGTTTGGAGCGAGGCCCCGCGTGCAGTGTCGGATCGCATGCCTCTGAACCTTCGTTAATGGCCGAACGTTAACCTTTTGAGGCAGTGTCTGCACGGAGGGTAGAGGTGGTATTATGGCTGCGATACGGCCCGGAGGGTTCCCATGCCTCATGCCGCGGCCCGGTGGGCCGCCGAAGACAGTTGTGATGAAGAGATCCGCGGGTGCTTGGCGGAATTCGTGGGTGAGTTGGCAGGACAACGGCGTTGCCTGCGCTCCGGCCTCCACACAGCGGCGCCCGATCGGCGGTACCGATCCGGTGAGCGAGAACTGTGTCCCGTGCGCCTTCGGGGACAGGGACCGCCACGAGAAAGCAGAGAAAAACGATGACGACGACAGACTCTTCGATAGGACGGGTTCATTCTGAAACCCGAGGTCGGCTGGCGAAGCCACTGGAGACCCTACCATGTTTGGGAACACCTGGAAGCTGTTAACAACACTAGGCTTACACAACACGAGCGGAGCCCTGAGTAGTTCGATGGAACTGCCGCTAACCCGCGAGTTCCGGGGGCGAAGCAACTTCACCTTGCTGATCCCGTTCCTTCTCGCTGCCCACAGCGCGTGGGCTCTGAACCCGCATCCGCGAATTTGGTTAGATGCCGGGATGCTTAGGGACCTTTCCGCTAAAGTTGCGGCCAATGATGCTGACTGGCTGTCAGTCCTTGCCGATGCCAATTCCTCGCTGACCAGACGGCTCCCGCCAATTGTGAAAATCACATCGGCAACGAATGCCTCGCCTGTAAAGTTCACAGTTTCCGGTGCGCTACCATTTTCTAACTCCGCCGAGATATACATTGCCGGCGGCACGGGATCGTGGGCAGGGGTTAACACCACATCGTCGCAATACGTGGTCACCGTAACGGGAGCGCAGACCTTCACCATTCCGGTGGACTCCACCGAGTTTGGATCATTCTCTGGACAGTCCCTTACTGTCTTTGTGCGCCTTGGATGCGCCACGAACTATATGTGCTACACGGGCGGCGCATATTTGGGATCGGACTGGTATAGGTTCCTCGGAGAAACGGCTCTGGCGTATCGAGTCACGGGAACAACATCCTATAGAGCTTATTGTCTGTCCTGGTTGGACTATATCAACGCCATAACAGCATCGGGCATTCTTGCCCCAGTTTCGATTGAGACTGGCTACCCGAGCCGATTTGTGCCTCTGGCTTTTGGATTAGTGTACGACTGGTGCTTTGACGGGCTATCTCCCGTGCAGAAAGCCGCTACAGTTGCCACTGCCCATGCTTGGTACAACTGGATCTCTGCCAACGCATTCGGGGCAACTTCGACAGGTAGCATCAGCCCCCAAAATAACTACACAGGCGGTCACATAGTTGGCTTGGGGGTCCTAGGCTATGCAATATACGATGAGGACGGCACAACGACGATTACGGACTGGGTGAATAGCTTGTGGCAAAACTCTATCGTCGTAGGATTCTCCGCCCCAGTTCCAGGCAAGCAGTTCATTTACGACACACCACACGGAGTTGGTCTATATTATAGCGGCGTGAATCCAGAATACAACTACGGGCCGAATCACATTTCCAGGCTACTCCAATATCAGTTGGCGGTGCAGACTGCGACGGGCGCAATCCCGAACGTTGATTATCCAAAACTCTGGGCAACGGCGCTTTTGTGGGATCTGAAGCCTGACAGGTGGCGGACGCGGACAAATGGATCGTATTCTGGCAATGTTAGCGGGGTGTTCAGTGGGAAACTTCCCATGACCCTATCGCACGTTCTAAGGGGAACTACGGAGGGTGACTGGATGCAATGGATGTTCACGCATCTGGGAACTCCAACCGAATTTACCTACTCACCATACATCTTGAACACTACCGACAGTGGCCGTTTCGAGCGAGCGCTTTTCTACCACCCAACCGCCACAGGTACGGACTATCGCCTGACCCAGCCAACATATAGGTTCGCTCCTGGCTCCGCCTTCCGGATGTTTTGGCGTTCAGACTGGACGGACTCCGCCGTGTGGTTCATGTTCCACGGTTCTGCCGAAGATGATGGAATGGGGTATAGCTCCGGGGATATAGAACTGGTGCGTGGAGCCGATCAACTGATTGTCAATTCGCAGAACTGGAACGGCACGGGAGATGGTGTGATCGGTTCTCCGAGTATCTTCACATCGGGGATGCAGCCAGCATATGCCTCTACATTATATTGTGATTCTGGAAGCGCGTATTATCCGTGCGTCAACACCACTGGAAATGTTAACGGTGGGCAGGGGCCGTGGGGGAAGTACACCGCTCCACTCGCCACGCGGGAAAGCCTCGGGTATGTGCTGGCCGATGTAACAACTGCCTATGACCAACCTTACAACGCTACCACGCGGGCGCTCCGGTATTGGTACAGAGAGACTCTAGCGATGGGGGATGGTACCCAGATTGTCTGGGATCGCGTGAAGATGCTGAACTCAACGTATCTGAAGCATCTCCGGTGGCAATTGAGTAGTGCGGGAACCCCCACCAAAACAGGAAACGTGGTATCTAATGTGGTTGGCTCGTCGGCAATCTTCATTGATCCGGTACTTCCGGCTAACCCCACCGTTAATGTTGTCCGGAACCTTAGCAACGATGGAAATAGCAAACCCGTGAACTGGCGGGTAGAAGTCAACGACTCCGTGACGGGCACCGATCTGAACGCGCTGACGGTACTCTATGCCACCGCCTCTAACGGCAACTTACCACCAACAACCGCGCTCGGGACAATTGACGCGAACCACGTCGGCGTTCAAATAGCGGATACCACGCCCAAAGTAGTGGTTTTCGCTGCGCCGGTGACAGATAAGGGCGGAGGTACATATTCACCTAACACCTACAACTCCGTCACGTTCACAACTACACATGCCGGGACCGGGAAGTATTTGATAGCCGGGCTCGTCCCCGGCGCGTACTCGGTGCGCCAAGACGGCGTCGCAATCCCCGGATACACCTCCGTAAGCGTCGCCGCAGACGGCACCCTCTTCTTCAGCGCAACGGCGGGCGCCTTCTCAGTCGATCCGTCAGGCACCCCGACCAATTCGTGTGATTTGAACGGCGATGGTGTCGTAAACAGCGCGGACGTCCAGATCGCCGTCAGCCAAGCGTTAGCGGTCACTCCCTGCACGTCTGCCGCTCTGAACGGCGTGTGCAACGTTGTAGACGTCCAACGGATAGTCAATGCGGCCAACGGGCAAGCCTGCAAGGTGGGCCAGTGAAGTGAATTCCGTTGACTCTTTACTGGAAAGCCGAAACGCCGACCGCGACTTGCGCGTCAGCGGAGTTTGGGACAGCTCAGTGCTCAGTTGCGGTCACATCACACCAGACCACGGCATCCTCTGTCTTAGTCGACGCCCTGCGATTTCTCCATGCGAGCCACGGCTGTAATCTAAGGTCCTCTTCGGATGGTCCGGCTTTAGTTTTTTGGTCTACACGTAGATGGCTAAGGAGATCAGAATGAAGCTATATGGTATTTGGGTCGCCCAAAACGAGGCGGACATCATCAGGGAGACGCTGGAGTTCTTCCGGAAAACGCAATTCTACGAAAGAATATTCTTCTATGATCTTGGATCCGAAGACAACACATTCGATATAGCTTGCGAATATCCCGATATCATTCGAGAGCCTCAGCGACTTCTCGTCCCATACTCTGGTCAGTTGCGCGTTGATCTCATCAACAGGCACCGTGATTGGTATCGCGATGGTGATTGGATTGCCATCATCGATTCCGATGAGTTCTATTTACACGAACCAAGCCTGACCATCGCAGCCGCCGAAAAGGAACACGCCGAAGTTATCGAAACCTACTTTGCGACGTTTTACCTAACAGATACCGAGGTGGCGACCTGGCACTCTGAGGACCTCTCGGCTTCAATCCGCGAGAGACGGAGATACTACGTCGTAAACTGGAGCGAGGCACGTTTTTATAAGTTTGTGACGACTCCCAGAAGTGACACCTGTATCAATATCGCGGGAAACATGGCGTCGCATTTCCCACTACACACTCATTATCCCTATCGGTCACCAGAACAGATCACTGCGAAAGTGCAGAGTCGCCTGAAGAACCGGGCAGCAGGCGGGAACTCTCAGTACCACATTTTCTCTGCGGATTGGCGTAGCTACATAGTCAAGCACACTGAGTTGCAGCGCTATGACGGAGCATCGATTACGTACGGGCTACCTGCTAGGTTGGATTGGAAACAATACTATAATTTCTGGAACAATCTTCCGTCCGGCTGGCGTAATCCAGCTTATAACAATGTCAACATACACTGGCTCATGAAACATGGGTTCATTGGGCCATGGACCAAGCCTGAGCTGTCTCTGAAGGCCATTGGAAAGTTCGTGCAACTTCTGTCGGGCCGGACGCATGTCCCAAAGATCCATGGCAGGGGATTGTCGGCCATTGCTCCGCGCAAATGGTGAAGCGGAGAGGAGACTGGATTGTTGGGTACGCCTGCACCCCGGCGGGAAATCCCCAGCGTCTCGCCCTTCAGGATCCGATAGAGATTTTGGGCATGAATCCCAATAATTCGCATTCTGCGTGCTGGCCGCCGCGCAAGCCGATGTAAACGCCTTCACTGAGGACGGTTTGGACTGCACCAATGGCAAAAGATCGCCCAGCATGCATTGGTCAAGTAATTGCTCAGGCTTTCTTCGGTAGTTCGGCACTAGATCATGAAATTACCGGTCAAGCGAAGGTCGTGGCTCTCGGAGCCTGCCTTTTTGTTGTTTGTCGCCCTGACGTTGGCTAAGCTCCTAGTCTTTCTTGTCCTTGTCCATCAAGGGCGGGTCGCACCCTTCGTCGGCGACAATTCGCGTGACCATAATCTGCCGACAGCCGAAAGGCTGTTGAATGAAGGCCGCTTTAACGGTCCCGACAGTCGAACGAACAGCTCCGTTGGCCCCGCCTATCCTGCTGTAATAGCGGTGTTTATGCTGGTCGCACAGAGTCGATATTTGGTCGCAGTTGCGTGCTTCCAGATGGTCGCTGACCTCGCAACGGCGATGGTTCTTTGGTGGATGGGGGCCAGCTACGCGTCTTCCAAGGTGGGAGTACTGGCTGGTGTGGTTTGGTTGCTGTACCCTCCCGAAATAGTGATGTCAACATGGATAACCTCGGAGACACTTTTTACAGCACTCTTGATGTGTAGCGTTGCTGCCTTTCTATGGTCCCTTGAGCGGTGCTACGCGACACGTTTCGTCTTGGCGGGCATCCTCCTGGGCGCGACGACATTGTGTCGGTCCACAACCATCCTGCTCCCAGGTGTTCTGGTCCTGGCCCTGCTTTGGCGTCGTCCTTATCGACGTGCGGCATGCTTTGCAGGCGGCTTTTTGGTTGTCGTCTGTCCTTGGGCGATAAGAAACATGGTGGTTCTGAGAGACCCGATTCCAGTGTCGGTCGGATTTGGTGGTGCCTTCTTGCAGGGATCCGATGAGCGGGTCTTTACCATCCGTGGGAAGCAGACCTATTATCCGCAGATGTACGCCGATGCCGCGAAGGACGGAATCGTCAAGCCGAATACGGATCACGAGTCTCAAATCGATCACTGGCTATTCCAGATAGGCCTGCACAACTACAGGCAGCGCCTGAAGGAAAGGCCGCTTTCGATAATTCCATTTCAACTGAAGAAGTTTCTGAGGTTGTGGTACTCCACGGAGTCCGGTGGCCTGAATGGCCAGCTTATCCTCGGGCTCTGCTCGCTTCCCATCGTCCTTCCTGGGCTTTGGCACTTATCCCGAGGGAGCGAGGTGCGATCTCAACTGTCAATCGCATCCGGAATAGTAGTCCTTTATTTCATTCTGTTGTCTTCGGCGATCGACCCAATAAACCGATACGTGTTGCCCATATATCCTATCCTGTCCCTCGCCGGTTGCGATTGGTTGCTGAGACAGTTCCCGCACTTGGATTCACTTGGAGGACGCAAATGCGAAAGCCCGATGACACGGCAAGAATACGAATCCGCTGTGATTACACCCTCCAGCGGTCAATCACCGAGGAACACTGCTGTCCGGTTAAAAGTCGAACAGAATCAATTGGTTGCCGGGATCGAGTAGTTCTTCTTGGGAGTCCGATGCTTGGAGTGCCTGTAAAATGGGCGTTTTTTCAAAAAGCGTGAGGCTGAGAATCTGTAGAATCTGGTAAAGGCTCGAGTCCAGACTCATACGCTTGCGGACGATGGCCACCAGCACGTAAACCGAGACGGCGATCCAGATTTGGGTCTTCACGGCGTTCTCGCGCACAGGCTGTCGCGGTGTACGGCAGGCCGGGGCCGAGATTGTTGGCGAGGAGG
>OCZT010006479.1_pt1 | contig 11591 bp, 13 predicted proteins | sample 1539031 | NCBI WGS metagenome assembly OCZT01 (sample SAMEA3539308, study PRJEB22396) | soil metagenome | biome: tundra; feature: field; material: soil | place: USA | collected 2010-05 | depth 0.15 m
AAGAATCTGATGGATGCTTATTCTTGTACGGAATGCGGGCGATGTACTTCAGTTTGCCCTGCTAATCAGACGGGGAAACTTCTTTCTCCGCGGAAGATTATGATGGATACAAGAGACAGATTGGTTGAAGTAGGGAAGAATATTGATAAGAATGGAAAAGATTTCAATGATAATAAATCCTTGTTGAATGATTATATTACGCCTGAAGAGCTTTGGGCTTGCACTACCTGTAATGCCTGCGTTGATGCCTGCCCTGTAAACATTGACCCGCTGAATATTATTGTTGAGATGAGAAGATTTCTGGTGATGGAGCAATCTGCTGCGCCTTCGGAACTGAATGCAATGTTTACTAATGTGGAGAATAATCAAGCGCCGTGGCAGTTTTCGCCGGCGGATAGACTTAATTGGGCGAAGGAAGATTAATTAATATAAGATACTCCTGAATTTTTCGTAACTTTGCTCAAATTAAAATAATACAATATGTCGCAAGAATTATTAAACAGAATTACCATTGATCCTGAAGTTTGTCATGGGAAGCCGACCATCCGTGGTTTGCGTTATCCAATCGATAATATGCTTGAATTGATGGCTTCGGGGATGACAATAGAAGAGCTCTTGAAGGATTATCCTGACCTGGTGAAGGAGGATTTCTTAGCTTGTATTGAATATGCTGCAAAATTAACGCAGATAAAAAGTATTTATAAACTAACCTCGTGAAGTTTATTATAGATGCTCAATTGCCCAAATCTCTTTCTGATTTATTGGTATCAAAAGGATATGATTCTATTCATATCATTGATCTTCCGGAAGGAAACGCTACTAAGGATAAAGAGATAATTCGTATTTCTGAGGCAGAAGGAAGAGTTGTGATAACTAAAGATGATGATTTCCTGCAATCATATTTAATTAAAGAGTTGCCTGCTAAATTAATATTAATTAAAACGGGCAATATACATAATGTTGAATTGAATGAGATTTTTAATACTAATATTGAGAGAATAACGACCATGTTACAGACTAATTCGCTTATTGAAATAACTAATCATGAAATCATTGTGCATCTTCGAAAAGTATAAATCAGATTTGTATTAAATTTAAAACTAACTATTCCTTTTCAAATGAGTGATAATAAGATAAAAGTTCCGACGATGGCTGAGATGCTTGCCAATGGAGAGTCTCCTGATATTCTTTTTTGGGTTGGATGTATGGGTAGTTTCGATGAACGTTCACAGAAAATTACCAAAGCTGTTGTGAAGATACTGCATCATGCCGGTATTAAATTTGCTGTTCTAGGTATTGAGGAGAGTTGTAATGGAGATCCCGCAAAACGTTCCGGTAATGAGTTCCTTTTTCAGATGATGGCTATGACTAATATTGCCGTTCTCAATGGATATAATGTGAAAAAGATAGTTACTGCCTGTCCTCATTGTTTTAATACGATAAAGAACGAATACCCTGAATTAGGTGGCAATTACGAAGTCCTTCATCATACAGAATTGATTCAGAGTTTAATTAATGATGGTAAGATAAAAGTAGAAGGAGGTTCATTCAAAGGACAAAAGATAACCTTCCATGACCCCTGTTATCTCGGACGGGGAAATGATATTTACGAAGCCCCAAGAAATGTCATTGAGAAGCTCGATGTTGAATTAGTAGAGATGAAACGCTCTCGTGCCAAGGGATTCTGTTGTGGAGCAGGAGGGGGGCAGATGTTCAAAGAGCCTGAAAAAGGGAATAAAGATGTGAATATTGAACGAACAGAAGAAGCCCTTTCATTAAACCCTCAAATAATTGCAACAGGTTGTCCGTTTTGTATGACAATGATGACAGATGGAATAAAAAACAAAGATAAAGAGAATGAAGTTAAGGTCTATGATATTGCTGAATTGATTGCAAACGCTATGGATCTTTAATATTATAATAATAAGTAAATAATAAATAAAACAATAAAGATGATTACCCCAATTAAAGATATGCCTCTTAATTCAAGAGTTTGGATTTACCAGGCATCAAGAGAATTAAATAATGATGAATGTGAACAGATTATCAATCGTTCTAAAGAGTTTATCAACACATGGTACTCCCATGACCTGGAGCTGAGAGCAAGCGTAGATATTCGCTACAATCGTTTTATAATAATCTATGTTGATGAGAGCGTTGCCTCGGTTGGCGGCTGTTCTCTTGATAAATCTACACGATTTGTGAAGAGCGTTGAACAGGAATTCCAGGTTTCTTTATTCGACAGGATGAATTTTGCTTATAAAGAAAATGGAGTTGTTAAATCAGCCATTAAAGCGGAGTTTGAACACCTGGTTTCAGAGGGGATTGTTACCGAAGATACAATAGTTTTCAATAATCTTGCATCAACAAAAGATGAACTGGAACATCAATGGGAAATTCCTTTTAAGAACAGCTGGCATCAGCGATTATTTCCGATTCCTCATAAAGTTTAAAACAATTATTTTCAACCTACATTGAAAAATCTACTTCTATACTCCGCTTTTATATTATTAATTGCTTCTTGTTCAAGCCCCAAAAAAGAAGATACCAAGGATAATGGCAAGGATACCATATCCGAACATATAGATGCTAACCCAACTCCTGAAAAAGACCATCAAAAGAAGAAAAAAGAAGATGTTAAAGAATCTGATTCGGCTTATTATTATGAACCCGCCGTTTCAATACTTTCAGGAACTTTAAAGGAGGAGACTTTTTATGGACCTCCAGGCTATGGGGCTTCTCCGGATAAGGATTCCAAGGAACAACAATACATTTTGCATCTTGATAATCCCATAAGTATCAAGCAGAAAAAACACAGTGATTCAGGCTATGATTCAAAATATAAACAAGATAAAATTACCCTTGATATCAATAAATCCGCTTCATCATTCAAACATAAAATTGGTAAATCTGTTAAGGTAAAAGGGAAGCTATTTCCAGCAGAAACAGGGCATCATCACACAGATGTGATAATGGGCGATGCAGAATTGGTTAAATAAATTCAATGTCATTAACCTTTCCACTTAATCCATTCCTAAAGGTTCGTTATCGCTTCATGTTTGCAGGCTTGCTGACTGTTATTATTCATGGAATCATCACATCATTCTACTTATCACATTACTTCCTTCAAAAATATGGAGTAGGACACATGAAAATTTCTCCGAACGATATGAATATGTGGAATGATTGTGAAAAAATCATGTCAGAATCTCTATTATTTTATCCAATAATTACAGTATTAGTAATTGTTGCCTTCTTTTTTATAAATAAACAGAAGAAAGAACTAAGGGTAGGTTTATTATTATATCTTATTTCAACGATTTTAGTTTTTATTTATTTGTCTTACTTCTCACAAACAGTTGTATTATACATTTTGCCTGTATTAATGATAATCGGAGCCATTTCATCTTACCGAGGTGAGTATCACGAAGCTTCAAGAATCTTCGTTTTGTTGTTTGTAATTCTGCTTTTAGGGTATGGTGCCGATAAATTATCGGTTAAATTTTTCAGTTTTGAACCTTTGTAGTTCTATTCCTTAAAAATCTCCAGTTTTTCCTTCGGGCGTTTGGAAATTAACCATTTAAAATCTTTCAATAAAAGTTCTTTGATTCCAAGTTCCTTCATGGGATAGAAGGTTGCATCGGGGAGATTAAGCAAACTTATTCTATCTACTTTATTATTTTTAATGAAAATCATAATATCACTGCAATCAGCCCTGTTCACTCCAACATATTTATCTTCTTTATCCTTGGCATAATAGATAGTCTGCCCGTTTCCAAGCACTTTCACCTTATAAAGATGAGAACTGTCATCAAAATATCCAGTCACATTCTTCCCTTTTATCTGGTTAAACCTAACCGTATCTTCTTGCGAAATAATAAAGGAATTATGATATATATTCATCGAATCTACTCGCTTATTTCGCATTGTAATAGTAATGGTATCCCCTGTCATTTGATTCTCATCTGACCAAACAACAGGGGATTTATACATTCTTGTAACAGAATCTTTCGAAGAATAAACCAATGAATCACATTTTCCCTGCAAATCAGATTTAAAATAACGAACATGATGAAAAGCAAACATAGTCCTAATATTATTAATTGAATCAAAGATGGAAAGCAACGTATCAGCATGCATATAAAGCGAATCCTTATCAAAAATTTGCGTCATCATTGCCGAATCAACAACCAATGACCAATCATTTTGCTCATGATATTCACCATATTCACCATTAATAATCACCTTTTGAACAGTATCAAAGATTTCTACATTTTTAAATGCTTTTCCGATGCCTTTCATCCGGTCATAATACAAACTATCGCCTTTTAAACGCTGTTCCTTGGTAATAATATATGAGTTTTCTTTAAAACTCGAAACATCCTTATCAGTATCATACCATCCATTCTCGGCATAAATCAAATTCTCCTTACTTGTTATCTTCGTAGGTCCGAAAAAGAATGCCGTCTTCGAATCTGTGGAGTATTTCATAGTGTCAGTATGAATTATATATTTCGGATTAGTAAGCACTACATTCTTATGAAAAGCAAACAACCGTTCATCGGAATAATAATATCCGATTAAACTTGTAAGCACGTTCTCTTTGTCCACTATACGGGCATTTTCATTATAATTTGCAACATCTTTAACCATGTCATAAGTCATGTGTTCCGTCGTCAGGGTCATAGTGTTATCATTCATTTTGACATGCTTAAACATCTCAGCAAATTTCTTATCGCCATCGTAATTAAGCTTATCGCCATAGATATGAACCGTATCGTTTTTGATGATATGCACCTTCGAAAAACACTGAATAAAATTACTATCCAAAGGAAAATAGGCACTATCGCAATACATGTAAGAACCTTCGTGCTCAAACTGAACATCACCTATCAGTTTCCTAACTTTTCCACCATTTGTTTCATCATATTCCAGACTATTTGAATGTACAAGATGGATTTTCGATGGCTGCTGAGCATAAACCTGCATCAGAAGACACATAAAAATCAATAAGAGTCGGAATTTATTCATTGTTAATCGGAAATTGCGAACCACCATTCAAAAATCGTGCACCAAAAATTAATTTCAAATATAAAATCAAGAAGCTGGGTAGAGAATTTCTATTTATCAATGAATGATTATAAAGGATTAATTCCCGATTTTCCATTATCAATTAACGATTTTCGAGCAATCATTTATGATTCCCGAATTTCGGTTAACGAACTATGGTTTGATTTCTATCAGGACCGACAGAAACTATCGTAATCGGGGTGTTTAATTGCTCTTCGAGGAACTTTATATAGGCAATCATCTCCTTTGGAAGTTCTTTTTCTGATGTCATCCCTGTTAAATCCTGATTCCAGCCTTTAATATCGAGATAAATCGGAGTAACGTAATCATGGACGATATCAAAAGGCATGTAATCAATTATCTGCCCCATATATTTATAATGCGTGCAGACTTTTATCGTTTCAAAACCGCTTAAAACATCAGCTTTTGTCATCACCAGTTTAGTAACGCCGTTAATCATGATTGCATATTTGAGAGCCGGTAAATCAATCCAGCCGCATCTTCGCGGACGACCCGTTGTTGCACCGAATTCGTTGCCGATTTTCCTTAATAATTCACCGGTTTCATCTAATAATTCAGTAGGAAACGGACCACTGCCAACCCTTGTTGAATATGCTTTGATGATTCCAATAACATCCCCGATTTTATTAGGAGGAACGCCCAAACCTGTGCACGCTCCGGCGGTAATCGTATTGGAGGAAGTGACGAAGGGATAGGAACCGAAATCAATATCCAACAAAGACCCCTGAGCTCCTTCGGCAAGAATCGTTTTTCCTTCTTTAATGTATTTATTTATGAGATGTTCGGCATCAACGAGGTGAAAAGTTTTGAGGAATTCAATTCCTTCAAACCATTCTTCTTCGAGTTTCTCGAGGTCATAAGTGTAATCATAACCCTTCAAAATACTATCATGCTTTGATTTAAGAAAATCATAGCGGTCTCTGAACATTTCATTGAAAATATCACCAACACGTAAGCCATTCCGACCTGTTTTATCCATATAAGTCGGACCAATGCCCTTAAGCGTTGATCCTATTTTATCTTTTCCTTTATTTGATTCGGAAGCAGCATCCAGATGTTTATGAGTGGGTAGAATAAGGTGTGCTTTTTTAGAGATAAATAAGCGGGAACGTACATCAACGCCCATAGATTCCAACTTAACAATCTCTTTCTTCAACACAATCGGGTCAATCACGACACCATTGCCTATAATATTGATGCAGTTATCGCGAAATATACCCGATGGAATGGTATGCAGCACATGTTTGATACCATTAAACTCCAATGAGTGCCCTGCGTTAGGACCACCCTGAAATCTCGCAATAACATTGTAGTCGGGAGATAAAACATCCACAACTTTTCCCTTCCCTTCGTCTCCCCATTGGAGACCTAACAATACGTCAACAGACATAATTTAATGTTTAATTAATGAAAAATAATCAGACTAAATAAGCTTTTACAGATATTTACTCACGGGTAATCTCAATCATAGCACTATCAAGGTCTTTCTGAACGTTAAAGATAGTGTTTAACTTAGTGATGACCAGCAATTCCTGCACCTTTGGAGGCACACAGCAAATGATTACCTCTCCGCCCAGTCTTCTTGACTTAGTTAAGATAGAAATCAACACGTTCAGCCCGGTACTGCTCATGTATTTCATCTTGTCTGCACAGATTACAAAGCGGACGAAGCCGTTGGCGATTTTTTCTTCGACAGCATCAATGATACTCTTCACCTGGTTGCTATCCATCAGGTTTCCTTCGATGTTCAGGATGCAATAACCGATTTTTTCTTCAATGTTAAATTTGAATTCCATTTGTATTTAAATTATTTGTGTTTATTATGTTTATTTAAGTGTTCGCAAGTGCCTGATGATATTAGTTTTTCACATTTTCCATAAAGAATTAAGGAGTGATGTGTGACATTGAATTTTAATAAGGAGCCCATCATGGATTGTATTTGCTGAATTCTTGGGTCACAAAACTCTAATACTCTTTCACAATCCTCACATAGTAAGTGGTCGTGCTGTTTGTATTCATAGGACTTTTCGTATTCTGAGAAGTTTTTACCGAATTGATGGCGGGTTATCAGGTTACATTCTAATAATAACTCGATAGTGTTATAGATTGTCGCACGGCTTACTCTGTACTTTTGGTTTTTCATGATACTATATAAAGACTCGGCATCAAAATGTTCTTTCAATGAGTAGATTTCCTCAAGTATGGCGAAGCGTTCAGGAGTTTTCCTGTGACCATGTGTTTTCAGATATTCAGAAAAAACATCTTTTACAACATTAAAACTTTCTTTCGATTTATTCGGCATCAAAAAGGAATATGAATTGTTCTTTTTACTGTAGTTTAATTGAATAGAACTTTCAAAATTACATTATTTGATTGAGATAAAAGAATTTTGAGTGATTTTTAATTAGAATCAATTCTTCCAACGGTGAGAATTCCTTGTACACTCTTAAGTTTCTTGATAAGCATGGTCAGATGATCGGTGTTATGAACGAACAACATTATGGTTCCATCGAAAATGCCATCATTACTTTCAATGGACAGGGAACGAATGTTGACTTTCAGTTCATTAGAGATGACTTTTGTGATGTTATTCACAACTCCCACTTCATCAATTCCGGTTATCTGAATACCAGCAAGGAATGCTATTTCCTTTTGGCTGGTCCATCGTGCTTTAACAATTCGATAGGCATAATTAGACATCAGTTCAATAGCATTCGGGCAGTTTGTTCTATGAATTTTGATGCCTTCATTAACAGTTATGAAACCAAATACATCATCTCCCGGGATTGGTGAGCAACAAGGGGAGAGGTGGTAATCAATTTTCTCAAGAGTATCTCCGATAATTAACATATCCGATGAACCACGCACGGATTTCACAATATCTTCAAGCGAATGATGGTCGTTTTTATGGGGATGATGATGCTTTGCCTTTATATTGTTTTTATCATGAACAAATTCCTTTAAATCATGAAGCTCTAAGGAACCAATTGCAATCTTATAATATAAATCCAAGGCGGATGGAATACGATAATATGCGAGTAATTCATTAATATTACCGGTATTGAATGTGATTTTCAGATGTTTGAACTTCCTTTCCAGCATTGCTTTTCCTTCATCAGCAACTTTTCTCTTTTCTTCTTTGAGAGCCTCTTTAATTTTAGACTTTGCTTTGGCAGTAGTTACATATTTCAACCATTCTTCCTTAGGAGTTTGTTTGGATGAGGAGATTATCTCCAATTGATCACCGCTCTTTAATTGATAACTCAATGGAACCAGCTTATGATTAACCTTTGCTCCGATACATTTAAAGCCAATATCTGTATGTATATCGAAAGCAAAATCAAGAGCAGTGGCATTTGCAGGAAGTTTCCTCAATTCACCCTTCGGAGTAAAGACAAATATCTCATCAGCAAAGAGATTCAGTTTGAATTCATCAATAAAATCCAAGGCATTCGACTCCGGATTCTCTAACATCTCACGAACCTTTGCAATCCATTCATCCAATGCATTTTCTTGTGATGATTCCTTATATTTCCAATGGGCAGCATACCCTTTTTCAGCTATTTCATCCATTCTTGAGGAACGAATCTGTACTTCAACCCACTTTCCTTTAGGACCCATAACGGTTGTGTGCAATGATTCATAGCCATTTCCCTTGGGTGTTGAAATCCAATCACGAAGACGGTCAGGATTTGGATGATAAAAATCGGTAACTATAGAATATACCTTCCAGCAATCAGCTTTCTCTGTGTCTATCGGAGAATCAATGACAATTCGTATCGCAAATAAATCGAATATCTCTTCAATAGGAACACCTTGTTTCTTCATTTTATTCCAAATGGAATTAATTGACTTAGGTCGTCCCTTTATTTCAAACTTAAATCCTTGCTTTTTCAATTCTTCTATGATAGGATCAGTGAATTCATTGATGAACTTGGTTCTTTCCCTCTTTGTTTGTTGTAAACTGCGAGCAATATTCCTGTAAATTTCCGGTTCAGTGTATTTTACCGATAAATCTTCAAGCTCAGTTTTAATAGCATAGAGACCAAGACGATGAGCAAGCGGTGCATACAGATACTTTGTCTCAGAACTTATCTTCAATTGCTTGTCGCGAGGCATGGAATCAAGGGTTCTCATGTTATGAAGTCTGTCTGCTAACTTGATTAAGATTACTCTGACATCATCAGAAAGAGTTAATAGCATCTTCCTAAAGTTCTCTGCCTGCAAAGAACTTGTCTGGTCGAATACACCCTTAATCTTCGTTAAACCATCAACAATCTGTGCAACTTTTTTGCCGAACATCCTCTCAATATCTTCGAGCGTAACATCGGTATCTTCAACAACATCATGTAATAATGCGGCTACTACCGAAGTTGTTGACAAACCTATCTCTTCAGCAACAATTTGTGCTGCAGCAATAGGGTGATATATGTAAGGTTCGCCGGATTTACGACGCATTTCTGAGTGCGCTTCCAAAGCAGTGTCGAAAGCAAGACGTATCAGTTTCTCTCCCTGCTTGGTAGGCTTGCATGCCTTCAACAGATTCCTGTATCTTTTCAGGATTTCTTTCTTCTCCGCTTCGGTATCTATCGCCTGCATACGATTAAGCAGTGAAAAGTGAACAACTAACAGTGAACAGTGACAAACATTCTGAAATCCTCATGCTTTCTTCTTTAAATCAAGGATGGAAAAATCACTTTTCTCTTTAACAATAGTATTACTCAGTTTGCCTAATCCCTCAATTTCCATAACAACATCATCTCCGGCTTGCAACCATTGTGGCTTATAAGAAGCATCATTCAAAAGACCGGTGCCATTGAGTTCAAGGAAGCAACCTGTGCCGACTGTGCCCGAACCAATCACATCTCCCGGCAGAATATCCACGCCATAAGCACATCTTTCAATGATTTCGGCAAAAGTCCAATCCATATTTCCCAGGTTACCTTCTGAAACCTTTACATCATTAACAAAACACGTCATTTTTAAATTATAACGATTGCCAACATGTCCTTCTTTGGCAGGGATTTTGTATTTTTCCAACTCATCAGGCGTAACTAAATACGGACCAATAACAGTGCAGAAATCCTTTCCCTTAGCAGGTCCTAAGTTAAGTTTCATTTCCTCCATTTGAAGCACCCTTGCACTCATATCATTCATTATCATGTAGCCGGCAATATAAGAATCGGCTTCGGCAGCCTTGATATTGCGACCTTTTTTCCCGATAACAATAGCCGCTTCCAATTCAAAATCCAGTTGTTTGAAATGATCGGGCATGCAATGTATATCACCTGGTCCTTGTATTGCATTATGATTCGTGAAATAGAAGATAGGGTACTCATCAAACTCAGGAATCATCTCCACTTTTCTATTCCTCCTCGCAGCAGCCACATGTTGTCGAAAGGCATAGCCATCGCGGCAAGAAGTAGGGTGGGGGACAGGTGCCAAAAGCTCAGGTTCAAAACTTTCATCAATGATTTTTACCGTACCTTTCGATAGCTCATCATTGATTTCATGCGCTATTCGCATATTATGTTCCTCACCTTGCAAAAACTCCAGCATATTATCCGGAAGTCCTTCAACCTTCATTGAATTAGCAGCTTTATATACATCGTAAACCTTACCATTTACAAGCATTCCAAGCCTTTCTTTATGCATAATGTTCGAATATGTAACTAATTTCATCGCTTACCAAATTATTTATCTCTAACAAAATCAACAACCAAAGGACAATTGCAAATCATCCTCAAAACCCTGCAAATTTACCTAAATTTAAGCAGACTTACTAATGATAAATAACTATTTATCAACATAGTTTTAAGATACAATGTAAAATAGCGAAATAATTTAATAGTGATATTTTTCGTATATTTGCAACTCTACATCAATTACCCGATAAACACAAAAAAATCATGAGTATAATTAAAGAATTTAAGCAGTTTGCCCTCAAGGGCAGCGTTGTTGAGTTAGCAGTCGGTATAATTATCGGCGCAAGTTTCGGTAAAATAGTTGCTTCTTTTGTGAGTGATATCATCATGCCGCCTCTCGGTCTGGCTTTGAACGGTGTTAACTTCACAGACATTAAAATTATCCTGAAACATGCTGTTATTGATGATTCAACAGGCAAAGAAATTGCCAAAGCAGTAACATTAAACATCGGTAACTTCTTTCAGACTTTGTTTGATCTGACCATTGTTGCATTTTCTCTTTTTCTTGTTATCAAAGCAGCAAATAAATTCACTAAGAAAGCCGAAGAAGCTCCAAAAGCCACTAAAGATCAGGAGTTATTGACGGAGATAAGAGATTTATTAAAGAACCAAGCATCCAAAAACTAATAATCTATGAATATGAAATACATTAAATTTGCACTTATTATCCTTTTTGTTTCATCAGCAATAGGGATAAAAGCACAGGATACCACAAAAGCAGCAGTTCAGGACACAAGCTGGAAATATGGCGGCTTTACCGCACTTGAGATCGTAAGAGCGTCGTGTAGGGAAAGA
>OCZT010006480.1_pt1 | contig 11591 bp, 13 predicted proteins | sample 1539031 | NCBI WGS metagenome assembly OCZT01 (sample SAMEA3539308, study PRJEB22396) | soil metagenome | biome: tundra; feature: field; material: soil | place: USA | collected 2010-05 | depth 0.15 m
GACTCTGAGGTTGAACCCCAATCATGGCTCGGATTTTTTATGGGTTACTTGCAACATCTAGACCGTCAATGGTAGCTGTACCACCATCAATTGGACGCAATGCTTCAATCATCTCAAGTGTCGTGGTTTTACCAGCTCCATTTGGCCCTAAAATGCCAAATATCTCTCCTTTTTCCACACTAAAACTAATACTGTCGACTACATTTTTGTTGTCGTACGTCTTTACAAGATCTTTGACCTCAAGTATTTTATCTGCCACGACAGCTACTATATCAGAAAAGGGTGGTGATTTACTTCTTGAATTTAAAACACCCGGGTTTCCCCGGGTGTCATTATTCTTCTGTTACGTCGTAAGTTATTTACGTTTTACAGTCAAGAAACCGTTGCGTGGGTTTTCGTTGACTAAAAAACCATCTGGCAACTCGCTTGCTTCTGGACGGTCGTCTTTACTGAAGTAATAAATAGTTTGTTCCTTACCACCTCGAAGTACAACCTTCTTTGAGTTTAAGTGATAGGTGACGCCTTTTGAATTTGTGTGCGTGTAAGCCATTGCTACAATTCCCCTCTCTTATAATTAGTAACGGTACCCCTAAGATACCCTTTTGCGATTTTGTTTGTCAACTGATTTATGTAGTAGTAATAGCTACTCGCTACGTTTACGACGCTTTAAAAATATAGTAATGACCTGCGCAATAGCACTACCAACGGTTATAATTAGGAAGACAACAGTAGCAACGAGACTCCAACCTGCCAGATCAGAAGACCACTTAGCGGCTACGAAATCGAACTCATATAAATTTTTAGGAATAGACTGCGGCGTAACGCCATGGGTTGTTACATAATCCTGAATACAGGATATACGATATTTACCAGAAAATCCGTTGGGTATTGCCGTTTCACAATAGTGTTGGGCATCGGTATATATTTTAGAGTTTATAACGCTGGCTGATTGGTCTGCTACTCCCACCAAACGCTCATAGGTATATTTAAGTTGAATTGGTGGATGAACCGCATTTGAGCCACTCTCCAAATTAGTGTTCATGTGGGAATATAAATAAGTTCGTAAGTTACGGAGTGCAGTTTCAACATCACCGTTATTTTTATCGGCCTGGTATACGTCGTTCCGCAAAGCAACCATGTGAAGATTATTTGACCTTAATGCAAAGCCACACACTGTTGCTGACAATAACGTCACAACCAATGACAATAAGACGAAATACCATGACCTACCTGGTCTAAATTTGTCCCACATTTGATGTAATAATCGTCTTTCCATAAAGATAAGCGTTTATCTAAAGTGTAGCACAGCCTCGTGGTCATGCTAGACTGGAGCTATGCACATCTTCTTCTCGGGCATAGGTGGCACAGCCATAGGCCCACTGGCTCTGATTGCCAAGCAAATAGGTTACGAAGTATCAGGATCAGATAAACAAGACTCTCAGTACATAGAGTATTTAAAAAAACACGGCATTACGGACATACATATTGGCCAGACGTTTGATAATATCTCCAGTGTTCATAATAACAAGCCAATAGATTGGTATGTGTACTCATCAGCGATATCAATAGAGAATTCTAAACATCCAGAACTAAACTTTTGCCATGACCAAAATATAAAGCTGAGCAAACGAGATGAACTGATTAACTTTATTTTAAAACAAAAAGATCTAAAGCTAGTTGCAATTGCCGGTACCCAAGGCAAAACCACAACAACCGCTATGACAATCTGGCTATTTAAACAATTAAACCTCCCTATAAGTTACTCAGTTGGTGCCAAAATATCATTCGGTGATATGGGTCAATACGAAGCTAGCTCGGAATATTTCGTATATGAAGCGGATGAATTTGACCGTAATTTCTTAGCCTTTGAACCATATTTGAGTATTATTACTGGCGTAAGCTGGGATCACCACGAAATCTTTCCAACTCGCGAGGATTACCAACAGGCATTCCGAGAGTTCATATCCCAAACTAACCAGACAATACTGTGGCGAGAAGATTATGAATATCTTGAACTTGAAAGTTCAAGCGACCTATTTGTACAAGAGAGTGATAACAAACAAATTGAAAATATAAAATTGGACGGTCACTACAACCGATTAGATGCATGGCTGGTTATCCAAGCTGTTCATAAGCTAACCAGTACACCAATTGAAACTTTAGTTACTTACATGGATAAATTCCCTGGTTCACAACGTCGTATGGAGCAAATAATACCCAACCTGTATAGCGATTATGCCCATACACCTGAAAAAATCCGTGGGGCTATGAGTGTAGCTCTAGAGATTGCTGGTAAATCAAACCAGAGACTTGTTATTGTCTATGAACCATTAACAAACAGGCGACAGACTTACATGCTTAATGACTATATGGACTGCTTTACCGGTGCAGAGCGCTTGTATTGGCTTCCTAGCTATTTAGCAAGAGAAGATCCCAATGTTAGTATATTATCTCCTGAGGAGCTTATATCACACCTTAGCGATCCGTCCATAGCCGAACCGGTAAAACTAGATTCACACCTAAAACAAATGATTCAAAAGCATCTCAATCAAGGTTATATGGTAGTAGGCATGGCTGGAGGTGGTGGTGGCTCGCTTGATGAATGGCTACGTGAAACGTTCCAAACAAATTAGTTATCTTATGTTTAATCCTTTTTTGCTATCGGCAAAATCGTGTATCATCGCCCCAAGAAGTGTCTGATAGGGAATATTGTTACGCTTAGCCTTAACTTTTATCTTAATCAAATCTGTCTGTTTAACGCGCAGTGTTATGGGTTTAGTAGTATTTAGCCGTGCGTATCTGCTTGCCGCCTCTGCAATTAGATTTTTGCTATTTTCAAAATCTGGTACGTCTGTATATTCACCTCTCTCAAGAGCAACTTCTATGGCTTGTTCTTCATCATCTAAACTAAGATCATTGAATGGATCCTGAGAATTATTTAGCATCTTGGCCTCCCTTTTTAAAATATTGCTTCGTAAACTTCCTGCTAGGATATATGGTTTTTAAAAATATCTCATTACTTTGAGTGTTAACGACATATGGCACCACATAGACGTATTTCTCTATCTTTATGACATAGATTCTTTGATGCGTTCGTTTTTGACTTATGTGTTCTTTGTCGGCTAATAGACCGCCACTGCTTAGGTGTAAGATTACTTCATCAAATCCGACGCCTCGTGTAGCCTTCAATAGCTGGTTCTTTTCTTCACTGAATCTGATACTGAAAGCCATATGTATATAGTAATTAAACATGTGACTATTGTCAATACAATTGATGTACTATTATAAGCCCTATAGCCTCACTAATATTGTTTGCCGGTAATTCTCTGGGTTGATTAACGCTACTAGTAATTATCGGGCCAGTCTTTAATAAAAGTTTATGTATGGCTTTATCTGTGGGTATTCTAAGCGCCAAACTATCCACACCCTGGTGTAAATAATCAAGGTTAGAGCCTGCGGGCGTTACAATGCTAATTGCCGCCGGCCAATAATGATTAATTAAACTCAGCCATTGTTCATCTAATCCCATATCCACAAGTTGTTGAATGTTAGCAGCAATAACCGATCCTGGTTTACGTTCTCGTTGCTTCAGGTCACATAAACGTGAAACGGCTTCAGGATTTTTAGCCAAAGCAAAACAACTTCATTCTCTAAAGAGTTTAGTATTTTCATAACGTTCCATTAACATAATAAAATACAAACTATAATCCACTTTTACGCTGTAATGCTATTATAGTATTAATCAATGATCAACTATACGATGCGGTATGTGAAGCGATTCGCAGTCCTAGTGCCAGGCATTGTTATTGCCTACATAGCAGCACATACAATATATCCACTGTTTAGTAAGCGGCTATCTGTAGTATTCGCGATACTTTTTACGTATATAATTGTGGCCTATGTCTTAATTCCGGCAGCAATACGACTACTACGTATTATTATCCCCGCACGGCACCTTCCCTTATACTGTGTGACTCCTGATGGCTTTGCCTCAGATCCAATAAATATCGGCATAATCGGTACACGACAACAACTTATAGGGGCTATGAAAGAAGCCGGTTGGGACATTGCCGATAGACATTCACTCAAAAATCTCTTACGACAAGTGACTAGCACTTTACTACGACAAGCTTACAAGACGGCGCCTATGAGTGCTTTGTTTTTATTTGGTCGTAAACAAGATATAGGTTTTGAATTAGTTCGCGACAATAAGCCCGGCCATAGACATCATGTACGCTTTTGGGCAACAACTTTCGACAAAGATCGACAACTAAGTGTTAGAAGTATTCATTGGCTACCAAGAGAGCTTAAGCATCATGAGGATGACAAGCTATTATGGCTTGGGGCTGCTTCTCGCGATATAGGCTTCGCATTTATTAGACACAACGCCCAAATCACTCATATGATCCATCCAAACACCGATAGAGAACGAGATCTTATTACCAGGCATCTTATTAGTAATGATGCTGTGGAATTGCCAAGCATCCGTTTAGAATATCCATACCGACTTATTAACCGTGTATGGCTAGGCTATCTACAGACTGATGGCGTTTTAAAGATATGTAAGTTGCCCTAGTACTAAAGGCCACCGTAACCATAGCCATAGCCATTGTAGCTATTTACGACTTTGTAATAATCACTAATTTTTAGTGCATTACCACCGCTAGCTGGCATAATATATAACTCGCTACCGCCTTTTGACACAAGTAAATATGAATCTGTGTACCAGCCGTATTGACTATAGTCGCTAAGTGTTGCTAGCTGTTGCCCATTATTACCATTGGCGGCACCGACAAATAAACTATTCTTACCATCGCGTGATTCTGACCAGAATGTCTGGCTGTCAGAAGGCGACACTAGGTAAGTTGGATATATTTTAGTAAAGTCGGTGGAAGTAATTGTATTTGTCTGTGTCACATTACCATTTGAATATTCGTAATAAGTCGTATTGGAATTATTAACAACCTGGAAGTAAATAACTTGAGGTGTATAGACATTAGCGTAGATATATATGTATCCAGCACTTGACAGTGCAAAGTCCTTTAAATCAGTCTGATTAGTACCGTCTGTATTAATGCTCATAATCTGAGCTTGTTTACCGGTCAGTCTGTTATAAGAGTTTGGTGCTGTATACCATACCTTGGCGTATACTAATTTGTCAGCAACTATATTAGTCGTAGAAAAGTTTTGCCAAGCATCGTCATTGTCTGTAGTACCTTCAGCTAGGTTCTTATCCAAAACTATAGTTTTTCCGGTATCGGTATCATAGCTATTAATAACTTGTGAGCCAGATTGCCAATTTGAAATATCACTATTATTGGCTTGGTAAATAAGGTGGTGATTCGACCATCCAATTGGAGTGAAATTAGTATTAACACTTTGATCGATAGTAGTAAGCTTATTGGTAGACGTAGTAATTAAATACAGTTTAGGCGTTTGTGATGTATCACGCCTAGAAAGAAGTGCTAGATATTTCCAGTCACGCGAGGCAAGTAGGATAGTATTGTTAGGATCTTCTTTACCAGTACCTGCGACCACTTTAGTACGATCAGTACCGTCAAGGTTTGTCGATACTACATCTATACTGCCGCTTAGATTAGAGAGGAAATAAACGTGACCTACGGGCGTAATAGCAAACGTATTAGCACTCACAACTTCACTTGTTACTTTAGCAATAACACTAAGATTGTTGTAGTTGTTGGCCGTTATACTTAAGCTCTGTGTTGCCGATGAAGTTGGCAAGACTATGGTAGCCTTACCCCTAGAATCAGTTTTAGCTTCGGTACCAAGTACTTTTATATCGGCACCTGAAATAGGTTTACCGGTAATCTTATCTATTATGGTAATTGGCACTTGGCGCCCTGTGGCATTCATTTCGACTTGGCTAGAATTATGAGTTGTACTAATACCTACAAAAATCGTTTCTGAAAAATCCTTATAGTATTTTTTAGTAACGGAAACGACCCGTTTACCAACTTTTGCTTTTATTGTTACTTTACCGGAACTATTCGTTGTTGTGGTATTGCCGTCAATAGTTATAACTGCACCACTAACAGGAGTATTGGTTTTGCTATCTATAGTCGTAAACGTAAATGATCGTTCCAATACTAGACCCAGTACCGAATAACGAGTAAATGGTAATGCAAAAATCGCAAGTATAATCACTAACAAAGTTAGCGGCAATGACCATTTCTTCTTTCGCCAATAACCCTTTAGTAATCGCTTGAATTTACCAGTTTTTTGATCTGGGCTTGGTTTAGTTTCATCAGTCTTAGGCTTCTCAACTTTTTCGTTATCTTGTTGAGTCGCAGCTTCGGAATTAGTATCCGAAGTACTTTCTTCAGCTTTAGTTTCCGTTATGGGTGACCCTTCCGCATCAACAGATATATTCTCTGGTTTTTCAGGAACTTGCATATCTTGCATATTAATCCTTATGGTTTATTACCTTTAAGTCTATCAGAAACTAGATATGCTTTTAATGTTTTAGGTTTAATTTATTGGAAGACAAAAGATTTGAGCATATTCTCAAGTGGTTGGCTGAAATTAGTATCATTCCAGACAGTTCCTTGTATGCTTAGGGGTGTAGATTTACTAGAACAAGCTGTGCCAGAACATTTCAAGAAACTTATACGAATCAATGGATCCACTTTTGACACATCAACCTCGGGAATAGCTTGACCCTTCTGGTATCCAAAATCTCCTGTTAGGTAAATACTGTCCAATGCTCCATTTTCAGATGTAGTGGCATATTGTAAGAAACTCATATACGTTTGAGCACGTTGGGTACTAGAAGGCTGGGTATATGAGATCTTAACAGACGACAATATTGCCACAGCATTACCCTTATCAAACATGGTTAAAGTCTGTCCGCTAGTGTCAACACTCAGAACTACTTCACCTGTTGTCTTTGAGCCATCTCCGGCCATTAAAGACATTGGTAGTGAGTGAGCTGTAATATTATTAGCTACATCATCTTCTGCAACTGTCCAGTCAGAGGGATAATTAAATGTTAAACCAAATGCAATAGATTGGTATTGTTTGGTTGTGGATGCAAATACAGATTTAGGTGTGCTTTGTCCTATATTGCTAGTCGGTTGTACCCTTTTGCTAGTATGTTTAAACAACCAATAACCACCACCTACAACCAATAAGATGGTCAGAAATACCACTAAACTGTTGAGTATTCTATGCTTTTTAGATTTTAGTTGCTTGCCAACAGGAGGTACAAAACGCGAGTAATCCGTGGTCATGCGAGAAGCAGCCTGATAGTCATCGTCTTCATCGTGACCTGAGGTTTGAGCTTTATAATCACTCATATCTGATAATTATACTATGTTGAGCTTTAAGGAGACAAACGATTAATATCTCGTGGAAACAGAATGGCTTCTTTAACATTAGCCAAGCCTATTGTCTTTTCAGTAAGACGATCAATGCCAAAGCCAAATCCTCCATGTGCGGGCAAACCATACTTGAAGGCTGTTACATAGGGAGCAAAACCTGGATCATTGGGGTCTACATGCGCCGCCTTCATTTGTTCAATCAAGTTTTCATGTCTGTGTTCACGCTGGGGAACAGTAGAAATTTCTATACCCCGGAAAAGCAAATCTGCAGAACGCGCCGTGCCATTATCGCCTTTCATGTGATAAAACTTCATTTTGCTTTCTGGTAAACCGGTAGCAAATACTGCTTCGCAACCATCATGCTTTTTAGCATACTCACAGATCCACTTTTCTTCTTCAGGAGTTAGGTCTAGCTCGTTAGTCATATCCTTATCAGTAGCTTTCTGGTACATCTCGTGAACTTGTTTCATAGAATAACTAGGAAACTTAGGTTTAAGTACAAGCTCTGGAGCATTTAAACTCTTCAGTTGCTCAGCATACTCATCGTACACTCTGGTTAGAACGCTATATACCAAGTCTTGTAGTAAATCTAGTACTTCACTATGACCACTAATAAAACCTATTTCAACATCTAGCATTGTGACTTCTGAGACATGTCTTGTGGTAGCACTAAGCTCCGCCCTATAAGCCGGTGCAATCTCAAAAACACGTTCAAAAACACCGACCATGATCTGCTTATATAACTGGGGGCTTTGAGCAAGTGTAGCTTCTTTACCGAAGTAATCCAGTTTAAAAACTTCAGCACCACCTTCTGCCGCTCCTGCTACAAGTTTAGGTGTGTTTATTTCTACAAAGTCATTCTTATAGAGATATTCCCGAATATACCGCAAAAGCTCACTACGTATTTTGAATATCTTAGCCTCTTGCATATTACGTAGCCCTATAGCGCGATGATCAAATAAAGTGTCTAGGTTATCTGGTCTATGGGAAAGTGGTTTATCAATCTCAATCGGTAATTCGTCGGTAACCGGTACTATGATTTCAATCTTTGCGTCATGTAACTCAACTCCACCTGGAGCTCGTTCTTCCTGAACGACTTCACCGCTTACCGAAAGTACGGTACCAATCTGCAATCCACGAAGCTTCTCTACCTCATATTTGTCTTTAATAACAACCTGTGTAAGACCACTCCGATCACGAACATTAATAAAAGTTAATCCACCAAGCAAACGCTTTTTATGTAACCACCCGTCAATTTGAATTGTCTTGCCAGTATGTTGACTGACTTCTTTACTTAAAATGCGCATATTTTACTCCTTAAGCGATTAATAGAGGCAGGTAACTTATGGGTCGAATACATCTAGCCATACCTTACTGGCTAGCTGCCGACTTTTAGATTTACAAATAGAGATGTTAATTTGGTACACAACATTTAAGACTATTCTACCACCTCTGTTGTGTCTTCTGAAGTATTTTCTGGTTCTACTGGTTCTTCGTTTTGTTTTTCGTGTTCCTCGTGTTCAAGTCGAGCATAATCAGCCGCCACGGCTCGCAGATCATCATAGTGATCAAACTCATCAACAATTTTAAAGCCAAGTATTTGTTCAATAATGTCCTCGATAGTTATAACCCCAACAAATTCTTCAAAACTATTCACCACAACAAACATGTGATGTTTGGTAACTAGAAAAGCATGTAACACTTGCTCAAGAGAATATTCTTCGTGAACATAATATACGTGTTGATCCATGACGTCACGAACCAGACCGGTCTTTTTAAGTTCTACGAGATCACGCAAGTACAAAGTACCAACAAAATTATCTGCTTTATCCTTATATACTGGAAAACGCGAATAACCACTATCGTGTAGCTCTCGTATAACAACAGGCCCAATGCTTTCATCGTCAGATATTGTCTTTACAACTTTACGAGGTACCATACAATCAGCTACTGTTTTATCGCCAAATGTTAATACATGCGCAAGTAACTCCAGTTCTTCTATAGATAAACGGCTATCGGGTTGTGACTTCTGCCTTTCTATTAACTCCATTAGATCTTCACGTTCATATAAGCCAGTGTGAACTGTTATGTGAGTGTACTTGTGCACAAAACCCACAATACTGTCTAGGCCGGGGTGTAAGTAACTAAGTATCCATGCTACTGAAGGTGTTAGCCATACGGTTATTTGTTTCATCCATGAGCTTACATGCTCGGTAAATATCAGGAATAAGAAACCCGCTACTATTACTACTTCCATAATGAAGACTATAAAAGGAGCTTCCATTTGTGCAATAAATACAAAACTACCGGATATAGTTAAAATTATTAAAATCCACAGAAATAACTTTAAGCTCGAACCATAGGAAGCAGCACGATACAAGACTTTGGCATTTGGTTCAGCATGGCGTGCTCGTCGTTTTAACTCTTTTAAGGGTATTAGGTAATACGTTTTAAGAAGTATAGACGCAAGAAGCGCCAACAACAGTAATATAAGTGCTATCAAATTAAGCATGTACTTATCTTACAACCCGTTGTTTGCAATTTCAAAGTATTACCCCTACATTGTATACTTACATAGTTGTACTGATAGATTAAGGAGTAGTCATTTATTATGGATAAAAAATTTTGGAGCATTCTGGCAGTTATAGCAGTTATATTTGTAGGTATATTCTGGCTAACAAGTAACAAAAAGAGCAGCCCAACATCTAGTAATTCCCAACCCACGAACCATGTAGAAGGATCAAGTCCCTTGGGCATCAAACTTGTCGAGTATGGTGATTATGAATGTCCGTATTGCAGTCAATATTATCCAATTGTTAAACAAATTGCAGCTGATTACTCTACCCAAATAGTCTTTCAATTTCGTCATCTTCCATTAACTCAACTTCATCCTAACGCCTTCGCTGGAGCTAGAGCAGCCGAAGCTGCAGCAGTACAAAACAAGTTCTGGGAAATGCATGACACCATATATGCAAACCAGGATCCCACCGGTAAAGCTGGTTGGGTAGCAAGTAGCGACCCGCTTAACGAGTACTTCATTAATTTTGCCAGTCACTTAGGATTAAATATCACCCAGTTTAAACAAGACTACGCAAGCGATAAAGTAAATAACCTTATAAATGCCGATGTGAATGCTTTTAGTAAAACAGGCGCCCAAGAAGCTACACCGGCATTCTTCCTAGACGGTAAACATATAAGTCCGACCGAAAGTGTTGATAGCTTTAAGAAGTTGATTGATGCTGAGATTCTCATAAAAGTAAAAGCATCTGGCTCTTCTTCTAACCCAAGTAACTCTAAGCTTTAATCAAAACGCAATAAAAACAAAACAGTAGTGTCACAACACTACTGTTTTTATACAATTGCCTTAGTAGCTAAGAAACTGTTGCCAAACTGGTCGCCGAATTCTAACTTCTACGCGAGTGCTTTTGGAGTTGACGATTTTTATTTTTACTGGCATTTCTGGTCCCCCCTATACCAAGATAAACGCTTTTAAATAACTAAAAGCGTACTATTTTATTTAATATTTTTTGTTAAGTTTTTGTCTCACTAGACGACTCTCGCAATTCGTCAATGTAAACTGTTATCAGTGTATATAGTAATGTTTATGCTTGTCAAGCATTTTATGTGGGAAATTGTCACAAAGTACATTTTCAAATCGCCGAACTATACTACTAGCTACTTAACTCTGCTGATGTGTGAATCACACGGTTTGCATATATCGCAGGGACCACACATCTTTTTTGGTTCACCAGGTTTTGGTGGTTTCTGACAAACTCTGCAGTAAGTTTGTTTATCAAATGAGTAGCTAGTTTCTTTACTAGTTTTATTACCAAAACCAGCAGCCTCAAGCTGTTGAGATGCTTCCATTGTAAGGCCACAGCCACTGTATGTCCTATTGTTTGCAACTGCAATACTAGTAGCAACTTCCATCTCATTATATATGTCTCTATATGTACTGTTATTATCTGTATATTGCTGAAATGGAACAGTTTTATAGTTTTTAAATCTTTGTTCCATAGCTGATGCTAAAGCGTAATATCTGCGATCTTGAACTCCAGAAACAGAAGGATCCTTTAGCTGCAAATCAATAAACGCATCTAATAAATCACGTTGTTGACAAACAAAGTCATAGGTATTAATGTGTAATTCTTCCGATCGACCTGCGTGCCATGAACCGCCAAACTTTTTAGCGATATTTGTATCATAAATACTCGTTAGGGTATCGATTAAGCCTAGATCGGAAGAGCACAC
>OCZT010006481.1_pt1 | contig 11587 bp, 6 predicted proteins | sample 1539031 | NCBI WGS metagenome assembly OCZT01 (sample SAMEA3539308, study PRJEB22396) | soil metagenome | biome: tundra; feature: field; material: soil | place: USA | collected 2010-05 | depth 0.15 m
GAATAATCAAGAGCGGCTTGAGTTTGTTGAATTTGAGCCTCGGCAACTTTGATCTGTGCTATGGCGGAAAGATAATTTGTTTCAGAAGTATCAAGATCACTCTTGGCAATAAAATTTTTGGCATAGAGAATTTTGTTTCTCTCCAGAGTTGTTTTTGTGTCGCGCAGCATGACCTGCGATTTTTCCAGGTTGGCTTTGGCAGAAAGTAAGTTTGCCCGTGCTTGTCCCACCTGGGCATCAAATATAGCCGGATCAATCTGGGCAAGTAACTGGCCTTTTTTTACCGGAGAGTTAAAATCTACAAACAGCTTTTGAATGGTTCCGGAAACCTGCGTTCCCACTTGCACTGTGGTTACAGCATTTACTGTCCCAGTTGCCGATACTGTGGATTTGATGTCGCCACGCGTAATTTTATCTGTGATATATTTCTGTTTGCCGTCTTTATTTTTGAATACAAAAAAAAGAACAACTCCCAATGCGATAACGACAATCAAACCAATTATAATTTTTTTCATTTCTGAGCTCCCGCTCCCATTACCTTTTCCAGATTTGCCTGCGCCACAGAGTAATCGGACAAAGCGGTAATATATGTCATCTTAGCGTTATTCAGGGTGATCATGGCATCTGTAATTTCAATTGAACTTCCAACGCCCGCCGAATATCTGCCTTTGGCCAGCTCTACAGTTTCTTCCGCTTGTTTGACGATGATCTTTCCCGCGGAGATTCTTTCGGCTGCTTCTTTGAGCGATAGATATGCGGATTCAACTTGAAGATATACTTTTTGCATCAATAAATCTTCATTGGCCTTAAAAACATCTAAATTGGCCTTAGCTTCATCAACTTGATATTTAGTGGAAAGGCCGGTAAAAAGAGGAAAAGTTAATGTTACGCCAACGCTCCATTCCTTATCCATTACCAAGTCATTACCCATATCGCCGTAATAGCCGTAAGCGGCACTGCCTGATAGAACAGGTAAATATCCTTTTTTATTCAGGTCGATGGTTTTCTCCAATCCCTCTTTTTTCTTGAGTGTCGAAAGAAGATCAGGCCTGTTCTTATAGGCATTCTGCAGGGCTTCTTCCAAAGAAACTTCGTAGGGACGATAAGCTAATTCATCCTTGATTTCATATTCAGCGGCATTTATTATTCCCATGGCGTTGGTGAGTGTAATCTTCGCGATGCGCAGGGCATTTTCGGCCTTAAGTAAATTTATTTTAGCATTACTTAAATTCACTTCGGCACTCGTTACATCGATTTTGGAACTTTTTCCTGTTTCAAAAAATACTTTGGCTATTTCATAATGCTGTTGAAATTGGTTAACAGTTTCCAGCGCGACATCGCGGCTCATTTTAGCTTGCAGGTAACCGTAATAAGCCTGCTTGACGCCCAAGATAACTTGTTCGGTAATATCTTGAAGATCCGCTTGCGATGATTCTTTTCCCAAACTTTGAATTTGGACCTGATTGTAGGTTTTGCCAAAATCAAATATCGTCTGACTTAAACTTAAGGTATTGGAATATTGATTATAAGGATCAGTATTAATAATTGATGTGGGAGAAGGATCAATACGTTGATAGCTGGAAGGACCAATACGCTGATAACTGGATTGAAAAGTAAGCTGCGGATAATAACCTGATCTGGCCTGGCCGATTTTACTATCAGTTATTCTTATAGTGCTCGTGGCAGCATTGATGTTGGGATGTTTACTGAGCGCGATTTCGATGCACTGTTGCAGATTAAGAACATCGCCTTTGGCAATAAGTTCGGCAGCTAGAACATCATTGCTTAAAAATATTATGCAAATAAAACCTAAAAGAATTTTTCTGATCATATTAACCCCTACTTATGAATTTTCCTTAAATATAGTTATCCAGAGCCTTTAGTGAAAAATTGATTATATGTTCGGCTATTTCTTTTATGTCTTCGTTAGTATATTCTTCTTTATGCCGCAGCCGGAAAACAATAGGCCGGGCATTGCGGAAGTAAAGACATTGGCCGATAATACTCATAGCACAGAGTTCTACTTTTTTGTCAGAAGATTTATCGTCCGCAATTTCTCTGACGATGGAGGATAATTTGATGAACGTCGGCTTGATGAAGTCTTCCACTAAAACATCCAACGCCCCGGTAGATTAATTAAATTCATGGGCAAGGATTTTACTTTTGATTGACACCAGGCGCTTCCGGCGCACTCCACCCGCCACCAAGAGCTTTGACGAGCAGGACGGCTGCGTTCAGGCGCTGGCCGCTGATGCTGATGGCCGCTCTTTCATTTGTCAGAGCAATAATTTGGGTGGTAACTACATTCAGGTAACTGACAATTCCCGCCCGATACTGGTTGGTCGTCAGAGTCACGGATTCGTGAGAGGAATTTACTGCCTGCTCCTGCATTTGCGCTTCCTCATCAAGTATGCGCAGGGCGGCCAGGTTGTCTTCAACACCCTGAAATCCCGCCAGGACTGTTTGCCGGTAAAAGGCTACTGTTCCATCGTATGCAGCCATTGCCTGCTGAGTCTGTGCTTTACGCGCCCCGCCGTCAAATAAAGTTGTCGCCAGAGCCATCGGTCCTAAAGCCCAGAAAAAGCTTGGCGCTGTAAACAGGGTGGCTAGCTCAGCGCTTAGATATCCCAATGACCCGGAAAGAGAAAGAGATGGATAATATGCCGCTTTGGCAACTCCGATCTGGGCATTCGCCGCCGCCATCTTGCGCTCCGCCGAGGCGATATCCGGCCTGCGTTCCAGCAGATCGGAAGGAATAGCCACAGGAATTTTAATTTGCGGCGGAGCAAATATCACAGGTGGCAGAGAAAAATCGGCCGGTGGCTTGCCGGTTAAGGATGCAATGGCATGTTCCAGTTGCGCCCGCTGCACACCGATATCGATAGCCTGAGCTTGAGTGGATTTAAGTTGGGTCAGGGCTTGGGCAACATCAGCCTTGGCCACGACACCGGCATTATAGCGGTTTGAAGTAAGCTCCAGAGCTTTTGTGTAAGCTTCAACCGCTTCATCAAGATTTTTCTTTTGAGCATCCAAAGTCCGTAGCTGAAAATAATTCAGGGCGAGTTCCGTTTGCATCGATAAACGCATAGCTTGTAAATCAGCAAAAGATGCTTCGGCAGATGCTGTACTCCCTTCCACTTGTCTTCGCACTTTCCCCCATAAATCTACTTCCCAGATGGCATTGAGAGAAATCTGATGCTGGTTTACCGTGCCAGAGGTTTCCCCGGCAGGTTGCGAGCGGGTATAGGCTGCTCCCGCACCGAGAGTAGGGAAGTAATTAGCCCGGGCCAGTTGCACCAGCGCCTGTGCTTGACGATATTGAGACTCCGCCAAGGCAATCGACTGGTTCGATACATTTACTTGCTGGGCAAGTGAGTTAAGTATAGGATCGCCGAAGGCTTCCCACCACTTTGTTCTGATTTCCTGATCGCGGGGAAGCGCTTGGCGCCATCCTTTTAGTTCCTTGAAAGATGATGGTACCGGCGCGTCGGGGCGTTTATAATCGGGACCTACGGAGCAGCCGGATATCATAAGTAAAATTACAAGAAGCATTTTTAATATTAATATTTTTTTCATAATAATCCTTTTCAAGTTTTCTCCGGCACCTGCTGCGGCAATCTGTCACTTTTCCGTCTCAATACTCTTAAACAAAACAGCCGGAAACGGTCAAGGTATAAATAAACGACAGGAGTTGTATATAGTGTTAGAATCTGACTGACAATCAGCCCACCGACAATAGAAATTCCCAAAGGCCTACGTAATTCGGAACCTGCTCCGGTGAGCAAGATCAAAGGAAGGGCGCCGAAAAGAGCCGCCATCGTTGTCATCATGATCGGCCGGAAACGCATCATGCAGGCTTCAAATATAGATTCTTCAGGGCTTTTCCCATCTTTTCGTTCCTTGTCCAGAGCAAAGTCAATCATCAAGATGGCATTTTTCTTGACAATGCCGATCAGCAGAATAACACCGATCAATGCCATGATGCTGAATTCAGTATTGAATATCATTAAGGCGAGTAGCGCCCCCACACCTGCGGATGGCAGTGTGGATATGATCGTGATCGGGTGTATATAACTCTCATAGAGTATGCCCAGCACAATGTATATGGCAATGAGTGCCGCCAGAATTAACAAAGGCTGGCTCTGTAATGATTCTTTAAATGCCTGGGCTGTTCCCTGAAAGCTTCCCCGAATGGAACCGGGAACGCCGATACGATCCATTGTTTTCTGAATTGCCGCTGTTGCCTGAGAAAGCGATACTCCCAGGGGAAGATTAAAAGAAATCGTGGATGCGGCAAATTGTCCCTGATGGTTGACGGCAAGCGGTGTATTGGTCAAACCATAGCTGGCAAAGGACAAAAGTGGCACTTGCGCTCCTTTCGGAAGTTGAGCATTGGGAGGGATAATAATGTATACATCTTTGAGAGATTCCGGACTTTGCCAATTTGGAGGTGAAACCTCCATGATGACACGGTATTGGTTTAAAGGATTGTAAATGGTGGATACCTGACGCTGCCCGAAGTAATCATTTAATGTCGTATCAAGAAGTGCCGGAGTGATTCCCATGCGCGAGGTTGTGTCCCGGTCAAAAGTAACGGAAGTCTGCAATCCTCTATCCTGCTCATCGGTATTTACATCCGTCAATTCGGGAATTTCGCTTAGTGCATCCTTGATACGTTTTTCCCACAACCGTAATTCAGTCAGATCTTCAGCCTGCAATGTGTATTGATAGGCGGCCCCGGCGGACCTACCGCCGACACGGATATCCTGAACCGACTGAAGAAAAAGCATTGCTCCCGCTTCGCGGGCAAGCTTGGGGCGCAGCCTGGCCATTACTTGATCGGCGGAAACCTTGCGCTCACGAATTGGTTTCAGGGAAATGTACATGAAACCGGAATTGCGTCGTCCGCCTCCGGTAAAACCGGATATGCTGTCCACAGCCGGATCGGAACGAATAATATCCATGATGCTGATCAGCTTGCGTTGCATGGCCTGAAAAGAAATATTCTGGTCAGCCTGGATCGTGCCGACCAGGGCTCCGGAATCCTGCTGCGGGAAAAAACCCTTGGGAATGATGATATAAAGGAAAACATTCAGGCAGATAACAACAAATAATATAACCATTGTAATCCGGCCATGCCGCAAAGCAAAACTAAGCGAGCGCCTATAAAAACCGAGGACGGACTCAAATATCTGTTCACTTTTTCGATAGAACCAGCCCGAACTGAGTTCTTCTTTCGATCGCAACAGGCGGGCGCACATCATCGGTGTTACGGTCAGAGATACAAACAGCGAAACAATGATAGCCGCAGAAAGCGTAACGGCAAACTCGCGGAAAAGCCTGCCTATAACTCCTCCCATCAATAAAATGGGGATAAATACGGCTATCAGTGAGAGGCTCATCGAAAGCACGGTAAAACCTACTTCTTTTGCTCCAAGCAACGCTGCTTGAAAAGGAGCAAGCCCAGCCTCGATATGACGGGAGATATTTTCCAGAACAACAATAGCATCATCAACAACAAAGCCGGTGGCGACGGTAAGCGCCATCAGGGAAAGATTATCCAGCGTGTAACCGGCCAGATACATAACGCCGAACGTGCCGATCAGTGAAACAGGCACGGCAATACTGGGAATCAGTGTCGAATAAATATTGCGCAAAAACAAAAATACAACAAGAATCACCAGCGCAATAGAGATTAGTAAGGTGCGTTCGACTTCGTTCAATGATGCACGGATGGTCGGGGTACGATCCGTACCAATCTGTAAATTGATCGCCGCCGGTATTGAGGCTTGCAACTGCGGTAAAAGTTCCTTGACGCTATCGACCGTTTCGATGACATTGGCCCCGGGCTGCTTGGATATGATCAACAAAACGGACGGTTTGCCATTGTACAAACCGGCATTGCGTAAATCCTGTACCGAATCGACCACCTCACCTAAATCCGCAAGGCGCACTGCCGCGCCATTGCGATAAGACACAATCAGCGGAATATAATCGGACGCTTTTTTGGCCTGGTCATTGGCATAGATCTGCCAGTGTTTATCACCTGCTTCCACGGAACCCTTGGGCCGGTTGGCATTGGAAGCGGCAATGGAGAAGCGCACCTGCTCCGGACTTATTCCATAACGGTTGAGCAAGGCCGGATTCAATTCCACTCGCACAGCCGGGAGAGAACTGCCACCGACATTTACCTGGCCGACACCTTTTATTTGAGAAAGTTTTTGCGCCAGAATAGTAGAAGCCGCATCATAGAGTTGGCCTCTGGTCATTGTATCCGAGGTAAGAACCAAAATAAGGATGGGGGCGTCGGCTGGGTTGACTTTACGATATGTCGGGTTACTGGGTAATCCCGAAGGCAAAAGACTACGCGCCGCATTGATGGCCGCCTGCACATCACGCGCCGCTCCATCGATATCCCGGTCAAGATCAAATTGTAGCGTGATCCGGGTCGATCCCAGCGAGCTTGACGAGGTCATCTCCGTGACACCGGCAATGCGCCCCAGCGACCGCTCCAGAGGCGTGGCTACAGTAGCGGCCATTGTTTCCGGGCTGGCTCCGGGAAGCGATGCAGAAACGGATATTGTGGGAAAGTCAACCTGCGGCAGTGACGCTACCGGCAACAGGTTAAACGCGACCAGGCCGGCCAGAGCAATACCCAGCGTTATCAGGGTCGTCGCTACGGGACGATGAATGAAAGGAGTGGAGATGCTCATGCTACCGTCCCCTCACCCTTTTCAGCTATTACTGGATGACGGCCTATTTTGGTCCGAATTCGACGGCTCAGGTTGTCAAAAGCCAGATAAATGACCGGTGTTGTAAAAAGCGTCAGTATCTGACTGAATATCAGCCCTCCCACCATAGTAATGCCCAGGGGATGGCGCAACTCCGATCCGACTCCGGTACCGATCATCAGTGGCAGTGCGCCAAGCAGGGCGGCCATAGTCGTCATCATAATCGGCCGGAAGCGCAGTAAGCATGCCTGATATATGGCTTCACGAGGCGGCTTGCCTTCTTTGCGCTCAGCATCAAGGGCAAAGTCAATCATCATAATGGCATTCTTCTTCACGATGCCGATGAGCAGGATGATACCTATGATGCCTATGATGCCCAGGTCGCTTCCGGAAATCATCAGCGCCAGCAAAGCGCCGACTCCGGCGGAAGGCAAAGTTGATAGAATCGTCATCGGATGGATATAACTTTCATAGAGAATGCCCAGCACGATATACACCGTTATGATAGCAGCCAGGATCAAAAACAAAGTGCCGGTGAGCGATGCCCTAAAAGCCAGTGCCGATCCCTGGAAACCGGTCTTGACACTGATCGGCATGCCTATTTCAAGCTCGGCTTTTTCGATGGCCGAGACGGCATTTCCCAGTGATTCTCCCGGTACCAGATTAAAGGAAATTGTGGCACAGGGAAATTGTCCCTGATGATTGACGACAAGCGGTGTGGGTTTTTCCGATATCCGCGCGATTGCCGAAAGCGGAACCTGTGTTCCTGACTGTGAAGTTATGTACAAATCGTTCAGAGCTGCCGGACCTTTTTTATAATCAGGCTTGACCTCCAGAACCACGCGGTATTGGTTGGATTGCGTGAATATCGTGGAAACAAGGCGCTGGCCGAAAGCGTCATAAAGGATATTATCAATAGCGGCCGTCGTGATGCCGAGCCGGCCGGCGGCACTTCGGTCTATGTCCACATAAGCTTGCAGTCCCTGATCTTGTAAATCACTGGCTACGTCAGTAAGATATGGGGAGTGGGAAATTTGATCAACAAGGCGGCCAGTCCAAAGACTGAGTTCGTCAGGATCGGCGGATTCCAGTGTAAATTGATACTGCGTGCGGCTTACCCGGTCTTCAATCGTTAGATCCTGTACAGGCTGCATGTAAAGGGATATACCTTCACTTTCCGCTGCGGCAAGCCGTGCTTGCAGGCGACGGATTACACCGGAAGCATCAAGGTCGCGTTTATTCTTCGGGATCAGATTGATCATCATTCGTCCGCTGTTTAGTGTTACATTTGTACCGTCCACACCAATGAAGGAGGACAGGCTCTCCACTGCCGGGTCCTGCAAAATCAATTTAGCCAACGACTGCTGACGCTCGGCCATGGCGGAAAATGAAATTGATTGCGGAGCTTCTGATATACCGATGATCATGCCTGTATCCTGTACGGGGAAGAAACCTTTGGGCACGATGATATATAAAATAATTGTCAGCACCAGCGTGGCAATGGCTACCGTGAGCGTGGCCTTCTGATGATCAAGAACCCATGTGAGCATCTTACCGTAACGGGCAATTGTCCTGTCAAAAAACAAGCCGCTTTGGCGATAAAAACGTCCTTGCTTTTCTTCCGGCACATGCTTCAACAGTTTGGCGCACATCATTGGTGTAAGCGTCAGCGAAATAACGGCCGAAATCAATATGGCGACAGCCAGGGTGATCGCAAATTCCCGGAAAAGTCGTCCTACAACATCGCCCATGAAAAGAAGAGGAATCAAAACGGCTATCAGGGAAAAAGTAAGCGAAATGATCGTAAAGGCAATCTGCGCCGAGCCCTTGAGGGCAGCCTCCAGTGGGGACAGGCCCTGCTCGATATAACGGGCGATATTTTCGATGACAACGATGGCGTCATCCACGACAAAACCGGTTGAGATCGTCAAAGCCATCAACGTCAGATTGTTAATGCTGAAACCGAAAAGGTACATGAGTCCGAATGTTCCGACAAGCGACAGCGGCACGGCGATACTCGGAATAATCGTTGCCGACAGGTTGCGCAAAAAAAGGAAAATAACCATAACGACAAGCGCCACGGCCAAGAGCAGTTCAAACTGAACGTCGTTGACGGACTCCCGGATGGTTGTGGTGCGGTCGGTGAGCAGCACAACGTCTACTGAACCGGGCAGCGATGAGCGCAGTTGCGGAATTATTTTCTTGATGCGGTTGACAACTTCGATCACATTGGCGCCCGGCTGACGCTGAATATTCACTATTACGGCCGGCGTTTGATCGCGCCAGGCCGCCAGGTTCACATTCTCAGCACCATCAATGACATCCGCCACATCGCTTAGGCGCACCGGCGCACCATTGCGGTAAGTAACAATAACTTTTTCATATTCCGCAGCTAACTTGATTTGATCATTAGCATCGATTGTAGAGGCGCGCTCCGGGCCGTCAAAGCTGCCTTTGGCCTGGTTGACATTGGCATTGCCGATTGTCGTGCGCAAATCCTCCAGCGTGAGCTTATAGGCTGCCAGTGCTTTGGGATTGGCCTGAATGCGCACCGCCGGTCTTTGTCCGCCGCTGATACTGACCAATCCTACACCCGGCAATTGTGATATTTTCTGGGCGACACGAGTGTCGATGAGATCCTGAACTTTCGGCAACGGCAATGTTTTGGATGTTATTGCCAGGGTCATAATGGGTGCATCAGCCGGGTTGACTTTGCTGTAGATCGGCGGCATCGGCAGGTCTGTGGGAAGAAAGCTAGAGCCGGCATTGATCGCCGCTTGTACTTCCTGCTCCGCAATATCAAGGTTCAGACTGAGACTGAATTGCAGAGTGATTACCGATGCACCGCCTGAGCTTGTCGAAGACATCTGGTTGAGCCCCGGCATCTGCCCGAATTGGCGCTCCAGCGGCGCAGTAATGGAGGAAGTAACAACATCCGGACTTGCCCCGGGGTAAAGAGTCACAACCTGAATAGTCGGATAATCAACCTGAGGCAGCGCGGAAATAGGGAGCACTCGATAAGCGATGATGCCCGCGAGCAGAATCGCCGCCATGAACAATGATGTGGCCACAGGGCGCAAGATGAAAGGACGTGAAGGATTCATACATTTGCCTATCTTAATCTGAGACAGTAATTATTTGAACGAGAGTCAAAGTCGACACAGATTACTTTGGTGCTGAAGACTGCCGTTTCTTTTGTCCGGGAGCAGTGGTTGTTTTTTCTTGACGAACTGATGCCCCTTTACTGCCCGGCGTTATCATCTCTACTTTGGTACCTTCGCGCAGTTTATCGCCTCCGACGGTCACCACCAATTCTCCAGGTATCAGGCCTTCCATCACGACAACATTATCGCCTTCAGCAGGTCCCAGCTTCAACATCTTCACAGTTACAGTTTTGTCATCTTTGACCACATAAGCAAAAGTACCTATACTACCGCGCTGCACAGCAGCAGGGGACATTACAGTTGCGTCACGAAGGATATCCACTTTCAGCCGAACATTAACAAACTGGTTAGGAAAGAGTTTGTTATCCTTATTATCAAATATCGCCTTCAGTTTAATTGTTCCTGTTGTAGTATCGATCTGATTGTCAACTGCAAGCAGTTTGCCACTGGACAGTAATACCTTGCCTTCCTGATCATAGGCCTGGACAGGTAAGGTCGCCCCGGAATTCCAGCGTTTCATCAAAATCGTCAAATTGTCCTGAGGCAGTGAAAATACGATCGTGATCGGTTGTAGTTGTGTAATTACCACTATACCGTTCACGTCATTAACCTGAACCATATTGCCGGGATCAACTTGCCGCAAACCGACGCGTCCTGTAATCGGGGCGATAACGCGGGCATAAGTAAGCTGGAGTTTAGCATTGGCGATTTGCCCCCTGTCTGTTTCAATCACGCCCCGGTACTGCTTCACCAATGCTTCCTGTGTCGTAACCTGTTGCGCGGCAATAGAATCCTGGGCAAGCAACTTCTTGTAAAGCGCCAGATCAGCCTCGGCGTTTTTCAGTAATGCTTCGTCACGGGCAAACTGCCCTTCGGCCTGCATAAGTTGAACCTGGAAAGGGCGTAGATCAATTTCTGCAATCAAGTTACCTTTATTAACATGCTGTCCTTCTTTAAAGTGCACGCTCATTAGCTGGCCACTGACCTGAGATTTGACGGTAACGGTGTTCGTGGGAATCACAGTGCCTAACCCCTTCAGGTATACGTCAAAATCAGTCTTATTTGTCTTTATGGCCGTTACAGGCTGGGGACGCTGATTATTAGAATTTTTACCTGCGCCAAGCTTCATTATATATTGCGTGATGAATATTATGCCCACAACGATGATGACACCGGCTACAATAAATATCACCCAGTGACGGCGGATAAAATGAGAGGATCTTTGAATCTTGGTTAAATGGGGTCCAGTATGCGTTTCAAACTTTGATGTTTGAGTCATGCCAAATTTCACCTATTCCTTTTTTGATAATGTCAATGCATTACTACTTATTACCTGATCATGATTTCTGAATTAATAGTTAAGTAACCCTTTTAGAGAAAAATTTATTATATGTTCGGCTATTTCTTTTATATCTTCGTCAGTATATCCTTCTTTATGCCGCAGCCGGAAAACAATAGGCCGGGCATTGCGGAAGTAAAGACATTGGCCGATAATACTCATAGCACAGAGTTCTACTTTTTGGTCAGTAGATTTTTTGCCCACAATTTCTCTGACGATGGAGGATAATTTGATGAAAGTTGGCTTGATGAACTCTTCCACTAAAACATCCAACGCCTCGGTAGATTCAGTAAATTCTCGGGCAAGGAGTTTGCCAAATAATGCCGTTTTTCCTTCTTCCAGAAAACGGCAGA
>OCZT010006482.1_pt1 | contig 11587 bp, 8 predicted proteins | sample 1539031 | NCBI WGS metagenome assembly OCZT01 (sample SAMEA3539308, study PRJEB22396) | soil metagenome | biome: tundra; feature: field; material: soil | place: USA | collected 2010-05 | depth 0.15 m
GTCCCGATGCGCAACTGGAAGCCGCGATGAACGCAATTCCCCACACTTCCGCGCCAACCTGGCCGAAGATCGCGGCCGGAAGAATCGCGGCGACGATTCGCCGCGATTCGCCGGCCGGCTGCGAGGTCGCGCTGCTCGGCCTCCCCGACGACACCGGCGTGCGCCTGAATCACGGCCGACCCGGCGCCGCGGGCGGGCCGGCGGCGTTTCGCGCGGCGCTCGCGCGCTACGGGTCGGACCAGCCGGCCATTGCGGGAGAATTACCGCGGGTGTTTGACGCCGGCGATGTCCGGCCTGGCCGCTCGCTCGACGAGACGCACGCTCGCGTGACGGCAGCGACCGCTGCGCTGCTTGACGCAGGGCTGTTCCCTGTCGCGATTGGCGGCGGGCACGATCTCACGTTTCCATTCGTGCGCGCCATCGCGGAAAAATTTTCGCGGCCCGCCGGCATTTACTTCGACGCGCACCTCGACGTGCGCGAGACCGCCGGCTCGGGCATGGCCTTTCGAAGGCTCGTCGAGGACTGCGGCGTCTCTGCGCTGCACTTGCACGGCTTCCGGCCACTCGTGAACACGCACGCTCATCTCGGGTGGTTCCGCACGCATGGCGGGAAAATTTTTCCCGACGGCGCGCGCATTGCCCTGCCGTCCGCCAGGCACCTCTTCATCAGCTTCGACCTCGACGTGCTCGATGCCGCGCAGGCGCCCGGCGTGAGCGCGCCAAATCCCGCGGGCTGGACGGTGCACAAGGCCGCTGCGTGGGTCCGGGCTTGCGGCGCGAACGCGCGGGTCCGTTGTTTCGATCTCATGGAATTGAATCCCCGCTGCGATTCCGACGGTCGCACCGCCCGTGCCGCCGCTCATTTGTTTCTCACTTTTCTTTCCGGTTTCGCCCAACGGTGAGCATTCTCATCCGCCACGCCCGCATTCTTACCCTCGCCACCGGCGACCGCCCGCGCCGCGGCATCGCACTCGGCCAACTCGGCCTCGTCGAACGCGGCGACGTGCTCGTGCGTGACGGCCTCGTGGCCGAGGTCGCGCCCGCGCTCGAAGCGACGCCCGCTACGCAGATCGTCGAGGCTGGCGGCCGCGTGCTCATGCCAGCGTTTGTTGATTGCCACACACACGCGTGCTGGGCGGGCGACCGGCTCGCCGAGTGGGAGATGCAGCTCAAGGGCGTGCCCTACGTGAAGATTCTCGCGGCCGGCGGCGGCATCCATGCCACGGTGCGCGCCGTGCGCGAAGCCACGCGCAAACAACTCGCCGCCAACCTGCGCGCACGCCTCGATGTGATGCTGCGCGAAGGCACGGCCACCGTGGAGGTGAAGAGCGGTTACGGCCTGCGCGCCGACGACGAGCTGAACATGCTCCACGCCATCCAGCGCGCCGCCCGCGGCTGGCCGGGCACCGTGAAACCCACCGCACTCCTCGGCCACGCGTTCGAAGGCGAGCTCGCCGACTACGTGCGCCTGGTGCTACGCGACATTCTGCCGGCGGTCGCGAAGGATTTTCCTGGCATCCCGGTCGATGCGTATTGCGAACGCGGCGCGTGGACCGTCGAGGCGTGCGTGAAACTCTTCGAGCAGGCGCGCCAGCACCATCCCCTTCGCGTGCATGCCGACCAATTCAATTCATTCGGCATGGTCGCAGAGGCGGTGCGGCTCGGCGCGCGCAGCGTCGATCACCTCGAAGCCTCGACCGACGCCGACCTCACCCTGCTCGCCCAATCGCGCACGTTCGGCGTCATTCTGCCTGTGACCGGTTTTCATACCGACGGCCGCTATGCGCGCGCGCGGCGCTTCGTCGACGCGGGCGGCCTCCTCGCGCTCGCGACCAACTGCAATCCCGGCACCGCGCCGTCATCCTCGATGCCGTTCGCCATCGCGCTCGCCGTCCGTGCGTGCCGGCTCACGCCCGCCGAGGCCATCGCCGCCGTAACGGTCAACGCCGCCTCGCTCCTCGGCCTCACCGACCGCGGCATGATCGCCGTGGGCCAGCGCGCGGACTTGATTTTGCTACGTCACAAGGACGAGCGCCTTCTCGCCTACGAACTCGGCGGCAATCCCGTCGACCTCGTAATCTGCGGCGGGAAGCTCGTCACGGGCACCGACGTTCAACGATAAAGCGCGCCCGTCCAGCGGGGCGTGCGCTCAGCCGAGCTTGCTCACATCGATACCGAGGACTTTCGCGGCGGCGGCTTTGTCGCCCCTGCACGTGGTGAGCACGCGGTCGATGTATTGCTTCTCCTGGCCGCCGAGGAACTCCGCGAGCGTCGGCCAGTGCTTGAGTTCACGCAGGCGCAGCGGAAGTTGTTGTGAGGTGACGACCCGCGTCTCCGTCGTCGCGGCAATTTGCGTTACGACTTGGAGTAGTTCGATGAGGTTGCCCGGCCAGTGGTAGGCCTGCATGACAGCGAGCGCATCGTCAGTGAACTCGATGAGCTTCACGTCTAAGAGTGGGTTCGTCGCCTGCGCCGAGTAATGCTTCACGAGCAGCGGGATGTCCTCGGTGCGCTCGCGCAGTGGCGGCATATGCATGGGCAGCGACGCCACCCGGTAAAACAGCTCGTCATGGAATTTCCCCTCGTCAGAAAGTTTTTCGAGATCCTCGCTCGTCGTGCAGATGAGGCGGAAACCATGCGCCGTGTTGCGGAGCACGCTGACGAGTTCCTTTTGCACGGGCAGCGAGAGGCATTGCAGGTGCTGCAGGAAGAGCGTGCCGCCTTTCGCGCTCTTCACCCACGCGCCGCCCTCGCCGCTCTCGCCGATCAGGCCGTCGCGAAAATTCGCCTCGGAGCTGAGCGAACAGTCTATCCGCACGAGCGCCGAGTCGGGCGCATTGTTCGAGGCGTGGAGGATTTCCGCCACGGCGCTCTTGCCGGTGCCGTTTTCGCCAATGAGGAGCACGGGGGTGCGAACGGTCGCCAGTTTCCTGATTTGCGTGATGATTTTGGTCAGCTTCGCGCTCTTGCCGACGAGCCGGCTCTCGATGTCCGCGCTCTTCACGCCTGGCGCAGCCCCGGCGGCGGCGCGTTCGGCCTGGAATTTCCGAAACTCGATTCCCCGGCGCAACGTTGCGATCAATTCGTCGACGCGAAAGGGTTTCTGCAGGTAATCGAACGCGCCGTATTTTAGTGCCTGGATCGCGCTCTCGGTCGACGCGTAGGCCGTCATGATGATGACGACACAGTTCGGATCGTAGAGCTTGAGCTGCTTGAGCAGCGTGATGCCGTCCATCGGCTTCATGTCGATGTCAGCGAGCACCAGATCGTATTTTTCCGCCTTGTAGCGCACGAGGCCCTTCTCGCCATCGGTCGCAAACGACGTCGCGTAACCAGTCGGCTGAATGACGGCTTCGAGCATCTCGTGAATCGAGACGAGGTCATCGACGATGAGAACGGAGGGCATGGCGGAAAAACGGCGCGGCGACGTTCCGGGGAGCGGAGCGGGTTGTCAACCGGCGCGTGGCGCGCGCCTACTGGAGACCGCCGGCAACAGCCCCGAGTTGGAAGATCGGCAGAAACATCGCCATGACGATGCCGCCGACGACGACACCGAGAAAAACGATGAGCAGCGGCTCGATGAGCGACGTGAGCGCGGACACGGTGGCTTCGCATTCCACATCATAGAAATCCGCGATTTTGGTCATCATGCCATCGACGTTGCCGGTCGATTCCCCCGCCTTGACCATGTGCTTCATCATCGGCGGGAAAAATGCGTTGGCCGCGAGCACTTCGGAGACCTGGCCGCCCTGGCTGACATGCTTGGCGATTTCGTCGCAAGCGTCCTCGACCTGCACCTTGTTGCTCGCTGCCGCAACGATCTCAAGGGTGCGCAGGATGGGCACACCCGAGCGGATGAGCGTCGCGTAGGTGCGGCAGAAGCGCGAAAGCGCGATTTTGTGGACGAGGTTGCCAAAGATCGGCGCCTTCACGAGGAACTTGTCCTTGGTGCGGCGGCCGTTGGGCGTGGCGACGAACATGCTCCCGCCCTTAAATATGCCATAGGCGCCAAGACCGATCGCCCACCACCATGCCTTCATGAAGTTTGACAGGTCGATCAAAAATTGGGTGGGCGCCGGCAGCTTCGCGCCGAAGTCCTTGAACATCGCGGCGAATACCGGGATCACGAAAATCAGCAGCACGTTGACCAGCGCGATGGCGAGGCCGATGACGGCGATCGGATAGGTCATCGCTGACTTCACCTTCTTGGTCAGCTTAACGGTCGACTCGAAGTAGCCGGCGACCTTCATGAGAATTTCCGCGAGGCCACCGCTCGCCTCGCCGGCCTCGACCATCGAGGTAAACAACGAGTTGAACGACCTCGGAAACTTGCGGACCGCCGAGGAAAACGAGTTGCCCTGGGAGATGTCGTTACGGACGTCGCGGATGACGATCCGAAAACACGGATCCTCGGTTTGATCCTGCAAAGCCTCGAGGCACTGCACGAGCGGCAGTCCGGCGGTGAGCAGCGAGGCGATTTGTTGGGTGAAGATGGCGAGCTCGCCCAGCGGCAACTTGTAGGTCTTGGCTTTTTTCTCGAGCGACTTCTGTTTGGCCAAGGCCTGCGCGGCTTTGACGTTGGGGCCCTTTTTTTGACCGGGATCCGAGCGTGCAGCTTGGGCCGAGCCGGCGGAGGCGGATGAAAGCAGTGCCATATGCCCAGACAAACGCACCGCCCGCCCGCCCGCAACCTCATTTCCAGCCGCTGCGCCGTAAAATTCCGGTGAGAAACACGTAGGGCGATGGAAGCGGGTCGGTGGCTTGCCGAGTCCTAGCACAGGTTGGGTTGTCCAAGCACTTGTCCTGATAATGCCTGATTTTGATGCACCCAATCGATACGGACAAAATCGCGTTGCATCTCCTACTGCTCTTCGGGACGTTCATCATGCCGGTCCTCGTCTGGACCGGTGTCGCGAGTTTCCTCCGACGAAAGTCGCGCCAACCCGCCATCGTTTCCACCCCGCAGCTAAACCCTTGCTGACCCCGTCGCCACCAAATGAATTCCGAGTCCGCCGCTCCCGCCGCCCATGCCCGCGCCGTTTGCCACCGCTGATCTCTGCGATGCCGCCGGAGAACGCTGCCAGTCGTGCGCCATGCAGTTCCGCCAGTTTGGCGGGCGGCGTGTGTTCGCCGGGCGCATCCGCACCGTGCGCTGCCATGCGGACAACGCGCTCGTGCGGCGCGCGCTCGAGACGCGTTCACCGGGCGAAGTGCTGGTGATCGATGGCGGAGGTTTTCTTGGCGCCGCACTGCTCGGCGACCAGCTCGCCGCACTCGGCGTAAAAAACGGCTGGGTGGGCGTAGTGATCCACGGCTCGGTCCGCGACTCCGTCGCGCTCGGCCAGATGGCTTTCGGTGTGAAAGCGCTCGGCACAAATCCCCGCCGGAGCGAGAGGCGCGGTCTTGGCGATCTGGAGATTGCGGTCACATTCGGCGGAGTCACTTTCACGCCCGGCCACTGGCTCTATAGCGACGATGACGGCCTCCTCGTTGCCGCCGAACCGCTGCTGCCGACCTAAAGTGCTTTGCTCAGGCTTTATCGGCGAAGGGCGCCTGGCTATCACCGTCGGCAAGATACCGCTTGGCCAGCCGTTTTAGCCGGGTCGTCGAGATCCGGACGCGGACGCGCTGCCGGAGCCAGCCCCGATTGTTTGCATCCAGAAAAAAGTCTGCGATCTCCGTCTGGAGCTGGCTCACTGTGGTGACGCGGCCCACACAGGCAATCAGCTCGCGATCCGCGGCAAAATAGTCCGAGCCAAATCCACCGAGGAGCGGGACGAAAGGCCAAGCATGGGGATAGAGCGAGCGCCAGAATACCTTGCGAACAAATTGCCCATCGTTGCAGCGTTGCTTCTCGCTGAAGAGTTCTTGAAACGATTTGTGCATTCGACCTCCGGTTTTGATTCACGCGCGGATCACAGTCGGTCGGTGCCTGGCAGGAGTATTTCCAACGGCGAATCCGGGAGGAGAAGACATCGAAGCCAAGCGAAACCTCAAGCCAGATCACTCCTTCTCCCGCGCGAGCGCATGGCCCGCAGACGCAATCAAACGGCAAGCGGAACCCGCGTGACAATTTCGTCGGCGATGGCCAGCGAGGCCGTCGCTGCCGGACTCGGGGCGTTGAGCACATGCAGGGCGTCTGGCCGCTCGATGAACACAAAATCCTGCACGAGTGTGCCCGCCGCATCCATCGCCTGCGAACGGACCCCCGCTCCGCCGGTTTCCAAATCCGTCACTTGGAGCTCCGGCACCAGTCGCTGGAGCGACTGGCAGAAGCGGCGTTTGCTAAAGGAATAGACAATTTGTTCCCACGCCATGGCCCGATGCTGTCGCATAAAATTCCAGAGTCCTTTGAACAGCAGCGCATCGGCGAGATCGACCGGGTTGATTTGCCATTTCGTGTAGCCCTCGCGGGCAAACGCCAGCACGGCGTTCGGCCCCGCCTCGACTCCGCCGTGAATCAACCGCGTAAAATGAATTCCAAGAAAGGGGAAAACCGGATCGGGTACCGGGTAAATGAGGTGGCGAACCAGATGCTGGGCCGACACCTTCAATTTGAAATACTCCCCGCGAAACGGCACGATGCGCGTCTCGCGCTTCTCGCCCGCCACCTGGGCGACCCGGTCGCAATACAGACCGGCGCAGTTGATGATGAAATCGGCATGCACTTCCACCGTGCGACTTGAAATCACGATCCCGTCACGGTCGCGCGTAATTTTTTCGACTTTGGCGCCGGGGTGCAACGCCGTGCCCAGCGCCTGATTTTCCCGTTCGAGCGCATCGCACACCCCTCGATAGTCGACAATCCCCTCCTCGGGCACGCGCAATCCCGCCACGCCACCGACGTGTGGCTCGATTTCGCGCAGGGTGTCACCTTCGAGCCACGTCAACCCGGTGAGGCCGTTCTGCCGGCCGCGTTCGTGCAGCGTCCGCAGCCGCGCGACCTCCGCCTCATTGGTCGCCACGACCAGTTTGCCGCAAATATCGTGCGCCACGCCATGTTGCTCGCAAAACGCGACCATTTGCCGGATGCCGGAAGTGGCGAGCCGCGCCTTGACCGAGCCCGGCTTGTAGGCGAGTCCGGCGTGGAGCACGCCGCTATTGTGGGTGCTCTGATGTCGCCCGAATCCGGGCTCCTTTTCGAGCAGGCTGATGACCGAGCCAGGATGGCTGCCGTGCAGCCGCCGCGCCACGGCCAGACCCACGATGCCACCGCCAATCACGCAAATTTTCATGTCACCGGGAAGTGAAGGCTCCGGCCTGCGGCGACCGCAAGCAACTTAATGGGGCGCTTGAGTTGTCCTTGCTGGATGCGGCGCAGAACATCTGGAATCCACCGGTGCCGCAGACGATCATCGGGATCATCAACGCATAGACGAGCCTGGTGCGTCGTAACCACCCGCAAGTAGCACTGCGCATCCGCCAAGCCGACCCGAACGACGATCCCCGCCGACCGGCTACGCGTTGGCCGGATGTTTTTTCGCCAGTCCCGCGTAGATGAGCGCCACGCCGATCAGGCTGACGCCGCCGGCCGCTGTCGCCGCTTGGGCGGCCCCGGCCAGCGTTGCGGCCTTCACGCACAGTTCCCAGTGCGTCCCGATCAAGACGGCCAGCCCCACGCCGGCCAGCGTGAGCAACGAACCCGCGTTCAGTAACGGTGCGTTCGCCCGGGTGACGTCTGGCGGTAAGTCAACATTGGCCTGCGTGAAATCTGACCGGAGCCACAGCCAGTAGATGATCAGGCTGAGCGGGTGCATAAGGCCGGCCCAGATGAAGACGAGCTGCTGGTTGCCGGTCCACTGGATCGTCATGGCCGCGAGCAGTGTCAGGAACATGCCACCGATGCCACCGGTCGTCGCTCCCAAGCCGACGACGGAACCGGAAACCTTTTGGGGAAAAAGATCGGTAGCCGACGTGAACACATTGGCGGACCAACCTTGGTGGCAGGCCGTGGCCAGGCTAATCAACCCAACGCAGAGCGCGAAGCTGTTGGTGTAGTAAGCCAGAATCGAAAAAGGCATGAGAATCGCGGGCAGCAGCATCGCCCCATACCGCGCGGCGCCGACTTTCCAGCCGCGGCCAATCAGGAAACCGGAGAACCAGCCGCCCACAATGGACCCGACGCTCGCCCCGGTGTAGATCAGCGCGAGGAGCAGGGCGCTCTTCATCGGATCGCGACCGCGTTCCTTCGACAGATAAGACGGCAGCCAGTAGAGGTAGAACCACCACACCGGGTCGGTGAGGAACTTCGCGATCAGGAACGGCCAGATTTGCTTGTAGCGCAGCAGCGTCGTCCACGGCAGCTGCAGCTTCTCCTCCGCCTTGGGCTGGCCGGAGCGGATGTAATCCAGTTCCCCGGCCGAGACCCGCGCACTCTTTTCCGGCGCATCGAAACCCCATTTCCAAAACGCCAGCCAGAGAAAGCCGATGGCACCGATCGTGACGAAGGCCCATTGCCAGCCGAACGTCTCGGCCAGCCAGACGGTGCCGAACGAAATCATCACGCCCACATTGGTGCCCGAGTTAAACAGTCCCGTTGCGAGCGCGCGCTCTTTTTGCGGAAACCACATCGCGATCGCCTTGATCGACGCGGGAAAATTAGCCGACTCCGCCATGCCGAGCAGGAACCGCACGGTCGCAAACGCGACAACGGTGTGGACCAGGCCAAGCGCCATGGACATCGCCGACCACATGATCAACGCGCAGGCCAGGCTGGTTTTGACGCCAAACCGGTCGATAAACCGGCCAAGCAACATCGGGAATGCCGCATAAGCCGTGGTGAACGCGAACTGAATCCACCCGTAGTCCGCCTCGCTCCAGTTGAGGTCTTTTTCTAGGAGCGTCTTGAGGACCGACAGCGAGTTGCGGTCGACATAGTTGATGGTCGTCGCGGCGAACAACAGCGCGCAGATGACCCAACGGTAGCGAGAGATGGTCTGACGAGCGGGCGGAGGGGAGTCCATGATGGGGTTTGGGAAAGATGCGGTTGTCAGGTGAAACTGCAGCGGCGGCGAACCTCACTTCTTCGCGGCGAACTCGGGGGCGAGGGTGAGGCCGAAGTAGTCGCGCGCGTTGCCGAAGCAGATGTTGCGAACCATCGGGCCGACAAGCTTGTGGTCGCCCGGGATTTCCCCGCGCGCCATGTCGGCGCCGAGGAGGTTGCAGAGCACGCGGCGGAAATACTCGTGGCGCGGGTAACTCACGAAGCTGCGCGAGTCGGTCAGCATCCCGACGAAGCGCGAAAGCAGGCCGAGGTTCGAGAGCGCGTTCATCTGCCACTCCATGCCTTCCTTCTGGTCGAGGAACCACCAGCCGCTGCCAAACTGGAGTTTGCCGGCGACTGAGCCGTCCTGATAATTGCCGATCATCGTGCCGAAGGCGTAATTGTCGATGGGGTTGACGTTGTAGATGATCATGCGCGGGAGTTGGTCGGTTGAATCGAGCGCGTCGAGATAGCGCGCCAGCGCGCGCGTCTGCGGAAAATCGCCGATCGAATCGAAGCCGGTGTCGGGCCCGAGCTTCGCGAGCAGGCGGGTGTTGGTGTTGCGCAGCGCACCGAGGTGGAGCTGCTTCGTCCAGCCGCGCGCGGCGTCCCAGCGACCGAACTCGAGCATGAGATACGAGCCGAAGCGCAACGTCTCCTCCGCCGACGGCACGCGGCCATGGCGCGTTGCGTCGAACACCATCTTCGCCTGTGAGTGCGTGCACGGCTCGGACAGCGCCGTCTCAAGCCCGTGGTCAGAAAGCCGGCCGCCTGCGACGTGAAAATCATCATGGCGCTTTTTCAGCGCAACGAGCAGGTCGTCGAATTTCCTGATCGTGACGTTCGCGGTCGTGCCGAGTTTTTCGAGCCACGCGTTGAACGCCGTGGGATTGCCGACGGCGAGCGCCTTGTCGGGGCGAAACGCGGGATAAACGCGTGTCTTCAATTTGCCCGGATTCGCGCGAATCTTCGCGTGCAGGTCGAGCGGGTCGGCGGGGTCGTCGGTCGTGCAGACAACGGCGACCTTCGACCGCGTGAGCAAATCGTGCACGCGGAGCTTTGGCAGTTGCGCGTTGCACTGTTTCCAAATCCGGTCCGCGGACTTGCCGTCGAGCAATTCGTCGACACCGAAGTAGCGCTTCAGCTCGAGGTGCGTCCAATGGTAGAGCGGATTGCGCAGCGTGTGCGGGACGGTCTCGGCCCACGCTTGGAATTTTTCGCGCGGTGTCGCGTCACCCGTGCAGAAACGCTCTTTCACGCCATTCGCCCGCATCGCGCGCCATTTGTAATGGTCGCCGCCCAGCCAGACTTCGGCGACATCGGAGAATTGGTGGTTTTCGGCGATGAGCCGCGGCGAGAGGTGGCAGTGATAGTCGAAGATCGGCTCGCCCTTCGCGTAGGTGTGATAGAGGTCGCGCGCCTGCTTGGTCGTCAGGAGAAAGTTGTCGTGGATAAAGGAGCGGGATTTAGCCATGGGGATTCGAATCGAGCTTGAGGTTCGGGACGGTCGTGGGGCCACGTCTTACTTGGAGATATCGTTAAGCAGGTCGGCGAGCGTCGTGTAGCGACCGAGCAGCGTGCGGGCAGCGGCACAGGTCGCGGCAGGCGCGAGGCCGGTGTTTTCCGCGAGAAACACGATGTAGCTGGCGACGTTTTTAGCGAAGTTGAGCCGGCCTTCGTCACTGATTGAATAAAACCGTGCGCGCTGCTGGTAGCCTGCTGGCGTGTGGTCGCCAAGCGCGGCCTTTTCCGGCCGGCCGCCGGCGGCAAGCACGTGGAGGAAATTATACTCGAACCAGAACATGTGCTCCGGACTCGGCGGCAGCGACTCGAGTGCCGCGCGCGTGACGGTTGGGTTGGCGAACACCTCCGTGCCCTTGCCCGACTTCCCGAGCGCATCGGTAACGAAGGCGCGCGCCATTTTTTGCTCGGTCGGATCAACGCTGAACGCGCCAAGGAGCGCGAGCTCGAGAGTGAACTTATACCAGTCGCGCCAGAGCGCCTGGTCGGCGGCATTCTTCGAGGCGAACAATGCGCGCCCCATCTCGTAAGTGTAGCGGCCACTGGTTTTGATTTCGAGCCGGCCACCCGTCACCTGTCCCATCACCTGGTAGTTCTCGGCGGATTTGCCGGAACCCGAGTGGAACCCGATGCTCGCGCCGAACTGCTTGCACACCGCCCACTGCTTCTCGATGAGGGCGCGCAGTGCGGCATTGTCGGGATATGGCATGTTCTTCTGAAATCCAAACGCCGGCGCGATGAAATGGATCTTCATTCCAAGCGCCTCGCACAGCGCGAGCATGATCGCGGTTGTCTCGGGGGTGGTGAGGCCGGGCAGCTCGTCGATGGAAAGCTCGCGCAGGTAGGCGCGGCCCACGTCGGTCGTGAAAAGTTTCGCGCGGGCCGCGACGTATTTTTCTTCACGGCGCTTCATCTTTTGGAGCGACGGCCAGACGTAGGCGAGGAGCTTGGCGAAGTCGGCCTCGTTCAACGGGAGTCCGGCCGACGCCACGCGCGTTTTCACTTTCGCGACGAGTTCGGCGGGGACGTTGGTCTTCACCCACCCGGCTGCATCGTCGGCGACTTTGGTCTGCGCCAGCTCGG
>OCZT010006483.1_pt1 | contig 11587 bp, 11 predicted proteins | sample 1539031 | NCBI WGS metagenome assembly OCZT01 (sample SAMEA3539308, study PRJEB22396) | soil metagenome | biome: tundra; feature: field; material: soil | place: USA | collected 2010-05 | depth 0.15 m
CCGCGCTCGGCGGGCTCGACCCCGAGGACACGGCAGCGGTGGAGGAGATCAGCCGGGAGCTTCGCGCGCAGATCGAGAGCGCCACTCTGCCGCACTCGGTGGCGGAGGAGCTCCGGCAGTCCTACGCCGTCCTTGCCGAGGAGTCACGCACGCCGACGCCGCCGGTCGCGGTCCGCTCCAGCGCCACCGCCGAGGATATGGAGGGCGCCAGCTTCGCCGGCCAGCAGGAGACCTACCTGTGGATCCAGGGAGCGGAATCGCTCGCCTACCATGCATTGCGCTGCTGGTCGAGCCTGTTCACCCCACAGGCGATTACCTACCGCGCTCGGATGGACTTTCCGCTCGAATCAATCTCTATGAGCGTCGGCGTCCAGCGCATGGTGGACGCCCGCGTGGCGGGCGTCATGTTCACCCTCAACCCGCTCAATGGCGACCCCTCGAAGATCGTGATCGAAGCCAGCTGGGGCCTCGGCTTGAGCGTTGTCGGCGGTGAGGTGACGCCCGACGACTACTGGGTGGACAAGGTCACTCTTACGGTGATCCGGCGCAACATCTGCCACAAGGCGATCAAGTACGTTCCCGACCTAGCCGGCGGCGGCGTCTCCATCGTGGACGTTCCCGAGGCCGCGCAGGCGGCTCCCTGCCTGACCGACGAGGAGGTGGTCGAGCTGGCCAGTCTGGGCAAGGCTCTGGAAGTGACCTGCGGTTCGGCCCGGGACATCGAATGGGCGATCGACGAAGTGCTGCCGTTCCCAGACAACGTGCTCTTGCTGCAGTGCCGCCCGGAGACGATCTGGAACCGGCGTCCGGCCGCACCGCTGGTCAAGCCCAAGTCCAGCGGTCTCGATTACGTTCTCGACGCCATGCTGGGCACACAGCACCGGAAGCCGGAGTAGGCGTCCTGCGGTTGGACAGGGACGCGGCCGGCGGCGGTGACCGGCAGAAACGGATCCGGGACCTGGAGGGTCGCTTGCGGTCGCTGCTCGCTCAGATAGACGCCTCCCGCGACGAGATGTCCGAAGGCGACGTCGACAGCAGCCAGCTGCGGGAGGTTGGCGCGCTGAGGCGTGAGATCGACGAGCTGCGCCAGTTGGAAAAAGGGACGTGAGCACCGAAGCCGATGCCATCGAGCGCCGCAAGGACGAGCACCTCCGGGTGACCGCGGCCGGTGATGTCGGCAGCCGGGCGCAGCCCGGGTGGGGCGACGTCCACCTCCTCCACCAGGCCATCCCGGCCGCCGACCTCGCCGCGATCGACGTCGGCGCCGACTTCCTCGGCCGCCGGCTGCGGGCACCCGTGGTCATCGCCGCGATGACCGGCGGCCACACAACCGCCAGCGAGATCAACGCCGTGCTGGCGCGAGCGGCCGAGCGACACGGTCTCGCGATGGGCGTGGGCAGCCAGCGGGCCGCACTCGTGAACCCGGCCCTGGCCCGCACCTACGCCGTCGCGCGTGAAAGCGCGCCGGGCGCCTACCTTATCGCCAACGTCGGCGCCGCCCAACTGGTGGCGCAGAACGACCAGCCGGCCTTCGGTGGCGCCGACCTGCGTCGGGCGGTGGACATGATCTCGGCGGACGCTCTGGCCATCCACCTCAACTACCTGGAGGAAGCGGTGCAGACGGAGGGCGGCCGGGCAGTCGGCCGGCTTCGTTTGGCGATGGCCGAAGCAGTATCCGCCGTGTCCGTCCCGTCGATCGCCAAAGAGACAGGCGCCGGCTTCTCAAGCACCGTGGCGATGGAACTGCGGGACACTGGTTTTAGCGCGCTCGATGTCGGCGGTCTCGGTGGCACCAGTTTTGCCGCGGTCGAAGCGCGACGGGCGGAGAGGAACGGGGATGCAAGAGGCGCCCGGCTGGGCGAGGTGTACCGCGACTGGGGTATCCCGACCGCGGTCTCGATCGTCGGCGCCCGCCTCACCGGACTCCCCGTCATCGCCACCGGCGGCGTACGGTCGGGCCTCGACGCTGCCAAGGCGATCGCGCTCGGCGCCACCCTGGTCGGGGTCGCCCGGCCGCTGCTGATGGCCGCTCTTGCGGGCGACGCTGCGGTGGACGCCTGGCTGGAACAGTTCATCGAAGAGCTGCGGGTCGCAGTCTTCCTGACTGGAGGCACCTGCCTGGCCGACCTTCAGCAGACGCCCCGCGTCATCGCCGGGGAGACTCGGCGCTGGCTCGACGACCTCGGCTATGCCGTGGGACCTTAGCAACCTGCTCGACGAGTAGCCCTGACAGATCCTCGAGGACGAAGTCCGGCTGGATCAACGAGGCCGCAAGGCGGGCGCGGTCGGTGTTCCCGGTCAGCACCAGGATGGTGACAATGCCCGCAGCCAGGCCGCCGGCGATGTCCGCCTCCAGGTTGTCCCCGATCACGGCCACCCGTGAGCGGTCCGGCATCCCTACAAGGGCCGCCTCGAACATGTGCGGCTCGGGCTTGCCGACCGCGACGCCGCGAACCTCGGCGGCCGCTTCGACCGCGGCCAGGAGGGCGCCCGACGCGGGGTTGGGCCCGTTCGACGAAGGGAAGGTCCCGTCCCGAGCCGTCCCATAGAGGTGGGCGCCATTCAGTACGGCCTGAGTGGCGACACGAAGCTCGTGGTAGTTGAAGCCTTCGTGCTCACCGACTACTACGACGTCCGCCTCGCGTCCGTCCTCACCTTCGAGGATGCGCAGACCGGCAGCCTCAAGGTCGGTGCGCAGGCCGGAGGTCCCGATCACGAACGCTGTGGCCCCTCTGGGCTCATTGGCGGCAAGGTAGGCGGCGGTCACCGCGGCCGACGTCACGACCTCGGCGGGCAGCGCGGCGATACCCATCCCGCGCAGCCGCGCCGCGCGGTCCTCGCAGGTGCTCCGGGGATCATTGGTTAGAAAGCGAATGTCCTTCCCGGCAAGCCGAAGCGCGGCCATCGTCTCCACCGCGCCGGGTATGGGGACACCGCCAAGATGGATGACACCGTCGAGGTCGATCAGGAAGGCGTCGAAACGATTGGCCAGCACTTGTCCAAGTCTGGACCCGGAGACCGACGCGAGCGAGAGCGGAGAGGGAGAGATTTGAACTCTCGATAGGCCAGTGACCCATAACGGTTTTCGAGCTCGACCCGCCGGTCTTGTATTCAGAATCGGCCGAAAAGGCCATTTTGGTAACGGTCGAATGACCGCCATGCCCCCACTTTTCTCGTCAGCGAAGGCGCCTCACAGAGTATCAAAGGTGATCGAAGTGGATCGGCGCGGTGTTCTGGGTCAGAAGCGTGAACCAGATGTTGTCCGCCGACGTAATCGTCCGTCCGAGCGCGTGTTCGTAGACGTCGCCCACCGCGAAGTCTTCGAAGAAACGGCCGCGCCAGCCCTTTTTGACAGTCATCGCTCGCCGCTACCCGCCGTGATCATGGCATGGCCTCCCTCAGAGCCCAAGGTAGGCCCGGCGCACGCCAGGATCGTCTTTCACGTCGGTAGCGTCTCCGCTCAGCGCGACCCGTCCGTTCTCGAGCACGTAGGCGCGATTCGCCACGTCCAGCGCCACGAGCACATCCTGCTCGACGAGGATCATCGCCGTGCCCTCGCGGTTGATCTGCTGGACCACGTCGATCAGGCGGTCGACGACCTTGGGGGCGAGACCGAGCGACAGCTCGTCGACCATCAGCAGCTTTGGCCGGCCCATCATGCCCCGCCCGATCGCGACCATCTGCTGCTCCCCACCCGAAAGCGTGCCCGCCTCGCGGGACAACTTGTCCTTGAGCGCAGGCAGGCGGTCGAGCACTCGCGCAAGGTCGTCGCCAACCTCCCGATCCCGCCGCAGGTAAGCGCCGAGGACCAGGTTCTTCTCGACCGACATCGTCCCAAACAGACGGCGGCCCTGCGGCACGTGGGCGACCCCCTTCCGGACGAAGACTTCGGGACGAGCGTTTGTGACGTCCTCGCCGGCAAGAGTGATAGTCCCCGAAGTGGCACGGACCAGGCCGCTCAGGACGCCAAGCAGCGTGGACTTCCCCGCGCCGTTCGCGCCGACGAGGGCGATCAGCTCGGCCGGGCCGACGTCAAGATCGATCCCGAACAGTACGGACCCGGCGTCGTAACCGGCCGTCAGCCCGCGAACTTTGAGCAGCGGCTCAGGACTTGAGGCGTTTCGCATAGCGCTCACCTAGGTAGGCCTGGATCACCCGCTCGTCGCGAAGCACGACCTCCGGCTCCCCCTGGGCCAGGACCTGTCCGAAGTCGAGGACTACCGCCCGGCGGCACACACCGATGATCACCCGCATCACGTGCTCGATCAGGAGCACGGTCACGCCGGTGGCGTGCACGGCCCTCACCATCTCGAGCGCCTCGTCGATCTCCACGTTGTTGAGTCCCGCCATCACTTCATCCAGCAGCAGCAGATGCGGCCTGGTCGCCACCGCCCGAGCCACCTCGAGTCGTTTGCGGTCCGGGATGGTGAGCGCCGAAACTGGATGGCCGGCTTTGGCCTTGAGGCCGACTAGGTCCAGCACCTGGTCCGCCATCTCGAATGCTTCCTTTGGTCCGCGGCGACCGGCCGCGCTTCCGAACAGGGCGCCGACGGCGGCGTTCTCGCGCACGGTCATGGAGCCGAACGGCCGGACGATCTGGAAGGTGCGGCCGATCCCGAGCTTCGCGATCCGGTGCGGCGCCATGCCTGCGATCGAGGCGCCCTGCCAGCGGATGTCGCCGCCGTCGAGCCGATGCAAGCCGCTGATGCAGTTGAGCAGCGTCGTTTTGCCGGCGCCGTTGGGACCGATGATGCCGACGATCTCACCTTTTCCCACCTCGAAGGTGACGCCGTCGACCGCGGCGACGCCTCCGAAGCGCTTGGTGACGCCGCGCAGCTCCAGCTGGGCCGTTACGCCCGCGCTCACAGGGAGGTTTCCCGAAGCGACCGGCGAAGGTAGGACAGGCTCAACCGGCTGCGACCGCCGAAGAAGTCGATCACGCCGCGGGGCACGAGGATCACGACTCCGACCAGCAGCAAGCCGAGGATGACCTGGGCGAGGATCGGGCGCGCGTCCGCCGAAACGAACGGGATGTCGAAAGAAATCGGCAGGCTGCCTCCCAGAAACTGGATCAGTAGCTGCAGGAGAACGGCGCCCACCGCCGGGCCGAAAACGGTGCCCGTGCCGCCGAGCAGCGCCATCAGGATCATCTGGACGTTGTAGTCGATCGGAAAAGTGTTGTCCTGGTTGATGAAGACGTTCCACTGGGAGAAGATCCCTCCGGCCAGACCCGTCAAGGCCGCGGAGAGCGCGAAAGCCGCGACCTTGTAGACGGTGGTGTTGACGCCAAGGACGGCCGCCGCCTCCTCGTTCTCGCGGATGGCGATCAGGCCGTAGCCGAACCGGCTGCGCAGCACCCACCAGGTGACGGCGATGGCGATCGTCGCCGCCGCCACCATCAAATAAAAGAAGAACAAACCGCGGTTGTCGATCGCGTAGATCGGAAGGAACAGGCCGCTGGCGCCGCCGAACAGCGGCTGGCCACCATAGTCGATGTTCTGCACCAGCTCGCCCACGGCCACCCCAACTCCCAGGCTGGCAACGGCAAAGTAGTGACCGCGCAACCTGAGCAGCGGGAGCCCCACAAGGGCGGCGAAGCCGGCAGAGACCAGCGGCGCGAATGGCAAAGCGACGAGAAAAGGCCACTTCGCCTTGGCGATGAGCATGCCGGTCGTGTAGGCGCCGATGCCGAAGAAGGCCACGTTGCCGAAAGCGGCATATCCGGTAATCCCGCCGATGATGTTCCAGGCTGTCGCCATCACGATGAACATGGCGATGATCGTCGCGATCCGGAACCAGAGCCGGTCCGCCAAGAGCGGAACGTTGGCCGACTGAGCGGCGTCGAGAGAGGTCAGGGGAGCAAGCAATGCGTACGCGGCGAGAATCGCCCCCAGGATCAAGAACATGCGCCGCCAGCGGCGGTTCGAATCGGCCCTCGCGATCATCGCAGCCGACCCAGCAGACCCTGCGGGCGGGTGACCAGCACCAGGACCATGAGGCCGAAGGCGATCGCGTTGGCGAAGACGGAACCCGAGCCGGGGATGGACTGCGCGAAGACCTCGACCAGGCCGAAGGCCAGGCCTCCGACCACGGTGGCGCTGACCCTCCCGAGACCGCCCAGGATCACGACCACGAATGCCTGCAGGGTGTATGGCTCCCCGGCGGTCGGGGTGATCGCCTGGCTCATGGCGATCAGGCCGCCGGCCACGCCCGCGCACGCGGCCCCGAGCCCGAAAGTGACGGCATAGGCGTGACGCAGGTCGATGCCGACGAGCTGGGCCGCGTCACGGTCGGCCGCGATCGCATTGATCGCCAGGCCGATCCGGGTCCGGTTCAGGATGAAGGCAAGCGCGGCCGACAGCAGGATGGCCACTCCGAGAGAGATGAGCGGGACGTAGGGGATGACCACGCTGCCGAACTCGAGCCCCTGACCTGAGTACGCGGGCGTGACCGAGCGGAAGTCAGACCCGAATATGAAGAGAAGGACGTTGATGACGACGAGGTTCAACCCGAACGTGAGCAGGAAGGTGAACAGCAGCGGAGCTCTGATGATCCGGTTGATCACCCCGCGCTGGAGCGCATAGCCGAGCACGAACAGCGCCACCGCGTCCACCGGCAGGGTCAGGAACGGATCGAGGTGGAGGGCGGCGAAGAGCTGCCAGGTGATGTAGCTGCCGATGATCACCAGCGCCCCGTGTGCGAGGTTGACGATGTTGAGGACGCCCCACACCAAGCCGAAGCCCACGCCTACAGCAACGTAGACCCCTCCGGCCAGCAGGCCGAGAATGACCAGCTGGACGAAGTCGGCCAAAGCCTACTGCTGACTCTTTCGGATCAGCGTTGGTCCCAGGCAGGGGTCGGGTACTTGGCCTGAGCGTCCGCGACGTCCGCAGGAAAGACGGTGTGATGCACGCCGGCCTGGATCTGCTCCACGACCATCGGCTTGTAGATGTTGATCCCGCGGCTGTCGAACTTGATCTGCCCGAAGAAGACCGTCACATCCAGCGCAGCCAGTGCATCGCGAACCTTTTTCGGATCGAGCGAACCAGCGTTCTCGATGGCGCGCTGCAGGGCCAAGCACGCGGCCGTCGACTCGGCGACGTGGTAGTCGGGATCGCCCAATCCCGGGTACTTCGCCTTGTACGCGGCGACGTAGTCGGACACGGTCAGGTAGAACGCCGGCGTGTACTTGACCTGCGGAGTCCACTGCGAGCCGTCGTACACATAGTTGGCGTCATTACCGAGCGCGGTGATGAAATCAGGCGTGGACGGACCCACCGAGTAGGCGAAGATCTTCGCGTTCAGCTTCTGCTCCTTGGCGGCCTTGTTGATGGCAATCGCCTCCTGCAGGTGGCCAGAGTTGAGCACGATGTCGGCATTGACCGCCTTCGCCGCTTGCACCTCGGCCGAGAGGTTGGTGGCGCCGTTCTTGTACTTCTTATATAGGACGACGCGCATGCCCTTGGTGGGCGCGTAGGAATTGATCGCGTCGGCCACCTCGATGCTGAAGTTGTCATCGGCGCTCAGCATCGCGATGGTCGTCGGCTTGGGGCTGAGAGTGGCCGCCATGTCGATCACGCCCTCGAGGTACTTGTTGGCTGGGCTGAGCACGCCGAAGGTGTACTTGTAGCCCTGGTTGAAGATCGACTGCGCCGCGCCGTTGGCTTCGACCATGGGGATCTGGTTCTGCTCGGCGATAGCGGCGTCGGTGGCCGTGGCGGCGCTGCCATACGGGCCCAGGAGGAACTGGGCCTTGTCTTCGGTGATGAGCTTCTGCATCAGCACCGCCGACTGGTTGGCGTTGCTGGTGTCGTCGTAGTACTTGATCACGACTCGGTGCTTGACCCCGTTCACAACGATGCCCCCACGCGCGTTGATCCAGTCGAGCCACAGGTTGTAGCCCTGCTGAGTGAGGGTCGATTCCTTGGTCAGGGATCCGGTGAGCCCGAGAGGGGCTCCTAGGGTGATGGTCGTCTGTCCAGTAGAGGTGCCGCCTCCACACGCAACCGCTGCCACCGCAGCCGCTGCGAGTAACGCCAACTTGCGCACTGTCATGGGCAGAGGTTATTCCTCTTCAGCCGATTGCGGACTGGAAATCTTTACCGGTCAGCTTATGAGCCGGCCGCCTCGTCGTCCCGTCCGGCCAACAGGGCGCATAGGACGCCAGTAAGACCCGACCCGTCGACTCGACGTCCGCGGACGAGGCTCTCCGGCACTATGGTTTCGTGATGCCCCGAGTCCCGTACATTCAGATCGAGAATGCTAAATCGGGCGACTTGGCCTCACTGAATCGAGAGATAGGGCGACTTCGCGGTCGAATTCTCAACTTGCATCGTGTCTTGGCCAACAATCCCCCCGCCCTGCATGCATTCATGGGGATGTCGCGATACGTGAGAGACGACTCCTCTCTTCCAGATTCACTGCGCGAACTTGCCGTTTTGACCGTCGCTCATGCGCTCAAGAGTGAATATGAGCTCCATCAGCACTCGCCGATAGCGCGAAGACTGGGGATCACCGAGGTCCAGCTAAGGGAGTTACCCAACTGGCGCAAGTCGACAAACTTTTCAGCGGTACAACGGGCCGTCATAGCGTTCGCATCGGAGGCAACCACCAAACGTCGCGTGAGCGATGCATCGTTCGCGGAAGTGACCGACCATCTCCCCCGGCCGCAAGTAGTAGATCTGGCGATCATTGTCGGCTGGTACCACCTATGCCACGTTCTCATCGATTCGCTCGCGGTCGAAATCGAGCCCGCCGAGCTTTAGATCACTCAGACGATCCCGTTCCCAACGCGTGAGGTGCTCGAGCAGCCATCCGCCCAGCCTCAGTCGACATCTGAGCCTCCCTCGCCGTTTTCTGAGCACCGGCCATATAGGTGCCCGAAAACAACGCTGAACTCAACGAGCAGGAGGGTCCCTCCCAGAAAGTGTGGCGGAGAGGGAGAGATTTGAACTCTCGATGGGCCAGTGACCCATAACGGTTTTCGAGACCGTCGCCTTCAACCGGACTCGGCCACCTCTCCAGAGAGCCGCCTCTGCTCGGGTTTCATGGCGGTCCCGACCGGATTCGAACCGGCGTTCTCGGCCTTGACAGGGCCGCGTGTTTGGCCAGGCTACACCACGGGACCGACGGCGGCTAAGTCTATCAGCGGGTGGATTTGGGCCTGCCTCGGCCAGTCCCTGCAAGCTCGGATCCCCCGACCCGGCCAGGCTAAAGCGAGGCCGGCCTCCCCCGCAAGCGGGGAGGTGGCGAACCTCACACCTATAATTCGTTGGCGGTGAGCGACACCCAGCGCATCGGAGGTGGATCGCCGGAAGATCTGAGGAAGCGGTTCCAGATCCTCGAGCGAGTGGCGATCTTCTTCACGCTGCCCGACAACATCCTCCACGCCCTTGCCCGGCGCCTGGCGCCGGCGTCCGCGACCAAGGGCTCGGTCATCGTTCACCAGGGCGACCCCGGGGACACCATGTTCGTGGTCGAATCGGGCCGCTGTGAGGTTTTCGTCGAGGAGTCCCCGGGGCACACGATCACCATCGCCCTGATGGGGCCCGACGACTTCTTCGGCGAGATGGCGCTGATTTCCGAGGAGACGCGCACCGCGAGCGTGAGAGCCCTGGAGGATTGCCAGCTCCTCACCCTCGACCGCAAGACGCTGTACGAGACCCTGCCCGCGGACTCCGACGCCATCATCGAGCTCACCAAGCTGGTCGAGCAGCGCAAGGACACCCTCCCCAACCTGATCGCCCGCGCGAGGATGGTGGCGCCCGAGCAGGCGGCATCCACGGTCGCGGTCTACTCGCCCAAGGGTGGCTCGGGCCGCACGACGGTCGCGGTGAACCTCGCGGCAGCACTCGGCAAGCGGTTCCCGGGCGAGGTGCTGCTCGTCGACCTGGCTCTCCCCTACAACCATGCGGCGCTCATCTCCTACCTGACTCCGACCGGATGCCTGGCCGCCGCAAGCCAGGTGCCGCCCGCCAACTTCGAGGAGGCGGTGTTGGGCGCGATCCTCCACCACCCGGGCGGAATGATGCTGCTGCCTGGCGTGCTGCGCGCCGAGCAGGCCGACCTGATCACCGTCGACCTGGTCAACCGCGCGATGGGGATCCTGGTCAACGCGTTCCGCTACATCGTCTTCGACCTCGGCGTCGCCTTCACCGACATCGTGATCAGCGTCCTCGACCACTCGCAGCGGGTCCTGGTCCTGGTCACGCCCGAGCTCTCTTCGCTCAAGGACGTCGGCGAGCTCCTGAACATTTTCACCAACGTGCTGAACATCGTTCCTGGGCGCGTCATCCTGGCGCTCAACAACAAGGTGCCCAAGTCGGTGGTGAGCAAGGAGGACGTCGTCCGGACACTCAAGCAGGAGCTCGCGGTCGAGATCGACTTCGACGGCACCAAGCCTGACGAGGCGGCCGTCAAGGGCGAGATCCTGGTCCTCACAGACCCCAAGAGCGCCATCTCGCGAGGGGCGGAGCAGCTGGCCCTGCTGATCTCTGGCCAGACGGCCGCCGAGGCAAAGGGCACCAAGAAGGGATTTAAGCTCGGGAAGAACTAGGTCGGGGCGTTCTTTGAGCGGCAGTCCTTTGGTGAGCGTCCCCCTGGCCTTGCCACGGAACGGTCTGGCTCCTGGCCGGACCTCATGCTAAGATCGGTTGGTGATCGAACAAGCTGTCGTCTCACTAACCGCCGACGCTCAGTCCCGCCTCAGGGAGCTTCTCGTCAAGGAGGGCAACCCGCAGCTCGCGCTGCGCATCTTCGTCAGCGGCGGCGGCTGCTCCGGGATGCAGTACGGCATGGCTTTCGACGACACCCGACGCGCTGACGACCTTGTTATCGACCAGGAAGGCGTGCAGATCGTCGTCGACGACTTCAGCGCCCCGTACATCAGGGGCTCGGAGATCGACTACGTCGACAGCCTCATGGGCGCGGGATTCACCGTCCACAACCCCAACGCGGTCCATTCCTGCTCGTGCGGGACGTCGTTCGACACCGGTGACGATGCCGGCGAAGCCAAGGCTTGCGGCTGCGGCCACTAGCTAACGATCTAGATTTCTAAAACCAGGGCGCCAGCCGAGGGGTGGCGCCCTTATCTTTTTCCCGGTATGTTCCGATCCAGACGGGTGCGTGAGTCGGTTCTTCTCGTTTTGGGCGTCATCACCCCGATCGGCATCCTGGCGGTCAATGCCTCAGCCTTCGTGATGTCGCACCTGGCCCAGTTCCGGATCGGCATCGCGGCCCTTGCCCTGCTCAGCGGCCTGGTGCTCAACGGCCTCACGGCCTGGTGGCTGCTCCGCCTCGCCAGTCGCAGCGCCGGGCCCCTTTTCCGCGAGTACCGACTGTGGGCGGTCGGCGCCGCGGTCCTGATCGTGGCCCTGACCGCAACCGGAGGCGGGTACCTGACCTACCTCGGCATGCGCGATCCGCGCCGCCTCCCGGATACGCTGTCGATGGTGGTCGCGACCTTCATGCTGCTGCTTCCGCTCGCGGTGTCGTTCGCCGCCCGCAGGATGGCCGGCATGGGGGGCATCATCCCGGTCGACGAGCCTGCGGGCAAAGAGAAGAGCCCCCCGAACCGGCGCGGGGCTCG
>OCZT010006484.1_pt1 | contig 11585 bp, 10 predicted proteins | sample 1539031 | NCBI WGS metagenome assembly OCZT01 (sample SAMEA3539308, study PRJEB22396) | soil metagenome | biome: tundra; feature: field; material: soil | place: USA | collected 2010-05 | depth 0.15 m
TACCTCACGGCCACCGAGAAGGTCGATTTCCCGGTTGACGAGTGGCTCTACGGCGTCGCGCGCGTGCGCCCGACCATGCGCTCGTGGGAACAGACGGTGCTGCTCGCCGGGGCGCTCGGCGTCGCCGAGCCGGCGCTCACACCGATCCAGCTGCCGTTCGAGACGAGCGCCGCCTGGGTCGCGCTCGAGTACCCGCCCGACTACGTGCTCGACGGCGACCGGCTGCTCTACACCGCGCAATATGCAGCGGCGTTCGACAAGACGCAGCGCCAGTGCGGGCTGCTGCTCGACGAGTGGACCGAGGTCGTGCCGGCGACCACGCGCGACACCGGGATCACGTTCGACTTCGACCGGCCCGACAACGAGCCGCCACAGTCGATCCTCCTGGTGACCCCCGCGACGGCGAGCGGGACCTGGCAGTGGGACGACCTCGTCGGCGCGCTCAACGAGACGCTCGATCTGGCGAAAGTACGCGCGGTCGAACCAGGCCAGGTCGACGAGACCGCGTACGCGCGGTTCCTGCCCGCGACCGTGCTGGCGGTGACGACGTACGGGATCAGCATCTCCACCGCGCTCGCCGCAGCGAACGGCGTCTTCCGCTCCGCCGAGGTGACCGCACGTGCCTAGCTCGATCAAAGTCGCGAACGTGCGTGAAGCGATCGCCCTGCGGCTGTTTCCGTCGATCACGACGTTCAACCGGCTCGAGGGCCGCCCGCGCACCGTCAGCTTCGACCGCGCGCTGCGCGCGGAAGTGCGTGACGCGCTCTGGATGCTCACCAAGCAATGGCAGATGGGCGAGTTCCGCGGCAGCGACGCGGGCTCGCCGGTGTTCGCGAAACTGCAGATCGACACGACGCGGCTCACGAAGTACCGTCCGGCGTCGGGTGGAACGCAGCCCTTCCCGTACGGCGTCCCGTTCGAAGCGACCGTCGAACGTCGCCCGCTGCCGCTCATCGCAAACGGACGGCCGGTCGCGCTCGACATCCGGCTGCTGATGGGACGGCAATGGCTTGCGCTCGTCAAGAGCATCGGCAACTACCGGCAAGCCTATGTCTCTGCGTATCCGGTCGCCGCGCCCGATCCTACGAACACCGCCGATGCGGACGTCTGCGCCCATCCCGAGGTGTGGCAGACGTTCGCGGCCGTCGCGGGCCGCTCGATGGACGGCGCGTCGCTGTACGCCTACCTCACCGCCGATCCCGCACACAAGGCGGACGACGGCATCGTGCCGCTCGATCCGGGCGATCCGGCGAAATTGGCCGACTGCGCTACTCGTTTCGTCGCGTGGTTTGGGCGGTTGTTCCTTCAGCCGCCGCTCAGCGGCGACGACGCTTGGATCCCCGAGCGCTTGGAATATCAGTTCGCCGCATCGGCGCCGGTGAGCGGCGGCGAGAAGGTCTACACCGGCGACGAGTACTATCAGGGGCGGCTGGACTGGTACAGCCTGGACGTCGCGGCGGCGAGCCCGGCGCTCGATCCGGTTCCCGGCTCCGACGTGACCGGCTTCACCGCGGACGGTCCGCGCACGATGATCCCCACGCCCGTCTCGTTCTCCGGGATGCCGAACACGCGCTGGTGGGCGTTCGAGGACAACCGCACCAACTTCGGCGACATCGACGCGAGCACGACCGATCTTGCCAAGCTGCTGTTCATGGAGTTCGCGCTCGTGTACGCGAACGACTGGTTCGTCATCCCGTACACCCTGCCCAGCGGCGCGATCGCGTCGATCCGCGGCTTCGCGGTGACGAACGTCTTCGGCGAGCGCTTCTGGATCGAAGCCGCGGACCGCGGTCCCGACGCGAGCTGGCAGCGCTGGAGCATGTTCACGATCGACGTCGAGGGTGTCGCGAACGCGCCGGCCGACACCAGCCTGCTGCTGCTGCCGACGGTTGTGAAGATCCAAGACGGCGCGCCGACCGAAGAGGTGCTGCTGGTGCGCGACGAGGTCGCGAACATGGTGTGGGGCGTCGAGAACAGCGTGCCGCTCGCGAACGGCGAGAGCAAGCGCGGCGCCGAGGCGGCGACCGAGACGCGCGCGTTCTTCGAGCGGCTGCTCGGCATCGCGCCGCCGCCGCCCGTCCCCGCCGCGGCGCCGATCCGCTACGAAGTGATGAACAGCGTGCCCGAGAACTGGATCCCGTTTATCCCGGTTCACGTCCCCGGCAGCAACCGCGAGATCCAGTTGCAGCGCGCCGCGCTGCCGCGCGTCCTGCCCGGCGATCCAGCGCCGGCCGTGAAGATTCGGCCGCGAACGGTGGTGCTGCGTGAAGGCCTCGACCGCACGCCTCCGCAGACCTATCTCCTGCACGAAGAGGAAGTGCCGCGGGCCGGCGCGCGGCTGACCCAGGCGTTCCAGCGCACGCGCTGGGACGGCGGGCGCGTCTATACCTGGCTTCGCGTGCGCCGGCAGACGGGCCGCGGCGAAGGTTCGAGCGGCCTGGGCTTCGACCGGCTCGTTCCAGCGCAGAAGTAACCTCGATGCCGCTCGCGACGGCGATCGGATCAGCGGTCTACTTGAGGAACCGGATCGTGAGCGGATAGCGGTACTGCTCGCCGTTGCTGGTCTTCACCGCGGCGATTATCGTGAAGATCAGGTCGAGCAGTGCGATCACGAACAGCAGCGGCAGTCCGATCAGGACGATCACCAGCAGCGCGGAGACGCACAGATAGATCGTCATCGAGATCTGGAAGTTCAGCGATTCCTTGCCCTCGCGGTCGACGAGGGGCGATTCGTCCTTTTTGATAAGCCAGACGACGAGCGGCCCGATGACGTTCGCGAACGGGATGAACATCCCCGAAAGCGCCGCCAGGTGCGTCCCCATCGCCCAGTTCTTCGCGTCCGCCGGCGGGAGCGTGGTGACGACCCGCATCGGGGGCTGGCCGCCCGGGACGGGCGGCTGCGGCGCCGCCAGCCGTGCGTCGGGCGCCACGGCGGCCCCGCAGTTGGGGCAGAATCGCGCGGTCGTCTCGGTGCCGCAATGGGGACAGCTCATGGCAACTCCTCCTCGGGAATGCTTCAGGCGGTGAGCGCCGGAGCCTCCTTGCGGGCAAGCGCGCCAGAGGCCTTGAACGCGAAACTCCGAGACGACCCGGCGCAAGCCGTGCGCGTGCTCGAGCAGCGCGTTCGCGGTCGTGCGCATCTGGCCCGCGGCGGCGGCGTTTTCCTCGACGACCGACGAGACGCTGCCCATGTTGCGCGCCAGGCCCGTGCTCGCGGTCGTCATCGACGCAGCGCGCGCGGCGAGATCACCGGCGATGCTGCTGGTCGCCGCGATCACGCTGCCGACGCGGGTCAGGGCCTCGTTGGCGCGGTTCGCGAGGTCGAGCGCGCCAACGACGGCGCCGACGTGGTTAAAATCGATCGCCGCTTCGTGACCCCGCTCCCGGATGACGTCTGGACGCGATCGATCGTGCGGCACATGATCGCGCTCGCGTACGACCTCGGCATGCGCGTGATCGGCGAGGGCGTCGAAACGCCCGAGCAGGCGGCGTGGCTCCTGCGTCTCGATTGCGACGAGCTCCAGGGTTATGCGATCGCGCACCCGATGACCGGCGACGAGCTCGTGCAGTGGGCGGTGAGCCACAACGACGAACGAGCCGTCGGCTAGCGCGCGATGGTCTTGATCGCGATCATCTTGACGTTGAGCGCGCGCTTCTCGGGAACGAAGATTTTGTCGCCGTTGCGCAGGATGGGATCGTACCGCTGGTCGCCGCGCTGGAGCGCCTGGTACACGTCGATCAAATAAAATGCGGCGGTCTTGCCCGCAGTGGCGTCGGCGCGCGTCAGGTAGACGCGGCTGAGGTCGGGTTTCACCGCCGCGTCGGCACCGGCGCGCGCAAGTGCTAGCGAGAGGCGGTCGCCCTCGCTGAGCTCGACGTAGCCAGGCCGCAAGACGGCGCCCACGACCTGGACGCGGATCTTCTCAGCACCGGTCGGCGCCGCGCTGGGCGGCGCCACCTGTGCGAGCGCCGCCAGTGGCGTCCCAAGAGACAGGATCAGCGCTGCGGCGAGCGCGCGGAACGAAGACGTCGAGCGAGCCATGGCGAGCTTCTACCCAGCATACGCCGCGCGGAGCAACCCTGCGACCGTCGCTTCGTCGGGCAGCGCCGGATTGTTCTTGAGCAGCGGCTGCTCCATCACGCGCGGGAGCGCGCGCTCGGGGAGGTCGCTCGGCGCACCGAGCTCGGCGAAGGTGCGCGGCAGGTGGAACGCGGCGGAGATCGTCTCGGCCTCGGCGGCCAGATCCGGGATCGCGAACGCGTGCGCGACGCCGGCGACGGCATCCGGCGCGAGCTGACCGTTCGCGCGGATCGCGTGCGGCAGGACGATCGCGTTCACGATCCCGTGCGGGATGCGCGTGAGGCCGCCGATGACGTGGCAGACCGCGTGATGGAGTCCCATCGAGCGGGCGTCGAGCGCGAAGCCCGCCAAATGCGCCGCTTCGAACAGCGCGCGGTGCAGTGAACGATCGCGCTGCTGCGCAGCCTGCAGCAGCAGCGGCGGCAAGAGGCGGCCCGCGGAGATCGCCGCCGCGCCGCCGAGCGCGTGCTGGGTGCGCGCGTAGGCAGCCTCGATCGTGTGGGCCCAGGCGTTGAGGCCGATCGAGCCGAGCTCGCGCGGCGGCAGCGTCGCCAGCAGATCGGGGTCATACACGACGATCGGCGGCGGCGAATGCAGGCGTCCGCCGGCCTTTCGGTCGCCTTCGAGCACGCCGTACCCGCGCGACATCTCCGCCCCGCCGAGCGCGCTTGGCGCCAGGGCGAGGACGACGTCGCGCCCGTCCGAGACCGCCTTCCCGAGGTCGATCGCGCTGGAGCTGCCGATCGCGACGACGCTGCGGCAGCCGTTCGCGTCGACGAACGCTCCCGCTGCGTCGACGACGCCACGCGGATTGTGGAGCTGCACGCCGGCGAAGCGGTGGACCACGGCGCCCCCGAACGCTTCGTCGGAAATCGCACCGAGCGAACGCGCCGTCCCGAGCAGCGCGATCGGCCCCTCCAGCCCGACCGCGGCGAACGCCTCGCGCACCCCGCCGAAGAGTATCCGGCGCTCGGCGAGGCGCTGGTCGCTGAAGTCGCCGGCGGATTGCGGGCTGGTCATCGTTGCGCGGCTTCGGAGCCGCTGCGGACGAGCCTGCGGAGCCGTTCCGCGGCGATCGCGGCCGCGCGGTCCCAGGTCCACTCACGCCGGGCGCGCTCGGCGCCGCGCGCCGCCTTCACCCGCGCCTCGTCGCGATGGGTGACGACGTGACGCATCGTCGCGGCGAGCGCCTCGACGTCGGGTTCGAGCCACCAGCCCGTGCCGGCGAGCGCCTCGCCGCGGATCGTGCCGCTCAGCGGAACGCGCTTGGCGGGGATGCGGTACGCAACGTCGTCGTCGAGGAACGCGTCGGCGGCACCGCCGGCGGTCGCGATCACCGGCAGCCCGCACGCGAGCGCCTCCAGCATCGGCAGCCCGAAGCCTTCGCCCCGGTACGGAAACGCGAGTGCGCCGCACGTGCGGTAGAGCCGCACGACGTCTTCGTCGGTCAGCTCGTCGTCGATCACGACGAGCTCCGGTGCGCCGGGATCGGCGGCGAACGCGCGCAGCGACGCGCCCGCGTCTTCGAGCTGGTAGAACGATCGCGTTCCGAATAGCTTCAGCACGAGCGCGACGTCGTCGTCGTGTTTGAACGCGCGCCGGTACGCGGCGAGCAGCACGTCGACGCCCTTGCGCGGCAGCGCACCGCCGACGTAGAGAAACGTGAACGACTTGCGCGTCGGCAGCACGTAAGGTTCGACCGCGCGGTCGGGCGAGAAGCGCTCCGGGTCGATCCCGTTCGGCACGACGGCGACGCGCTCGGGCGCGATCCCCGCAGCGAGAAACATCGTGCGACAGTACTCGGTCGGCGTCCACACTTCGGCGGTACCGTTCGCATTCAACCCGTCGACCCACGCGCGCGGGAGCGTACCGTACTCCCACGGCAAGATCTGCACGATCGCGCCGGCGCCGTCGACGCGCCGGAAGTCGGCGGCGCCGTTGGATTGGCGGATGAGCACGTCGCACGGCGGGACGCCGCGCCGCATCCGCTCGCGGAGCGTCGCGAAGCGCGGATCGGCGGCGACCGACGGTTCGGGCGCCGGTTCGTCCGGCACGATCGACGGCGCGATGTCCGGGTGCGCGAGCAACGCACGCGCAAGCTCGCGGTTCACCACCGCCATCGAGTTGTACGCGAAGAACTCGCCCTGAAACGCGACCGCGACCCGCTCGCCGGCGGGGGACGGCGCGGACGGCGCGCGCCCGAGGATGTAGACGTGCTGCCAGCCGTCGGGCTCGTTCCCGGCGCCCACGATACGCAGGCCGAGATCGGTGAGCACGACGTGGAGCGACTCCAGCGGCCACGGCCGCTTCGCCCACGGTTCGTACCAGAACGCGCCGTCCCGCACCGCGGCGTTACGCGGGTTGAGCGTCCGCACCACCAGCAATCCGTCCGGATTCAGCAGCGCCGCGCAGGCGCGCAGCGCCTCGATCCCTTCGTCGCCGTCCATCGTCTCGATCGCGAACGAGAAGTGCACGCCGTCGAAGCGCTCGCCGAGCGCCGGGAGATCGGTGCGCGCGTCGGCGACCCGAGCCTCGTGCCCGCGAGCACGCGTCTCCTCGACCATCTCGGGATCGCGGTCGAGGCCGAGGACGCGAGCGACGCCACGCTCGCGCAGCATGTCGAGGAAGACACCGGTCCCGCAGCCGACGTCGAGGACCGAACCGAAGCCGGCAAACACGTCCGCGTACGCGTGATGCCACGCGCGCCGGCCGGCCTCATCGTCGGCGGCCCGATGGAAAACGGAGAAGCGCTGGTGTCCGGCGGGACGCTCGCCGAACACTACACGTCGTCGACCGCGGGGTTCTCACTCGGCGGCATGCCGACGTCCTCGACGGACGAGAACTCCTGGTCGTCGGTGCCGGCATCCTCGATACCGCTGTTCCGGACCCGGCTGCGGTCCTGGTCGCGCCGGCCCTCGTCGTCGATCGCTTCGCGTTCCATAAGGGGTGAGTACCCGCCCCGTACGGCGCCCATGTAGGCACGGCCTTCGCAGTGGCGAACGCTCGCGCGCATGACCTGCCCGACCTGCCAGAACCCGATCCCCGACTCCGCGCGCTTCTGCCCGGGCTGCGGGGCTCCCGCGCCGCAAGCGATCGGCGTCGGAACGTACACCGAACCCGTCGCCGAGAGCGCGAACCCGAAGGAGCCGATCACGGTCGGCGACTCGACGATGCGCATCGAGGGCGAGCTGGTCCCGGTCGTCGACGTCGAGCTCGGCTCGAGCACGTCGATCTACTTCGAGCACCACATCCTGCTCTGGAAGCAGCCGAACGTGCGGCTCGGTTTCATGGGTCTGAAGAACGCCGGGAAGCGATTCTTCGCGGGCTTGCAGATCTTCATCTCGACGGCGCAAGGACCGGGCAACATCGCGATGTCGCGTGAGGCGCCCGGTCAAATCGTCGCGCTGAAGATGCGGCCCGGCCAAGTCGTCGACGTTCGCGAGCACCAGTTCTTGCTCGCGACGCAGGCGGTGAACTACGACTTCTACTGGCAAACGGGTCTCGCCAACGTCTTCTTCTCGCGCAGCGGTCTGTTCATCGACCGCTTCACCGCGACGCAAGAAGAGGGTCTTCTCCTGCTGCACGGCTACGGCAACGTGTTCGAGAAACAGCTCGGTCCGGGCGAACAGCTCGACGTGGAGCCCGGCGCGTGGCTCTGGAAAGACGCCTCGGTGCAGATGGACACCGTCACGGTGCTGCAATCGGGCGGCGGCGGCGGGCTGATGGCGGCGCTCGGCGCATTCGTCGGCGGCGCATCGCTGGTGATGAACCGCTTCACCGGCCCGGGCCGGCTCGGCCTGCAGTCGATGACGTATCACCCGCCGGCCGCCGAAGGCCCGGCGCAGAAAGGCGGCACGAGCAACGTCGGCGGCGTGCTCGGCTCGCTATTCAACCCACGTCAGTAGGCGGGTTTAGCTGACGTAGCTGACGTTGACGCTGAAGCCGCCGGCTTCGGCCTGGCGGAGCACGCCCAAGACCGATTCGATCTCGGTGTCGATCGCGATCATGTCACCGGCGCTGATCCCGACCGGACCGGCGTTCTTCCAGAGCAGACGGCGGGCGGTCTGGAACGCGGCGCGCAGGCGCTGGGGTGTCGCTTCGAGGACCGGCCAGTCCTCGTACGACATCGCCGGGACGATGCGCCAGCCGTCGCCGGAGCACTCTTCCTCGTCCGCATACGCGTGCGGGACGTTGGCGAGGACGTCGAGTTGCGCGCGATCGGAAGGGCTGGCATGCAGCGGCGCTTCCGCGAGGCGCAAGACGTAGCGGTAGAACGCGGGGTTTGCGACCGTGAAGATGCCGGCGGGCGAACCGACGCTGACGCTAACCATTACCGCCCACGTTCCCTGGTTTGGAGGCTTGCCCTCCAGCTTGCTCGCTAACGGTGACCGTGAGCCCGGTAAACGCAAGCGCGGGGGTCAGGATGGTGCTGCGGACCCCGTGGCGTGCGAAGATCGCCCCGATCAGGCGCCCGACACGCTCGGGCTGCTCGCGGACCAGCGCCAGAACCGAAGGCCCGGCCCCCGAGAGGGCGATGCCGACGAGCGCCGGGTCCTCGAGCGCGAGCATCTCCACGAGACCCGGGACCAGCGGCGCGCGGTACGGCTGGTGGAGCCGGTCCCGCATCGCCGCGCCGAGCAAGTCGAGCCGGCCGGCGGCGAGCGCCGCGCCCAGCAGCGCCGCCCGCTGCAGGTTGTACACGACGTCGGGGAGCGCATACGCCTCCGGCATCAGCGCGCGTGCCTGCGCGGTCGGCAGGGCGAGCTCCGGGACGACGACGACCGCCGCGACGTCGGGCGGGGGAAAGCGGGCTGAGGTCAGACCGTCCGCGCCGTGCGCCGCGACGACCGCCCCGCCGTACCACGCTGCGAGCGCGTTGTCGGGATGTCCCTCGAGCTCGGCGACGGCGCACGCCAGGGTCTCGTCCTCGGGCGGATGCTCGAGCAGCCGCGCGCCGATCGCAACGCCGAGCGCGTACGCTGCGGCACTGCTACCGAGTCCGCTCCCGAGCGGGATAGCGTTGTCCAACTCGACGGCGAGCGGCGGTGCCGCCGGCGCGATACGCGCGATCCCCGCCTCGACGCAGCCGCGCAATCCGTCGTGCGTCGGCGCGTGCGGTCCGCGATACGTCCACGCCGGCGCCGTGCCGGCCGTCGACACGCGCACGCGCGCGGTCATGCGGACTTCGAGCGCGAGCGCGACGGCGTCGAAGCCCGCACCCAGATTCGCACTCGACGCGGGCGCCGAGACGGTGAACGACGTCACGCGCGGGCGAGCAGCAGCAGGTTCAAATAGTCGGCGAGCTCGACGCCGCGCACGATGGCGTTCGCTTGCGGCGCACCGGAGGCGTGATAGCGCGCGGCGTATGCGGTGTCTTTGAGCACGTGTCCGGTCAGCACGCAGACGACATCGGCGTCGCGCGCGATGCTGCCGTCGGCGACCAATCGCCGCAGCCCGGCCAGCGAGGCGGCCGAAGCCGGCTCGCAGCCGACGCCGTCGCGACCGATCGTTGCGCGCGCTTCGGCGATCTCGTCGTCGCCGACGTCGAGCACCGTCCCGGCGGATGCGCGCACTTCCGCCCGAGCCTTCTTCCACGACGCCGGCGCACCGATCCGGATCGCGGTCGCGTCGGTCTGCGCCTTGACGGGGACCAGATCGCGATGCTCGCGCCAGGCCTGCGCGAACGGCGCCGCACCCGACGCCTGCACGACCGCTAGTCGCGGTAGACGCTGCGTCAAACCGATGGCGTGCGCTTCGCGAAATCCTTTGCCGAACGCGCTGGCGTTGCCGAGGTTGCCGCCGGGCATCACGACCCAATCGGGCGCGCGCCAGCCGCGCTGCTCGAGCAGCACGAGCGCGGCGGTCTTCTGTCCTTCGATACGGTACGGGTTGACGCTGTTGACGACGGCGACGGTGGCGGGATTCAGCGCGCGCACCGCGCGCAGCGCGTCGTCGAAGTCGCCCTCGACCGCAACCACGTGCGCACCGTAGTCGAGCGTCTGTGCGACCTTGGCCGCGCTGATCCCGTCGACCGGCGCGATGACGACCGCGCTCATCCCCGCTCGCGCGGCGTACGCCGCCATCGACGCGGCAGTGTTCCCGGTGCTGGCGCAGACGGCGACCCGCGCGCCGCGTTCACGCGCGCGTGAGACGGCGACGGTCATCCCGGCGTCCTTGAACGACGCCGTCGGGTTCATCCCAAGGTGCAGGTACGCGAGGCGCTCGACGCCGGCGTGCGCCGCGCCGCGCGGTCCGTCGATCAGCGGCACGTCGCCTTCGCGCAGCGTCGTGATCGCGTTCTCGTCGATCTGCGGGAGCAGCTCGCGGAAACGCCACACACCGCTCCGGTCGCGTGGATCGACCGACGCGCGGCGCAGCCGCGCGTTCTCCTCGATCGCGTACGCATCGTAGCGAGACGGGTCGAGCTCGAACGCGAGCAGCTCGCCGCACGCGGCGCATGCCAGGGCGTCGGGATCGGCGGGGATCGCGTCACAGGCGCTGCAGCGCAGCCTCATCCGACGCGCGTGACCGCGCCTTCCGACGCGGACGAGACCAGCGCGGCGTACTTGGCGAACACGCCGGTCGTGTAGTGCGGCTGCGGCGCGCGCCAGCTGCGCAGCCGTTCGGCTATCTCATCGGCGGAGACGGCCAGCTCGAGCCGGCCCGCGTCGATGTCGATCGTGATCGTGTCGCCGTCGCGGACGACTGCGATCGGTCCGCCGACCGCAGCCTCCGGTGCGACATGGCCGATCATCAACCCGCGGGTAGCGCCGCTGAACCGACCGTCGGTGACGAGCGAGACGCTGTCGCCGAGCCCTTGGCCGACGATCGCGGCCGTCACGCCGAGCATCTCGCGCATCCCCGGTCCGCCCCTCGGACCTTCGTAGCGGATCACCACGATGTCGCCGGCGACGATCTCGCGCGCGTCGATCGCGTGCATCGCGTCCTCCTCGCGTTCGAACACGCGCGCGCGGCCGGTGAGCGCCGTCAGTTCGTGGCCTGCGACCTTCACCACGGCGCCGTCGGGCGCGAGGTTGCCGCGCAGGATGCGCAGCCCGCCCTTCTTCTTGAACGGGTGCTCCGCCGTCGCGACCACGTGCTGGCCCGGCGTCTCGGTGACGCCCGCGACTTCGTCGCGCAACGACCGCCCGCTCGGGGTGAGCGTGTCGCCGTCGACCAGACCGCCGTCGAGCATGCGCTTCGCGATCAGCTGGATCCCGCCGGCCTTGTCGACGTCGAGCGCCACGTACTTGCCGCCCGGACGCAGGTCGGCGACGATCGGCGTACGTTCGGAGATCCGCTCGAAGTCCTCGAGCGCGAGCGGCACGCCGGCTTCGCGCGCCATCGCCAACAAGTGGAGCACGCTGTTCGTCGAGCCGCCGGTTCCGGTCGCGGCCGCGATCGCGTTTTCGAACGCGGCGCGGGTCGCGATCTTGCGCGGCGTCAGGCCGCTGCGCAACAGCTCCATCACCATCACGCCCGCGCGATACCCCTCCTTCTCTTT
>OCZT010006485.1_pt1 | contig 11584 bp, 5 predicted proteins | sample 1539031 | NCBI WGS metagenome assembly OCZT01 (sample SAMEA3539308, study PRJEB22396) | soil metagenome | biome: tundra; feature: field; material: soil | place: USA | collected 2010-05 | depth 0.15 m
CGTACAGCCGATGACGAGCAGCAGCCCGACGGCTCCAAAAAGCAGGAACAACGTAGCGCCGAGCCGCTCCACGAAATGATCGTTCAGTCCCTGCAAAGCCACGCGAAAACTGGGTGGAAAGTACGAAGGCGTATCCTTGGCGAACTGCTGGATCAACGCCTGCAGTTCCGCGTTGGCCGCGGCGCGGCTGACGCCAGCCTTGAGCCGTAGCGGCGGGGCATACTGAATCTTGGGATCTTGGGTCAGCTTGAGCGGAAGATAGACGTCCGCATCGCCCCAGGTAAAGCGCGGAGGCATGACGCCCACGATGGCGTAGCTCTTGTGAACAAGCCGCAGCGTGCGTCCCAGCACATCGGAGTTGGCGCCGTAATGCCGCTGCCAGAACTTATCGCTGAGCACGACTACCGGCTGGGGGTCCTGGCCGTCCGGTGCATCGGAGGGAATAAGGCCGCGGCCGAGCAACGGCGGCACGCCGAAGTGGGTAGTCGCATTGGGCGTCATATAGACCGCGGTGACGTCTTCGGGAAGATCCTCATCCGTTGTGGTGAGGTTCCACTCATCCTCGCCCACCACGCTTTCGATGCTGCGTGCCTGGCGGATCTGGCGAATCTGGGGACCGTTCAATCCCGGCCAGTGCTTGTTGCCGGCCTTATCCTGGAGCACCAGGTGCGCCATGCGGTCCGTGTCCTTATACGGATAGGGATTCATCAGAACGCCGTAAACTACGCTGAAGACGGCCGTAGTGGCGCCGATGCCCAACGCCAGCGAGAGGATGGCGGTGAGAGCGAAGCCGGGACTCTTCCGCAACTGCCGGAAGGCGAAGATAGAATCCTGAAGCAAGACGCGCATGGGTAAGATTAAGTCCTTAAACTGTGAGACGGCGGCGGGCCGGGACGGTTAGGTTACTGGCCGGACTCGTGCTTCAGCTCTTCCCAGCGCTGCAGCAGTTTCTTGCCTTCTTCGGCGTGGCCGGACTGAATGAGAGTGCGGCCTAACAGATAGTGCGCCGAGGCATTCCGTGGGTCCATCTGCAGGGCCCGGCGCAGCATGCGTTCAGCTTCAGGCAAAACGCCCTTCTTGAGATATGTTTTGCCCAACAGGATGTATGGCCCGCTATAGGTGGGGTCCAGCCACACGGCGCGCTGCAGCGGAGGGACGGCATGTTCCCAATCCTCGCGCCGCGTGTAGGCGTCACCCAGCCGGTAGTATGCCATGGCAAAACCGGGATTGAGCGCGATTTCGTGGTTGATCTCATCCACGGCGCGGTCGATTTGCGCGCGGTAGATGGCGATTTCGCCGAGCATGAAGTGCGCTTCCGGCAGCTTCGGCTCGCGCGCCAGGGCCGCTTCCAACTCGGCTTGGGCATCGTCTTCGAACTCCAGCCGCATCAGCATGTGTGCGGTGAACAAGCGGGCGGCACCGGACTCGGGCGGCACGCCGTACACATCGGCGAACGCGGCCCGGCCCTTCGGGACTTGGCGCGCCTGCAGATAGCTGTCCCCCAGCATGAAGAACAACTCGTTGTTCCGGTCGCCGGCCGCCCGGGCTTTTTCGAGCCAGGGAATGGCCGCTTGGATGTGCCCCGCCAGGTACTCGTTGCGGCCGATTGTCTGAGGGCTAGCGGCTGGGGACTGGGGGCTAGGGGCTGGTGACTGATGACCAGGGGCTGATGACAGGGGTCCCGAAGCTTGATCGAGGAGTTGCCGAATTGCCTGGTCTTGCGGGTCCACTTGGAGCGCATGGCGCAGGGCGGCCTCTGCGTCGTCCAGGTTGCCGCGCTTGAGATACGCCTTGCCGATCAGCGTGTAAGGCCCGCTGTGGTTGGGATTCAACCATATGGAGCGCTGCAGAGTCGAGATCGCGTCATCCCACGCGCCGCGATTCTCGTACGCATCGCCGAGCCGGTAGTAGGCCAGGGAAAAGCTCGGATTGGATTCGATCTCTTTCTGAAATTCGGCAATCGCCTTGCCGTCGTCACCCCGAGACAGCGCTGCCCCGCCCAGAATGTAGTGCGCCTGCGGGATGTGCGGGTCGATTTCCAGCGCGCGGCTGGCTTCCATTGCGGCACCCGCCGGCAGCTTCGCGCGCAGCATCATCCCGGCTGTCAACAAGTGCGCCGCCGCCGAATCGGGCCCCACCTGAAAGAGCGCCGCGAAGGCCTGCACCGCTTTCTCATCCCGATGCACCTGCAGGCAGGCATTCCCCAGCATGTACTGAGCCGCCAGCGCCTGCGGACCGCCTGCCGCGGCCTTTTCAAACCATGGAATGGCGTCCGCGAAGCGATGTTCGCTGTACGCCTGCACGCCCGCTTGGTAGGCACTCGCCTGGAGGAACAAGAGCAGCAGCGGCCCCATCGTTAGCGCTCCGGCTCCGCCAATCGGGCGCGCGCGGCCTGCAGATTGTGCCTGGCCGTCTCCAGGTTCGGATCGAGGCGCAGCGCGGCTTCGAATTCGGGCACGGCTTCGCGGATACGGCCGAGGCGGGCCAGCACTGTACCGAGATCGCTGTGCAGCACTGCGTCGTTCTGCCGGAAGTCCAGCGACTCGCGTAAGTGGGCGGCCGCCTCTTCGAGACTGCCCGCCTTGGCGCGCCCGTCGCCCCACAGACGCAGCACCTCGCCCAGATGCTGCCGCGCTCCCCGATCGTCGGGATTGTCCGCCAGCACTTTGCGGAACTCGGCCGCCGCCTGTTCCCAGCGCTGTTGTTCGGCGAGCGCGTTGGCCAGGTTATAGCGGGCGTTGGTATAACGCGGATTCGCCTGGAGCGCGCGCTCGAAGAATCCGGCCGCGTCGTTCACGTTTCCAGCCGAAAGCAGCGCCGCGCCGAGCGTGTTCAGCGCCACCGGATGGTCGGGCCGCGCCGCGACCGCGCCGCGCAAGTAAGGGACGGCATCGGCGTTGCCGCCGCGCGCCAGCATGAGCGCGCCCAGGTTGAACTGCGACGTGAAGTCCCCCGGATACTTCTCCAGCCGATGCAGCATGATGGCTTCCTGCAGTTCCATGCGGCGGTCCTCCGCGCCGCGCGGCAGAACCTGCAGCCAGAGGTGCGCCATCTCGTCGGTGGCCTGGTTCCCGCCGCGCACGCGCCGCGGAGGCTGATTGGGATTGCGCGGATTCGCGGCTGAATTGTCGTAATGGTAGCGCATGGAAACCACGGTTCCCTTTGGCAGAAATACGGGTTCCTTGTAGCGGTAGACGGACTGCCAGTTCGGGTCCCAATCCGGAATGCGGATCAGCCACTTGCGAGTCCCGCCGGGCAATGTCGCATAGCCTTCCAGCAGGTGGCCCAGGTAGTGCGCGTGCGGGTAGACCGCGAGCACGTCCATTTCCATGGGCGTCACAAAGTCGTCGCTTACCTGGAAGTCCGCGTCGCCCGGGGGGATATCCAGGGCGCCATCGTGCTCGAGCTGCAACAGCATGGGGTACTTGGTGGCCGGTTCGCCGGTGAAGTACAACCCGATGGAAGGCTGCACCAGTTCAGGCTTGCCCGTGGGCTGCATGTGGACATTCAGGACGAGATCGGCGCCGGGGTCTGCGCGCCAAGCCATGCCGGCGGGCTCGACCCAGGGAGTCCCGCCGGGTTTCCAAAACAGAAAATGGCTGTCGGGATCGAAGGTGTCGGATTCGATGTTCAGGTCCATGCCGGGGAAACCGGCGCCCGGAGCTTTTTCCTGCGTGCGCGCGGAGCGGCTGCGATCGATGAGCACGTTCGCGTGGTGCACGGCGCGGACATTGCCCGGCCGGATCTCGATGGCTTTCACCCAACGCGTGCCGGGCGCTGTCAGTGGCAGCACGAAGTTCCAATACTGGTCGGGGCCGCCGGAGGGCAGATGGTAAGGAGCGGCGGCCTCGATGACCAAGTCCGGCTCGCCAAGCTGCCAGCCGGGAACGAACTTTGGAAGCGGAGGAGCGTCGGCCGGGGAACCGGCCGGAGCGCCCTGCCGCACCCACTCCTCAATGGTCCGGATCTGATCGCCCGAGAGGCGCCGCTCTTCCTGAAAGTCTCCGTAGCCTGCCTCGGGCAGCCAGGGCGGCATGTATCGCCGCTTGACGACCGAGACAATCTGCTGGCCATGCTTTTGCACGTCGGTGTAGGTGAGCAGTGGGAAGGGTCCGGGTTCGCCCGGACGATGGCACGGAGCGCAGGAATGGTAGACGATCGGGGCAATGTGGCGGTAGAACGTAATGGGCTCGGCCTGTGCGGCGGGTGTGACCAACGCCAGCAGGGCAAACAGCCGGTGCATGGACACATTATCCCAGAATGAAAAAGGCCGGCGGAGCGTTTGCCCCGCCGGCCCGATTGCTTACGCGCACGGCTCAGAACTGCGGCTCAGAACCTGATGTTTCCGGAGAACTGCAGCTTGCGCATGCCGATTCCGTTAGCGCCGTTGAACGCGAGACTAGTGATTTGTCCTACGTTGGTATTCTGGACATCGTTGGCCGGCGTGTTCAGGTTGGTGTGGTTGAAGAAATTGGTCGAATCCATGCGAATCCCGAACGTGACTCGTTCCGTGAGGCGGAACGTCTTCATGATCGAGAAGTCCTGCTCGATGAAATGCGGGCCAAAGATCGTAGCATTAATCGGATAATTACCGAAGGTGTACGAGGCTGGGTACGCATACGGGCCGGAGGTACATATCCCGTTAGGGCAACCCACGATCCATTGGTTGCGGTTCTGCGTCGATGGATACACGCTTCCGCTTCCCACATCGGGCCGGTTATTCGGTGCGACACCCCACGGTTGCACGTTTGTTGAGCCGTAGTTATTGAGCGTCGGGTCGACCGGAAGACCGCTGTAGAAGGTAGTAATACCGCTGAGGGTCCAACCACCCAATGCGGCATCCGCGACCCTGGCGATGTTGGCGCCATACTTCCGGCCATGTCCGAAAGGAATGTCGTAGTTCTGGGCGATGGTTAGCTGATTGCGCGGAAGAAGGTCGTTGTATCCCTGGCCAGCCGCCCGATCATACAGGAAGTAGTAAGTGGAATTGTAGGGACCCCAACCATCGCCATACTGCCGCTGGTAGGTGTAGTTCCCTTGGACAGTCCAGCCCGACATGGCGTTGACCTTGACGGTTGCCTGGAACGAATTATACTGCTCGTTGGCGGAGTTGCCGTAATACGACAGGCTCTGCGTCCATCCGTACTTGGCAAAGTAAGGCAGGTCGCTATTGTTAGCGCTGCTCTGACCGGCCTGCTGCAACTGCGGGAAATAGATCCCCTGATTCAGGTTGATGCTCTGACCGGTGCCATAGAAGTTGTGCCGGCTGGAATTCCCGACATAACCACCTGAAACCGCGATCTTATTGGTCAACTGGTGCTCGACAGTCACATTGTAGAGATAGTTGGTAGGCAGTGTTTGTGTGTCCGGCCGGAACTTCGGATTGATGCCCGCGGGCAGAGGGAAGGTCCCGTTCGAGCTGACCGTGATGGCCGGGGGCGCCGAGGGGCCTTGAGACAGCGTGAAGACCGGCAGGAAGTTCACGCCGCCTGGCGTGGAGGGCTGCTGGTTGGTCAGTACGGGCGGGTTTTGAGTGACGTTATGCCCGAACGTAGATCCGAACGTTCCCAGATTGTAGGCCCAGCCATAGCCCGCCCGCACCACGGTCTTCGGGTTCACCTGGTAAGCGATGCCCGCTCTGGGTGCGAAGCTATGCCAGTCCATGTTCTGGATGCCATGCGAGGAAACACCGCCCACGCCGAAAACATACATCAGGCCGTTATTCAAATCCAGAGTAGCCCCGTTGCCCGCCGCGTTCACGCTCTCCGGGAACACCATTTCCCAGCGGATACCTAAGGTAACGGTCAGTTTCGGGCTTACGCGCCACTCATCCTGTCCATACCAGAAGAAGCGTTTCTGGCGTTCCTGGGCGTCAGTGCTGGTGCTAACATAACGCTGGAAGCTCGAAACGTCTCCGAGCAGGAACGAGGCCAAGCCTAGACCGCCGACCTCGGCGGTAGGGGTGACGTTGGCGGTGTCGCTGCCACTGAATGTCAGCTCACCCGCCCGGTGACTGTCGCTGGGCACGCGCAGGTTCATGGCGTAACGAAGATCCGCCCCAAACTTGAAGCTGTGATTGCCCTTAATCTTGGTTAGGTTATCGACAAACTGGATCTGCCGCTCGCTTTGCGTGAGCGGGCAGTTGCACTGGTTGACGCCCAGCGCATAGCCGAGTTGCTCGCTACCGATTGGATTGCCGATATTGAAGTAAGGCATGCCGGAGGTGTAGGTCTTGTCAAGATTGAGACCTGGGATGCCTGCAGCGGCCGCCGGCTGCGTTCCATAGCCATTGGGCACGTCGTTCACGCCATACCGCATATAGCCAAGCCGGAACTCATTGACCACGGTCGGACTGATCGTATACGTCCAACCGAGGGCAAGGCTTTGGTCCTTTGAACTGGAACTGCCTGCATAGTTGCCGAAGTTAGGACCGCCGGCCTCCAAGCCGAAAGCCCCGGGCGCCTGTTGGGTGAACGAGGCGTAGCTGTAGCGGCCAAAGATAGTGTTTTTCTGGTTAAGGTAGTAATCCCAGCGGGTATTCCACAGATTGCCGGTGACCGCGACGGCGCCGCTGGCGCTGTAGTTGTTGGCCTCGGGTGTGCCTGCGACGGTTGAGTTCGGCAGTGGAAAATAGGCCAGGATAGCCTCCGCCTGCGGGCTCAATCTGCTCGCGGGGATTATGTTGCCCGTGAATGGAATACGGTTTGACCCATCCGGGTTTCCGGTATTCGGGTCGTAGATCTGCGAATTGGAACCGGCGGCGTACCAGTCGCTCAGATTCGCCGGCGTGCTGGACGAGATACTGCCTCGCTCCGCTGCCGTTGGAACGCTGGTAAGAAGCGACCCGCCCTGCGCCTGCCGGTTCAATTGCGCGTCGCCGAAGAAGAAGAGCTTGTCTTTAATCACGCGTCCGCCGATCGATCCGCCAAACTGGTTCTGGTGGTAGGTGGGGGCTGCGCCGGTGAAGGGATTCCTGGCGAAATCCGTAAAGCCGGGAGTGTTCGATTGGATATAGTCAAACGCGTCGCCGTGGAAGTCGTTGGACCCCGACTTCGTGGAGTACGTCGCGACTCCGCCGCCCACGTACTCGAACTCGGCATCGAAGTTCTGATTGGCCTGCTTCAACTCGGCCAGCGAATCGAATGTCGGGTTGATGACGATGATCCCGAGGATGGGATCCTGGTTGGTGGTTCCGTCCAACTCGTAGCCCATGGCACTGAACAACTGGCCATTCACTTCCATCTGCACGCTGCCTTGGGGGTTTTCATCGGAGGCGTGCGCCCAGCCCAACCGGACAGTCCCCGGATTCAGCAGTTCCATGGCTTGGGCATTGCGCCCGATGCTTGGCAACTCCTCAATCTGTTTGGCACTGAAGGTTTGCGCGACGTCGGCGCGGTCGGACTGGAGCAACGGCGCGGCGGCCGTCACTTCCACCTCCTGCGTGACATTACCGACGGTTAGGGTTACGTCATAACGGGCCGCGTTGTCCACCGTGACCGGAATGGGATTCGAGACGGTCTTCTGAAAACCAGCGGACTCAATCGTAACCTGGTACGAGCCGAGAATCAGGTGGCTTTCGGAATAGTTGCCCGATTCATTGGTCGTCGTGGTGGAAGTCGTGCCCTTGTTGACATCGGTGACGGTGACCTTGGCCCCGTTCACCGCCGCGCCGGACGGGTCCGTCACGGTTCCAAAAACGCTGCCAAAAACCTGTTGGGCGCTTAAGGTTCCGCTAAAGCAGAACAGCGCCAAAGAAATGCATACGGCGAACAAAGCCAATTTACGCAGACTGAGCATATCCTCTCCCTCTTGTTGAAAAATCCCTCACATTGGAAAGCAAAACTAACCTTTGTTTGGTACACTTGCGTTTTGGTACCCACGCTCGTGCAACCTTAGCACGGTGATGCTAATGATTGAGTGCATAATAGATCTTTAGTAGACCCCAGAGCAAGTGCCAAAAGCGTTTGTTACGGTTAAACATCACAAGCTCCTTGTTTATATATATTTACATATACGTTACATCGCTACGTTAACTGTTACATCGTCAGATTTCGTACGTTTAAATGTGAGGCCCCATTTGTGAAACATCTGGGACAAGGCAGACGGGCTTGCGGCGCCCAGGCGATAAGGCGGGCGGGAGCGCTTTTGCCCGGATGGCATCGCTTTCGCTGGCCGATCCCCGGTGGCGCACCATGATGCCGTGGCCGCCATACGGCAACATCTGCACATCTCCCGTCCGGAACGTTGAGCGCCATTGGACCGAAATGCAATAATGAGACTACATGCCCCGGTTCCGACGGTTGTTTGCCGGTCCCTATTGTCTCGCTGGACACGCCGGAGCCTCATTCGTCTTTATGAACAGCCATGAATAGCCGGCAAACCGCGATTCACCGCAGGCAGTTCATCCGGTCGCTGTGCGCGGCCGTGCCGGTGTTCTCCTTCGACCAACTCGTGCTGGGGCTGCCTCTGGGCGTGCGATTTGTGAATGTGGCGCGCGAGGCGGGCTTGCAAACCAAGACCATTTTTGGCGGCGAGCAGAAGAACAAATTCCTGATGGAAACCACCGGCTGCGGATGCGCGTTCTTCGATTATGACAACGATGGCTGGCTGGATATCTTCCTGGTAAACGGCACCCGTTTCGAGGCCGATTGGAAGGCGGCCGAAGCTCCGGTGAGCCGGCTGTACAAGAACAACCGCGACGGCACATTCACCGACGTCACGATCGAAGCGGGAATTGGGCGCACGGGTTGGGGCCAAGGCTGCTGCGTGGGCGACTATAACAACGACGGCCACGACGACCTGTTCGTATCCTATTGGGGCGATTGCGCGCTGTGGCGCAATGAGGGCAACGGCAAGTTTACCGAAGTCGCCAGAAAGGCCGGGGTCACCACGGATCCCGGCAACGGGCAGCGCCGCTGGAACACCGGCTGCGCTTTCGTGGATTATGACAGGGACGGCCATCTCGACCTGTTCATAGCCAACTACATCGATTTCGATCCGAAAACCGCGCCGCTTCCGGAATCCGGCCCGTGCCTGTTCAAGGGGATCGTGGTGGCGTGCGGCCCGCCGGGACTGCAGGGCGGCAAGAACATCCTGTTCCACAACAACGGCAACGGCACGTTCACGGATGTCAGCCAGAAGGCCGGCATTCTGAAGACGCAGGGCACTTACGGGCTGGGCGTGGCGGTTTCCGACTTCGATAACGACGGCTGGCCCGATATCTATGTGTCCAACGATTCCACTTCTTCGGCGCTGTACCGGAACAATCACGACGGCACTTTCTCGGAGATCGCCATCGAGGCGGGCGTGGCCTACAGTCCGGACGGGAAGCCGCAGGCCGGCATGGGCGTGTCCGTGGCGGATTACGACGGCGACGGCAGGTTCGATATCGTCAAGACCAACTTCGCCGGCGACACCTCCAGCCTGTACCACAATTTGGGGAACAACTTCTTCGAGGATACGACCTTTCAGGCCGGGCTGGGCCGGAACACGCGCTTTATGGGCTGGGGAGTGGGGTTCTTCGATTTCGACAACGACGGCTGGCCGGATATTTTGACGGTGAACGGCCACGTGTATCCGGAAGTCGGACAGCCCAACGATGAGCAAGGCTACCGGCAGCGCAAGGTGCTTTACCACAATCTGGGCAACGGCAGGTTCGCGGACGTGTCGCAGGACGCCGGGCCGGGAATTCTGGAGCCGGCCTCCGCGCGCGGCTGTGCCTTCGGGGATTTCGATAACGACGGCGACCTGGACGTGCTGATCAACTGCGTCAATGACACGCCGCAACTGCTGCGCTGCGACAGTGAGGTGAAGAACAACTGGCTCAAGGTGAAGACTATCGGGGTAAAATCGAATCGATCCGGTATCGGCGCGCGGATCTACTGCACGCCCGCCGGGGGGCGCCGGCTGATGGACGAAGTGCGCAGCGGCAGCGGCTATATTTCGCAGAACGATCTGCGGGTGCATTTCGGTTTGGGTGGCGCGCAGAAGGCGGATTTGGAGATCCATTGGCCCAGCGGCCAGGTGGACTGGATTAGCAGTGTGAAGGCCAATCAGGTGGTGACCGTAACGGAGGGAAAGGCATGACGCGCGGCGCCATGCGCATCGTGATTATCGCCTTCGCCGCGTCGGTGGCCTTCGGGCAAACCACTCGGGTGTTTCGGCTTACCCAGAACGAGAGCAAGCAGGAGTTGGAAGAGATCGCGACGGTGCTTCGAGAAGCGGCGGAGGTCCAGCAGGTTTCCATCGACGAAATGGTGAGCAGCGTGGCTGTAGAAGGAACGGTGGGACAGGTCGCCCTGGCCGAGTGGCTGCTTCGCCAAATAGATCTGCCCGCGAACGGACCGTTCTCAGGCGTCCACGAGTACCGGCCGCCAGGCGGCGGCGACGATGTGGTGCGCGTGCTGTATGCCAGCCACGCCTCGACGATGGAACAAGTGCAAGAGATTGCGAGTGCGGTCCAGATGTTGGCCCATTTTCAGAAGGGGTTTCGTGGTTACAACAAGCTGAATGCACTCGTGGTGCGTGGAACCGATCAACAGGTATCGCTGGCCGCGTGGCTGGTTGATCAACTCGATAATCCGGCAAATGTGGCTGATTCATCGACGCATGAATACAAGGTTGCCGATGACGATGTTGCACGGGTCTTCTTTCTGAGCCATGCTCAGGCCTTGCAACAGTTGCATGAGATTGGAACGATTATCCGTTCGGTCGGGGACGTTACATGGGTGACAGCCTGTAGTGACCCGCATGCCATCGTGATGCGCAATAGGGCCGAGCGGGTCGCGTTGGCGGCTTGGCTGGTGAACGAATTGGATAAGCCCACCAGTGGGCACGCCATTAACCATGGCGGCATCCCGCCCGAATTCCAGCTATCGGACGATCCTGAGAATCTGGTTCGCGTGTACTATCTGGCCGGCTCCCAGTCCGAGGAGGCGTACCAGAAGGTGATTGATCAGGTTCGGCGTGCCGCTCGAACCTACCGGAGTTTCATTTACACTGCGCTTGGGGCGCTGGTTGTGAGAGGGTCGGCGGGGCAGTTGGCCCTGGCGGAGAAGGTCATTGAGGAGATGAAGGCACAGTAGAATCACATGATCGGAATCGCGAATTACTCAGTGTATGTTCCCCGGCGCCGGATGCGGCGTGAAACGATCGCGGCGGCTTGGGGCGCGCCCGCAATGCCTGGCTGCAAGGCGGTGATGAACTTCGATGAAGACTCGCTAACCATGGCGCAATCCGCGGCCTGGCCGCTGGCGCAATCGGGCGGCGCCGAGGCGCTGTCGTTCGCTTCCACCACCTCGCCCTATTGGCAGCGCTCGGCGGCCAGCCTGATCGCAGCCGCGTGCGATTTGCCTGCGCAGACGGCCACGGCGGATTTCGGCGGATCGCTGCGTTCGGGAACCACCGCGCTACGGGCCGCGCTCGATGCGGTGGCCGCGGGCAGCGTCCGGACGGCGCTGGTCACGGCCGCCGATTGCCGCGATGGAGCGCCGGAATCGGCTGAGGAAATACTCCTCGGCGATGCGGCTGCCGCCGTGTCCGTGGGTTCCGAAGGCCTGGTCGCGGAACTCGTGGCGGCGGTAAC
>OCZT010006486.1_pt1 | contig 11581 bp, 7 predicted proteins | sample 1539031 | NCBI WGS metagenome assembly OCZT01 (sample SAMEA3539308, study PRJEB22396) | soil metagenome | biome: tundra; feature: field; material: soil | place: USA | collected 2010-05 | depth 0.15 m
ATCGAGCATGAGGGGCAGGGCGGCGCGGGTCATGCGCAGAATGCCGAGCACGTTGCTTTGCAGCATGGCTTCCCAGTCTTCGTCTTTGCCCGCGGCGACGGTGTCCAGGCCGTGGGCGCCGCCGGCGTTGTTGATAAGCACATCGAGGCGGGGCAGGGGGGACTGGGGATTGGCGACTGGTGACTGGCGAGGGAGGATAGTTTCCCTGGCCCAGGCGACGAAGGCGTCCACGCTGGAGGTCCTGCTGACATCCAGGGCGTGGAAATGGGCTTCGGGCGCTCCGGCGCGGTGAGCCTCGGCGGCAACCTGCTCCAGGCGATCAACGCGCCGGGCGCCGAGCAATAGTTTGGAACCTTCCGCCCCGAAGGCGCGGGCTGCCGCGGCGCCGAAGCCGCTGGAGGCACCAGTGATTAAAACCCATTTGTTCTTCAAAGTCATAACGTGCATTCAGTCGTTCAAGGAGTTGCCGTGTTCCAGCTCCACCAGATTTGTGGGCACAGTTTTTCATAAATGGGAAATAAAAGCAATGAGGTGATCAGCCAGAGAATGAGATTGTCGGCGTCGCCCGGCCCGCCTTAAGGTGTGGCGCATTATGAAATACTTGCGCCGTCTGTCCGCATGTCCCCCCTTCGTTTCTCTCTGCCTCCTGGTGTGCTTGTGCGCGTGCAATACCACTCCTCCGGCGCGCCCTGTGGCGGCGCCGTTCTACGCGCCCAAACTGGCGGAGATGGACGCCGCCATCGACCAGGCCATCGCGGCCAGGAAGTGCCCCGGCGGCGTGCTATGGGTGGAGCATCGCGGGATGACGTATCATAAGGCCTATGGGCATCGCGCGCTGGTTCCCGCCGAAGAGCCGATGACCGAGGACACCGTTTTCGACCTGGCGTCCCTGACGAAAGTGATCGCCTGCACCCCGGCGGTGATGCTGCTGATCGAGCGCGGGCAGGTGAAGCTGGATGAGCCGGTGAAGACTTACATCCCGGAATTCAAGGGCCACGACAAGGATCCAATCACGGTGCGGCAACTGATGACGCACACTTCCGGGCTGCGCGGGGACATCGAGACAAAGACCGATTGGCACGGCCAGCCAGCGGCCATTGAAAAGGCGTGCGCGGAGAAGCTGCAGGGCGCGCCGGGCAGCGTGTTCCGATACAGCGACATCAATTTCTTCCTGCTGGGTGAGATTGTGCAGCGCGTCAGCCACACTCCGCTGGAAGAGTTTGTGGCGCGCGAAATCTATCGGCCACTGAACATGGCCGACACCGGTTACCTGCCGCCGAAAGAGAAGCTGGCGCGGATTGCGCCGACCGAAGTCGTGAACGGGGTTCCTTATCGCGGGGTGGTGCATGACCCGACGGCCCAGCACATGGGTGGAGTCGCGGGCCACGCGGGCCTGTTTTCGACGGCGGCTGACCTGGCGCGATATGCCCGGATGCTGCTGAACCACGGCTCGCTGGATGCCGTGCGCATCTTTAAGCCGGAAACGGTGGAGCTGATGACCAGCGTCCAGTCGCCGGAGTCGCTGCCCGTCCGGCGCGGGCTGGGGTGGGACATTGACTCCGGCTACAGTGGACCGCGCGGGAAGCTATTCCCGCTTGGCTCCTATGGCCACACCGGTTGGACGGGCACGTCGATTTGGATCGACCCGTTCTCCCAGACGTTCGTGATCTTCCTGTCCAATCGCAACCATCCTAATGAGAGCGGAAACGTGGGGGCGTTGCGCGCGAAGCTCGGGACGCTGACCGCGGAGGCGATCCGGGATTTCAATTTTGCGTCCGTGCCGGGAGCCCTCGCCTCCGCGCCTGAGCCGGAGAAGGGCGCCGTGGCCGGAAGGAGCGAGCCCAAAGTCGCCGAGCTGAGGAGCCTCAATGGCATTGACGTGCTCGTACGGCAGAAGTTTGCCCCGCTCAAGGGACTGCGCCTCGGGCTGGTTACCAATCACACCGGGGAGGACCGCGACCGCAACCCCACGATTGATCTGCTCAAGAATGCGCCCGGGGTTGAACTGAAGGTGTTGTTCAGCCCGGAACACGGCATCCGGGGAGAGGTGGACGAGGGAGTGGGCGACACCGTGGATACGAAGACCGGTTTGCCCGTGTATAGCCTCTATGGCCAACGGTCGAAGCCAACGCCCGAACAGATCAAGGACCTGGATGCGCTTGTATTTGACATTCAGGACATCGGTTGCCGCTTCTACACCTACACCGCCACGATGGGGCTGACGCTGGAGGCGGCGGGCGAGAACGGGAAGAAGTATTTTGTGCTGGACCGGGTCAACCCGATTAACGCCGTGACGATCGACGGGCCGGTGCGGGTGGGCAAGGGGAGCTTCGTGGCGTATCACGAGGTGCCGCTGCGCTACGGGATGACGATTGGCGAGTTGGCGCGGATGTGCAACGTCGAGCGTAACTGCAAAGCCGACCTCACCGTGATCCAGGTCGAGAACTGGCGGCGCGATGCGTGGTTCGACCAAACGGGGCAGCCGTGGGTCAACCAGTCGCCCAATATGCGCAACCTGACCGAGGCCATCCTGTATCCCGGCATCGGTCTGCTGGAGAGCGTGATGTCGGTGGGACGGGGCACGGACACGCCGTTCGAGGTGGTGGGCGCGCCGTACGCGGACGATGTGAAACTGGCGGAAGCGCTCAACGGAGCTGGCCTGCCCGGCGTAAGGTTCGTGCCCATCGAATTCACGCCGACGTACAGCGTTCACAAAGGCAAGCTCTGCAAAGGGGTCTATATCATGCTTACGGACCGGGACCGGTGCAACGTCGTGGACGTGGGCTTGCTGATCGCGGAGACGATGTATCGCTTCTACCCGAAGGATTTCAACCCGGACAACATGCGCCATCTGCTGCTGCATCCTCCCACCTTCGAGGCCGTCAAAGCCGACAAGCCGCTCAGCGAAATCCACGCCTTGTGGCAGAAAGACCTAGACCAATTCATGGCGCGCCGGGCGAAGTATTTGATCTATTAAGGTCTGGTATGAGTGACGCCTTTCGCGTCCCCCAGAGCTTCCCCCGAAGCCCTGGCTATATCCTGGCCGCAAAGAATTCTGTCCTTCGCCCTGAACCCGGTTCTAACGCTCTTCACTATCGCTCTTCAAGACGGTAGAAGCGCAATACTCAGGTTAACCTGGCGAGTCGTATCGGCGCTGGGTTACTTGCCCGCCAAAGCCGCCTCAACGGCCTGAACCAATTCCGGCGAGTCAGGCTTCACCTTGGATTCGAAGCGCTTCAGAATCTTCCCATCGCGCCCAATAAGGAACTTGCTGAAGTTCCATTTGATGTCACCGGGAAAGGGAGAGCCCTCGCCGGCCAACATTGTATAGAGTTGGTGGCGGCGGGGGCCATTGACCTCGATTTTGTCGAAGAGAGGGAAGGTTACCTGGTACTTCGACGAGCAGAACTGTTTGATCTCCTCGTTGGTCCCGGGTTCCTGCCCCCCGAACTGGTTGCAGGGGAAGCCAAGCACGGACAGGCCCTTGTCCTTGTATTTTTCCTGGAGCGCCTCCAGGCCGGCGTATTGGGGGGTGTATCCGCATTTTGAAGCGACATTGACAATCAGCAGCACCTTCCCTTTATACGCCTTCAGAGAGGTCGGCTGGCCATCGATGTCTTTGAGCGGAATATCATAGAGGGTGGCCGCCGCTTGAACCGAAACCACCTGCAAAAGCAACAATGCAAAAAGGAGCATGGATATCTTCATGCCTGAAAACATGCATGGTGATGCCTCGCTCGTCAAATCGGGTGGGGGCTTTCACACCCCCAATCGACCGGAGACGAGGCGAATAAACGCGTCCTGCGGGTCAGCCGCGGACGGAAGCATCGAGTAGGCTTTCCAGAAGTAATTCTCCGGCGTGGCGTTCGTCTGGTAGAAGAAATAAATGAATTGCCGGTAGCGCCCTACCAACTGCTGGACCTTGGTTTCGTAATCAGCCAACGCCTGGGGCGCTCCCGATTGGAATGACTCCTTGATCGCCCGGGCCGCCAGCCGGGCGCTCGTTGTCGCAAGCATGATCCCGGTGGACCAAATGGGGTCAATGAAGTTCCCAGCATCCCCGGCCAGCAGGAACCCGGGACCCGCCAACCGGCTGGGCCGATACGAATAATCCGCTATAGACCGCAGCTCGCTGACCCGGGTAGCTCGGGACAACATCTCCCGCGTGTAAACGCTCTTCTGAAGGGCCGATTCGTAGAACGCGGTACGGTCACCGGCTGCCGGCGACAACTCGGCTTTCGTGATCAGCCCAACGCTGTTCGTGCCATCATGAAGCGGGATGTTCCAAAACCAGCCGAGTTCCATCGCTTCGCAAAAGATCGCGTGAGCATCCCGCCCAGGCAGGCGCGCCGCGTCGCGAAAGTAGGCGAAGACAGCGACATTCCTCAGGAAGGGGTCGTACTTGCGAAGCTTGAACTTGGAGGCCAGCCAGCCGGCCTGTCCCGAGCAATCGATCACCAGTCTCGCCTGCAACTCGAGTGGTTCTCCGTCAGCCAGCGTGGCGGTGAGCTTCGCGCCCGTCCAATTTGATCCCGCCACCGGTTGCTCCGCGAACTCGCGTGCCAGGACGCCATGCATGACTTCCGCGCCGCAAGTCTGGGCGTGCTCCAGCAGGATCTTGTCGAAGACCGAACGCACCACCTGGTAAGCATAGGTGAACCGATAGCGCTCCCTGGCTTCGTCGAAATGGAAGGTCCAGGGCTCGGGCTTGGTGCCCCAGCGAAACACCCCGCCTTCCTTGCGTAGAAAACCGGCGCTTTCGACCGCTGGGAGGGCACCGGACTCCTCCAGCACATCCAGGACTTCTGGCACCAACGACTCCCCAATGTGATAACGCGGGAATGTCTCCCGCTCCAGGACCGTGACATCCAGGCCGGATCGAGCCAGGAGTGCTGCCAAGGTTGACCCGGCCGGTCCGCCGCCAACGATAATCACATCACGTTGCCTCACGGGTGACACCTCGCTTTGACCATCTTCGCCATGCGCGTGACAATGCCATCCAAGGGAGCGGTGGTCTAATCAAAAGCACTGCGTTCGTTGATTTGGGTCATCTTAATAATGCTAGCAGGACGCGTCACTCCGTGCGCGCCGGGTAGCCACAGAGCACGACGGCGCGCACGGAGTGACGCGCCCTACCGCTGTCGCTGACCGGTTACCGTGCAGGCACATTTCCTGTTGCGGCGAGTGCCTGGCGGGGTGACGGTGTCGGGAACACATGACCAAGGTAACCACCATGAATACCTTAACCGCCTTGTCCCGATACGTCTCGATTAGCCTTTGCCTCTGGATTGCCAACATCTCACTGGCCGCAGCGCCGGCTCCCGAGGTTTCTCGAACGCCGGCGGGCACTCAGACGCGGCGGTCATGGGCCCCGGTGGCGGACGAGGTCTTCCTGCAGGAAGTAGGCGAGAAGGTCGTCACGGATAAGCCGGCCACGGCGCTGGCATTGCGCGGAGACGTGGCGTATGTGGTAGTCGGGGGCGCACTGAAGACTCTGCGCGGCGGCGTTTTGGTTGATGCAGAAGGCGCGCCGGGCGGGGTGAAGCGCTTGCGGTCGCTCGACGGGGCGCTCTGGGCCATGGCGGAGCAGGGGACGTATCGCTACGCTGGGAAAGCCTGGGAGCGGGTGGATGAACGCCCGTTCACCGACCTGTGCCTGCACTTGGGCAAAGTCTGCGGCGCTACCCGCGACGACCTCTTCCGCTTCGAGGACGGGAAATTCGTCAACATGCGACCTGCCGGCGGCTACTTGTCCACCGACACTACTCTGATCCGAGAGGACTTTTCTCAGGAATTGGCCGACCCGGTGGAGATTGGGCCGGTGGAGAGGATCGCCTCCTACAGCGGGACGCTCTACATGCTCCGCCCGGGCAAGCTGGCACTGTTGGAAGGAAAGACCTTCGTGCCGGACGTCGCGGATTGGGGAGCGCTGCCGTCACCCATCACCCGCGACCTGCTCTCCCTCGGCAGCCGGCTCTTCGTGGCAACGGACCGTGGTGTGGCGTTGCTGCGCGGCATGGCGTTGACCAGCCTGCGTGGCCCGGACGGCCTCCCCTACGAAGACACGACCTGCCTGGCCGCAGGGTTCGACGGCGACGTGTGGATCGGCACGTCTCGGGGCGCCATTCGCAAGACCGAGGGCGAGTACCACTACTTCGGCGCCCAACATTGGCTGCCAGGCGATTACGTGCGCGACATCGCGGTGGGAGATCACGTGGTCTATATCGCGACTGACGGCGGGCTGGGCATCATTCGCTACGAGCCCTACACGCTGCTGAAGAAGGCGGCTTACTTCGAGCGCGAGTTGGAGGAGTGGGGATTCAAGCGGCTGGGCTTTGTCCACCAACTTTACTGGGCGGGAGACAAAGACGGCTGGCTCCGCGAAATCAGCGACAACGACGGCGGAAACACCGCCCAATACCTGGCCGCCATGACCTTCAAATATGCGGCCACCGGCGACGAAAAGGCCCGCGCCGAGGCGGTCGAAGCCTTCAAGGCCATGGTGTGGCTGGACGACATCACGACCAAGCCTGGCTTTATTGCGCGCGCGGTTTGGTCGGTCAAGGGCGACAAAGGGCAGCGATCCTCGCGGGGCTCGGGCGGGCTGCCGGCCAAGTGGTATCCGACGGCGGACGGGCTTTGGTTCTGGAAAGGCGACACGTCGAGCGATGAAGTGAACGCGCACATGCACTCCGTCAGCCTGTTCCACGATCTCGCCGCCCGCGGACCGGAGAAGCCGCGCGCCGCCAAACACATTGCGAATATCGCCTCGCATATCAAGGACAACGGCTGGGTGCTGCGCGACATGGACGGCAAGCCTACTCGCTGGGGCCGCTGGGACCCTGAATACCTCTTGCGCCCGTACGGCATGATGTCGCGCGGGTTGAACGGCATGGAGGCGCAGACTTATATGCAGACGGCCTTTGCCCTGACCGGGGACGCGCAATTCCAGGCCGGTCTCGACCAACTCCTGAAATGGCGTTACCACACCTACACCGTGCGGCAGAAGCTCACGTATCCGCCGGAGGAAGTGGTGCCGTGGGACGACGAGCTGGCTTTCCGCTGCTACCACCCGCTGCTCCGCTACGCCACCGACCCGGAGCTGCGCCCCATCTATTTGCGGAGTCTCGAACGGCACTGGGAGGTGATGCGGATGCAGCAGATCCCGTTCTTCAACTTCATCTATGGCGCCTTGACCGGGAACGATTGCGAAGCGCCCCAAGCCGTCCAACACTTGCGCGAGTGGTCGCTCGACCTGGTGAACCACAGCTACCACAACTCGCACCGCAGCGACCTGGCGCCGCGGCCAGGTTACGTTCCTTACGCCGGAGGCACACGGGCCATCTCGCCCCGCGAATCGTGCGCCAAATGGGGCAGCCGTTCCGCTTTGGAATACGACGGCGGCGACGGTGGCCACAGCGTCACGCCGCCCATCGGGTGGCTCGAGGATTACTGGATGGGCCGGTATTACGGGTTCATCGAGCCGCCCAAGGCCCAGAACGCGGAACTCATAACCGTCAAACCGCGCTCGCTCGCCCGTAAGGTCGCGGCGCCCTATGCTGGGCCGGCGCGCCCAATCGGCGCGTGGGAAAAGTGACGCTGGCTATTCGTTTCGCATGGCTTGCACCGGATCGAGTCGGGCGGCGCGGATGGCGGGGATCAAGCCGGCGATGAGGCCCACGGTGGTCAGGATGGTGCTCGATATGATCAAAGCAGACATGGACACGGCCAGGTGGATATCGCTTTGCCCGGAAGTGTCTTGGAAAAGTGGCCCCAGCAGCGGCAAGGAACCAATCAATTTCACCAGCGCTGCGGCGAGAACAAAGCCCAGCAGGCCACCCGTCAGCGTCAGCACCAATCCTTCAAACAGGATCTGCATGAGGATGTGCCGCCGCCGTGCGCCGATAGCTTTCAAGATACCGATCTCGCGCGTCCGTTCTGCGACGGACACCAGCATGATGTTGATCACGCCCACGGCCCCGATGCTGAGCGTAAAGGTCCCGATAATGGCCAACAGGATCTTCAAGCCGAGACTCAGGTTGGTGACGATGGCCAGGAATTGATTCCACTCGATGATCTCTACCGCCCGCAGGTCCTGCACGTTAAAGCCGTGAGCGCGGGCGAGGGAGGCCCGGAGGTCGGCGGCGATCCGATCCCGGAATTGATTGCTGACGGGCCGCAATACGATGTTATCCAGGTAACGCGTATCGGTCAGGCCGGAGAGCGTTGAGAACGGAATAAACGCGCTCATGTCGTCCGGTGACGCATAATTGGTGATCTGGGTCTTCTTCCGCAGCACACCAATGACGGTGAACCGGACGCCGTTGATGCGAATCTCGCTGCCGACCGCCGGCAAGCCGCTGAACAGCTCATGCCTCAGGTTCTCGCCGATGACCACGACCCTGCGCCGGTGCAGCACGTCTTCCTCGGACAGAAACCTCCCGGCGGCCACCACAGTCTCGCGAATGCGCTCATAGCAGGCATAGACGCCACTCACGCTGTAACCGCGCGACCGGTCGTTGAACAGCAAGGTGTAACGACGCCTGACTTCGGGCGAAATGGCCTCGACCGTTGGCACGCCCTCCTGGATGGCTTTGACGTCGCCGATTTCGAGGCGGATAGGGCGCCCAGAGCGCTGGCCACCTGCTTGCAGACTGGTCTGCCCGGGAAAGATGACTACCAGATCCTTGCCAATCTGTAGGAAGGCCTGGGTCAGGGCGCGCTCGAATCCCTGGCCGTAGGCCAGCAGCAGCATCAGCGAGGCTACGCCCCAGGTGATGCTGAGCATCGTGAGGGCCGACCGCAGCCGATAATGGCCCAACGCGTTTAGCGCCTCTGAGAAAATGTGGCGGATCATTCGTACCTCAGCGCTTCCACGGGGACCATGAGGGAGGCCCGGCGAGCCGGGTAAATGGCCGCGAGAATGCCTACCAGCACGAGCGTCCCAAAGGCCAGCAGGGCCGTCGTGGCGCTCACCGGCAGCCCGGCAAACAGGGTCGGCAAGGGCATCCGGCTCACGGTCGCACAAATGCCCCAGGCCAGTGCCAAGCCGATCAGGCCGCTGAATATGGTCAGCGTGACCGATTCGAGAAAGAACTCGAACAGAATCCTGCCCGGCGTCGCGCCGACCGCCTGCTTGATGCCGATCTCTCGGGTCCGCTCCGCCACGGAAACCAGCATGATGTTCATGACACCGATCCCGCCCAGTGCCAGGGTGATCAAGGCCACGAACCCCAGAAACAACTCCATGGAATCATAGATGCCACTCACCAGTTGTGCTTGCTCGACCGTATCCCAGCACCAGATGGCGCCTCGATCTTCCGGGTCGAACCCGTGGCGGCGGCCCAGCACCCGTCGCACCTGCTTCACTGCTTGCGAATGGTCGTTCGCCGAGGTGGGCATGAAGAGGATGTTGTCAATATGGCCTGGTCCGATGAATGGCCGCGGGTCGGGGAAATGCCGGGCCATCGCTGTGTAGGGAATCAGCACTTTGTAGCCGTCCAGCCCGTTGTAGGAGTTGTTCTGGTCCTTCTTGGACATCTCGCCGATGACCGTGAACGGCACGTCGCCGATGTAGATCTGGGCGCCGACCGCCACACGCCCGGCAAAGAGCTGCTGTTTGACCACATCGCCAATCACACATACCGCCCGGTCCTCCTGCATATCGGTTTCCGAGATGAGCCGCCCGTCCGCCACGCTCATGGAGCGGATCTGCTGGTAGATAGGCGTGATGCCGTGTGTTGAGAAAACGCCGGAATTAAACCGGCTTCGCATCGGGAAGGAGTTAGCCAGCTCGACCGTCACGTGCCGCACCAGATAGCATTCCTGCTGGATCGCCCGGATGTCCTCATAGACGAACCGGACGTCCCGTCCGGCGCGCTGGCCGCCGGCTTGTTTGGTGGTTCGGCCCGGCCAGAGGATCACTAGGTCGGTGCCCATGGAGTAAAGCATGTTGCGATAGCCGGCCTTGAACCCCTCGCCGATGGCGATCATGAAGACAATGGAAGCAATTCCCCAGGAGATGCCAAACATCGTCAGCGTGCTCCGCAGCTTGTGCGCCCAGATGTTGCGCACGGTCTGAATGAGGATTTCGCCTGCCAGCGTCACGGCAAGACCAGTTTGTCGCCTGCCTTGAGTCCTTCCAAGACCTCGGTGCGCTGGCCGTTGGAGATGCCGATCTTGAGCGGGACCTTGCGCCATCCTTGCTTGGCCGCCGGGTCGAGGCGCTGCGCTGAAACGTTCTTATCCTTGTCGTACACCAGCGCCGCCTCCGGGATGAGCAGCACATTCTTGTGCTCCTCCAGGACTATCTCCGCGTTGGCGGTCATGTTGGCGCGCAGCTTGCCCTGAAGGTTGGCAATGGAGACGCGCACTTCAAACGTGGTCACGTTGTTCAATTCCTTGCCAATGGGCGCGATGCGGGTAACCACGCCATCAAACGATTCGGCGGGAAAAGTCTCGACCTTGGTCCGAACATGCTGGCCACAATCGGCCTTGCCAATATCGGCCTCGTCCACTTCACCTTTGATATACACGCTGCTGACGTCGCCGAGGGTCATGATCAGCGTCGCGGCGCTGCCCATGTTGAGAATCGAGGAAACCGCATCGCCCAGTTCCACGTTGCGGGTCAGCACGATGCCGACGATGGGCGCGCGAATGGTGGCATACCGGAGAAGCTCTTCCGCCCGATCCAGGGCCGCTTTGGCCGCCGCCACCCGGGCGCGGGCCTGCTCCACCTGAGCGCCGGCCGTTTGCACAGTGGCCTCCAGCAATTGCTGGCGATTCTTGGACACCTCCAAGGCGCGGCTAGCGTCGTCGAGTTGTTGCTGTGAAGCGATCTTCTGTTTGAACAGCTCTTGAGCCCGGACGGAATCGCGCCGGATGAACTCCAATTCGGGGTTGGCTGCTTCGATCTTTGCCTTGGCTTCCGCCGCGATGGCCGCCTGCAGGTTCGCTTCCTCGCCGTCCCGCGTCGCCTTGGCCTCGCGCACCTGCGCCTCGAGGTCCACCTTGTCCAATTCCGCCAGAATCTGGTCTTCGGCGACGCGGTCCCCGACATCGACCAGCAACGCCTTGATGATGCCGTTTGCCTTCGATTTCACTTCCACCTTTGATAGCGGCTCGATCTTCCCACGGGCAACCACTGAACGGGCAATGTCTCCCCGTTCGGCGGTCACGATTTTCTCAGGAGGTATGGGTTTAGCCTTGCCGAGGATTCCTGCAACGACGACAGCGCCCACGAGCAACAGCAGGGCCGCACTTCCCGCGAGGAGCAATCTCACGCGCAATCTGGTGTTCATGGTTCCAGTTCTGTCCTTTCAATAGCCTCTGGCCGCGCTCTGCCTTTTAACCACCCACAACCGGGTGCTTCATACAAGTCGCCTGTCTGAGTTGAAGACTCGCAAGAGCTTCGGGGAGTTTCAACTCTCATTTCGCTTCAACCTAACGCTGAAGCGTTGCGGTTAGCTCGCGGGTTTCTGGATGAAGCCGTGGTAGAGCCCCATGTAGTAAGGGAGCAGAAAGACCGTGCCGGCGGCCAGTTCGCCTCCGTTGCCTCCGTAATCCAGTTCCCAGGGATCGG
>OCZT010006487.1_pt1 | contig 11581 bp, 17 predicted proteins | sample 1539031 | NCBI WGS metagenome assembly OCZT01 (sample SAMEA3539308, study PRJEB22396) | soil metagenome | biome: tundra; feature: field; material: soil | place: USA | collected 2010-05 | depth 0.15 m
ATCCGTTCTGACGGAACGGCACGTACTCGGTCAGATTCCGTTCTGACGGACTACGGCTGTGGGGTGAATGCCGTTCATCAGGCAGCCAGCGCCTCGGTGTGGTGGGGAGACAGTAGGCCTCCCCAGCCGTGCCGCGACCTGGGTAAACGGTCACTCCCCTCAGAGCCGGTTGTCCCCGGGCAGGAGCCGCTACGAAAGCGGTCTCAGGTGCGGCCGCTCGTCGGGGCCCTGGGCTGGTGATTCATGAGCAGTTCGCCCAGCCATCCGACCTGTTGACCCCCTGCACTCTGAGCCCGTTCTCATGGCGGTCCAAGCATTCGACGTGATGCTCTGTTCATGAGAATCCCTGAGGTTCGGGAGGAGAAGGTCCACGCCACCGCCGCGGCCTGGCGGCGCCTCACCCGTCTCAAGGTGGCCGCCGCCGTGGCCAGCACGCTCGGCTTCAGCGGGTTCAGTGCCGGCATAGCTCTGGGGACCGCGTCGGCCTCGGCGGCTCCCGTCGCCGCGGCGAAGAAGAGCGCGACGACCGCTCAAGCGGCACCCGCTCCTCGTCATCCCGTTCTTCGTGCTCAAGCTCAGCCGCGACTACCCAGCCCGACCACGCCGCCAAGCCCCACAGCGAGCCCCACGTTGCCGATTGTCTCCGCGCCCTCCTGAAGTCCCGGCGGACGAACGGTCGACTTGGCCAGCCCGAGGCGCCGCACGGCTTCAGGGAGCCGGATCGTGTAAGGACCCATAGGGTCATCGCGCATGTGCTGTAGGACATCTTCTGGGTGGCTGAACCGGCTCGGGGAGCGTGGGCCGGGCGGTGGCAGCTTGCAGCATGAACTCCAGATGGGCTCCACACTCTGGACAGGTCAGATCCACCCCAACAGGTTAGATCTTGGTCCCCAACCCGCGAGCTTTCATCTTGCAACCCCGCCGCTAGCCGGATCATTTTCTGCGGGTCAGGCGAACTGCACCCCTTCGTAGACGACGGGCATCGGCTTTCTCTTCTTGAGGGCCCTGAAGATCCTGATCGCCGTCTCGTCCCGGATGCGCCGACCTTTCAGCGCGTTGTAGAGCGACCAGCATTTGACTCCGGATTCCTCGGCGAACTGATCCACGGTGTTGAAGGGGGGCAAAAGGCGATCCGAGTTCAAGCAGCACGGGCATAGACGTGGTGCAGGCCTCCAAGCACAGCTCGTCTCGTGACCGGCCCGTCCCGCACCGATGGTCGAGGCAAGGGGCTTTGAAGCCCGAGGCTCCGATGGGGGCGGTCGAGGTTGTAGTACTCGACGTACTCGACGAGCACGGCGCGGAGGTGACGCTCGTTGATGAGGATCACATGATCCAGGCACTCTCGGCGGATCGAGCGAACGAGCCGTTCGGCGATGGCATTCGCGCGCGGCGCCCAGAAGGGTGTTCTGACGCTGGTGATCCCCAGCCTGGATAGTCGGGCTCCGAAGTCGCGCCCGTAGACGGCGTCGCGGTCATGGATGAGGTAGTCGGGCCGGTGCCCCCAGGGAGTGGCCTCGACGAGTTGTTGCCAGATCCAGGCGACCGTCGGGTTGGAGGTCACGTTGAAGTGGACCAGCTCCCTGCGGTCGTGGCTGATGAAGAAGAACACGTAGACAACCCGATACCCGACGGTCTGGACTACGAGCAGATCGGCGGCCCAGATCCCTCGGAGCTCATTCGCAAGGAATGTCCGCCAGGTCTGGCTAGAGCGCGGCCTTGGCTTCCGCCAGCGATACCGGCGGATGGAGCGCTTGCTGACAACGATGCCCAGTTTGAGCAGCTCCCCACGGATGCGCTCACTGCCCCAGAGTGGATTGTCCCGGGACATGGTAGCGATGAGGTCGCGGACTTCAGCGCTCAGGCGAGGTCGTCCGAGCCGGGTCCGCGACTTCCACGTCCAGTACAGCCGCCAACCCTTGAGGTGCCACCTGACCACGGTTTGTGGCTTCACGATGTGGAGGTGATTGCGCCAAGACGGCCAAGCCTGTCGGAGCCAGACCCAGAAGAGGCGATCCGCGTAGGTCAGGCGTGGAGAGGGATTGGTGCGAAGGACAACCTGAAGCTGGTGACGGAGAACGAGGTTTTCAAGCGCGACATCACGACGAGATCGGAACGCGACCAGCAGACTGCGGAGCAGGAGGGAGAGGAGTGGAAGCACCCGGCAGGGTAGCATCCGCCGCGGTGACAGAAGCCCGTGACGAGTTGGATCGACTTATGCCCCCCTTCAGCCCGGCTGAGCACGTGGCTGCAGAGGACCTATGCCCCCTCCAGTGTCGCCCGCCATCTGACCGCCTGGCGGGGAGTTCTTCGCCCTATCGGGCCGCTTCGACCTCGTGATCTCCGACGGCGGGGTGGCACCGCTTGAGCTCATCGACTGGTCCTTTGGTCGGCACCCGAAATTCAGCCAGCCCGAGGAGATGGCCGCCGACGTCGGCATCTCGATCTACCGCACGCTGCTGGCGGTCTTTGAGCCGGTGCTTCCGGCTCAAAGACGGATCAACTGCTCATCTGCGCCGACGGCGGTGGCAGCAATGCGTACCGCTCTCGCCTGTGGAAATACGAGCTTGCTCGCTTTGCCGCGGAGACAGGGCTTTCGGTGACCGTTTGTCACCTGCCCCCGGGCACCAGCAAATGGAACAAGATTGAGCACCGGCTGGTCTCGCACATCTCCATGAATTGGCGTGGACGTCCACTGACCAGCCACGAGGTCGTTGTTGAACTCATCGGCGCCACCACCACCAAACAAGGGCTCACCGTCCACGCGCAGCACGATGCGGGCACATATCCGACTGGTGTCGCGGTAACGGATGCTCAGCTGGCTTCGGTCGCAGTACAACCGCACGACTTCCACGGCGACTGGAACTACACCATTCGCCCAGAAACCGGAAGATTTATTTAGCTGTGAGCCCCTAAGCGACCGGGTTGTCGTCCGGGTGGCGCCGCCGCGCCAGAGCGACGGCGAGCGGGGCCAGGAGCAGCGCGGCGACCCCGAGCAGCAGCCCGACCTGTGAGCCGGCCCCGGGCGAGCCCGCAGACCCGGCTTTGGGCAGGGCGGGGGTGCTGGGTGACGCCGCGAGGACCACCAGCTCATAGGCGCCGATGTCGCAGGCCGAGCCCTGGGGCCGCGAGACGCCGCGCTGGTCGGTTGCGGGGCAGGCGGCGGCACCGGCGGCGTTGTAGGCCGCGCTGGTGGCGCCGATCGCCATCGTCTGCGTCTGGCCGGGGGAATTGAGCGCAAGCGTGGCGAGGTGAGGATCGGTGCTGGGCTTGTCGGTGGGGTCGGTCAGGGAGCAGGTCCCGTCACCGTCGATGTTGTGGCCCGCGCTGTTGAAGGTCCCGCCCGACCACTTGCGGCAGTCGCCGTGGGTGTTGCCGGAGACGATGGTGTTGGTCAGGGTGTAGCTGGTGGGGAGCTCGTCCGTGAGACCGCCGCCGCCCGGGGCGCCCGTCGGGTCCAGGCCGCCGAAGTTCCCGGCGATGGTGTCGTTGACCAGGGCCGCCGTGCCGGCGTTAAAGATCGCCCCCCCGCCGTCGGCGGTGTTGGCGGTCATGGTGGAGTTGGTGATGCTGAGCACGTTGCCGAAACCGTTGTAGATCCCGCCGCCGAGGGACGGGGACGGGGTCGACAGCTCGGTGCCCTGCATGGCCGTGTTGCCCGCGATCAGGCTCCTGGTGATCTTGAGGTGAGTCGGGCCATTGACGTCCTCGCTGTAGATGCCGCCGCCCCCGGAGGCGCCCGCCGACTGCGCCTGGTTGGACACAATCGCGTCGTTGTCGAGGGTGACCGTCCCCGTCGACGCGTTATACATCGCCCCGCCGTAGGTGCCATTGTCGAAGGCGTTCTGCAGGGTCAGGTTGCTGATGCCGACGTCAATCGGGCTGCTGCCGGCGTAAATGCTGAAGATCCTGTTGTGAGCGTGGTCGCCGTCGATGATCGTGGTGCGCGGGTCGGCGCCGACGATGTTCATCGCGGTGGCGATGGTGAGGTCGATGTGTTTGGTCAGGGTGTAGGTGCCGGCGGGCACGCTTATTGTGTCCCCGGTCTCGCCATTGGCGGTCTCGATGGCCAGGCGCAGGGTGCAGGGCAAAGTGGTCGCGGGGCAGGCGTAGCTGGCCGAGTTGTCGTCGACCGTGCTGGTGACGGCCAGGGTCTGAGCCGCGCGGGCCGGCTGTCCCCAGGCCAGGGCGGCCAGGACCAGCAGCGTGGCGGTCAGGCACACGACAACCCTGGGGCCGCGGATACCCACGGCAACGTGTCGCATCGATGAATTCATGTCCAAGCCTCCTAACCTGCTGGCGCGGGCGTCGTGCGTGCAGCCCACCGTAGTATGACCCCTGGGCGGGGAACCGTCCACCGTACCGGTCAGAGAACCACCAGGTCGGATTCGCTGAAGAGCCCGGTGGGATCGATCCCCACGCGGCGGAGCAGGGAGGGTGGGATGCCGATGTCCGCCACGTGCAGCGTACCGACACGACTCCGCGCCGCGGCTTGCAGCATCCCCACCTTGGGCGCGCCCAGCGTGACGGTGGCGCCGGCGCGAAGGCACGAACCGGGGCTCTTGCCGGTCGCCGCGTCGAGGCCCGAGGGCAGGTCGACGGCGAGAACGCCGGTGCCGCCTGCGTTGAGCGCTTCGATGATCTCGGCGACCGCACCGCGCGGGGCACCCGCCGCGCCGAAGCCGAGGAGCGCGTCGATGTACAGGTCGGCGGCGGGGAGCATCCCCGCCCAGGCCCGGACCTCGACCCCGCACGCGACTGCCGCGGCCAGCTGGGCGGCGCTCAGCCCGGCGACCTGGTCGGGCTGGTAGGAGGTCACGACGCGCACGTCCGTGCCCCAGCCGGCCAGACGCCGCGCGGCCACCAGGCCGTCGCCGCCGTTGTTTCCCTTGCCTGCTAGGATGCAGACCGCCCGGCCCGCCACCGATGGGCCGATCATCTCGCGGGCCACTCGGGCGACCTGCAGGCCGGCAACCTCCATCAGCTGCACCGGGGCGATCCCGTAATCCGCTTCCGCCAGCCGGTCCACCTCCCGCATCTGGCCCGGCGTCAACCCTGATTTCCAGGAGGTCGAATTGTCCACCGCCATCAATCTAGTGCACGGCCGCGAGGTGCTCGACTCCCGCGGCAATCCGACTGTCGAGGTAGAGGTTGTGCTTCAAGGCGGCGCCCGGGGTGTGGCCAAGGTGCCGTCCGGCGCGTCCACGGGGACCCACGAGGCGGTTGAGCTCAGGGACGGCGACAGCGCCCGCTATGGCGGCAAGGGTGTGCTGACCGCGGCCGCCAACGTCAGCGGCGAGATCGCCGGTGCGGTGCGCGGCCTCGACGCGACCGACCAGGCGGGGAGACCGTTACACGAAGATTCCGACAAAAACCGGTTCGGAACCGGTGTCAGCTGCGGCTCAGGCGGCTTGCTTGGACCGCGGGCTACGTCTGAGCCCGCGGCGCTTCCTGCGCGAAAGGGGCGGCTGTCGACGCCGATTGGCTACCGCGGTGGCGAGGCGCCCGAGAGCTTCCAGCTGGTAGTCGCCTTCCCCGTAGGCAAGCACGACGAGGTCGTTCTGGGCCAGATTCAAATTCGCCCGCCGAAAGCCACTATGTAGTGCCGCGACCACGTCGGGGGTGGGCTGCCGCGAACGCCACTCGAATATTGGTTTTGGTCGGGGAGGCCGGATTTGAACCGGCGACCCCCTGCTCCCAAAGCAGGAGCGCCACAGATTTCGCCCCTTCTGATCTCCGTAGCACCTCCTAATTTTTCTAAACCGCTGCTGAGGACCACCTGCTTGGGTTTGTGCCAGAAGGTCGAAATCAGGTTGATGATCGCTTCAAGCGGCGCACATGGCGCCCACCTCCGGAGAGGTCACGCTCGCCTGGAGGGGCGGCAGTGGAGCGTTGGAGTGATGATCGGCGGTTTAAGATCACCTCGTGGATCCATCTGCCATCGGCGAGGTAATCACTGCCGCCATCGGTGCCAACAAAGCGGGTGGGGGCCTCGCCCGCGTCCTAGGGCCAGCTGCGGACGAGGTGGCTGAGGCTATCCGGCGTTGGACCGCGTTCCGAGTTGGCAACGTGGCGAGAATCGGCACGATCGCGGATGCGAAGGCACCTGGAGGCTCGGGCGCCGTGCCGGCTCGAGTCGCGATGCGCCTATTCGAGGAAGGCTCCTATTCGGACGAGCCTGTTGTACTCGAGTACCTCGGCGGAGTTCTTGCCTCGTCCCGGTCCGAAGATGGCTCAGATGACCGAGGGGTTTCGTGGGCGGCATTGATCGCGCGACTATCTGTGGACCAACTCAGACTTCATTACGTCCTCTACAGCGGCGCACGCTCTGCTCTCCTAGGGGCGCACTCTGTTGGGGAGCTCTGCGACCCCCCCTTGTTCGTTTCATTTGTGGATCTTCTGCGGGCATTGGACGGGCCGCGCGTGATGGATCGCTTCTACGAGGCCTTCTATGGCCTACTGGGAGAAGGGTTGGTCTCCGAGCGATTTGGGTTCGGCCCCGCAGAGAGCCTGGCAGAGACAGATGCCACGACCCTGTGGCCGGGCCCGGGCCTCGTGTACTGTGCATCCCGACGCGGCATCGGGCTGTTCCTGTGGGGCCACGGAAAGGGTCAGCAGTTCTTGACGGACTTAACCGCAACGGACCAATCATTCGAGTTGATCGATCCGGGCGTCTCGATCGAATTCGACCCTTCCGGCGTGGCTCTCCAATCCTCGCTCCCAAAGCGACAAGAGCAAGGTTGAGCCCGTCTTCTTACATATACCGGCGCAGGCGCTCGTTCTTAGCGCGTCAGGTAATCGCGCTCCCACCGTCACAGCGGCAATCACAAGACACGCAATCAAGTCCGGTCTGATGACAGTTGCGAGCACTCGCACGCCGAAGCTTCACACCTTACGAATCACGAACCGCCGGGTCGCAGATCCCTGCGGCCCCACCGCGCATCTGACCCGGGCTTTTGATCCGGCGCCGCACCAACGGGTGTTCGCGCTTAGCTTAGTTACGAATCGTCCGGATCTTCATCGCGTCCAGCGTCGCGCCCAATCCCTCGGACGCCCGGGCCTGTCGGTATGTATCCAACGCGGCGCAGGTACCGCGCTACCCGCGCCTGGATGTCCGCTGGGGCCTCCGGCACGAGCCTAAGAGCCCGGCGGACTTCGGCAGCGTGCTGGGCTGTCGGGAACCAATAGACAATGACGCTGGATTCAGGGGGTTCTCCTTCAGGTCGCGCTCGCGAGCGGAGCCGTGTGATCAGGCGACTCTCCCTCAGTTCGCCACTAGCCACGCCCAGCGGTGTTCCCATTAGTGCCTGATACTGCTTAACGGTCAGATACCCGTGGACAAGCAGCCTCCTTGCCAGGTCCTGCGCCTCCGTCGACAGGGCGGTGACCAAGTCCAGTGTCCGTACGAACGTGGGCCGACTTGAGCGTTGCAGTTTCGCCACGCTCTCCTGGAGATCACGTATGAGTTCCTCTACCCCCGGCGCCTCGGTTGTCGTCCTGTTACCCTCGCCACCTTTCCGGCCCGTTTCCTTGGGCGAGGCTGCGTCGGTGCCCGCCTGCTCCGGCTGTTCCGGCAAACCCTCATTTGTCTCTATGCCCGCACCGGGACCTACCGGCAGCATTCGATACCACGCATCCTTGATAAGTTCGCGGGTGTCGTCCTTGAGGCTCTTGACATCGTCCTGGATGGTCTGCAAGGCCTTCACGGTCGCATCACTTACCTGATCCGCTCGCTGGTTCACGACGAAGGTGAAAACTATGGCGACGACAGATAAGGCAATGCTGGCGATGCCGACAAAGAGCCCCACCCAAACCGCTACGTGCTCAACTTCGCCCATAGGCAACCCACAGAATACCTGCTTCCCCCGATTAGCGCGTTGCCCGGCGTCGCACTCTTCCGTCCCCTGCGGACGCGATCGATTGGGGCTGACTACCGGCTCAAGCCAGACCCTGTCGGCCCCTCCGCGCGATCCTCCCGAGTCTCGACGATCTCGGCTCGCGGGGGACGACGACCAGCCTTCTATCCTCAGGTGACATTCGTGAGCCGTCGCATGGGCCACCGCAGAGCCCAGGCCGTACCGATTTTGTTTTGCCCCACAATGCGCGGCTGATGACGCCCTTCGCAGAGGCACACATGACCGGCGTTAGCGATCGATCCCCTCGGCGGTCTGACCAGTACGGCCGGCCGATTGCGCAAACTCCGAAAGCAGCCTTAGGGTGACGATCGCATCCTCGAGCAGGGCTTGGAACCACGCACGTCGATCAACAGGAGCGCCTGACCGGACTCGGTCAAACTTCGTTCCCTTTCGGTGAGCTCCGCCACTTGACCGAATCGCCTGTATCGTTCGTAGTGGGGCGAGAATGGCCAACCGTTCAGCGGCATGGTGCTGTTCGAGAAAACGGTCGAGCTTGGTGATCCCCTTCTCGTCCTTGTCGCCCGGGCCAACGGCGGCAGCCAGCGCTTCCTCGTTAAGGGAGTCGACAAGGAGCTTGGCGAGGTGAAGGATCTGCTCATCAAATTCGGCCTGATCGTCGGTCAGCGGTTTCCGCAGTTGCTTTAGGACGTGGGCGTCATCTTCGTGCATTGGCTTGAAGAGGGGCCATTTAAAGACAGCCTCCCAAGCCTGACTGGCTCGACCATACCGCTTCTTGAACTGCAGATCGGCCGAGGACGCGTCCGCCCACTGTCCAAGGAAACTACGACGAATAGCCGTTTCGCTCATGGGGCCTGCTGGCGGGACGTTGAAACTCTTCCAGTAAAGCTGTTCGCCGTGGGGAAGATCCCGGCCTAGGTCTCCAAGAAAGGCGACGACGTAGTCCCCCGCGTCGTTGTCGATCCCCATTCCCCAGAAGCCCTCACAGCGAACGTAGCCATCCTGGATGCCATATCGCTGCGGCTGCTGATAGTACTTTCCGAGCACCTCCCTGCGGAAGAAAACGGGGGTCACATATTGAGGTTTTCCGGCGTTCGCTCCGAAGTAGTTCGCTAGCTTGTTTGGATTGGACGTGTTCTCGATCGGGCGGCCCAAATCGTCGATGGCGATAATGAATCGTTCGTACTGCTTGGTTTCTTCGAAAGGCCAGACAGCGCACTGAGAGCGCCGGGGCGGGAGCAGAAATCGCTTCCCAAGGAGCCTGCTGAACCGACCTGCGCCAGGCGCGTGCAGATCACGCAGGTAGTAGGTCAATCGGCTGTTATCAGTGGCGATTTCCCAATCAGTGTCGGGCAAGTCCTTGAGATGCGGCTGATCTGACACGGTTGAATCGATGAAAAGACCCAGGCAAAGTTGGCGCGCCGCTTGGTAGCGCCGCACGAGTGAGGTCCTTGCCAATACTTCGTTGTCTGTGACTCTGATCGCATCTAAGTCGTTGCCCAGATCGTCCGTGTAATACAAAGTTCGGTCGGGCCGGCGCTCGAACAGCTGAAACAAGAATCGAAACTCTTCAGATACATCAATCTGAGTTTCGCGGCCCGGAATGAATCGGACGTGGACTAATGCCTCGATTCCGCTGGTGCCTGTTCGAAGGTACTCAGTCCTTTTTCGCCCGGCGCTGTGGCTAACCATGAACCCCGGTCTGCCGGAGTCGTACACCAGATCCCAGGACGAACTGGTCAAGGCCTTGGGCAGGAGGCGCCTCGGCATCAGACATGAGTACCAGCCGCTGGTTTCGTCTGACCCTATTGCACCCCGGCTCCGGTACAGACATGTCCATTGTCCGTCTGTCTGACCGACAAACTCGTCGAATACGTGCAGCTGGGGAGGGTCTCGCTCAAGCTGCGCGGCTACGTCAGGGGCTTTGTGCCCGGATCCGGAAGACTCCATGCCCTCCTCAGAGAGAAGACGAACTAACGTTCGATTATACGCTCCGCGCAGCGTAATCCGAGCCCACCACGCGGTCGCTCTGGTCTAGATGCTTCTATGTCCGTCAAGAGTCCTTTACGAACACTGGCATGACCAATGCGTGGCGGTCAGCAACATCCCGCGCCGAACCGAGCTAGGCTACTGCCGGTGGGAAGCAATCTGCTCTACTACGGCGACAACCTCGACGTCCTCCGCAGTCACATCGCAGGCGCGCGCAGCGTTCACCATGTCAGAGCAGAAAGCAGCCAGATCGAGGTTGTAGGCATCTAGGTAAACGCCCGAGCCGGCATCACTCAAAGGCAGCAGAATTAGGGCATGAAAGATCGCCAGCCCTCCGGCGTTGGGATCGACGTCATCGCAACCATCGTGGGACTGTCGGCGATTCTCCTTCCCGCCGCCGGATACCTGGTGCGGAAAGTCGCTCTCGAAACTGGTTTCGACATTGATAACGGGACCAATGTTGCCCTGGCCGCTCCGCTGGGCTTGCTGACCATCACAGGCGTCTATGCGGCACTCTCGCCTGGGCTTTACCTACTGCTTCTCCCTGTCTACCATCGACTGGCGCTCGTCGAGTCTGCGTTTCGCCGCACCGAGCCGAGGGTCGGGGAGCTAATGAGCAAACACGCCCCAGGCAAAGTGGTTGGGCGGATAGTCAATGGTGTCTTGGTATGCGCATGGATCGGACTTTCCCTGTTTGTGCTGCCCTGGCCGATCGGTGTATTCAGTTTTCTAGGGTGGCTGGCGGTCGGGATCGTGGTCCCATGGCGAGCAAGAAGGATCGGCCGGGTCACGCCTGGCATCGCCGCATTCTCCATCGGTTGGGTCCTGTTGATTTCGGCGATAGGCCTTGGGTTGGCGGGTTCACTTCCCGGCCAAGCGGTCGGTGATTTCCGATTCGCTCCGGCCGCTGGGATGTCGGACGGCATGTACGTCTGGCTCGGCCAGGATAATCAGTCCGCATTTATCAGCCCCTGCGGCACGCGGCGGTTAGTTAGCGTGAGACCCGATGCTGTCGAGCATGTGGTGTGGAGCCGATATCGTGACGTGCCTCAGGGGCCCACGCTCTGGGAGATCATCTCTCGAGGTAAGCAACCGAGATACGGATACCGTCCGAACTGCTAACTTCCCACAGCTACACGTATCGCGCTGCTTAGGCTCCAGAGCTGCGTGCAGGTCCGTCAAGTGTCCTTTACGCACGCTGGCGTGGAGGAGACCACTACCCTCTACTCTGGCCTCAGTCTGTGTAGAGGCACCAGAAGTAGCTGGGTGCCTCTGGTCCGCCGGCGCGGCCGAGAGCATCTCGTCCTTGGTGAGGCAGCACATCCTTCACCATCTGCATAGTCACTCCCTCGGAAAGGGCGGGGAAATCAACGGCGTTCCCAGTACGGCAGGGAATCTTCCTGCCATCGGCCAGTACGAGCGTAAAAACGCAGTACCCCATGCCCGACTTGCCCGCGGCATACAGTCGGTTTGCAAGCGCTGGGGGAAGCCTCGTCGGGCTGTCCGCAATCGAGACCACGGTTGAGACATTGATCGAGGACTTGCCCGGGTCGTCCTCCGGCCAGACTGTGGGGTTTCAATAGTCCGAATCGGGATCGATCCCCTCCAGGTCCGCGAGGAGGGGGCGAGACGTCGACTCGGTTCAGGTCGGCCCGCACCGTCTCCTGTTGCTCACGAGGTCCTCGCCGCTGCCTGGCGCTTGAGCTCGCCGCGGGCCAGTG
>OCZT010006488.1_pt1 | contig 11580 bp, 12 predicted proteins | sample 1539031 | NCBI WGS metagenome assembly OCZT01 (sample SAMEA3539308, study PRJEB22396) | soil metagenome | biome: tundra; feature: field; material: soil | place: USA | collected 2010-05 | depth 0.15 m
TCATTACCTTGCAGTTAATCAAACTAAGTTATTAACATTAAGTGTTAATAATCAATACTTTAACTACTTTTTAAGGATCGACTATTTAATAATACTATACTAAGCAGTTAATAATTGTATTCTATCTGCAGCTAATATTTATTTGATCTTATATAAACTATCATCATTCCCAAATTTTAATATTTCTTCCTTTTTCATCATTTGTAGTTTCTTGAAAACAGGAGGATATCTATATTCAAAGGGTTTGGATTTATTGAAATTTGACAGAAATAAATAAACATTTCTGTTATTAAAATCACAAGGCAGCTTCTCAGTTATTTGAAGGTCAACTAGTTCTAAATTTCTATTCCCTAATAACTGGAAGATTAAAATATTATCAGTAATTAAAACTGATTCCTTCTGCTCAGATAAATATTTAAGAACTAAAACTGGGCTTGAAAATCTATCCTCTACTTCCATCTTAGAGAATTCTTTCCGCAATAAGAGAGTGTACACAAACGATATCAAAAATAAAACAAATAGAATGGGTGAAATAACTCCTTTTAAGTTGGGAATTTTTAGAAGTTTATAAAAGAAAAATGAAATGAATAGTGTGGATATTACGAAGAAATTGTTTAAATACCTAAGAGCTTCAAAGGGTTTTACATCAGCAAAATGCACAAAATAATAACTTCTATAATGTAAAGTATAAATAATAAAGTAAGATAGAAATGATATAACTAAGAATAATTGTTGAGGATGTTTTTGCCAGCCAATTGAAATGAATATTATCGACGCAATAATTAGAATGAGATAGATAATAAACCAATTAAACTTAGACAAAGCTTGAATAAAAACTGGGAATAAATTAATAAAATTAGATAAACTAAAAGTCTGTGTTGAGATTTCTGAAGATTCAGTTTTTTCGATTAAGAATACATTTTGTATGAAAAGAAAGTATATGATTAATAATGAGAAAGATACAATAATCGGTAATAGACTAAATATTATATTCTTTTTAAGGGTAATTGACTTATATATTGAAAACAGGAAAAACAAGCATAATAGTACCATATTTTCTCTCTTCGTAATTATTGCTGTAAAAAAGCAAATGCCGAAGATTAACAATACAATTAATTTATTTGATTGGAAGTAGTAAAAAAAACTAAGGATGCTAACTAGTACTATAAAACTTGAAAAAGTTTCTGATAGTTGAGTAGTTCCAAATACATTCATTGCTGGTGCCAAAGAAAATATGATACCTGGAAGGAACCAATATTTATTAAAACCGAAGACCTTCTTAAATGAAATAGAAAGAGTTAAGATTATTAGGAATTCAATGAAAGTGTTTACATAAGAGGGGATATGAATATTATAGCCAAAAACATGATAAGCCCAACTGATGAAAACAGGATAAGTTATAAAATGACCACCATATGTAACAGTTAAAATAGGATTTGATAAGCTTCCAACTGAAATACCATCTGTCAAAAAGGAGATCGGATATATTTTTTCAAATAACTGTCTAGCACTAAAGTTGAAAATATAAGAATCTTCATATTCAAGGCCAAAGAAATGAAATTGAAATGAATACTTGAATAGAAATGTTATTCCTATCGAAAACAACAATACAAGAAAAAACTCTTTTAAATTGAAATCTTGCCTTAACCATTGAAAAATTAAAAAAAAGAAAGCTAGAAAAAACAGTACCAACACTATATTTATTGTCAAATAGTACTGCATCTTCAAGGGATAAAGAATGACAATTATTTAGTCTATATGGAGTTTGTTTAAAAAAATAATCTTAATTGTTTTTTAGTTGAACAAATACTAAAGCATCGGCTATCCCATCCTGGGTGAGTTGATGGTTCTTTTTAAATAAATTCAAGGCTTCAACTGTTTTTTGATCAAAAAGATTATCCAGCACTTCATATTCTCCCATTTTATAACATTTTGCTTGCACCAAAGCTTTTTTAAGTTCTAATACATCATCACCTTCCATCCCTTTTTTAAGTGTTCTCTGTCCTAAGGTATAAGAAGCTTTTGTATTATCTGTATTTGTGACCTGCTGGACAGCGTTTTGATCTGTAACTGGCTTTGGATTTGACGTAACGCTTCTAACTGATCCAGACGAGCCCGAAGCATGAGAAGCATGAGATCTATGTGATGTATGAAACATACCATCATTAGTGGCATAATTATAAACGTACTTTAAAGTTAGATTAGGTCTATTAGTAGAAATATTTGGATCACTATTTGATAATAGACTAAGCTTCTCATCAATACCTGAACTAATTTTAGCAGCTTCCAATTTACCATTTGGTAAGATTCCAACAATAGCTCCAATCGCAACATCTCTAATAATATTTCTTAACTTGCTATTCATAATAATGCTATTTTGATTATTTCAATAAATTTAAACAAAAATTTGAATATGGAGCAAATTGTTTTTAAAGAAGATGATAAGTTCGTATATATTTCTATTCCTCAAAGGCTTTACAGTAAAGAGGCAGTTCTAAACTGTCTTTATTGGAAATTGAACGAATTGAAAATTCGTTTTTCGTTTTATTCTGAAAAAGAATTCCAGGTATCTATTGATTTAAAGAGTTTATCTCTTCAACAAAAGGAGAACTTGAAAGATACCTTTTCAAATGATTTACTGGATTATGAACTAAGAGAAATTGTTCACAGAGAGACTAAGAATATCAGAGAATTAATTATAGCAAAAGCATTTGCTAATGGAGCTCTTGATGATCTTTAGCAATAATTTTTTAAATAATGAGTAAATACTATTTAATGCCTTTTAATTTTTGCAGGCTATCAAACTCTAATGAACTTATTATAAACACAGTAGGCGATTATTTAATACTACCTAATGGGACTGTAAAAGATATTATTAAAAGAAATATCCAAAAGAAGAAGGATAGTGAATTATATTTGGACCTTTTGTCAAATTTTTTCATCTCAGAGACTCCCATTAACCCTCTAATAGATGCAATGGCAATTAGGTATAGAACAAAAAAAGAGTCTATTTCAAATTTTACTGGGCTGCATATTTTTGCGATTACACTGAGATGTGATCATAAGTGTGACTATTGTCAAGTGTCTAGGCAATCTCAAGATTTCAAAGAATTTGATATGTCCTTAGAGGTAATTGAAAAATCAATTGATTTGATGTTAAAAAGTCCAAATGATTGTCTTACAATGGAGTTTCAAGGAGGTGAACCTTTGCTTGTTTTTGATAAAATAAAGCAAGCTATTGAAATGACAAAACTCAAAAACAGTGTTACAAATAAGAAAATCACCTATGTAATTTGTACAAACCTTACTCATATAAATAATGAAATACTTAGATACTGCAAGGATAATAGTATTCTTATCTCATGCTCATTGGATGGACCAGAATTCCTACACAACTATAATAGGATATATTCAAATAACAGTTATAAATCCACAATAGCCGGTTTAAGATTAGCACAGCAATTCTTGGGAGAAGACCGGATATCAGCTTTAATGACTACAACATCAAAGTCATTAACTTTCCCTTTGGAGATAATTGATGAATATAGAAAAAATGGGTTAAAGAACATCTTTCTACGTCCAATTAATCCATATGGTTATGCACTGAGAACTCAGAAAAACAGATATACAACAAAACAATTTATTGATTTCTACAAAAAGGCACTTAATTATATTATTTCTATAAATCTTAGAGGAGAGTTTTTTGTAGAAGATTATGCAAAAATAATACTAACCAAAATTTTAACTCCTTTTAGTTTAAACTATGTCGATTTACAATCACCTTCTGGTATAATTACCGGTGTTGTAGTATATAATAGAGACGGGAATGTTTATGCTTCAGATGAATCTAGGATGTTAGGAGAAATGGGAGATGGTAAATTTCTACTTGGAAATGTGATAACAGACAATTACGAAAGTATTTTTTACGGTAGTAAGTCTTCAATGTTATCAAAATATATGTGTAATGAAGCATTAGCGGGATGCAATAGATGTCCATTCCAAATATATTGTGGTGCAGATCCAGTTCATAATTATGCCACTCAAGGTGACCTTTATGGAAGAAGGTACTCAAATGCATTTTGTGAAAGAAACAAAGCAATATTAACTTTTTTGTTTGAGCTCATGAATCAAGACAATGATGTTTTTGAAATATTTAAATCTTGGGTATTAAATTAATTATTTGCAGGTATGATACCTCTTCAGTTTAAAGGAACCCCAATTAATATTTCGAATCCAGTTGTTGGAATTATAAGTAATGATATCCTTAAAAAGGAGATTTTATATGTAAGTTCCTTTAGAAATGACGAAAAAATTATTTTATCAGCAAAAGCTGTAAGTAATATGAATATGGGAGTATTTGGAATCCCAATTGATAATTTATCTCCAGGTGATGTTGTTGTAATATACCCAGATGGAGTTGTAGAAACATTATTCAGAATAAATTCAGAGGACAATACCATTTTTATGACTAACAATTGCAATCAAAACTGTATAATGTGTTGCCAGCCACCTCAAAGAGTTAACGACATAAAACATTTTTTTGATATAAATTATACTCTTATTGATTTAATACCCCTTAGTACAAAACAATTAGGCATCTCAGGTGGCGAACCAACTTTATGTGGCAAATATTTAAGTCTCCTTTTAGAAAAATTGTTTAACAGAATTCAAGATATAAATGTTTTCATCCTTACTAATGCTGTTTTATTGTCAGATATCAAATACTTCAAACATTTAAAGTCTTTCCCAAAGGATAAAGTCTTATTTTCTATACCGTTGTATGGAGATAATTCATATACACATGATTCAATAGTTAGGACTAAAGGATCTTTTTATAAAACCATAAAAGGTATTTATAATTTATTCAAGGAAGGATACCGAGTGGAACTGAGGGTTATTCCACAAAAATTGAATTTGATACGGTTAGAAAAATTATCCCAATTTATTTATAAGAATTTAACTTTTGTCGAAAATGTCGCCTTTATGGGGTTAGAAAATATTGGTAAAGCACAAACAAACATTGAAGAAATTTGGATTTCACCACAAATATTAAGTACCCATTTAATAAAAGCCACTGATTTTTTAAGAATGAGCGGCATTAACTGTTCTCTTTATAATTATCAAAATTGTATTCTTCCAAAGAAACTGCGTCACTTAAGCTTGCAAACTATCTCTGATTGGAAAATGGAGTACTTACCTGAGTGCTCAACATGTATAGAAAAAAACATATGCGGAGGTATATTCAATTCCTCATTAAATCTAATAAAACAATATATTGAACCTATTAAAGATGAAAGCCATTCATAGAAGAACTTTAATATTAAGTCTAACAATAAATATAATCCTTCTTAATTTTTCTTGCGGTCAAATATCAAAACCGTGGATGAAATATTTACCAACGTCAACTACTGGGCTAATTATTAATCATTCCTATTATTCTCTTTCATATTCAATAAGGAACAAAGAATCAGAATGGGCATTCTATCAATTAACATGTGAACAAACAAAGGGAAGTATAAATAGAACTAATAATTTCAGACCGGATCCTTTAGTAAAAAATGGATCTTCCCAACTAATCGATTACAAAGGATCAGGTTATGATAGAGGACATCTCGTGCCAGCAGGAGATATGAAAATGTCCTCTGAATCAATATCTGAAAGCTTCTATTTAAGTAATATGACTCCTCAGGCTCCCGAATTTAATAGAGGAATTTGGAAAGAACTTGAGGATAGAGTAAGGATTTGGGTATGTGAAGATTCATTGTTATATGTTATTGATGGGCCGATTTTTACAAAAAGTGACTCAAATATAGGGCCTAATCATGTTACTGTTCCAAGCTTCTTTTACAAAATTGTTTTCTATAATAATCCAACTAACTACGAACTAATTGGATTCATTTTCCCAAATTGTCCAGGGGCAATGGGACTAAAAGAATACACTTATAAAGTTGATGATATTGAAAAACTAACCGGCATTGATTTTTTCCCATACTTACTAGATTCAATAGAAAACAGAATAGAAAGTCAAATAAATCTTGAATTTTGGCACTTAAATAATTGATGTGTAATTACTGATCCAATTGGTCTCAATTAGAACAAAATGATCATTCCCTACATCTTTACGAAGAATGTCAGCTCAAAATAATCCAACTCGTTGTTATTGTTCTTGGACTTCCAGTTCTATACCAATTGCTTCTCCAAGTTCAGCAATATTCTCCTCTTGAGCTAACCAAGGTGTAAAATCATATGATTCTCCTTTCCGGAGTTCACGAAGATCAACTTTTTCAAGCTTACCGAATATCTTATTCATACGTATTGAAATAAAAGTCTATAGTTTGTCTTTTGCTATTTCATAGAGAGTTTTGGTTCCATTTTTCCATTCAACCACAATTACATCTTTTTTTGTCCTTTTTGCTTATGAAAAATAAAACCTGTAAAAAGATAACGATCCTATGTACATGTTCGTTAAAACTGAAAAAATAAAAGGATTTACTAAGTTCTTTGCAATAAAAAAGGTATATCAAACAAAACTGTGAATTTTCATAACCTTCTAATAAGTAAGTGGTAATTCTTTAGATAATAATAAAAAAGGCGGTACATATCAAGAAACTCGCTGCATTTCCTTGTGCTAGAAGGACCCCGTCCCTGGGGAAAAAGAATGTACCGCCTAATGCGCAATAATAAAGGCTCAACTTATCTTTCTTCTCGCATAAACAATAAACAGGATGCCAAAGATGAGCAGAGGGATACCCATGACAATTCCTGCACCGCAATCAGTTGTACATAGGAAAAAGTTCTGATAACACATCCCGATGAACCAAAGGATAAAGATTACTCCTGCTGTTAGTTCATACTTCCAAGAAATGATATAGCCCAAGACAAAAACGACAAATAGGACCTTTATTGCAATATTTTCGATATCCCATGGATTAAAATTGCTCCTGGGAACAATGTTATCAGTAATAAAGATTACATACAATACAGCATAGATTGCAAGCAATATACGCAAGGTTCGGAGAAAACCCTTTTTAATTTTTCCCACTTTGTGTTCTACAGTTGTTTCCATGGCAGTAATTCTTAGATGAATAAATTTTATATAATATTATCCCAGAGAAATAAACATAATAACAAGTCATTTTGACCTCCATTATCTGATATTATTATCAAAATTATACATATTTAACAGGACAGGACGATTTAGTTTAATCAAAACTCAGAGATATGCCCTTTTAGTTATGTCAAATTGTCCTGAACAATAAAAAACTTAAAAAGAAGGCGACACGTAAAATTTGATCGTCAAAGTCATCAATACAATCCTATTGGGCAAGAAATAGAGAGTGTCCTGAACAATGAAAAACTGTTAGTATGGTTTCTAAATGGATAGGTTATGCTATTGGAAATGTGATAATTCCTGAAATAATATTGATATAATATAACTATTGGTCAAATACGGGTTTTCTCAAAAAGTTATATAAAAAGGATTAAACCAATTCTTTATTATGCTGGTAATCATCGTGTTGTAGCTATAGAAAGTGCTTAACTACTCTGACCTTTGCGGGATTTTTGGTCAAAATTCTGCATTTTTTGACAAATAGCCTTCTTCTTCATATAAACAGAATAATACTGTTAATATTCATCAAAAATGCTTATACCGATACGGGGTAAATCCACCTATATGTATCACTGATAGAGCATTTGCACTTTGATATGAGTGTTCTTTTGAATTACCTTTAAGTTGATATTTAAATCAAAAAATGAAGGAAAATATTTCAGTTTTAAAGAGTATTGGTGTTGGTAGTGACAAAACACATAGGACGAATTTTAGAGAGAGAAAGATTTCCCATCTGAGGACTGGTTTTGATCCCTTCATTGTTACTTTGATTGCTGAAATTGGTGTAACCTTTTTCCGTTACCTTATAAGTCTTGGTCTTTCCAGAGAAACTAATTTAATTGTACTCTCATCTAAAGACCATTATTCCTATGATGAAAAGGATTTAAAAAATGTCAGGATTTTAATAAACCTTAAAAAGCTGAATCTGATAAAACATCTTGATATGTTTTTGGATTCTCTTGTTCGCATTCTACCTCCGAATACAAATTTCATAGGATACTTTTCAGAAAAAAATACTATGAAAGGGAATGGATTTAGGTTTAATAGGGTTTTGAGAGTATTTAACAGATTAAATAATTTCCTTGATTCCAATACTGATCATATTATGAATAAAAATGAGGTTACAGAACTTTTAGAAAGAAACGGTTTCAAAACTATTGATATGAAAGAGATGAATGGGCTTACTTATTTTATATCGCAAAGTGTAAGCCGACCTGTATAATTAAGAGCCCAGAGCACATTAAAAACCTTACCAATTAACAGTTGAAATATTGCTAATTCTAACCAGTAAGAACAAAAAGTGATGAATGTACATTATCAGATTATATCAGAAGAAACTGGAATGGTTCTATTAAGAAACAGGAAGATTGCTAAAGCATTAGGTTGGTGGTTAAGTGAGAATGGATTTTCTTTCCGGAGCTCATTTTATTTTCCCCGCTCATTTTATTTATACAAATCAAAAAATCTTTAAGTAATAAATATCTAGGTACTAATCCTTTTTTATGGGACCTGGAAAACCCTTCCACCTTGAGCACTTACTTCAAGGTATAATAAAGGAGGTACATATTGTCTCGTTGCATTTCTCCGATGATGTGGAGTACTCCTCGTGCTGACAGCAGTAAAGGAATGTACTAACTCTATCTGGTGTAAGAATGAAATCTTTTCAGTTCATCCAATCTTGATGCAGCCTGCAGTACTACATCTTTCTTAAATGAAGATGGAAATCTGAGAATTACAGATTCAAATGTTAAATCCTGCAAACCCATTTTGACCAGTATAGCCCAACCTGATTTCCTATCTTTGCTAATAACAGACTTTTCTGCCGCTTCGATGATCCCGTAGCGTTTGACCATCCCCCAGGTTCTTCCTGCAGATATTCTTTTATGTTTCGATTCAGATAATTCATCCTCATAAGCATAAATTGCTTTAAGTAACTCCTTTTCCACCTTATTTATTTCCCCATGTAAATCCACATACTTTAATAATCGAAGTTCTATTGCTCTCCGATAGGCTTCAGAGGCAAGGTCAGGATGCATTTTTGCGAATTGCCAGCATTCCTTTGGAGTCTGTAAACTGCTGAGTGACTCATTCATAATGTAAACTGTATTAAATTTAAAAATATCTGATCTATAAATTTACTAAATAACGGGAAATAAAAGATCAAGAGAGGCGGTATAATTAGAAATGTTTCGGTGCTTTACTCGTGCTAGGGAATTGAATTATCGCCTTGTGGCTATCGCCCTTTTCATTAAAGAACTATGAAAGAAGGCGACACTTGTTTTAAAAGTCAATATCTACAATACAATCCTGTTTTGCAGGAGCAAATGGAAAGCGGCGCCTGGAGAATCCTTATATGTTTTTAATAGTTACACGTTCAATACAGCATACCAAATTTATGCTAATTGAATTTAATTTCATAATTTTAACTAATAAATATTTGCACGAAACAGATATATAGTTAAACAAATATTAATAGCGTAAGCTATTATTCTTGTTCAGTAAAACCGCTAAAAATTATCATCCGCAAGAATGATAGGCATACGCTCACGGACGACGTGGGCTTTGCTTATTGTGGATGAGGTGCTTAGCGGTACCTACTGAACGATAAGATCTAAGTCCACGTCCTTATTTTAAAATAAACCTATCTGAAATGTCAAATTCCTTTAATTCTTATATAGACAATAAGAAAATTGATACAGTCTTACTGTTTTTGTTTAAGGCTAATGAAGCCTCTATTGATCTATTGGAAACTATAGAAAAACTACCTACTTATGGGAAAGTTGAAGCATTTATTTTTAATGTTTATCTATCAAAAATATTTTTAAAAAAGATCAACCCTTATCTATTTAAGGAAATTCAAAATGCTTATGATGCTACAATAATTGCAAGTCTTGAAGATTGGGAGTTAAATCTCAAAGTACCTGACATAACTGATTTTGTAAACTATAGGGCTTCATTTTTTATGGATGAACTTGAAGCTATGCAAATGAATGAGAATTGGTTGCCAAGTAGATTATATTATGTTTTTTATGAAAATCCATTGACAAACAATCCAAGGCCTTCAATGAATTTTCCAAATATTGTGCGGTTTCAGTTTTCATTTGTTGAGATGATGAAGTCTGTCAAAGAATCTGTTGAAATTATTGATAGTCAAATTAAATAATTAGTAAAATTTACAAGCTATGTGGTGGATAATAATAATTGCCATTGTCGGCTATGTTATCTATAAATTTTATTCTGATAGAAATAAATTACTTAGCCGGATCGAATCTAAAGGCGGACTTCAAATAAAATACCAAAAATTTATATCTATTTTATTTGATGAATTACCAGGAACAAGAATTGCTCAGGTGACAAGAGATACTATTGTTGTCAAATGGAACATGGGTCAATTTATTATTTTACAGCTGTTTGACAAAGTAAGAATAACATCGAAAGTTAATTTACCTTCAGGTACTATTACAGAGTCTCAGGAATTCCCTTTAACATTAAATCAAGAAATGATGTCAAGAAATGTTACAGATGCAATAAATAGAAAGTTGGAAACAATAAATTGGACTTCTGAATATGGGGCAATTAATAATATTGTAGATCAAGTTGATGAAAATGAAATTTATAGAAACCATTCTACAATTATTAATAATGAACTTGAGAAAAGAGGAAGTACTGGATATAAAACAATCAAACCTGGAGATAGATATGATGGAATTGTATTAAATAAAACTACAAGCAAAGAAGTTATTAGAAAATATGGTCAAAATTATGATATTAATGATTATGATTCTCTTAAATCGTTTGGCTTGAGATACCAGCATTTAGGGATGGTCTGTATTTTTGAAGTCAATGATCCAAATCAATATATAAGAAGTATTGAACTTTATAAAGAATCTGGAATTAGAACCGAATTAGGAGTTGATTTTGAAAGGAACAATTCGGTAGGCGAGGTCTTGAACTTGTATGGGCCTCTTCCTAATGAAAAGCTTACAAAAGATGATGGATATATATGTCTTGATTATGGAGAGATTCTCTTTTACTTTCTAGTTGAGGATACAATGAGTGAAGTTGAAGATTCTAAACTAACAAAAATTCGACTTCAGGGGAAAATAATTAGTGATATTGACGAAATTAAAATTAAATATGTAGAGGTTTAGTACATCTCTATGATTTCAATGATAAGGTATCATCACTAGAGATATTGTAATCAAGCATTTCAAGAACATTTTAGTAAATTCAGAATAAATAAAAAATAGGAATTTGGAAGGATCTTAAAATTTTTGCAAAAGAGGCCAATCCTATAATAAAATTAAAATTATATTTAACTTTGTAAAACAGATGTAAGCAGAGAGGAGTATTTTTCGAGACCTGTCTAATTTGGTTCTTTGCAATAAATTGACTATAAGCGGAATAGAATAATAGTTCGAGTCTTACCTGGGGAGCCCGAAAACATACTAAATCTTCATAACCGCTTA
>OCZT010006489.1_pt1 | contig 11578 bp, 13 predicted proteins | sample 1539031 | NCBI WGS metagenome assembly OCZT01 (sample SAMEA3539308, study PRJEB22396) | soil metagenome | biome: tundra; feature: field; material: soil | place: USA | collected 2010-05 | depth 0.15 m
GCGGCGAGATTGTGAAGCGGTGGAATGTCGTCCCAAACTGTTTGCAGAGGAACACCGGGCATTTCGTCTGCGTAGCGTTTGAATTGTGGAATGCCGCCTTCCTTCTTCGGCCAATGAATTCGATTCGCTTTGTCGAGCGCGTCCAACCGTTCCTGAACACTTCCGCCGACGATGCCGAGTTGCTCACAGGCGTCGCCCGGAACAGCCCAGTGTCTGCCTTTGCTCGTCACATCAATTTCGCGCCACGGCTTTCCGCTGTCGCCTTGGCGAATTCCATCGCCAGTTAAATCCGAGCGCCGCCAACGACGGCCGTCTGGATCTTTGTGAGTATAAAATTCGTAGAGGTAAGTTTGGCTGAACGGTTGGTACTGCTCATTCCAAGTGTAGTTGTCCGAGCCAGTGTAGAAAAAGATGACGTCGTGAATGGCACCGTAGCGGTTTGCGCTGTTGTGCGCGCTGCTGCGTTTCCAAACGATCTCGTTCTGAAAATTGTTCTCCCCGAAAATCTGGTCGAGCATGACCTTGACGTAGTGGGAGGCGTGCCAGTCGCAGTGGTAGTAGAAGGAGCCGGTTTTTTTGAGGACGCGGGCGAGTTCGACGCAGCGCGGGCGCATGTAGTCGATGTAAGCGCGGGTGCTCTCGTGGCGGTCCTCGAAGGCGCGCGTCTCCTTCGTCTCGCCCCAGAAGACCTCGTAGTTGCGGTTGGAGTTGAAGGGTGGGTCGATGTAGATGAGGTCGACGCAGCGGTCGGGAAGTTTTCTGAGCTGGTCGAAATTGTCGCCGCAGTAAACGACGCGGGTGTCGAGGAGCGCGGAGGGTTTGGCGGTTGATGGAGACGCGGCGCCCTCGCCGCGTTTGCCTGACCGCGACGGGGGCGTCGCGGCCCCAGCTTCGGCGGCGGGGTAGGGCGCAGGATCTTCGGCGACGGCGATGGACTTGCGGCGCGGTAGTTTTGCGGCGGGTGCGGGCGAGGGGTCGCTAGGCTTGCGCGGCATGGGCGCAAGCAAGGCGCGCGCGAGCGGTGCGGTCAACGTGGTTGTAGGGCGGGGTTGCCGTTGCGCTGGAAGTCCCGGGATGAAAATAGTAGCGTGGCTTGCGGCTCCGACCTGACACCCTGTAACCTTGGCCAACGTGTTAAGGCCACCAGCTATTCTTTTTTGTTTCGGAGCGATCATCGCGTGCGCGTCTGCGGCGAAGCCAGAGTATCCCTCCATGGGGGCTGACATCTTCGACGCGAAGGCCCCGGCGGGAAAGCTAGTCGCCGATGCCGTGGCGCAGGCGAAGCGCGAGGACAAGAAGGTGCTGCTGCTCTTTGGAGCCAATTGGTGCCCATGGTGTCGGCGGCTTCATACGGCTCTCACCCAAAACCCCGCGATTCAATCGCGGCTACAGCAGAAGTTCGTCCTCGTCTACATCGACGCGAACCCGCGCAACGATAAGCAGCGGAATGCCGGGATCCTGAAGCAATACGGCAATCCCATCCAGCAGTATGGACTCCCGGTATTCGTGGTGCTCGACCGTGACGGCACTCAACTGACGACGCGCGAAACCGCATCGTTTGCGGCAGAAACCGATCAGAAAGTGGCTGACCGGGTTCTTTCGTCCTTGGATGAGTGGTCGAAGTAATCTTGCCGCGATGAAAGTGCCGGAAAGCGGAATGCCCGAGGAAGCTTATTGGGAGTCGTTGTTCGACATCCCGCTGATCTTGGATCGACTGAAAATCGACCGCACCGTCGAGCACGTGGCCGAATTAGGCTGCGGCTACGGCACGTTCACGCTGCCGGTGGCGCGGCGAATCCGCGGCACCTTGTTTACGTTCGACATCGAGCCCGCAATGATCGCCCGCACCGAAGCGCGCGCTGTGGCCGAAGGTGTCGGCAACATCCGGGCCGGGTTGCGCGATGTGCTGGCGACGGGCTTCGGGCTTGAGCCGCAAAGCTGCGACGTCGTTTTGCTTTTCAACATCCTCCACTTTCCGCAAGCGGAAGACTTGGTGCGCAAAGCCGCGGAGGTGTTGCGACCGGGCGGGCGCGTGCTGGCGATCCACTGGCGCGCCGACCCCGCGACCCCGCGCGGACCATCGCTGCACCTGCGCCCAAAACCGTCCGACGCCGAGCGCTGGGCGAAGGCCGCGGGGCTAACCGTCACCGCGACCGTGGAACTGCCGCCATGGCACTTCGGTGTCGCGCTCACGAAGTGACTACGGCTGTTGGGCGGGCTTGGCGAGCGCACCGCGTGGGGTGCGGTCAATCGCGCAGCGGCGCGTCACGCAAAAACCGTCCGCTCCAGAAACCAGTAAAGCCCCGCGGCCGACACAATGGCCGAGAGCGCCGGCACTCCACGGCGCAAGAACATCTCCTTCTTCCGCAACCGCCATACGATCGGCAGCACGAGCGCGGCGATCGAAATCTGGCCGACCTCGACGCCCGCATTGAACGTGAAGAGCGGCATCACGATGCTCGTGCCGTTTTCGCCGACGCCGAGTTCCCGCAGCACACTCGCGAACCCGAAGCCGTGGACGAGCCCGAACGCAAACGTCAGCGCCCAGCGCCCGCGCGGCTCCGCGCCGCGCCGCAGGAGATTCTCCACGCCCACAAACACGATCGACGCCGCGATCGCCGGCTCGGTGATTCGGCTCGGCAGGCTGACGATGTTGAGCGTCGCGAGCGCGAGCGTGGTCGAGTGCGCGAGGGTGAAGCACGTGATGATCGTGGCGATGGAGCGAAAGCTCCGGCACACGACGAGCAGCGCGAAGAGAAACAGCAGGTGATCGTAACCCGTCCAGATGTGTTCGATGCCGAGCTTGATAAAATCCCAGAACGTCGTCGTCGACCCGCTCGCGCCCACTTGATTCGCCGCGGTGGCCGCCGGCGACAAATCGATCTGCATCGTGTCGTCCTGCGCGTTCAGCAATTTCTTCGCGACGGTCACGCCGTTCGCGCCCCCGATGATCACGAACTCGCGATGGCCCGGCGCGAGCGCCGCGAGCCTGGTTGCGCGCAGCGTCAGCTTGTCCGCGCCGGGCGGCCGCGTGAAAAGCAGCCGGAAACTGACGTTGTCGCCCGGCAGCAATTCGACGCGAGTTTCGGCCGGCTGCAGCTTCGTGCCGCCCGCCGTGACTTCCCAGAGCTGCGACGCGAGCCTCTGCAACTGCGGCTTGACCGCGTCGAATGTTGACTGGGACCACTCGCTCTGCGGACGCTCTTCCGGCGGAAGCAATTGCCGGGCGTCGGCGGGCGCGAAACCCACGACCAGTTCCAGCGTGTCGCCGAGCATCCGGCCTTGTGCCATGCTGATGCCCACGACGTGCGCGCGGGCCGCGGTGGCCAGCAGCAGACCTGCGCAAAAAAAACTGCCGAACAGTCTCACGGCGCAACACGGGGAAAGTTTTCAGCGGCGCGCAACATTTTCCATAACCCGTGACGCGTCCGTCAGGCCGGCCGCGCTAGCAGCACATCGCTCCATTCGCCCATCACGCGCGAGTCCGCCACCCAACCAGGCGCCGCCGCGGCGAACGCCGCACGCACCTGCGCGTTTTCAGCCGCAAGGATGCCGCTGAGCACCAGCGTGCCGCCCGGCGCGACCGCACCGACGAACTCGCGTGCGAACCGCATCAGCACATCCGCCTGAATGTTGGCGAGCACGACCTCCGCCGGCCCGGCCGCCAGACCGGCGGCCAAATCAGCGACAAAAAATTCCACTCGGCCCGCGAGTCCGTTGAGCGACGTGTTTTCCCCGCTCACCCGCACCGCCTCGGGATCGTTGTCGAAACCCTCGATCTCACCGAAGCCGAGCAGCGCCGCCGACAGCGCCAGAATGCCTGAGCCGCAGCCGGCGTCGATCACGCGCCGCGTTTCCGGTTTACGGGTTTCGGTCTCCGCCAGCATCACGAGCCGCTCGACGCACAGCCGCGTCGTCTCATGGTTACCCGTGCCGAACGCGAGCCCCGGATCGAGCCACAAGACCGCGTCGCCCGGCGGCAGTGTAAACGTGGGGCGCTCCCACACCGGCACCCAGTGCAGCCGCCCAAACCGCCACGCGTGAAAATGCGTCTTGTAGCTGTCGCGCCAGTCCGCGTCCGCCAACGCGCGGTTCACCACCTCTGCGACCGGCGAGACCCCTGCCACCACCAGCAGGGGCGCAATGGCATCCCACTGCGCCCGCGCCTCGCGCTCGTCGGCGCAGACGCCCGCCACCCACGCGCGCTTCGCGATTACGTCCTCGAGCACCGTCCAATTCTCGCTGCCGTGCTCGAGCAGCACATTGTCCGCTGCGTCCGCGGTTCCGGCGGGAATCTCCACTTTGATCTCATGCAGCGCCATGGCCGCAAGATTCGCGTGCGACCGCGGCGGCGCAAGCCGCGAGCGCACCAGGGTGATTCGAAATGTCAGCCGCGTTCGCTCAACCGCGCGATCACGGCCGGCAGCAATGCGTGCTCGGCGGCGTGAATCTTTTCGGTGAGCGATTCGAGCGTGTCGCCCGGTGCCACCCGCACGGCGGCCTGGTCGAGAATCGGGCCGCCATCCACATCGGACGTAACATAGTGCACGGTGCAGCCGGTGATTTTCACCCCGCGCCGCCACGCCTGGCCGATGCCGTCGAGGCCAGGAAACGCGGGCAGCAGGCTAGGGTGGAGGTTGATGATTTTCCCGGCGAACGAGTTCAGAAATCCCGGCTTCAACACACGCATGAAGCCCGCGAGCACGACGAGGTCGGCCTGCGCGCTGCGCACGGCGGCGATGAAACGCGTCTCGCCGTCGTCCTCGAGCTTCGTCTTGAACGGCGCCGGATCGACGAATGTCGCCGGCACACCGAAACGTGCGCCGAGCGCGAGAATGCCCGCGTCGGTTCGGTCGGAAAAAATCTGCACGACGCGCGCCCGCCCGAGCCGGCCGGCCGACTGGGCCTCGAGAATCGCCGCGGCATTGGAGCCGCGGCCGGAGCCGAGAATCACGACGCGCATGGCGATCAGATTTTTCCCGCCGCCTTGATCTTCCCGATCAGGTCCGTGGTGCTGAAGCCCGCGAGGAACGGCATGAACTCGATCCGGGCGCCCACCGCTTCGAGCGCGGCGCGTTCGCCCGGGTCAAGTTTGTCGAGGGTGTAGTCGCCCGCCTTGCAGTAGACGTCGGGCCGCAGCGCGCGGATTTCCGCGTCGAGTCGCGGAGTGCCGAAAATCACGATCGCATCGACGCACGCCAGCGCGCCGAGCGCGTAAGCGCGCTGCTCCTCGGTCTGCACTGGCCGTGCCGGGCCTTTTAGCGCGCGGGTGCTGGCGTCGCTGTTGAGCGCGACGATCAGCGCGTCGCCGAGCGCACGGGCCTTTTGCAGGTAGTAAAGATGCCCCGTGTGCAGCAGATCGAAAATGCCGTTGGTCAGCACGACGCGGCGGCCGGCCGCGCGCAATTCGTCGCCGCGGGCTGCGGCGGCGGCGAGCGTCAGCAGTTTTGGGTTGTCGAGCATCACGGCTCGGCGAGCCTCACGCTTCGCCTTGCCGTTGTCCATTCGGTTATCCTCGACCCTTCATGAAAACCCGCCTCGTCCTGTTTTTCTTCGCCATCGCCGCGGCCGCGTTTGCGTCCAAGGACAAACCCGTCATCGGCCTGTCGCTCGACACGCTCAAGGAGGAGCGCTGGCAGCACGACCGCGACACGTTCATCGCCGCCGCGGAAAAACTTGGCGCCTCCGTGATCGTTCAGCCCGCCAACAGCGACGACACGCGCCAGGTGCGCGACGTCGAGTCGCTCATCAGTCGCGGCGTCGACGTGCTCGTGATCGTCCCGCACAACGGCTCCGCGATGACGCGCGCCGTGAAATCCGCCAATGAAGCGCACATCCCGGTCATCGCCTACGACCGGCTCATCATGAACTGCGCGATCGATTACTATCTGACGTTCGACAACGTGAAGGTCGGCGAGGCGCAGGCGGGCTACGCGGTCGCGCATCTCCCGCCGGATCGGCCCGCGCGCATCGTCCGCATCTACGGCGCACCCACCGACAACAACGCGAAGATGTTCAAGCAGGGTCAGGACAACATCCTCGATCCGCTCATCAAGGCCGGCAAAATCGAGGTGCTCCACGAGGACTGGGCGCTCGATTGGAAACCGGAGAACGGGAAAAAATCATGAATGCCGCCATCACCAAGGCCGGTCGCGATATCGACGCCGTCGTCGTCTCCAACGACGGGACCGCTGGCGGGGCAATTCAAGCGCTCCTCGAGGAAGGCCTCGCGGGCAAAGTGCTCGTCACCGGCCAGGACGCCGACCTCGCCGCCTGCCAGCGCATCCAGCGCGGCACGCAGGCGATGACGGTTTACAAGCCGCTGAAAAATCTCGCGGTGCTCGCCGCGCGCGTCGGCGTCGATGTCGCCCAGGGCAAGAAACCCGGCGCGACTGGCACACTCGATAACGGCGCCAAGCAGGTGCCGTCGATCTTCGAGAAAGTCATTTCGGTGGACAAAGGGAACATGGCCGCGACCGTGGTCGCTGACGGCTTCCACCAGGCCGAGGAGTTGAAGTAGCGCCGGCTTCCAGCCGGCATTCCGAACCGGCCGGCAAGATGCCGACGCTACTCGATGCCACCGCTCCTCGCAGCTCGCAACCTCACCAAACGCTTTCCCGGCGTCGTTGCGCTGCGCGACGTCGCGTTCGAGCTGCGCGCTGGCGAAGTCCACGCACTCTGCGGCGAGAACGGCGCGGGCAAGTCCACGCTCATCAAGCTGCTCGTTGGCATCCACCCCTACGGCAGCTACGAGGGCGAACTGCGCGTCGACGGCCGCGCCGTGCGTTTCGCGAACATTCGCGACGCCGAGACCGCGGGCATCGCCGTCATCACACAGGAGTTCGCACTCGTCGACGAACTCAGTGTGGCCGAAAACATTTTTCTCGGCCGTGCGCCGCGCCGTGGCATGCGCGTTGACTGGCTCGAAATGCGCCAGCGTGCTGCTGCGCTGCTCGCCGGCTTCGGCCTCGCGATTGCGCCCGAGACCCCCGTGCGCGAACTCGGCATCGGCCAGAAGCAACTGGTCGAAATCGTCCGCGCGATGGACAAGAAAACCCGCGTGCTCGTGCTCGACGAGCCCACCGCCGCGCTCACCGGGCAGGAAGTCGCCGTGCTGCTCGATCACCTCCGCCGCCTCCGCGCTCAGGGCACGGCGTGCATCTACATTTCCCATAAACTCGACGAGGTATTTGCCATCGCCGACCGCATCACCGTGCTCCGCGACGGCGCGAGCATCACGACACTCGCCACGCCCGACGCCACCGTGCCGCTCGTCATCAAACACATGGTCGGGCGCGAACTCGGCGACCTGTTTCCACGCCGCCCGGCGGTCGGCATCGGCGAGGTGCAACTCGCCGTGCGCGGCTTGCAGGTCGCGCCCGCGAAAAACGCGCCACCGTTTCTCCGCGGCATTTCCTTCGAGCTGCGCGGCGGCGAAGTGCTCGGCTTTGGCGGCCTGATGGGTGCGGGCCGCACTGAATTGCTCATGCACATTTTCGGCGCGTGGGGCCAGCGGGTGAGCGGCGAAGTGTTGCTGCACGGCCGACCGTATAATCACGCGAGCCCGCGCGACTCCATTGCGCGGGCTCGTGCTCGCGAGCGAGGACCGCCGCCGCTATGGCCTCGTGCTCGAGCAGAGCATCGGCTTCAACCTTTCGCTCTCGAGCCTCCGTCAATTTACCCGCGCCGGAAAAATCGACCGGCCTGCCGAGCATGTGCGCAACCAGCATTTTTTCGAGTCGCTTCGCGTGAAGGCGCCCGACCAGCGCGCGCGCCGCCGGCCTTTCCGGCGGCAACCAGCAGAAAGTCGTCCTCGGCAAAGCGCTCATGACCGGGCCGGCCATCGTCATGCTCGACGAGCCGACGCGCGGCATTGACGTCGGCGCGAAGCTCGAAGTCTACGAGTTGATCAACCGGCTCACCGCCGGGGGCAAGGCCGTCATCCTCGTTTCGAGCGAGCTGCCCGAACTCATGGGCATGAGCGACCGGATCATCATGCTGCACGAGGGGCAAATCGGCGGCGAGTTCGCGCGCGCTGAGTTTTCGCAGGAAAAACTCCTCGCCGCCGCGATGGGCCACGCGCGTGCCGCCTGAATTTCGATGAACGCCAAGCTCCTGAAAAATCTCGCCATGCCGATCGCGCTCGTGGCGATCTGCGCGTTTTTCGCGCTGCGCGAGAGCGCATTCCTCGGGCCGCGCAACCTCACGCAGCTCATCGTCGAGTTCTCCATCACCGGCACACTCGCGCTCGGGATGTTCATGATTCTGCTCACCGGCCAAATCGATCTCTCGGTCGGCAGTGGCGTTGGGCTCATCGGCGGCATCGCGGCGGTGCTCGTGTTTCAACACGGCTGGCCGGCGCCGGCGGCGATGGGCGCGGCGTTTGTCGCGGCGCTCGTGCTGTGGACGCTCATGGGCACACTCATCGTGCGGCAGCGCATCCCGTCGTTCATCATCACGCTCGGCGGCCTGCTGATCTTCAAGGGACTCTTCTGGCTCGTCATCCAGAACTCCACCATTCCCGTCTCGCGCGGCGACGAGGAAAATCTCTACTCGCGGCTCACGACTTACTACCTGCCGGCGTCGATCGGCTTCGCGCTCGCCATCGTTGTCGTGCTGGCGCTCGGCCTCCTCGCGTGGCGCGGCCGCGCCGCGCGCACGGCCCACCAACTTGCCAACCCGCCTGCCGCGCGCGCAATCGCGCAATGGCTCGTCACGGCCGCGGTGGCGTTGGGCCTCGTTTTCTTTTTCAACCAATTCCGCGGCGTGCCGCTCTCGCTGCTCGTGCTCGCGGGCACGGCGGCGGCGGTTTATTTTCTCACGCAGCACACGCCGTTCGGTCGCTATCTCTATGCGATCGGCGGCAACGAGGAGGCCGCCGTCCTCTCCGGCATCGCCGTCAACCGCGTGCTCATCGGCGCCTACGCGCTCATGGGCGTGACGGTTGCGCTCACCGGGTTCATGACGACCGCCTATTCCGGCGCCTCGACGACCGCCGTTGGCGACCTGATGGAACTCGACGCCATCGCCGCATGCGTGATCGGCGGCACGGCGCTCAAAGGCGGGCGCGGCACCGTGTGGGGTGTGATTTTCGGCGCGCTCATCATGACCGCGTTGCTCAACGGCATGACACTCCTCGCCGTTTCGCCGGAAATCAAATTCGTCGCCCATGGCGTGGTGCTCACACTTGCCGTGTGGATGGACGTGAAACTCGGCCGGAATTGAGTAGCGCCGGCTTCCCGCCGGCATTACTAGAAAAACTTCTTCGCCTTCTCGAAAAATGTTTTTGAGGTCGGTTCGGCGGCATCGCCGCTCACGCGCGCGAATTCCTCGAGGATTTTCCGCTGCTCCGCCGAGAGTGACTGGGGCACCTCGACCTGCACGCGCACGAGTTGGTCGCCCTGATGGCCGCCCCGCAGGCTCGGCATGCCCTTGCTGCGCAGCCGGAACGTGGTGCCGCTCTGCGTCGCCGCAGGGATTTTCAGCGACGCCTTGCCGAACAGCGTCGGCACCTCGATCGTGCCGCCGAGGGTCGCGAGCGTGAATTTGATCGGAATCTCGCAAAACAGATTCTCGCCCTGGCGTTCGAAGAGCTCGTGCTCCTTCACCGCGAGCACGATGTAAAGATCGCCCGGCTGACCGCCGGCCAGGCCGGCCTCGCCATTGCCGGCCGAGCGCAACCTTGAACCGGTGTCGACGCCGGGCGGAATGCGCACGTTGAGCTTGGTGTTCTTCGCCACGCGGCCCTCGCCGCGGCACGCCGTGCACGGCTTCTCGATTTTGGTGCCCGCACCACCACAGGTGGGGCACGTCTGTGTGAACGTGATGATGCCGCCCGAGCGGCGGATTTGTCCGTGGCCGCGGCACGTCGGGCACGTCACGCGCCGCGAGCCCGGCTCGGCGCCGGAGCCATCGCAGCGCTCGCAGGTCACCGCCTTGCGGAACGAAATTTCCCTCTCCATGCCGCGCGCCGCCTCCTCGAGCGTGATCTCGAGATCGTAGCGCAGGTCGGCGCCATCGCGGCTGCCGTCGCGCCCGCCGCCACCGCCAAACATCTCCTCGAAAATTCCGCCGCCCGCGCCCTGCTGCCCGAAGACCTCGCGGAAAATGTCGAACGGATCGTGAAACCCGCCACCCGCACCGCCGAAGCCGCCCGGCCCGCGCGGCGCACCCCCGCCGCCCTCGAATGCCGCCGGCCCGTAGCGATCGTAGGCGGCGCGCTTGTCCGCGTCGCTCAACACCTCGTAGGCGTGCGAGACTTTCTTGAACATCTCCTCCGCCTCCTTGTTGCCCGGATTCTTGTCCGGATGATACTGCACGGCCTTCTTGCGGTAGGCTTTCTTCAGCTCCTCCGCTGTGACCGTCCTCTCGACGCCGAGCAGCTCGTAATAATCTTCCTTCGCCATGGCGGGTCAGGCTTTCGCGTTGGATTTTTTTCCCGGGCCGCCCGACAGGATGACTGCGGCGGGCCGCAGCAACCGGCCATTGAGCGAGTAGCCGGTGCGCACGACGGTGAGCACGTGCTCCTCCTTCACGTCGGCGCTCGGCTGGTGCGAAATCGATTCGTGCTGGTGCGGATCAAACGGCTGGCCGGCGGGATTGATTTCCTTGAGGCCGTGGTTGGCGAGTGCGCTGCGGAGCTGCGCGAGCACCATGTCGATGCCGCCAACGAGCGACTTCAGATCCGCGTTGGGCTGCTTCGCCGCGGCAAGGCCGAGGGCGAGGTTATCGAGCGCGGGCAACATATCCTCCACCACGCGCGCCGTCACCAACTGCCGCAGCTCGTCCTTTTCGCGGACGGCGCGGCGGCGGAAATTCTCAAGATCGGCCGCGGCCCGCATGAACTTGTCGTAGTTGGCCGCGGCCTCGGCCTTGGCCGTGGCGAGCGCGTCTTCGGCCGGCTTTACGGGCACAGGCTGGGGGAGGGCCTTCACTTCGGCCGGCTGGTCGGCCGTCGCTTTGGCGGCGGCGGACGCAGCGGCGCCCTTCGGCGGATCGGGTTGGGCGGCGGTCGGATTGTTCAAAGGATCAGTGGTTTCGGAGTCAGGCATGGAGGCAAAGAGCGCGCACTCAACTACGGCTTTTTGCTTTCTTCAAGTTTCTCCCGCAGCCCGCGCAACAGGTCGGTCGCCTTCTCGCCCGCGTCCTTCAGCAGGACCTCGCCGGACTTGGCCGCGTCGCGTGCGGTGTCGCCGAGCGCGCGCCCGAAATCACCCGGCACGAGCCGGCTGAGCACGGGCCCGAGATTCTCCGCCGCCACGCGCCGCAGCACGTCGGGCACGAGCAGCTGCTTCGCCTCGGTGATGTTTTCGTAATGCTGATCGACGGCGAGGTTGAACTCGCGCACGTCGGGCTTCTCGCCCGTATAGTCCGCGAGCACGAGTTGATCAAAACGCAAGGAGAGCCGGCGAATCAGGAATTTTCGCGCGGGTGGCGCGACGGGCGCGGCGGATTCCGGCCGCGCCGGTGGCGCCGGAGTGTTCCCAGCGAGGCCGAGGTTTTGCCCGAACTCCTCGGCGTTCGAGCAGATCGGAAGAGCGTCGTGGGGAAAGAGTGTAGATCTCGGTGGTCGCCGTAT
>OCZT010006490.1_pt1 | contig 11577 bp, 8 predicted proteins | sample 1539031 | NCBI WGS metagenome assembly OCZT01 (sample SAMEA3539308, study PRJEB22396) | soil metagenome | biome: tundra; feature: field; material: soil | place: USA | collected 2010-05 | depth 0.15 m
TGGAAGTGGACCGCGAACGGCTGCAGCAGACGATCGAGCACTTCGGCGAGGTGGAACGATACCCCAATAGACCGTCTCATTGTCACTCTTATTCGCCTCAATCCGAACTCCGCTGGAACTTGGTAGGACGCACTCGTAGGCTCGAGTTTGCTTCGTATTGCTATCCATTGTTCACCTCGACGTTTATCGCGCTTGTCGATCCATTCGTGCACGCTCTGGGCACCGACCTGTTCGACCTGATTACATCGCCTTCTTGGTTGCCCAGTTCGCCCAGCGTTCCTTCGCGGCCTTTTGAGCCATTTCCCTACGTGGGTCGGGAGCGAGACTTTCGGGGCGTGCCTTGTCTCCCTTTAGCCTGCCCGGCCTGCCCAAAGGAGCGGAGGCTTCGGTCTTCTCATGCGGCACCAATGCCTCACCGGGGGAGATCGCCGGTACACTGAGAGCGTTCTGCGCGAGATCCTGCTTGATTGACTCCATCGGCTACCGTTTTCGACCTGGGATCAGGTTGAACTTTGGCTGAGCAACCGAGTTTTTAGCACGTTCCGGCACTTCGACCGGGACTTTGCTACGTCGCTCAAGGAAAATGAAGACCATTAACGCAATGGCCGGAACAATCAGAGACAAAAGGTAAGTCTCCAAGGTGTGATTCATGCCAACACCTCGGATTCCGTTTGGTCCGCATAGACCAAAGAACGCGGCAGGTCAGAGAAAACAGGGAACCATTCGTAGTAAAAGCCAGAGCCAAACTGCTCCCTTTGGTATAGGCCGGGGAACTCGACTGCTTCTCCCCGGGTGAGAGCGTCAACCATCTCTGTCGCCAATCCACGAGGAATGAGCTTGCTGAATGCCCGCTCAAATTGTCCGCAGTTGATAACGAACCATTGCATTGTTTCGATCGGGGATGTGGCAATGAACGCGACAGACCGGAGTTCCCCCTGGAACTCGCCCTCAGAAATGAGGGACGGTTTTGCCGTGAGTTTGTATGTGCCACTTGACGGTTGCGTCTGCTTGAAAGCACGCGCCTGCGTTGCTTCGGATTCCATGTTTACACCTCGATAGCTCTGAAATTTGTCGGGTGCCTGGAGCGGACGCTTACGTTCGAATACCTGGTTTTACGGTGCAGCTTTTGAGTTTGACAATCTGCTCAAAGGAACGGGTAGCTGGGCACGTTTGCATCTGGCATGTTGCACTGATAACTCAAAAATGCGCTTGCGGGCGCTGTGTTAGAAGCAGCTCGTCTTCCGAGGTGAATGTAGAGACAGGAAGTCCCGCCCCATTCACGAGACTGGTCACAGCGTAATTGGCCCATCCATAGCGTACATATTTCGGCTTAGTAACCCTCGGGCTTGATACAGTCACACTGCCGTCTACTAGATGAGCAGTAGCAGGGACAAAATGGTGGTCGTCATCCGCAATCTCAAAGCCCTGTACCACTGTCGTACGCGATGCGAGACCCTCGTCATGATCAAACCACACACGCATGTATGAGCCTTCAGGCGTGGCGCGGCGGAAGAGCGGACCGGAATATTCGATTGGCTCGTGATACACGAGACCGCGCGCGGCGAGAGCCAGGCGGTGCCCAACGGTCTGCTTGTCCGGTGGGTGCACGTTGTCCGAAAGACCTACATCAAGCGAGACGGCCATGGCTGTGTTCGTCAACGAGAGTGCTCGCCGCTGCGCCTCGCGAATCAGGCCCCAAATCTGGTCTTCTGAAGCGCTCGGCTCGAAGCTGGAGAGTTGCACAAAGAGAAAGGGGAAGTCACCCTCGTGCCATTTCTCTCTCCAGTCCGCGATGAGGACACGAAACACCCGTTGGTACATGGGTGCGAGAGCGCGGAGGCTGTTCGACTCGCCTTGATACCATATGACACCCTTGATGGAATAAGCAGTTTCCGGTGCAACCATGCCATTGAAGATGCCACCGGGCGCCCAGGCTGTAGGGTCCGCATGCCATGCGTGCTCGATAATTGGACGGCCCGCGGCCTTCGCGGCAAGTTCCTTGCGCTTTTCCTCGGCAACGACCAGGGGAATGGTGCTCCAACTGTCTGTCATCTGCGCGCGAATGGCGAAGACAGGCATGAGCGACGATTCGGAGCTAAGCGCATCGAGGCTCACCCAAGCCTCGCCGGGCGTGCCCCCCCAGGTGGCATCGATGATGCCGACGGGAACGTGCTCGCGCTCATGAAGTTCGCGGCCAAAGAAGTAGGCCACAGCGGAAAATTGCCCGATAGTTGCTGGAGTGCAGATTGTCCACCCGGCATCGACGTCATCCAGCGGGTAGAAAGAACTCCGCTTTGGAATAGTGAGCAGGCGGATCTCCGGATGGTTTGCCTGAGCAATTTCCTGGGCAGCATTCTTGATCACGGCAAGACCTGGATAACCATTGAGCGGGATTTCCATGTTCGACTGGCCGGAGGCGAACCATACATCGCCGATAAGAATATCTGGAATTGTAACTCTATTAGTGCCATGAACGATAAGCTCGAAGGGCCCGCCCGCTGGTTCGGGAGCCAGATAAACGCTCCAGACGCCAAGATCGGAGGCTCTTGTAGAGATGTTCTGTGTATGCAATTGGACCGAGACCTGTTCCCCAGGATCAGACCAGCCCCAGATGTGGATGGGAGCCTCGCGCTGTAGCACCATGTGATCGCTGAGCAATTTGGGAAGCCTTACTTCGGCCGACGCGAAGACAGTGATTAAAGCAAACACGGACAATCCTACAAGAGAGCGCAATCTCTTCTGCATGGCGAACTCCGAGTGCATTATGTGAGAGGCGATTAGTGTCAGTTTATCTGCGAAGATTCTGCACCTATTAGGAGAAGATGGCCCCCTGGCGGCGATCAAGTTACAACCGCTAGCGGAACGAGGCGGCTTCTTCTGACCGTGCATATATGGGAGAGAACGCTGGATACAAGCTTCACGATCAATCATGAATAACCTCCACCTTTCTCAGCCCGGGAGCGAACAGGACAATGAACAACAGCGCCAGCGGATAAGCGCTGGCCGCAATGCCAAAGAGGCTCGTATAGCTATGCGTCATCTGCAGAATGTAACCGGCAAAGGTAGCCAGCAGTATGCCTCCGATGGAGCCGGCCATGCCGCCGATGCCAACCACCGAACCTATTGCGGTACGCGGGAACATATCCGATGGTGTAGTGAGGAGATTGGCTGACCAGCCACAATGCGCACCCGCCGCCAGGCTTAGCAGCGCAATATTTGCCCACTCTGATTGAAGGTGGGTGATCGTAAAAATGGGAACAACCAGTAAGGCACAGAACAGCATGGCAGCTAGCCGCGCGTTACTGGGGGAGAATCCCATCCGGGTGAATGGAGCGGGTAGCCAGCCTCCGGCGATGCTGCCGACGGCCGACGCGTTATAGACAATAATGAGTGGCAGTCCCAGGTGAGACAGATTGAGATGAAACTTTGCGCTGAAGTAAGACGGCATCCAGAAGAGATAGAACCACCAAATGGGATCAGTCAGAAACTTACCAATGGCGAACGCCCACGTCTGGCGACTAGCCAGCAATTTGACCCACGGTGTGGAGGGCCCCATCTGTTCAGCCGCTTCCTGGTAGATGTGCCGCAGTTCGGCGCCGGTAAGCGTAGGGTGGTCGGCGGGTTTGCGGTACTTGCTGTACCACAAGAGGATCCAGATTGCGCTAAAGACACCGGTGACCAAAAAAGCCCTGTGCCAGCCGTAGCGCAGCGTCACCCAAGGCACGATGAGTGGAGCCAGGATGGCTCCGACATTGGCGCCGGAGTTGAAGATGCCAGTCGCCAGCGAGCGTTCACGCTGAGGAAACCACTCCGCAGTGGTCTTGAGCGCGGCGGGGAAGTTGCCGGATTCGCCAAGCCCGAGACAAAACCGTGCAATGCCGAACTCGAACACGGAATTGGCCATCGCATGGCCCATCGCCGAAAGGCTCCAAACGGCCATGATGACCATATAGCCGATGCGCGTTCCGACCTTATCGACGAACCTTCCGGTAGCCAGTAGACCGATTGCGTAGGCGACCTGAAAAGCGTCGACTATATAGGAGAACCCCACCTCGGTCATGCCGATGCTGTGCTCGAGGGTGGGCTTGAGGATCGCGATGATTTGGCGGTCCATGTAGTTGATCGACGTAGCCACAAAAAGCATGGCGCAGATCGTCCATCGTACGCGTCCCACGCGCGGGTCTGGAGAAGAGGATTCTTCCTCGATCTGGACGCACAAAGCCTTATTACTGGCCATCTCGTACTCCTTCCCGGCAACCGTCTTCATGGTCTCCATTACCTCTGGAAGTTTTCAACGTCGCAATTTAACTCAGGAAACGGGTTTGCTGCGGATCTTGCTGACGGTCTCCCATTCGGCGCGCTGACACCGCTGTGGCGGAAGATCCCGTAAAATCAGCTCAAGATCGTCTACGACCATCTCGCCCATCCTTGGCCAGATTTCAGGGATGTTACCCGAGCGATGTGCCTGAAGCAGCGTGTTTGGGGTCGAACGTGCCCTATGTCCAGGAGGAATTGGCTCCTCCGGCCATACGTCAATGGCAACTCGGATGGCCCCGGACGCAGCGGCATCCAGCAGTGCATCGAAGTCCACGATACCGGCCCGACTGGCCAACACAACAACAGCGCCCCGGGGCATCAGGTCGAAGTAGCGGCCATCGATCTGTCCGGCATTCTCCGTTGTGGAAGCTGCCAGCAGAAAAACCACGACCGAGCGGCGAAAACATTCGTCCAGGGAGGCCGGAGTCACGCCCGCCTCTCGCAATATTGTCGAGTGAATCCAGGGATCACAGACCAGAATCTCACCGCCGAACCCCTTCAATAGCGGCAGGAGAGCCCGTCCGAGGTTTCCGAACCCCACCAGGGCCACAGTCTTGCCGGATAGCAAGAAAGAATCCTGATTATCGCCTCTGCCATAGAGTTTTTCATGCCCGGTGCGGACGGACGCATCCGCCTCGTGGATCCTCCGGGCCGAGGCCAGCGCCATCCCTAATACCATCTCAGCTACCGGCTTTGCGAAAACCGGACCAGTGGATAAAACCGGAATCCCGCGGCGGTGGCATTCCGCGTAATCGATGTTGGGCAGAAAGTTGCCCTCGACGTTGAAAATTACCTTTAGCCTTGGGGCCCGGTCTAGCCGTTCCTTCGGCAGTGCCCCTTGCCCAATCAGCGCGACCACTTCCGGCAGATAGCGGTCTATACGCTGTTCTGTAGCCGGCGAGCCATCATGCCAGATGACATCGCCAAGTGCCTCGAGCCGAGCCTTCGTCGCTGCGTCAAAGATTAAATCAACCCGACGAGGATGCGGGTCAACCAGAATCAGGGGGCGCGGAGCTGAATTCATATCAACAATACTCCATTGAGGGTCTCAAATAGTATTCGAGTGTTCGCGATCGCTCATATGGGTGGATGGTCGTCTTCGGATCCTGAATACATGTCTCGTAACGCTCGGAACAAACGGGCACCTCTATACCTATCGCTGTGAAGCACCTAAGACCGCTTCCAACCGTCATACCTCTCTTGGGTTCTGGCGTAGCTTGTACTGGCACCAAAGAAGAACAAACGGCCCGGACAGATACATATCAGGTGGTCAACGGTTCCCGCGGACCATGTTCAGCCGTCTGAGAAACAATCTAGCGTTATCGAATGCATATAATTCTTCTCCCTTTCACTTCAAGGAAATAATTACTAGGTCGTACGTTTGGAGTTCGGGAATAACCATTTTCCAGTTACTACCATTTCGTCGAATTTGGGCTTTGGTCTCGCTGAGATGGTCCGGTGAAAGAATCTCGACCTTCTCGACTGGGGCTCGCACCTCTATTTGAAGTCCCTTCTCCAACTCTTGCCGGTAGTTAAGAAGGCTCACGACAACACGCTTATTCGCTGGTTGATAAGCTACATTTGACAGTGTGGCCGCATGGGGCTCTACTTCCACGAGCTCCGTCTGCTTCAAATAACGCTGAATCAAGGAGCACATCTCGTCTGTTGGGGGTAGGGTCGGCAGATAGACAACCGATCCCTTTCCTCGAGACCGAACTTCAATTGAGCTGGGTATCTCGCGTTTCGAAATTCTCAGAAGCTCCCCCAAACCGAAGTCACGGGATCCTGAAATGTGGCCGGGGGAAAACAGTGACGCGTCCTGAATCACGATCAGTGCGCCGCCGTCTTCCCGCACCCATTTTGCGAGGGCATTGCACCAGCTTTTATTAAGAGGATTTGTGTTAGGAAGCACGATGACCTTGTATTGCTTGAGGTGCTCTTCCTGCGGGTTCTGGTAATTGAATACCACGTCAAAGTTCAGGTTGTTCTTTGCGATCTGGTTTAGATAGGGAACCACGGCATCCGTTGTGTCGCTGAGTATGGCGATCCGCGACAATGATTGTGGCTGGGTATAATACTGCTCATTCTGTTCCAGAAAGCTGTTATACGCGCCGATGGCGCGTAATCCCTCCAGCGCTTCAGGAACACCAAAATAGATATCACGCAAAAACCGGCCTTCGGGAGCAATTTCAAGGCTCGTATGATACATAGCACTCTCCGCGATCGCGAGTTGCCATTTGCGCGGCGGCATGGAATTCATCAGGCGAGCTCCAACATGCCGTCCTTCGTCCTCCACTGAGACAGGCCGCCAGCCCTCCCCTACTCCATAGTTGTAACGGAGAAGCCCGGCATTCGTGACCAGATATGGCTGCTGCTTGTCCGTATAGTAACCAGGCTCCTCCCCATCTTCCGTTGTAACTCCGTTTTGAAACCTGGCCCATGTATATATGCCTTGATTAAGGTTCGACATTATGACGAATTGAGGGTTGATTTTGAGGGCAGTGTCATAAAGCGCGTCGATCAGATGAGTCACGTCCTGAGGACGATAATATGAAAACGTGTTGTCGATCCATAATGCATCGGCACCCGCACGAGCCGCTGCTTCGACACGTTTCCTTTGCAACTCGATCCACCCGGGATTCGTTAGGTCAGCCATATAGCGGGTTGGGTGGCCCATATAAGAAACTGGCCCTCCACGAAAATCCACTTTCGTCCACGCGATACTGCTCGGGAGATGTTCGAACATATCTCGCCAGAACATATTTCCAATCGAGATATACGCTGTCACTCGAATGTGGCTCTGGTGGCAGAGGGTGATGTACCGGCCTACAACCTCTCTCTGCTGCAGCTCGGTCGATGGAGAAAAACCTGTGCTCCAGGTCACCCAAGCCCAATTAATATGAGCCATCTTCAAGAATTGGATGGTTCGCGGGTTATACCAATCGCTCGTCGCCTGCAATATCTGCAGGGGTTCCCCCTCCTTAAAGCCAGGCCACTCTGACAGAAGTCCCTTCTCCGCTTCAATGGGCCCCCCATCCCATCGAGCGCTCCTGAACATTCCGGTTTGAAACCAGGAAGGGACCGCGCCGGGATTCAAAAGTTTTCGCGGTGCAGATACAGTTCGACCTGCTCCGGCGAGAGCAGCTGCGGTCTGCGCATGCAGTGTTAGATGGCTGATCCAGCAGGTGAGGCAAAGCCACGGCAAACAAACAGCAACTATGGCTCTGCACGTTAGTATCATTTCTTTTCGAGACGTGTTCTTAGCTGAGCACTTGAGCTGCGTATACGCTTTAGTAGAGACACTTTTCAAAGCCCGCAGCTCCTTTGATCCGGATGGTGTGAAACGCGGCGTTTCGGCAGCAGGTTCCCCTAAGCGATAGCTGAATCTGCTGCCGAAACCAGATTAGAAAGTGATCCTCGCACTTAGCTGCATTTCACGTGGATCAAGCGCTCCGGTTACCTGGCCAAAACTTCCAGGCCCAGATGACACGTAATAGCTAACCCACTTGAAATTGACATTATTCCAAGCATTGAAAGCTTCGGCGCGAAGTTGCAGATTGATACCTTCTCTGATTGTGGTGTTCTTTTGTAGCGCCAAGTCAGTATCGAAGTAAGCCGGGTCCCGAACCTGACCCTTACTCGCCGTACCAAAGGTCCCGATGGCATTTGGACCAAACGCTGTTGTGTTGAACCACTGGGCGGCCTGCGCTTGATGGCTCCGTTTCTTGGTTATTTGGATAGGCCCACCTAGATAATCCGCATGGTCTGCGAACTGTGCAGAGAAGCTATTGTCATATCCACTCATTACGGTCTCTGTGGTTCCATCCTGCCAAGTGGTGAACGAGTTGATCTCCCAACCCGATGTCAAACGGTCGACAAGCAGGTTGCTCGAATGGGGGGCTGGTACAGTCCAGACCTCTGAGAACTTGAAGTTCTTATTCGAGTCTCCGTACGTGGGTCCGTAGTCCTCCCTGCGCGAAGCGGGGTTCGTCCAGGTTGAGGCGTACCCATTGAGATCATCTAGACTTCTGGACCAAGTGAAATTTGTAAGCAGAGTAAGACTGGACGTTACGCGCTTTTCCAACGAGGCTTGCAGTCCGTTGTAATTCGAGTTGGCGTTGGGCTCCAGCTCATATACCGGGCTGAAGTTATGGTTGGGACGACGCGCTTGCGTGTTCGCTTCCGACGAAGCCCCCGGAACGTAGACAGGCGCATTGATATCGCGCGGAACTCCCTCGGATAATTTGACGCCGCGGTTGCCAATGTAGGCAAGCCGCGCCACTGCAGACTTTCCTAATTGATGTTCCATAATCAGGTTGTATGATTCGACGACTCCCGGCCGATAATCGCGGCTCAAGACGGTGGGTAGACTGGTGGGAGTAGTAAACGTGGCGGAGGATCCGGGTACCGTCGTTCCAAATTGCCCCGGAAATGGATTTGTCTGTCCGACGCTTGCATATGGATTGGTCATGTCAACATTGTTGAGAGAGAAAGTTGGTGCAAAGGGGGCCGTGCCGGCCATCCGCGAATAGTCCGCCGTCTCGGTAGGATTTGTGTATACGCCGAAGCCACCACGGATACTGGTATCACCTTTGCTGCCTACTCTATAAGCGAACCCAAGCCGCGGACCGAACACTGGTAGGTACGAGTTATAACCTCCCTTGGGGCATGCTGGATCGCCGCCATAAACAAGCCCGGCCGGAGCATTCGGGTACCGTTGCGACTGTGCTCCTGGAGAGAAGCAGACTACGCGGCCTTTGCGATCATAATAAGGACTTGATGGATCCCAGCGAAGTCCTGCAGTTAGGGTAAGTGCCTTGGTCGCTTGCCAGTTGTCCTGCACAAAAAGAGACCATTCTGTCCCGGCTCCATTTTGATATTGCCCGCCGTCCTGCGTAAAAGAAGCTATCCGGCCAAACTCGAAATCGGCTAACCCGTTCCCCGATAGCTGCCCGCTGAACGATAACAAGCCTGCTTGCAGATACGTGTTGCCGAGTGTATTCGATTGATGCAGCATCTCGCCACCAAAGTGAAACTCATGCGCGCCTGCGACTTTAGTCACGGCTTCGCGCACGGTCATCTCACTGCGGTTAAACTGGCCCTGGTGGTTCGTACTAACATTGAATCCACCGGAGATATACATTTGGATCTCCGGCACAGGAGCACTCGCGATCTGCGAACCAAGGTCTCCCCAACTGAAGGGCGCACTGGATGAGGAACCACCCACTTGCCGATTCAGCCCGAAGGTAGTGTTGAACAGCAGAGTTGGCGATTGAACATAGGTATGACTAACAGCGACCGTTTGTACTTTGACATCGTCACCGCTAGAAGGCGAGGCAAGAATGTTGGCTTTGTCCTGAACCGATGGCTCGACATAGTGGGTAAAGAAGTAATGGCCACTAAATTGGCTTTTTCCCGCAGAATAGTCGATCTTCGCCAAAATTTGATTGTCAGTTGTACGGATGGCTGGACCGAGGAAGGTCAGCGCGTTAGGACCCGATCCGGGGGTATTCGGCAGCGGCACATAAGTCAGAAGCTTCTGAGCGACCGGGTTGAGCCTGCTGGAAAGAATCTTGTTACCGGGTACCGGAAGTCCGCTCACAGGATCAACAAGTTGGGTTCCTGGCAACAATGCGCTGAAATCCCCCGTTCGTTCCGCCGCAGTCGGCACGAAGGTCACAGAAGAGCCGCCGCTGGTTTCACTGGTCGGAGTGGATTGGAAGCTAGCGAAAAAGAAGAGTTTGTCCTTCAGGACGGGGCCGCCGAGAGCTGCGCCGTACTGGTTTCGGTGAAGGGTTTTTGGTCCTGAATTGAAAAAGGGACCAGCAAACCAGTTGTTCGCGTTCAAGCCTCCGGTCCGGAGGAACTCAAAAGCAGAGCCATGAAGCTTGTTTGTTCCAGACTTACTGACGATGTTCACAACACCGCCGGCAGCATGACCGAACTCAGCGCTAAAGTTAGCAGACTGCAGCGCAAACTCCTGAATTGCGTCCGGGTTTGGGAAGGGTTCGCTGGAGTTGATCCACGTATCATTGTTACTCACGCCATCTAACAGATAGTTCACCTGTGTGCGCTGTGTTCCATTGATTTGGACGGTCGCTGCTGGTCCTGGGCCGCTGTACTGGCCTGAGGCGGACTGGTAGACACCCCCCTGAGCGCAGATGAAGCAATCATTTCGACCCAAATCTACTGTTCCGGGGGCCAGTTGAATAAGTTGCGCTGCCTCACGGCCATTCAGCGGGAGATCTTCGACCTGCTGCTTCTCGATCAGTTCATTGCTGGTGAAGGTGCGCGTATCGACCAACTCGACGCCGGCGGTCACCTTCACCTCGCTGATGGCTGACCCAACTTGCATGGTGATATCGATATTTGCGGCTTGTCCGACGCTTAACGTAATTCCCGATTGAATATATCGGGCGAACCCTTCTTTTTGAACCACCACCGTGTAATGGCCGACGGCAAGTTGCGGAAACGACAGAACACCCAAGGCGTCTGTCTTCATCGTCCGCGTAGCGCCTGTTTCAACGTTGCGGACTTCGACTTGAGCGCCGGGAACTCTCGCACCTGAACTGTCGTTTACGGAGCCCTGAAGAGAGGCGGTCGTGATTTGAGCAAAGACCCCCATCGAACACCCGAAAACAACCAGCGATACCAACAGGTACATGCGGAAACTAAGGAACGTCTTGTACATTAGAGCCTTCCTTTCTAGTATTGCCGAACAGACGCGGGCGACGTGCTGGAATTGACCATTGTGAGGTGGTTTACTGCCTCATCGAGCGAATGTTGTAATAAAGGCATGCAAGACTTCTTACAGAGCCAAAAAAGTAATGTCAATGATAAAGCGTTAACTGATCTATATATTCGATGATGAAGATCGGAATACCAATACGAGGGATCAGTTCAGGCAGTATTCCATGTGATCGCTGAAACGGCATAGTGATGATGCATCGCAGACTTCAGGTGCGCTCTGGCGAAAGTGACACACTGACCACTCGCGGGCCGCTAGACACCGGGCATCCGCTTCCGGAACTGTTTCCAGTCGAAGCACTAACGAGACAAAGTGGCGGCCTGGAGATCACCCCTTCGCTGCCTCTGAAGCAGCGGTTCAAACGTATGCGTCCGAGGAACGCACCTTTTTTGCTGCTGAGTACTTGTGATGAACTCTGTTTATGAACGGAGAGTCTGGAGTGGTGGTTGGTCGTCGTGGCCGAGCGGAGATAGAGCGGCTGGCAGGTTTGTATCGGACGAGCGGGATGGGAC
>OCZT010006491.1_pt1 | contig 11576 bp, 8 predicted proteins | sample 1539031 | NCBI WGS metagenome assembly OCZT01 (sample SAMEA3539308, study PRJEB22396) | soil metagenome | biome: tundra; feature: field; material: soil | place: USA | collected 2010-05 | depth 0.15 m
TCCTCAAGATTGAGGAAAACTGGAAAGACGCGATCAAAAAGTCATTTCAGAAAAAGCGTCCGGTTGGCGGTTGGCCGAAGCAGGATTAAGATTCTTGGGCCGTGACGTAAATGGTGCATGTCGTGAACTCTGTACCATTCATCGAGAATCGCTGAAATGCGATACCGCTCGCGACCAAAGCTTCCCGTATCAGATTCGAGTATTTTGACACCTCGTTTGCATGGTCGAGAACAAAAACCGCACCAGAAGAAAAGTGTAAGTCGAGAGAACCTTGGGCAACGTTCCAGCCGGACTGCTTGAAAGCGTCGGCTAAATGTTGACTCAACGAATATGCGCCGGGGTCGCCTTCTTCTCCAACGATTCTCACAGAGCCTTTGGGTTTTTGGCTCAGAAATTCCCGGAGTTTGGATAGAATAGAAGGGTCAAATTCCGTCCGCCTGAGATGCTGAGTTTGAGTCGGAATGGTGGGCGTTGCCGCATCTCTGATGACGTTCAGCACGTCCATTCTTAGGCCACTAACAAAAGATGTCCACCAGTCTCTAGCACTCATTAGGCTGAGGTTCCAAACAAACGCGAGTAGGGCCACAGACGCGTAAGCGAGAGGCAGACACAGCAAAAACGTCTTTGTTGTATCCCAATTCCGCAAGCCAAACATCCAATTCCAGAATAGCGTCAGAGCGCTAAGACCGACTGCTGCTATACCTTTGGAAATCGAAAAAAAGCTCGTTGCTCGGTAGGCGCGTTTGGCGAGAGAATCGGGCACAGTGGCGGAATCCTAAGATTCTTCTCGCCGCGCGGCAAGTGCCATTTACGGGGATTGCGTTAAGTACATACTCCCGGAAGAATCCCGGCTCCTAATTGCGTCGCCCGTTATTTCACGGGAGAGGTAAATCTCGGGCGATCGTGCCGGAGGTGCGCGGGCGTTTCAGATCGCCGGGCGGGGCGGGGCGCGGGCATTAGCGTGGTTTGACTAACTGGCGGGGCGCTGTTAGAAATTTTTACGTTCCTCGGCTGTATTCCCGGGCGAGCTCGTGGGTTTTCGGATTCAACCGATGCATCAACGAATGCGTGGAGTTTAGGCTTTGAAGATTCTAGTACCAATCAAGCGAGTTCCCGATCCCGCCACCACCATCCGCGTCCTCTCCGACGGCAGCGGTATCGCCACCGACAACGTGAAATGGGTCATCAACCCGTTTTGCGAAATCGCCATCGAAGAAGCGCTCCGCATCAAGGAGAAACAGACCGGCGAGGTGATCCTGGTCACGGTCGGCCAATCCACCTGGCAGGAGCAATTGCGCACCGGGCTGGCGATGGGCGCCGACCGCGCGATCCTGGTCAAGACCGACGCCGCGCTCGACTCGCTCGCAATCGCGAGAATCCTCGCGAAAATTGCCGGCGACGAGAAGCCCGACCTCGTCATACTGGGCAAGCAGGCGATCGACGACGACTCGAACCAGGTCGGGCAGATGCTCGCTGAGATGCTGGGATGGCCGCAGGCAACATTCGCATCCAAGATTGAGATTGCGGCCGACAAGATTTCGGTCCTGCGCGAAGTTGACGGCGGTCTGGAGACGATTGGGTTCAAACTTCCGGCCGTCGTTACCGCCGATCTGCGCCTCAACGAGCCGCGCTACGCCTCGCTGCCGGGAATCATGAAGGCGCGCAAGAAAGAAATGAAAGAGATTGCGGCCGACAGCCTCGGCGTCGATCTCGCCCCGAAGCTGAAGACAAAGACTCTTGCCGCTCCGCCCAAGCGCCAGGGGGGGCGCAAGATCGCGTCGGCGCAGGAGATGGTCTCGCTGCTTCACACCGAAGCAAAGGTTATTTGAATCCGACTTTTACGATCGCGGACGCCGGAGTGAATTGACATGGGTGACGTTCTGATTTTCGCGGAGCATGAGGGGGGACATTTCCCCAAGTCCACGCTGACTGCGGTTCACGCGGGCCTCGAGCTGGCGAAAAAGCGCGGCGGCAAAGCGATCGTGGTGGTGGCGGGCGACGCGCCGGAGGCGGCGGCGGGCGAAATCGCCAAGTACGGCGTCGCCAAGGTAATCGCGCTGGCGCATCCCGCGTTGAAGAACTATCTGGCCGACGCGCACACGCAGGCGCTGGCCGCATTGGCGAAAAAGGAAGGCGCGGAATTTGTAATCGCGACGGCGACTGCGATGGGCAAGGACCTGTTTCCGCGGCTGGCCGCGCGCCTGGGCGCCGGGATGGCGTCGGAAATCACCGCAATCAACGACGACCAGAGCTTCGTGCGCCCGACGTACGCGGGCAACGTGATGGCGACGGTCGAAATCGACGGACCGATCAAAGTATTGACGGTGCGCGGCACCGCATTCGACGCTGCCAAGCCGGGCGGCGCCGTTGCGCCGGTCGAAAAGCGCAATGCCGAGATCGACGCGGGCGCTCTCAAGATGGAATTCGTTTCGTTCAACGCGACCAAGAGCGATCGCCCGCAACTCACCGAGGCGCGGATAATCGTTTCGGGCGGGCGCGGCCTCAAGGCGGCCGAAAACTTCAAGACCGTGCTCGAGCCGCTGGTCGACGAGCTGGGCGCGGCGATGGGCGCGTCGCGCGCGGCGGTCGATGCGGGCTTCGTGCCCAACGACCTGCAAGTCGGACAGACGGGCAAGGTGGTTGCGCCCGAACTTTACATCGCAGTCGGGATTTCAGGCGCGATACAGCATCTGGCCGGGATGAAGGACTCGAAGGTCATCTGCGCGATCAACAAGGACGAAGAGGCGCCGATTTTCGCGGTCTCCGACTACGGGCTGGTCGCCGACCTGTTCAAAGCGGTGCCCGAGATGACCGAGGAAATCAAAAAGCTCAAGCATTCGTAGTCCGCGCGCGCGGCAAGAAGCGTTTCGATGCCCGAACTGCAGCACAAATTCGCCATCTGCAACGGCCTCCGGATGCATTACGTCGAGGCCGGCGCGGGTCCGCTGGTGATCCTGTGCCACGGATGGCCCGAGTCGTGGTACTCGTGGCGCCATCAGATTCCCGCGCTCGCGGCGGCGGGCTTCCGCGTCGTCGCGCCCGATCAGCGCGGCTACGGGCATACCGACGCGCCCGAGCCGATCGAGTCGTACAACATCCTGAACCTGGTCGGCGATATCGTCGGGCTGGTCAACAGTCTGGGCGTCGAGACGGCGGTGATCGTCGGCCATGACTGGGGCGCGCCGGTAGCGTGGAACTCGGCGCTTGTGCGCCCGGACATCTTTCGCGCGATCGCATTGCTGAGCGTTCCCTATTTTCCGCGCAGTCCGATGCGTCCGACCGACGCGATGAAGGCGCTGGCCGGCGACCAGAATTTCTACCAGCTCTATTTCCAGGAGCCGGGCAAGGTCGAGAAGGAACTCGACGCCGATCCGCGCCGCTCGATGGCGATGATCCTCTACTCGGCGTCGGGCGATGTGCCGCGCAGCGGGGAGTTCTCGTTCCTGTTCCCCAAGACGAAAAAGTTTATCGAGACCGGCATGGTGCCGGACAAGCTGCCGCCGTGGCTCACTGAAGCCGACCTGGATTTTTTTGCCGGCGAGTTCAAGCGGGCGGGCTTTCGAGGCGGTGTCAACTGGTATCGCAATTTCGATCGCAACTGGGAGCTGACGCCCTTCCTCGACGGCGCGAAGCTGCGCCAGCCAGCGGTGTTCGCCGCCGGTGAGCATGACCTGGTCGGCAAAATGATTCCTGGTGGGTACGAGATGGCGGGTGCGTTCACTCCGAATCTGAAAAAGAAAGTGATCATCCCCGGCGCCGGCCATTGGGTGCAGCAGGAACGCCCCAAAGAGATCAACGACATCCTGATCGAGTTTTTGAAGGGTCTGTAGCAGGGGCGAACCCCTTGCATCCTCCCGAAATCTCCCGCAGGTTTCGGACTTCCCGTCGGTTAAAATAAGAGAAGATGCGGCCTGACGGCCTGTTCGAAAGGTAAGTGGAAGAGGCGGTTGTTCTCCGTCCGGGATACCTCGCCCGTGAAAGAACTGGCGAGGTAAATCAGCAGGGGGAGCGGAATTAGGCGATGGTGCCGGAGGTGCGCAGGCGCTTCAGATCGTCGGGCGTGTAGCCGTGCGCGGCGAGGACTTCGTCGGTGTGCTCGCCGACCAGCGGTGGGCGCGTGATCTTGCCCGGCGTCGCCTCGAGCTTGGCGGCCAGCCCGGTCGTCAGGTACTCGCCGATTTCGGGATGCGGCATCCTGAGCAGCATCTCGCGCGCGGCGGTCTGCGGATGCTTGAACATTTCTTCGACGGTGAGAATCGGGCCCGCCGGGATGCCCTCGCGATTGAACAATTGGATCCAATGCTCCGCGGAATGCGGGGCGAGCGCGCGATTTATTTCCAGGGTCAACGCGGCGCGGTTTTTCAGCCGCCCCCCGCTGCTCTTGAATCGATCGTCGTCGGCGAGTTCCGGCCGTCCAATGGCGGCGACGAGGTTTTGCCACATCAGCTCGTTCCCGCATGCGATGTTGAACGGCCGATCGGACGCATCGAACACGCCGTACGGCGACACCAGCGGATGATGATTGCCGGCGGGCGCGGGAGTTTTCCCGGTTTCGAAATAAATTCCCGCCGACCAGGTCAGGATGCTGACGATGGATTCGAGCAGCGAAGTCTCGACGCGCTGGCCGCGGCCGTCGCGATGGCGCGCCTCGAGTGCGAGCAGGATGCCTTGCGCAGAAAAAATTCCGCCGAGCAGATCGCAGATGGCGATACCGACCCGGGTCGGTCCGCTCTCGACGGTTCCCGTCACGCTCATCAGCCCCGACATCCCCTGCGCTATCTGATCGAAGCCGGGAAAATCGCGCAGCGGCCCGGTCGAGCCGAAGCCCGAGATGGAGCAGGTGATGATGCGCGGATTGCGCATCGCGAGCGTTTCGTAGTCCAACTCGAGCGCTTTCATGACGCCGGGCCGGAAGTTGTCGACGACCACGTCGGCGGCGTCGATCAGGCGCATCAGGATTTCGCGCCCCTCGGGTTTTTTGATGGCGACTCTTAAACTTTTCTTGGATCGATTGGCGGAGAGAAAGAAGTAGTTGTCGGGACCTTTGCTGGCGCCCAGCTCGCCGCGCGGATTTTCGACCGGTTCGATCTTGAAAATCTCGGCGCCGTAATCGCCGAGGATTTGCGTGCAGAACGGACCGGCGAAATACCTGGTCAGATCGACAACTTTTATTCCTGCCAGGGGCGGCGGCTGCTGTACGGCCATGGCGGTAAACCTATTCGAAACTTCAGCGGAGGAGTTACGTCTAACAGAGGCGCCAGTGTGTTTTGTCACTTTTGGTCTTTCATTGGAATCCGGTGAATTACGCGATAATAATTGAGCACCAGCCATGAAATTGTCCAGCATGAAAAATAGCGCATGGATGCTCGCGATCGCCGTAATCATCGTAGTCGCAGGCGTCTGGTATTTCTTCGGCGGCAGTTCGTCCGGGACACGGATCGTTACCGCTGCGGTCACAGAAGGGCCGATCGTGCGATCGGTCACGGCGACTGGAACGGTCAATCCGGTCATCACGGTGCAGGTCGGAACTTACGTGTCCGGACCGATCACGGCAATCTTTGCCGACTACAACGCACCGGTAAAGAAGGGTCAGGCGATAGCGAAAATCGACCCGCGTCCCTACCAGGCGACGGCCGATATCGCGCATGCAACGCTGGCGAACTCGAAAGCGCAACTGGGCAAGGACCAAGCCGACCTCGCGTACAAGAAAGTCACCTACGACCGCAACCTCGAGTTGTTCAAGGCCGACGCGGTCTCGAAGGACGCGGTGGATTCGGCATACAGCGCGTGGCAGATGGATGTCGCGCAGGTCAAGCTCGACAGCGCCAATATCCAGCAGCAGACAGCCAACGTGGCGGCCGCCGAGGTCAACCTCAATTACACCAATATCGTGTCGCCGGTTGACGGCACGGTGGTCTCGCGCAACGTCGATGTGGGCCAGACGGTAGCGGCGAGCTTTCAGACGCCGACGCTGTTTCTGATCGCGCAGGACTTGACCAAGATGCAAGTGGACTCCAACGTCAGCGAGTCCGATATCGGCTACGTGCGGGCCGGGCAGAAGGCGACGTTTCGGGTCGATGCGTTTCCCGACCGCGATTTCGTGGGCGTTGTCAACCAAGTTCGGCAGGCGCCGATCACGGTTCAGAACGTGGTGACCTACGACGTGGTGGTGAGCGTGGAAAATCCCGAGCTGCTGCTCAAGCCGGGGATGACGGCGAACATAACCGTGGTCACGGCGTCGCGCGACAAGGTGGTGCGCGCGCCGATCGACGCGCTGCGGTTTGCGCCATTGGGACAACCGCCGGCGGATTCCGCGGCGCTTGGCGGAACGCCCGGCCGCCAGACCCGGGTCTGGGTTCTCGACAGCGGCAAAGTCTCGCCGGTCACCATCACCACCGGGCTCAGCGACGGGACCTGGGTCGAAGTCGCCGAGGGCGACGTGCATCCGGGAGAGCGCGTGGTGACGGACGAAGTCCACAGCGCGGGATCTGGATCGCACGGCGGCAGCGCTGTACCCGGAATGATGCGCATGCCCCACTAGGCGCGCGGGCGGTTATCCAATGCACAGCGTGATTCAACTGGTCGATTTGACCAAGACCTACGTGCTGGGCGAGGTCGAGGTCAACGCGCTGCGCGGCGTCAACCTGACGATCGAGCGCGGCGAGTTCGTCGCGGTGATGGGCGCGTCGGGCTCGGGCAAATCGACGCTGATGAACATGCTGGGATGCCTGGACCGGCCCACCAGCGGACGCTACATGCTGGAGGGCGAGGACGTCGCGCAACTCGACGAGTCGGAGTTGGCGACGATCCGCAGCCGGCGAATCGGGTTCGTCTTTCAAAATTTCAACCTGCTGTCGCGAACCTCGGCGCTGGAGAACGTCGAACTGCCGCTGTTCTATTCGGCCTGGACTCCCGACGGGGAGCATCATGCCGCCGAAATGATGAAACTGGTGGGGCTGGCGGGCCGCGAGCAGAGCCATCCCAATCAACTCTCGGGCGGGCAGCAGCAACGCGTGGCGATCGCGCGTGCGCTGGTGAATCACCCGTCGATACTGCTCGCCGACGAACCGACCGGCAATCTCGACTCGACCAACTCGGCCGAGATCATGGAGGTCCTCACCAAGCTCAATCGCGAACAGGGCCTCACGGTGATTATCGTCACGCACGATCCCGATATGGCGGCCTACGCGGACCGGGTCGTAACCTTTCGCGACGGGGTGATCATCTCGGACACGCGAAAGGACGGTGCCGGCGCGCGCGCTGGAGTGGGCGGCAACGCGGCGCCGACGACGGAGGCGTCGCAGCAAGCGGCGTCGATCAGGGATGAGGCGTGGACGTTTGCCAGCATGGCGGTGGTCGCGGCCGGACGCGCGATCAAGCGCAACAAGCTGCGCGCGGCGCTCACGATGCTGGGTATTTTCATCGGCGTCGCGGCGGTGATCACGATGGTGGCGGTCGGCGACGGAGCGCGATCGTCGGTCGAGGCGCAAATCAACAGCCTCGGCACCAACCTGCTGATAGTGGTGCCGGGCGCGACCACCGCCAACGGCGTGCGCGCAGGGCTGGGCAGCAATTCCACGCTTACGGTCGCCGATGCGCAGGCGCTTGCGCGTGGCGGTGGCCCGGTAGGGCTGGTGACGTACATGGATCGGCAGGTGGCGCAGGTGGTCTCGGGAAGTCACAACTGGAGCACCAACATCCAGGGGACGACGCCGAGTTATTTTGCGATCCGGGACTGGCCGCCATCGATCGGACGCATCTTCACCGACTCCGAAGAAAAGGCGGGCGCGCCAGTATGCCTGCTCGGACAGACGGTGGTGAACAATCTGTTCGGCGAGGGACAGAATCCGGTCGGCGCGACGATCCGGGTGAAAAACTCCCCGATGAAAGTAATCGGCGTGCTCAGCGTCAAGGGACAGTCGAGTTACGGGCAGGACCAGGACGACGTCGTAATCGTCCCGTTCAACACCGCCGAGCGAAAAGTCCTGGGCGTGTCGGCGCCGTCGGCCGCAGTGGTGGCCGCAGTAACAGCGGCGGTCAACGCGTCCAACCGTTACGCGTCGGTACCGACGACCAATTCGGTTTACAGCTCGAGCACCGAATCGGCCAGCCCGTTCGGCAGCGCGCCAAAAATCACCGGCGTCGTCAATACGATGTTCATCAAGGCGAGCAGTTCCGACCAGGTGGACAACGCGGTTGCACAAATCACACGCACGTTGCACGAGCGCCATCACATCCAGCCGAAACAGGACAACGACTTCACCGTGCGCGATCTAAGCGAGATAGCGGCGGCCTCCGCGAGCGCCACGCAGGCGATGACGATGCTGCTTTTGGCAGTGGCGTCGATTTCGTTGCTGGTCGGCGGAATCGGAATCATGAACATCATGCTGGTGTCGGTGACCGAGCGCACGCGCGAGATTGGAATTCGCATGGCGATCGGTGCGCGCCGCATCCACATCATGCTGCAGTTCCTGGTCGAGGCGATGATGCTGTCGTTGATGGGCGGGTTCGCGGGGATTGTCCTGGGCATACTCGTATCGAAGCTGATTTCGGCGTTGGCGCAATGGCCGACGCTGGTCTCGCCGGTCGCGGTGGTGGGCGGTTTCGTCTTTTCGGCGGCGGTGGGAGTTTTCTTTGGCTATTACCCGGCGCGCAAAGCGAGTCTGTTACACCCGATCGACGCCCTGCGCTACGAATAGTTCAGGAACGATATAACGGTTCCGCGCATTATTTTCATTTATTAGCCAGATAAATCACGGCTTTACGTCCCTCTAATAGCTCGAATAATAGCTCGAACCGGGCGGTGCAGAAAAAAGCTGCGCCGCCCGCGCTTTTCTACCGTCGGCAGATCAGCTTGTAGACTTAAGGAACAATCTGATAATATAATCGATATATACTTGACTTCAGGAAATCTCGTGGTCCACAATTAGAATCCTAAAGAGGGGCAGGAGATTGTACTAATGGCCAGACATGCTTTGGGGAAGATGTTGCGCGGCGTGGGGACATTATTGCTCTTATGTCTCATGGTGGCTTCAGCGAATGCGACAGTGAAGCCAGGTGACGCCGTAACACCCGAAAACGCGGCACAGGTCAAAGATCTAGTTTCGCCCGGGGTGTTTTACGCAGTGACCCATGGAATGCACATGGATATCGTCCCGACCGACCGGATCGAGTGGCCGCCGCCTTACAGGGAGGCGACGGAAAAGTATTCCTCGCAGGTGCGGCTCACTAACGATCATCGCAGCCTGATCGGCTACGTCGCCGGCCAGCCGTTTCCGTTGATCGATCCGAACGACCCTTATGTGGGGTCGAAAATCGTCTGGAACAATGTGTGGCGGCCCATCACGAGCGATGACTACGACCTGCGCTTCTTCGATTGCCAGAGCCAGTACGTTCGTCCGGGCCAGGACCAGAACATCGTCGACGACATCGAGATCGGTCATTACGCCGGATACAACCTCTTCGGACGGACCGAAGTCGAGCCGATGCCGGTCGATCCGGACTTCAAGCACTCGGGGCGCCTGTGGTTGTTCGCTATGTACCCCTTTCTTGCGCCGGAGGCCGAGCGCGGCCAGGGCCTGATCCGCTACCGCTACGCGGATCCGAACCGCGGCGACGACAGCTGGGATTGGCAGCCCGGCACCCGTCGTGTGCGGCGCCTGAACGAGGCGATTCTGTCCAGCGCCACCACTGCGTCGAGCTACGATCCTGACCACTATTCGGGCTTCAACCCCAAGACCGAGCAGTACAACTACAAGTTCCTGGGCGATAGGCAGATGCTCGCGAGCGTGCATGCGGAGCATTCGCCCGAAGTGACTTGCCCCTACGATGGCGGTGCGACCGCATGCCCCGAGGCTTGGGAGATGCGCCACATGTACATCGTCGAGGCGACACCCCGGCGCGATATGAGCAATGCGGGTGCGCTCGACAAGTTGACCAACATCTATGTGGACGCCGAATTAGGGTTCGAGCCGTACATCGACACCTACGACCAGAAGGGTCATTTGTGGCGCGCGCACATCTGCTGGCTGGCCTATCGTGACCGCCCGGTGCCGGATGCCCGCGTTGCGATCTACCCGTTCAAGCGGGAGTTCGTAGTGGGTGGGGCTTCGATCGACACGCAGGGTAACTACTCGACAATGTGTTACCTGCCCGGCCAGCACACGCCCGAGCACGAATGCTGGTACATCAACATGGGGGCGGTCGATAAGGATTTCTGCTCGGTGAAAGCAATGGTGGCCGCAGCTCCTTAAGCCCAAGCTTTAAGCAGCCTGATTGATTGCTGAAACAGGCGCGGAGCAAAACGGTTAGTCGCCGTGGCGCTCCGCGCTTTGGTTTTTCCACAGCGCGCGAAGCTCAATAGTTTACATATGCCGGATCCCGGAATATATTCCGCGCATCGCGCGATTGCGGTCTTTGCACCCCAAGCGCGATGGCAGAAAAGGTCCCGTGTCCGAAGCCGGCGCAGATGCGCCTCGCAGGTCCAACGAGTCGCTCTGCGCCGGCAACTTTCCCGCCGCACCAGCGTAGTTCGCGTCGCCGAGTCAGACTTTGAAGCGGACATGAATCATGTCGCCGTCGCGCATCACGTAGTCGCGGCCCTCGAGTCTGAGCTTGCCGGCCTCTTTGACCTTCGCGTCGGACTTGTGGATGGCAAAATCCTCGTAGCTGACAACTTCGGCCCGGATGAATCCGCGCGCGATATCAGTGTGGATTACCCCGGCGGCATCGAGCGCCGACTCGCCGCGGCGCAACGGCCATGCATGCGCCTCGGGCTCGCCGGCGGTGTAGAAAGTGATCAGCCCGAGATGATTGTAGAGCGCGCCGATCAGCCGATCGCGCGCGGGCGCGTCGAGTCCCGCGTCTTTGAGCATCTCCTCCTGGCCGGCCTCGTCGAGTTCCCACAATTCCGACTCGAAAGCGGCCGCAAGCCTGAACACCTCGAGTCCGTGCGCGCGCACGGCGCCGCGCTCGGCGCCGGTGACATCGGCGGCGGCGCGTTCCATCTCGCAGTTGACGGTGACCAGCGCGGGCTTTCGCGAAAGAAACCCGAAGCTCGAAAATGCTTGCCCCTCCTGCGCTGTCAGTTCGAGCAGTCTCAGCGCTTTGCCGTCGCCGAGCCATGCGATCACTTTCTCGAGCGCCGCGCGTTCGAAGTCGCTCCCGCCCTTCTCCTTCTTCAGCCGCTCGAGGCGGCGTTCGGCTTGATCGAAGTCGGCGAACACCAGCTCGCCCTCGATACTTTCGAGAGTCGCGACCAGATCTTTTTCCATGCCGGCGAATTGCGGAATCACGATCAGCAGCGCGTCCATGTCGCGCACCAGCGGCAGCAGACTCGGATCGAGCGCAGCGCCCTCCTTCTGCTCTTTGGGATTTGGCGCGAAGTCGAGGATGGTGAGCTCGACCGGGATCTTTTTCTTCGAACCGTACGCTGATTCAAGAAAGTCGAGACGCGGATCCGCGACCTTGATTTGTCCCGGGCGCGCACGATTGCGGCCCTCGGCCGTGCCCGGAATCGGCGCGAGTCCGGTCAGTGCGTGAAATACGGTTGATTTCCCGGCGCCGCGTGCGCCGAT
>OCZT010006492.1_pt1 | contig 11575 bp, 7 predicted proteins | sample 1539031 | NCBI WGS metagenome assembly OCZT01 (sample SAMEA3539308, study PRJEB22396) | soil metagenome | biome: tundra; feature: field; material: soil | place: USA | collected 2010-05 | depth 0.15 m
TGACTGGAGTTCAGACGTGTGCTCTTCCGATCTAATTACGTCCCGCAAGGCCATGCCGCGTTTTTCCGCAGCATCGAACCAGTCCAAATGTTCGGCGACCAATTGGCATAACTTCTTCCGTCCGCCTCCGGGAAGCTGATAGTCCTCAACTATCCGCTTCAAGCCGGCCTCAAGCTGTCCATTCCTACTCATTCGAGCTCCTCAGCATTGCCGAGTATAGATATGACTAGACCCAGATTTCTGCAAATTTCTGCAAAATTCTTCTTTTCTATGCAATTTAAAGAAGCAGGTTGGAGTACTCACACGTTTTCACCGTCACAGCAGCCGCGCCGGGTAAAGCGTGTTCGGTCGAGACAGTTGGATGGCGCTCTCTTCCCACCTTGCAAGGCTATCGTTGCAAGGGCGTTGTAGGGGACTATTTGCAGCGCCTATCGGTCGGATAGCGCAGCAATTGTCTCACTGTTGCGGAACCAGACCATTCCCCCTTTGCACCTTGATGGAACTCATTCGGCAATCGGGGCCGGCGCGTCGCGCGGGCGGCAGGGGATGCCTTTATTTCGGTCTCCGCAACCGGCGATCCGATCTAGCGTTTTTTGCTGCCTTATAGCGGTCGAACCCCGCACGCCAGCCGGCAATCTCGGCTGACGCTACCTGTTTGTGGCACTCATCATCAAACTCATATATTTTGTAGGGGTCTCCGCGGCCATCATCCAAAAAAATACTATGACGGTCTAGTTCTATCGGGTCCACGATCAGCTCGCATTCGCGGCGTCCATTGTGTTCAGCCACGATGGCTTGGGGATATAGGTCGCAAACAAGTACGGAAGGTGCCGGTCTATTCGAACGCATCGCGAACCAGCAGGCGATATCGCGGTCCGTAGTCCAAGACATTCCGAAAGCGCCTTTGATGTTGTTGATGCCTCGCCACGCCCTAACCGGCTTTTTTCTTTTCGATGGAGGGGATACGTTGCGTAGTGCCGCCGCCAGCTTTTTCTCCGAACCAAACGCGGAGATGACCTCTCGGTGGTCGTGTTCCCACGCAACGATTAGGCCGCGATAGGTAACCCTCTTGCCGACGATCTTTCGATGCTCGTAGAGGTTCTTCGCACCTTCGCCACGGTAACGATTTGGTAATGTGGATATCAGGGTCGCTGCGTCGCCAACGGTTCTGACAACGCTAATATCAAAATCACTCGGGAGGCCGAAGAGAAGGTGGTCTGCCCAAGCTGGTCTCGGCAAAGAATGCCTCGCGGCTCGCGGTTTGGCGGATTTGTGTTGATGGTGTTTCGTCATGTTTTCTGCATGGATGAAGGGCAAGCCTAACTGACCGCCAGTTGTTCTCAAATAGAACCCGTAAAGAAACTATTTATTTCAAACGGAGAAATTATTCCGAGGTGGCATCGGCGGGCTCTGGAGTCCTTCGACGAAGACGCCCAAGGGGACTCGGAGCCCAGCTGGCTGGAGATCCGAGCTCTCGGTTATCATTCGGCGCGGGTGATCGGCGCTCACCCAACGCCAACACGTTTTCGCCCGCCTTCCCAAAGCCAGCCTCGAAGGCCACAGTCGGCTGAGATCGAGCCATCTGAATGCCCACCGCGATCACCTGAATGCGCCGTATTGGGACCAAAAAAGAAGCGTCAGTCATTCCGCCCCCGCGGATATTCCTTGTGCGGCCAACGCACCGGACCTGGGCCAGGCACTAAGGGCCTTAAGCGTGAGCACGATGAGTTGGTCAACCGATAACTGAAATGTTCTGAACAGCCACCAACTTTTGCCGTGCACCCCTGCGCGGTGGCAATTCTTATGGGAAGCGATGGCGGGTTTACTTCCCTTTCGGCGCAAACCAACCGGCGGCCGAACGCCGTCGCGCCGTGAGAATTTCACTTCCCTGCTCTTTGGCGAATGGATGTCGCGACCAGTGCAGCGCGGTTGCGATAAGGCCGGGCGGGCGGAAGAGTGCCTCCTAGAACCGCTCAGAGCCGCAATCAGCGCCATCCCGGCTCGGAGGCGTCCCACCACAGAGGATTTTGAAAAAGCCTCTGTGCAAGGCTCCAGCGCCGTCAGATGACAATAGAGGGACTTTGACGCTGAACGATTGTCAGCAACGTTCAGTGCGGGGATGCCTACCCCGGCGCAAAACTTCTTAGCCCACGATGATCGGTTTGATGGCCGTTTCCGCCAAAAGCCACCACGTACCAACGAGACCCAATGAGACCAAAGAATACCAACACGTACCAATGAGCCCCAACGATAGGCCAACAGAAGGCCAAAGAATTTTCTTGTCACACCCCACGCACTGAAGATGCTGAGCCAAGCTCAAGTCGTGATACGGACCGCTGAAGCCCGGCATGCGCACAACGGAAATTACCGCTGACCGGTGGCGGCAGCATTTGTCTTGCGGAGCCGTCCGCGTAAGGAGGCAATCGACCGCCCGCGGGACCGACCTTCGTTTCAGTTCGCCGGTCAACACTGGCGGTCCAAGTCAATCCGCAACAAAACGCAACGAGTGGCAGTGGCAACGGATCGGTACGAAATGCTTCGAAATGCTCTGAAATGTTTCGGAATGCTCCGCTAGGAATGACCTACTGCCTCGGCGGTCCTGCCATCGCTGCAGTGCTGTTCTTCTGCTTTCACAGATAAGGGATCGAGCGCGCCCGTATGTTCTTCCGCACTGTAATGCAATCAGAAAGGCCACACGTGACCACTCAGCACCTCTCGGAGGCCAGTAAATGCCACCCAGAGACCACACGAAGTACCACACAGAAGGCCAGCAGAATTTTTTGCACACCTGTGCATCCCGCATGCGAGGTGACAGACGATCGTGATGTTGGCTTGGCCGGCGGAGCAAGATCTCCCACGGGCATTTAGTTGCCGTAGTAATACGGAATGAGTGGAGGGTTTTGTCCATCGTTAGGCTTGGACGGATCGTTGGGCTTCATATGCCGGTTGCTCACGCGGAGTTTAAGCTCGCGCTGCGGCGGCGTGTACTCCTTGTCGATAAGAATAAATTGGGTGTTCTTTAGTTCGTCCGCCTTGAGCTGGTAGATCAAATTATAGAATCCCTTGAACTGTTCACGATTTTCGCGCTCGCTGATATTCTTCATCGGGGAATCTATTATCAGCATCTCCGGTAACGGTGCGCCGACTTGTACCGCAAGCCGATGCATGGCGACCGCAAAGCAACACTTAAACAGCGTCTTCTTGCCGCCGCTGCTCAGCGTTGAAAAGCTCGCAACTGTTGTATCAGCTACGCCAGGAGAGTGCAGCTCGGGCAAAAAAGAACTAGTCGAAATCTCGACAGTATCATTTGCTGTTATTCCAGGCACCTCCGACCGAACGAGACAGTCAAGGAAAAGGTCCTTCAGGGTGTTAATATTGGTGGCGTCCTTTTCAGCAGCTTCTCTGGCCTCTTTCAGTCGGGCGCGAAGTCCGATTTCTTGGGCTTGAATATCGTTGACCTTTTGGCGCTGCGCCTCCAGCATCTGTGGAAATCGGATCATCTCTTCCAAGCTGTCGCCTTGCTGGAGCAACGCAGACCGCTCTCGCTCCTTAGTCAACATGGACGACAGGTACGCGGAATCGAAACGCTGCGAAGTCTCGTTTCTCTCACGCTCAACGCGCCGCTTCTCAAGCTCTTGGGTCTCTCTGTCCCGTCGCAACTTTATGAGGGAGGCGTCATGCCTACGAATGATCTCGCGAAGCTCCTCAGTTCTGGACTTGATGTCTCGCTGAACAAGAGCATCGTCGGCAGAGTCGTCTGCATCGTCCGGTTCCATCTGGCCGCAAACATAACAATTGTCGTCGGAACGATGGGGCAGCGGTTGAGTGCAACGTGGACATGTGTGAAACACGACGCCAGATAAGACTTCACGAGCAGAATGGGAGCGTCGAAACTTCAAGGATAGCGTTTCGATTTCGTGAAGATGGCGGGTATCCCGATCTCTCGCATGCAAAAGGTCGGATATCGCCTCATCAAGTACAGAAATTTGTTCGCTCAGCCGTTGCGCCTGAATTTTGAGCCGATCTGAGGCATGTTCAGTTGTGCGGTCGCCTACGGCCAGCTGGCGCTGCTCGGTGAGCTCGGCTGCAATTTGCTCGGCCTGCTGACGGAATTCTCGGACTCTTCCCTGGATTTCCAACTCAGACTCAACGCCCACATCTCGAAGCACCCGCGACAAACTATCAATGCTCGCTTGCGTCGCGGTGCGTTCAACCCTCAGCGAGTCAAGTTGTGCGTCTATTTCCAGGATATGGTCGTCGTGATATCCGATAACATAACGAACGACATCGAGGCTCGCGAGGCGAGAGAATTGATTGCCGCTGTCCAGATGAAAAAAGGAACTATCGATCTCGTCTTGGTCGAGATAGCAATACCACAACAAATTACGGATGGATAATCGCTTTGTCTCGCTCTCAGCCTTTAGACTAGCTTACTTATCCGAACGCGGGGCGGTGTGAGTGAGGACATCCAAAAGATGAGATCGGAAAGATTTTCAATTCCAGTACCCGGAACTACTTCGCCATTAGCGTCCCGTGCAGGTATCGCCACTTGCATCGCATCGTCCTTGCTGCCCCATCGCGCAACAACAAGATTGGCGTCGCGTGCGCGTTCGAGCTGGAGGTCGCCTTTCTGAAGTTTGAGGTTAAGGGTTGCCGAAGTAAATTCGCTTTGAAGGGCGGGAGAAAGTTCGATCCAACCACCAAGGCAATAATCTATGAGGCGAGCAATGCTCGTCTTGCCGGCGCCCATCTGCCCCCAGAAGTAGCTCACTCCTGACAATGGGATCGCGACAGTCTCTTTCTTGAATGCCAAATCGAGCGAGGTGAGATGAAATTCCAAAATCTTCTCCTGGTTCCTCGCCCCATTTCATATCGGTAATTTCCGGAATAGCTTCGTAGACAAAGTCCTTGAGGCGGGTTGCCGACATCGAGCCGACAGCTTTGATGGTCAGATCACTCCTTCTCGCCAAGACCGAAAATAGTGCATCGCTCTTAATCGTTTCGACCAAGGCCCGTCCGGCGTCGGTAAGACCGATAACAACCGTATTGCCTTCAACTGCCAGCCTGACCAAACCACGCGACGACAATAGCCCAAGCCACCTCCGATAGCGTGCATCCCAAGGGCCATACCGAAAGCGTATCATTTTTGTTTCGATCGAGGTTCGCTCTCGTTCCTGAACTGCGACATCAGAAGGCTGCCGATCAAGTTTGCTCAACACACGCTCATAGGCTACGTTCGAGCAACGCTCGACGCAGAAAACCTCCACGCAAACGCAACGCAACGGCAAGCCGCCGAGGGAAACCTTGGCGGCTTTCGCGTGTCGCCACGCAGCCAAGGCATCTTGTTCAAGATAGAGGTGTGCACAAAGAAACGGCCCCAGCGCGGGGGCCGGGGCCGCTCTAATCTAGAACACCCGACGGGGGACAGGGGTGTTCGTCGGCCACGGCCACGGCCATGCGGCAGCGGGAAGCTTTCGTCTTGTTTGGACGTGACCTCGGATGACACCCCAGGCGAGTAGATCCGCGATGCGGCCTATTTCCGCGGTGACCGGCTGGTTATGGCGCAAAGCGGTCCTTCAGCCCCCTTTCCAGTTCCAGCGGGTGCTGCTCTCAATCTGAGTAGCGACCCGCGATATTTTCGAATTGGTCGGTTATTTCAGCGAATGTGTCAACGACATCCGGGTCGAAGTGCCTGCTCCTGCCTTCGATGATGATCGCGATCGCCTCATCATGCCGCATGGCCTCCTTATAGACTCGGTGGGTGGTCAACGCGTCTATAAGGAGGCCACCGCCATAAGGCGAGCTGAGATTGGAATGGTGTTACCCGCCAACTTTCTTGGGTAGCCACTGCCGTCCCACTTTTCTTGATGGTTCAAGGCAATTTCCTTTGCGCAGGCGAGAAAATCGACTGTCATGCCGAGTTGCTTTTCGGCGTTTTCGATGGCGTTGTGGCCGAGCGTTGTGTGGGTTTTCATGATCTCGAATTCCTCCGAGTCGAGTTTGCCCGGCTTCAGCAGGATGCTGTCGGGAATGCCGACCTTGCCGATGTCGTGAAGGGGAGCGGACTTGAATAGAATATCGATCTGACGCTCCACCAGATAGTCGGCGAACGCGGGGTGAGATTGCAGTCGCCGAGCCAGGGCTCTGACATAGTGCTGGGTACGACGAATATGATTGCCGGTTTCGTTGTCGCGGGTCTCCACCAAAGACGCCAAGATTACAATTGTCGCATCTTGCGTTTCTTGTATTTTGCGGGTGCGTTTTTCAACTTCGATTTCGAGACGCTCGTTCTGGTTCTTCAGGAGATCCTTGGCCGCCTTCAAAATTGTCTGCGTCGAGAAATCCTTCCGCAGTACGAATTCCCGCCACCAGCCGATTCCCCCTGCCAGAATAAACAAAGTTACGACGTGATAGGACCAGTAGCAAAATGTTCTCCAGTCTTCGCCAAAGGCGACCTGCATTGCCGCCTCGAACATCAGGAGAATCATTGTTCCTGATGCAAGCGCATATCTGAATTGGACGCCAAGAATGACGAAGCAATAAAACTCGAGAAAAACGAAATTGAGCATTCCAACCCAGGACTTGAGCCCCATGCCGCCCTGGCTGTCGATGACCAGCAAGACCCAGAACAGGCTGCAGGAAACTGCCACGATGAATCCGGACATGATGGATTGCCAATGTCGTCTGGCGTAGCGGGTGAAGGAATAGGCAATTCCAATTCCAAGCAGCGGCAGGCAGAGTTGAACCCGGTATATATTGCGGGTTCGTTGTCGAAAGCCAGGTAGTCCACCAGAAAATCGGCAAGGATCAGTATCATCCCGACGGCGAGGCTGACGCTGCCAATTGAAAGGATCAAAGCCCGCGCATCGAAACGGTGCGAGTATAAATGAACTAAGGTCTCTAATCACGCCAAGCCGCTTCGAACGCCGCGCGCGCAGTCTCGAAACTCGCCGCGGTGCCGTACCGTTGCTCCCCAGGATTGCTGCCCGGATAAAACCCGCAATGCCACTCCCACTGATCAGTCGGTGGCGGGGCGCCCGAGCGCTCGACGATCACGCCAACGCGCACGCCGGCATAGTGGACGTGCCAGGTCTCAGGGCGATCGTTGACGCGCTTGCGGGTGAGGGCGGGCATGCGCCATTGAAGCGCATCTGAGCGGCCAGGCAAAGTTCGCCGTTGGGATTTAGCCAGCATCGCAGTTTAACGACCGCATAGCATAACTCGCTGATATCTGTATGTGGCAGCCGCCAACCTAATCACTTCAACGTTAGTGTGTCGTTATTCCTATAGCCAATTAAGACGGCGTTTACTCTATTTGATAACTGCCGCTTAGGCGCAGACGCGCAGGTTGAGCCTGGGGCCAACGGACATTTCGCAGAGAAACCGATGCTTTTGAGGGCAAACACCGCGCGTATGTTTGCGGCGCTGAGCGCTACCAACGAAGCGATTCTCTATGCAAAATCGCCCGACGAGCTATATCAACAGGTCTGCGAAGCAGCCTTTTCCAGTGGAGACTTTCTAGCCACGGCGATCCTTCTGTTAGACCCAGAAACGAGCACGCTCCGAATCAACGCCGGAGCCGGCGAACATGTCAATCGACTTCGCGAGACTGTAATTTCAGTTGCCGAAACTACGCCGCACGGTCTTGGGATTTGCGGAGAAGCCTTTCGCGATCAACGGCCGTGCATTAGCAATGATTTCCCGAACGACGAACGCTCGCTTGCCTGGCGCGAGAAGGCCCGTGAGGTGCGTATCGGCGCGGCTGCAGCATTACCGCTGATGCGTGATAGTCGTAGCGTTGGCGTACTGGTCGTATATCTGCGCGAGGCCGGAGCGCTGAACGAAGAGATCGTTTCACTTCTTGTACGGATGTCGGCCAACGTTTCGTTTGCGCTTGACAATTTCGATCGTGATGCTGCGCGCAAGAACGGCGAGAGAGCCATGCGAAGGCTCAACCGGATGTACGGGGCGATCAGCGCAACAAACGAGGCGATATTGCGCGCGGAGACGGCGCAAGAGCTTTATCAGCAGGTGTGCGATGCTGCCGTCTATAGCGGGAAGTCCCTGGCTACCGTCGTCTTTCTCGCAGAGCCGGGCTCGACCTGGTTGAAACCGGTGGCTGGAACGGGCGAAAGTGTCGACCTGATCGCGCAGACGCGCTTCTCGATCGATCCGGACAATGTCTACGGGACCGGCGTTTGTGGGAACGCGTTCCGCACGCAGAAGCCGTGTATCAACCGAGACATCCTCAATTCTGCGCAAGGACGGCCGTGGCACCAATCGGGGCGAGAAATCGGTGTCGTGGCTTGCGTTGCACTTCCGCTCATCAAAGCCGGCAGGAGCGTTGGCGTCTTGATGTTCTTCGTCAGCAAGTCGTGGGCGGTGGACGAAGAGATTGTCGCTCTTCTGGCGCGCATGGCAGAGAACGTGTCGTTTGCACTTGAGAACTTTGATCGCGCGGACGAGAAAGCCAAGGCCGACGAACACAAAGAGCGCCTAACGCGCATGTTCGCCGCTCTCAGCGCGACTAACGAAGCGATCATGCGGGCCAAGACGCGTGCGGAGCTGTTCGAAATGGTATGCGAGGCCGCGGTTCTGGGAGGCACATTCGCCTCAACAACGATCTTGCTTGCCGAGCCGGGCGAGGAGTTCCTTCGAATTGCAGCTTCAAAGGGGCAAAACCAGGAGCGCGTCAGAAGTACCCGCTTCGCAATCTCCTCCGATATCCCCGAAGGCCGCGGATTGACTGGAACGGCGTTTCGAACAAAACAGCCATGCATCATGAATGATTTTCTGACCAATCAGCGAGCCGCTTATTGGCATACGCTCGCAAGAGAAGCCGGGACACGATCTGGCGCGGGCTTTCCTCTGATCAAAAAGCGCGACGAAACTGTCGGCGTGCTTTTGTTTCTTGCCAGCGAGGAAGACGTATTCACGAATGATCTGGTGGAGCTTCTCGCTAAACTGGCGGAAAACATTTCGTTTGCTCTGGAAAACTTCGATCGCGCTGACGAAAAAATAAGGACAGATGCGCGGATCGAGTATCTCGCAACGCATGACGGCCTCACGGATTTGCCCAATCGAGCGATGTTCAACCAACTATTGCACTTTTCGATTGAGGCTGCGCACCGCCACCAGCGGCGATTTGCGGTGCTGTTCATCGATCTCGACAGATTCAAAGTCATCAACGATTCGCTGGGCCATGAAGCTGGCGATACCCTACTGGTGGAAATCGCCAACCGGCTGCGCCAAACCCTGCGTTCAAGCGACGTCGTGGCGCGGCTGGGCGGCGACGAATTCGTCGTCATTCTTGAAGAAACCGCGGAAAGAAATGACGTCGAAGGCATCGCACGCGATTTGTTGTCTGTCCTTAGCGAACCCCTGCAACTGAGCGGCCACGAATGCCACACCACGGCCAGCATCGGCATCGCCATGTACCCTCTGGACGGCTCCGATGTGCAGACGCTGACGAAGAACGCCGACATGGCGATGTACCTCGCCAAGGAAGACGGCAAGAACGGCTTCCGTTTCTTCACCAAGGAGATCAAGAACCAGTCGATTGAGCGTCTGATGCTGGAAACGGCGCTGCGTCATGCCCTCGAGCTCAATCAGTTCGCGCTGCATTACCAGCCGAAGGTGGATATGGTGACCGGACAAATTACCGGCGTCGAGGCGCTGTTGCGCTGGACCCATCCCGATCTCGGTGTGCTGCCGCCCATGCAATTCATACCGCTCGCCGAGGAAACCGGATTGATCGTCCCGATTGGCCGCTGGGTCCTGAAGGAAGCCTGCGCGCAAAACATGGCCTGGCAGCGCTGCGGATTGCGGCCGGTATCGATGGCGGTCAATCTGTCGCCGAGGCAGTTCGTTGATGATCACCTGTTGCAGGATATCGATGAGGCGCTGGCGGCAAGCGGCCTGTCTCCGGAGCTGCTGCAGCTCGAGATCACCGAAAGCATGGTGATGCGGAACGTTTCGCGGGCGATCAAGGTGCTGGACGCCATCCAGAGCCGCGGCATTCGGCTTGCGATCGACGATTTTGGAACCGGCTATTCGTCAATGTCCTTGATGAAGCAATTTCCGATCGACACCATCAAGATCGACCGTTCCTTTGTTCGCGATCTTCCGAAGGACGCCGAGGACCAGGCCATCGCGCAGGCGATTATCAGCATGGGCAAGGCGCTCGGGATGACGGTTGTTGCCGAAGGCGTCGAAACCACCGAGCAAGAGGCTTTCCTGCGAAATCATGCCTGCGATGAAATGCAGGGTTTCCTGTTCAGCAAACCGGTTTTACCGGAGCAGTTGGCTGATTTGCTTCGGTCCGTACCTTTACGCATCTCTCCGTCTCTTCAACCTGTGCTAGGTGCCGATTCCGAAAGGCGGCTCGGGCGGACGGGGCGCAAATGGACCTCGGTGTGAGCGCTATTGTTCGAGGCGAAAGTAACTCCACTTTGGCTCGCGTTGCGCCGAACCTTACCAGGCTCGCGTTCGGACCTTAGACGTTGACACGCATGCTGCGGGTACGACCTCCCGAGCCCACAGTCGTACCCGCAACAAAACCAGTGTGGTGTTCCACGCTCCGCGTTTTGAGCGCCGAAAGACGGTAGAAGGCTTTACGGCACAAAAGCTTTTGACACTCTACGGTTTTCGAGAGAGTAATGCATCTAGTCCGGGCTGGCCGGAATCGATCAACTGCGAAAACATTGTGAAAGAAGGCGTTCTAGCAGCCTGTCGGACTTAACGGGATAGGAATCGTTTGGGATAGAATCGGTACGATGATTCTCCATTGCAGCGAACGTCGCCCCGATGAACAATTTCCGCACTATTGACCGCCAGACCGGATTTCTTCTGCCGCCGTCGGTAGACGAGTGGCTACCGGAGAAGCATCTGGCGCGGTTCGTGGTGGAGGTGATCGACGGGATGGACCTTCGCGCGATGAGCGGAAGTTATCGCGGCTCGGGTTCGGCGTCCTACCACCCGAGGATGCTGCTGGGCATTCTGGTTTATGGCTACGCGACGGGGATATTTTCGAGCCGCAAGTTGGAGCGTGCGACTTATGACTCGGTGGCGTTTCGTTTCATCGCAGCTAACGATCATCCCGACCACGACACCATCGCGACGTTCCGGCGGAGATTCCTCAAGCAGATCGAAGGGCTGTTCGTTCAGGTGCTGCTTCTGGCGCGTGAGATGGGAATGCTGAAGCTGGGCACTTTGGGGCTCGACGGCACGAAGATCCACGCCAACGCCAGCCGACACAGCGCGCTTTCCTATGAACATGCGGGCAAGATCGAGGCGCAGTTGAAGGCCGAAGTCGCTGAACTCATGGCCAAAGCCGAGGCTGCGGACAAGGCGGACATTCCTGACGGCATGTCGATTCCCGACGAGTTGGCGCGGCGCGAAGATCGTTTGCAGAAGATCGCCGAAACTCGCGCGAAGATCGAGGCTCGCGGCAAAGAACGCTTCGCGCGCGAGCAGGCCGAGCATGAGGCCAAACTCGCAGCGCGGAAGGCCAAGACTGCGTCCACGGGCAAGAAGCCAGGCGGCAAGCCGCCGCGGCCCCCGACGCAGGGTCCGC
>OCZT010006495.1_pt1 | contig 11573 bp, 13 predicted proteins | sample 1539031 | NCBI WGS metagenome assembly OCZT01 (sample SAMEA3539308, study PRJEB22396) | soil metagenome | biome: tundra; feature: field; material: soil | place: USA | collected 2010-05 | depth 0.15 m
GGGCGCCGACGACAACGGCTCGGCCACCTCGGCGGTCGTCGAGGCCGCGCGTATCCTGGCCGGCCTGCCGATGCACGGAACGGTGATCTTCGCTTGCTTCGACGCGGAAGAGCAGGGGCTCTTCGGCAGCGGGCATTTTGCCAAGACGCTCAAAGACGCGCACGTCGACGTCGAAGGCGATCTCAACAGCGACATCGTCGGCGCGTCGGTCGGGGACGACGGCGTGAAGCGCGACGATACGATCCGCATCTTCTCGGAGTCGATCCCCACCGGCGCGAACGCGGCCCGCATCAACGCGATCGGCTCGCAGAACGATTCGCCGTCGAACGAGCTGGCGCGGTTCACGAAGGAGACCGCCGACGCATACTCGACCGGCCTGCACGGGATGCTCGTCTGGCGCGCCGACCGCTTCCTGCGCGGCGGTGACCACGAGTCGTTCAACGCCGAAGGCTTCCCCGCACTGCGCTTCACCGAGCCGCGCGAGACGTTCGCGCACCAGCATCAGGACGTGCGCGTCGAGAACGGCGTACAGTACGGCGACCTGCTGCAGTTCATGGACTTCGACTATCTCGCGAAGGTGACGCGCTACAACATTGCGGCGCTGGCGTCGCTCGCGCTCGCTCCGGCGACGCCGAAGGTCTCGGTCGACACGAAGGCGCTGACCAACGACACGCTCTTGTTCTGGGAAGCCGTCCCGCGTGCCGTGCGCTACGAAGTGGTGCGGCGCCTGACGACCGAGCCGGTCTGGAGCGCGGTGCAGGACGCCGGCGCCGTCACCCGGATCACGATCCCGCTCTCCAAGGACAACTGGCAATTCGGCGTCCGGGCGGTCGACGCCGAAGGTCACCGCTCGCCGGCCGGTTTCCCGATCCCGGTGCGCTGACCGCGGCTTAGAGCTCGTCGATCGCGCGGGCGAGCGCGGCGTCGCGCTCGGTGATCGCGCGGACGTCGTGCGACCAGGTCCGGATCGTCACTTCCTTCCACGAGATCGCGATGTCGGGATGATGGTCGAGCTGGTTCGCGACCGTCGCGACCGCGTTGACGAATGCGATCGCGCCGTTGAAGCTCCCGCGATCGAACGTCTTTGCGAGCGCCTGTCCGTCGTCGGTCCAGCCGTCCGGCACGTCGATCGCCATCAGACCACTCCTTGCGCGCGCAGCTCGCGCAGCGATTCGTCGATCGCTTGTGCCGTGAACGCGACGTCCTCGTCGGCATGCGCGGTCGAGAGAAACATCACCTCGTTGTGTGAGGGCGGGAGCAGCACGCCGCGCTCCCGCATCGCATGGTAGAACGCGGCGTACGCAGCCTGATCATCGCGCCGTTGGTCGTCGTACGAACGCGTCGGCGGGCCGGGCCGGAACTTGAAGTCCACGATCGACTCCAGCTGCACGACGGTGTAGCCGAGATCGAGCGCGCGCAGCGTCGCGCGAATCGCGTCGGCGAGCGAGCGCGCGCGACGCTCCATCGATGCGTACAGCGAGGGGGCGCCCTCGAGATGGTCGAGCACGCGCAGTCCCATCGCGACCGCGAACGGCATACCGGCATGGGTCCCGCCCGTGAAGCACGGACCCTCCGGCGCGAGCATCGCCATCACGCCGGCACGTCCCCCGAATGCGGCGAGCGGGAAACCGCCGCCCATGATCTTGCCGATCGCGGTCAGGTCGGGGATGACGCCGGCGCGCTCTTGCGCACCGCCGAGGCCGAGCCGGAGCCAGGTGATCACTTCGTCGAAGATCAGCAGCGCGCCGTAACGGCCGGCACGCTCGCGCAGACCTTCCAGAAAGCCCGGGACCGTCTCGACGAGTCCCATGTTCCCGCAGATCGGTTCCACCACGATCGCCGCAAGACGGTCGCCGATCCGGTCCAGTTGCCGATCGACGTCGGCGAGATCGTTGTAACGCGCGACAGCGAGATCGGCGACGACGGCGCGCGGGATCCCCGACCGTTCGGCGTGCGAGGTCTCCGCCGACGCACCGGCGTCCTGGAGCGCGAGATCGAAGTGGCCGTGGTAGTTGCCCGCGAACTTCAGGATGACGTCGCATCCGGTGTACGCGCGCGCGAGGCGCACCGCGCTCTGCACGGCCTCGCTCCCCGTCGTCGCGAAGCGCAGCCTCTCCATCGACGGAAGGTGCGTGCGGATGCGCTCGGCCAAGGCGAGTTCGTCCGGCGTCGTCGACCCGTAGACGACGCCGCGCGCGGCGAGCGCGTCGAGGTCGCGCGCGAACGGCGGAGCGTGCCCGAACAGCAGCGGTCCGTACGCCATCACGAAATCGATGTAGCGCCGCCCGGCGGGGTCGAACGCGTACGGTCCCTCGGCGCGCATGCAGACGAACGGTTCCCCGCCGACGCGGCGTCCGGCGCGGACCGGCGAGCTGACGCCGCCGGCGAGAACGTCGTCGAGTCGGGTCGGTGGAATGTCGAGAATGATGGCAGCTCCTTGCTGGTAGCCTTCGACGGGCTCAGGATGACATCCGGGCATGGGTGGCCGAGGTCGCCCAAGAACCCTGCCGCATGGCGACCTCACCCGCGTACCGTGCCGATCATGTCGGGAGCTTTCTCCGACCGAAGGAGCTGCTGGAGGCGCGCCGCAGCGGCGCCGATCCGGAGCGTCTTCGCACGATCGAAGACCGCGAGATCTTGCGCGTCCTCGCGAAGCAGCAAGAGCTCGGCTTCGAGCTGTTCACCGACGGCGAGTTCCGGCGCGGCGGCTTCATGACCGACCTGACCGACGCCGTCGAAGGGTTCGATCAAGGCGAAGCGGTGGCGCGGTCCTGGAACGCAGCCGGCGCCGCCACGACGGTCGCACCGAGCGCGGTCAAGGGGATCGTCACCCGGAAGCTGCGGCAGACGCGGCGCCTCACCGCGCTCGAGCTACCGTTCCTCAAGCAGCACAGCCCGGGACCGATCAAGATGACGCTGCCCAGCGCAACGCAGTTTCCGGCGATCGCGTACAAGAAAGGGATCAGCGACGCGGCGTACCCGGATCATTCCGCGTTTCTGCACGACGTCGTCGCGATCGTGAAGGCCGAGACGCGCGCGCTCGCGGAGGAGGGCGTCGCGTACATTCAGATCGACGCGCCGCGGTACAGCTACTACCTCGATCCCAAATGGCGCGACTTCTTGCGCGCGGAGTTCGGCGAGCCCGAGGCGTTGCTCGACGAAGCGATCGCAGCCGACAACGCGTGCTTCCGCGCGGCTCGCAAGCCGGGCGTGACGCTCGCGATCCACCTGTGCCGCGGCAACAACCGCAGCCAGTGGTACGCCGCGGGCGGCTACGACGCGATCGCCGAGAAGCTCTTCAACGAACTCGAGGTCGACCGGTTCCTGCTCGAGTATGACGACGAGCGCTCGGGTACGTTCGAGCCGCTGCGCTTCGTCCCCGAAGGCAAGACGGTCGTCCTCGGCCTCGTGAGCTCGAAGAAACCGGAGCTCGAGGATAAGGCGGAGTTGATGCGCCGCATCGAAGAGGCGAGCAAGTACCTGCCGCTCGATCGCCTCGCGCTGAGCCCGCAGTGCGGCTTCGCCTCGATGGCCGAAGGCAATCTGCTCACCGAAGACGACCAGTGGGCAAAGCTGCGCCTCGTCGTCGAGACCGCCCGCACGGTCTGGGGCTGATCGCTCCGCGACGGAGTCCGCCTGACCACGAGCACGCTGCCGCAGGCGTCAACGGCGACCTCAGCTGCCCTTCGTCGTTACGGCGTGTTCGTTATTGGGTACGTTGCACGATCATGAAAAAGACGCTGACAGCGGTAGCCCTGGCCGCGATGATGAGTTTCTGGGCGATCGCGCCGGCGCTCGCTGACGGCGCGGCGAGCACGCGCAACATCATCATCGGCGGTGCGGCAGCCGCGGTCGTGATCACGAACTACAATCACAAGGTGCGCCAAAAACGCGCGGAGCAGCGGGCGGCTGCTACCCGTCGTCAGGCGTACCTCCGCCGGCATCCGAACGGCTAGAAGCTATCCCTTGCTGCTCGGAGTCTCGACCCGAGCGGCGTGCCGGCCGACGTTCTCATGCACGAGACGCTCCCAACGGAGCGTCTCGTGCTCGTTTCAACGCGTTCGCGGATTGGTTGAAGCGCAGGGGGAGGGTTCGCGCCGACGTGAAACGCTGTGCTCAACTGCGTGTTTGGGAGGTGTGCCATGTCGCTATTGAAGGCCGCGCCGCCGCGGCGAACCCGAGCCTGGTGAAAAACGAGGCCGTCCTCGGCGGAATCACCATCGGCGGGCAGCCATCCCCGGACGAGCTCACCTCCGGCCGCTTCAAGAACGTCGTCAACATTCGCGGCGCCGCGGAAGCCGGCAACGTCAGCGGTGACGTGCTCCCGGCCGGCGATATCTCGTACACGTCGGTGCCGTGGACGATCGACACCGTGACGAAGGACGACATCGATCGGATTCGCGCGGCGGTCGACGCGAGCGACGGTCCCGTCCTGATCCATTGAGCCGGGGGAACGCGCGCCGCGGTCGCGGCGGCTATCCTCACCGCGCTGCGAGCGGGGACGGGCGCCGCCGGTGCGCTGCAGGCAATCGCCGATGCGGGCTTCGAGATCGCCGGCACGCCGTATGCTGATTTCGTGCGGCGGTATTTCGAAACGTAACCTCGAGCCGAGCGCGATCGTCAGGCGCCGTTCGCACGATACTGCGCGATCACGCGATCGGCGATCTTGAAGCCTTCCGAGGCGATCGGGACGCCGGCGTACACCCCGGCCTGCAGCAGGATCTCGATGATTTCGTCCTCGGTGACGCCGTTGTTCAGCGCTCCGCGCACGTGGACTTCGAACTCGTGCCAAACGGCGGATGTCGGCGGCATGACAATAGCGCGAACGGCACTGGCACTACACAGCGGAGTTTAGCGGGCAAATGCGAGAGTAAGAGCGGTGAGCATCTTCGCCGGCAGCGGGACGTACGCGCGGTGCGTGAACACGTCGTACCGGTTCGCCTCGATACGATCGAGTATTCGCCGGTACAGCGAGAGCGCGAGACGAACGGTGTACCGCGACTCCGGCGCGAGCAGCACGATCCCCGGCTCGGCCTCCGCGTACATCGCTCGGACGCGCCCGATCTCGAAGCGCATGAGCGCGCGGAACCGTTCGTCGACGGCGCCACCGGCGATCGACGTTTCCGTGCACCCGAAGCGGCGCAGGTCTTCCATCGGCAAGTAGATGCGGTCCATGCGCGCGTCCTCGCCGACGTCGCGCAGGATGTTCGTCATCTGCATCGCGCGGCCCAGCGCGATTCCGTAGCTCCTCGCCGCCGGCGAGACGGTGCCGAGGACCGGCATCACCAGCAGCCCGACCGTCGACGCGACGAGGTAGCAGTACTCACGCAGGTCGTCGTAGGTCTCGTAGCGGCGAACGGTCACGTCCATTCGCGTCCCGCGCAGGAGCGCCAGCGCCGGTTCGATCGGAATGTCGAAGCGCCGCGCTGCATCGGCGAATGCGATGTAGATCGGATCGCCCGCGCGCCCGTCGTAGACGTCGAGCAGCCCCCGCTCCCAGGCGTCGATCGCGTCGAGGCGTTCGCGCGCGGGAGCGACGCGGTCGACGATGTCGTCCGCGGTGCGGCAGAACGCGTACATCGCCCACACCGCGCGCCGCTTTTCCGGCGCCAGGAACAGCGAGCTGAGATAAAACGTCTTTGAGTGGAAGCGCACGATCTCGCGACACGCGCGATAGCAGTCTTCGAGGCGTTCGACGGACGGCTCGCTTGACGAAGTCGTCGCAGGGACGCTGCGCTCAGGCGCGAGCACGGGACTCCGCGAGGACGGCGTCAACTGCCAGGCGCGCGCTGCGGACGGCGCCTTCGACGCTGGCCGGGAACTTCGTGTCGACGTAGCAGCCGGCGAGAAAGAGGTTCCGGACGGGCGTGCGCGATCCGGGCCGCAGGCGCTCCGCGCCGGGACTCGCGCGATAGACGCTCTTCGGTATGCGCACGAGTTTGGCTTTGACCAGATGTCGCCGCGTGGCGAGGGGATAGAGCTTCGCGAGGTCGTGCATGACGGCGCCGATCACGGACTCGTCGTCCTTGCCGATCAGGTCGTCGGCCGGTGCGATGCACGCCTCGAGAAACGACTTCTGCGACCATTCGTAGCCCGGGGACCCCATCCCGAGATCGGCGTGGACCGCGAGCAGCGTCCCGGGCGAGAACATCAGGTTGGTGAAACGCGAGATCGGCCGGTCGAACCACAGGTGCGCGTTGATCACCGGCGAGCTCTCGAGCTTCGCCACGCCCGCGATCGACGGGTCACGCTGCATCGCCGCCGGCAGGAGCTTCTTTGCGTCGTGCACCGGCGTGGCGAGGATGACGTTCTCCGCCTCGAACCTACGGCCGTCGCGCGTGCGCACTCCGGTGCAGCGGTCGCCGCTGAACAGCAGCTCGCCCACGGCGGCGTTCGTGGCGATCATCGCACCGCGCGCGCGCACGTGTTCGGCGAGCGGCTCGACGAAGCGCGGGCCCGGCGGTCCGTCCAGGAATCCGGCCCTGCTCGCATCGCGCGACGACGCGAAGTAGGCCATGACGCGCAGCATCGCCTCGGCCGAGATCTGATCGACCGAAGTGAAGTTGAGCGCGAGCGCCATCGGGGCGAAGAACGTGCGCAGCATATGCTCCGACATCCCGCGCCGGCGGTGCCACTCGGCGTAGGTCAGGTCGTCCTGCGCGCTCGCGTACGCGTGATCGCCGAGCAGCACCGGCAGCGTGCCCTTCGCGAACAGCACTTTCTCCCAGTGGTTGAACACGTAGCGCGCGTTCAGCACCGCGCCGATTCCGTTGAACGGCGAAGGAGCGTCGACGAAGCGGAACTCTTCGTACACCGGCGCGCCGTTCCAGCGCGGCGAGAAGCCGGGCGGCATCGCCCAGGTCAGCGTATGCGGTTGCCACAGGACGTGGTGCGCGATCCCGACCTCTTTGAGCAACGCGTGCAGCGCCGTGTAACCGCCGAAGAAGGCATGCAGCCCCGTCTCCAGGATGTCGCCGTCCCGGTCGCGCCACGATGAAAGCTTGCCGCCGAGGATCGGCCGCTTCTCGAGCACGACGGCGCTCCGTCCGGCGTCGGCGAGGTAGCGGGCGGCGGCCAGTCCTGCCGGTCCGCCGCCGACGATCAGCGTGTCAACCATCGTCCCATCAGACGTGTCGTAGCGCCGGGTCGCCACAAGCCGCGACGGGACGCCTCGCGCCGCCCCCGAACCCGTGTGCCGGTACTCCCGCTTGTCCTCCGACGAAGGTTGCAGCTCCCGCCTCATGGCCCAAACCGAGATCAGCCCCCGCACCAACATCCGCGAGATCGTCGCGGAGCTCTCGATCGCCGAAGAGGTGCTGACCGAGTTCGGCCTGCACTGCGCGGGCTGCGGGGTCAACAAGTACGAGACGATCGAGCAGGGGGCGAAAGCGCACGGCCTGCGCGTCGAGCCGATCCTGGCCGCGCTGACGCAGGCGCGCCTCTCCGGCCGCGTTCCGACGATCATGAACGAGGACAAGACCCCGGTGCGCCGCGCGCCGGGCGAGTTCGCGCGCCGGGCGCGCTTCACGTACGTCGTGCCGATCATGTCCGGCAAGGGCGGCGTCGGCAAGTCGCTGACCACCGCGCTGATCGCGGTCGGCCTGCGCCGCGCCGGCAAGAAGGTCGGGATCCTCGACGCCGACATCACCGGGCCCTCGATCCCGCGCCTGTTCGGGCTGACGACGCCGCTCGGGCTCGAGCCCGATCCGTCGACCCCGCCGGGGCAGCAGCCCAAGCCGCTGATGGTCCCCGCGATGTCGCGCTCGGCGATCGAGATCGTGAGCTCGAACCTGCTCACCGACAAAGAAGACACGGCGATGATCTGGCGCGGTCCGATCCTCTCCGGCGTCATTCGCCAATTCTACGAGCAGGCGCTCTGGTCGGATTTAGATTACCTGCTGATCGATCTTCCGCCGGGCACGTCGGATGCGCCGCTCACGGTGCTGCAATCGCTGGCCGTCGACGGGATCGTGCTGGTCACGATGCCGCAGCGGCTGGCGACGATGATCGTGCGCAAGGCGGCGAACCTCGTGCACCAGCTCGGCAAACCGATCGTCGGCGTCGTCGAGAACATGTCGTACTTCATCGCGCCGGACACCGGCAAGCGCTACGACGTGTTCGGCCCCTCGTACGCCGACGAAGTGGCGACGCTCGCCGGCGCCCCGATGCTGGCGCGCCTGCCGATCGACCCAAATCTCGTCGCGCTGGCCGACCACGGCCGCGTCGAAGAGATCGACGATCCGGTCGTCGACCAGCTCGCCGAAAAGCTTCAAGCCGCGATGGCGCAGCGGCCTGCGAAACCAGCCGAGACGATCTCGCTCATCTAGGTACAGGCGCTGGTGGCCCCGACGGCAGCGGCGGCGCGTAGGCGGGCGGCTGCGCTTCCCATGTCGTTCCGTCGGCGTACACGACCATGTTGACCCACGCGACCAGCCGGTACACTTCGGGCCGTCCGAAAACTCGTATCTGTCTGAGCTGGCCGTCCAAAACCTGACCGAATCGGCTCAGCCGACAATTGTAGTCTCCGCTGTTCTGCACGACGCCGACCGCGAACTTGCCGGTCGTGTCATACGGTTCGGGGATGCCGATCTTTCCGTCCGACGACACCTCCGCAAAGTCGAACTGAAAGTGCACTGCCGGTTTCGGTCCTTTGTTCACGTAGATGACGCACGTCTCCGGAAGGGCGACGGAGAAGGACGGATCTTCCACCACGCCGTCGGCGTAGACTTTGGTGATCTCGATCTGCGACGACGGGAACTGGATCGCGAATCCATCGACGTGATTGTCGTCCGCCCACCGCGCGGCGCTCGCCGGGCCGCCGATCGCGAGCAGAAGCGCAACCGCTAATGCGAGATTCGCGCGCCGCGCCCTTAGGGCGTCTTGCAGCACCAGATCAATCCACCTCCGCATGGCGACTATACCGAACGATCCTCAGACCTGGCTCGGAGCCCGAGCGCTCCAAACACCGGTCGCCGGCGCCCGCGGGACCGTCAGATCAACTCGATTGGGTGCGACAGATGAGATTCCGTTCGTTGTCGATCGTCGTGGGAGCGCCCAGGAAGTCGACCGGATTGACGCTCACCGAAGAGTGCACCGCCGGGCCGAGGTCGCTCACGAACGCATCGGCAACGTAGCACAGCGGGTGCGAAACGTCACCGAGGCGCCCCGCCCGGCGAGCTCGTATGCGGTGACACGGTGCGCGGCGGACTCGGCCGTGCCCGTCGCGTTCACGCCAAATGCCGGGTACGATGCCGCGGCGGCGAGGGTCAGCAGGAACGCGAGCACGGCTATGCGCGGCACGAGCGGCCCTTCTCTATGCCACGGCGACGCGCATGCCCTCCGACCATGTCTCGGCGACGCGCACGCCGGCGAACGATCCGCTCGCGATCGGATCGCCTTCGAGCACGACGAAATCCGCCCCGTACCCGGGCGCGAGGCGTCCCGTCTGCGATTCGGCGTGGCCGAAGCGGGCGGCGTCGTAGGTGTACATCAGCAGCGCATCCTCCACGTCGAGCCGTTCGGCCGGGTTGTGGTGGTTCGTCGCGGCGCGCATGCCGGCGAGCGGTGAGAGCCGGCAGACCGGGCTGTCGTCACCGCCGACCTGCGTAGCGCCGGCGCGCTTCGCCGAACCCAGCGCGTTCATCGTGCGCGCGCGCGGCGCACCGAGGCGCGCGTCGTACATTCCGCCCGGATGACCCCAGAGCTCGTCGAACTGCGGCTGCATCGAGAGATAGATGCCGAGCCGCGCCGCACGCGTGATCTGGTCAGGCGTCGCGAGTTCGAAGTGCTCGATGAAATGGCGGGTGCGCGGTGCACGAGTGTCCGCCGTCCCGGCGTCCTCGGGACGGAGCGAGACGATCCGTCCTTCCGAGATCACGATGCCGTCGAACTTCCCCCAGCGTTCGTTCGACGGACTGTAGGAGTAGATCGGCCCGCCGGACAGCGCGATGGTCGACACTCCCGTGGAGGTTCTCGCTTGCGACGCTCTCTCACTCTTGCCCTCACGCTCGTCGCCGCACTCGGAACGCCGGCTACCGCCGATCCTACCGAGCACGTCAGCACGCTGAGCGATCAGCGGGCCGTCGGCATCACGATCTATAACGCCGATCTCGCCCTGGTGCGCGACCGCCGGCATCTCACGCTCCCGCGCGGCGAGTCGCACCTCGCGCTGCGCGACGTCAGCGCGAAGATACAGTCGGAAACCGCGCTGCTGCAGAGCCTCACCGCGCCTTCGCGGCTGAGCGTGCTCGAGCAGAACTTTGACTACGACTTGCTCTCGCCGCAGAAGCTGCTCGAGAAGTACGTCGGCCGCGACGTCGACGTCGTCAACATCGACCCGCGAACCGGCCAGCGCCGCTCCGAACGCGCGCGGGTCCTCGCGACGAACGGGGGGGTCGTGCTGCGATACGCCGACCGCATCGAAACGTCGGTGAACGGGACGCTCTCGTTTCCGTCGCTGCCGCCCGACCTGCGCGACCGCCCGACGCTGGTGACCGATCTCGACAACGCGACCGACGGCGCGCAGGACGTCGAGCTCACCTACCTCAGCGGCGGTCTCAGCTGGAAAGCCGACTACACCGCGCTGCTCTCCGCCGCCGACGACCGCGTCGATCTGCGCGGCCTGATCACGCTGCAGAACGCGAGCGGAACGGCCTACCGCGATGCGTCGGTGCAGTTGGTCGCCGGCGACGTCAACGTGGTTCAGCCGCAGTTCAAGTCGGCGGTAGCCGGAAACGTCTACTCGATGGCGGCGCCGCCGCGGCCCACCGAACAGGCGCTGTTCGAATACCACCTCTATACGCTGCAGCGGCGGACGACGGTCGCCGACAACCAGACAAAGCAGGTCGAGCTCATGACGGCGCCCGACGTGCCGGTCGTGAAAACGCTGGAGCTGCGCGGGCAGCCGTACTACTATCGCTCGTCCACTGCGGATCTCGGCACGCGGCTCAAAGTCGGGACGTACGTGACCTTCCGCAACGCCGGCGGTGCGCTCGGCATCCCGCTCCCGAAGGGCGCCGTTCGCGTCTACAAGCGCGACAACGCGGGCACCTCACAGTTCGTCGGCTCCGACGCGATCGATCACACGCCGAAGAACGAGAGCGTGCGGCTCCACCTCGGCGACTCGTTCGACGTCACGGCGAGCAAGAAGCAGACGGACTACAAGGTGATCGACTCCGGCAGCGTCTACGAAAGCGCGTACCAGATCGTGCTGCGGAACGCGAAGCAGACGTCCGAGACCGTGCTCGTCGTCGAGCCGATCCCCGGCGACTGGAACATGGTGTCGTCGTCGGCGGAGTACCACAAGAGCTCGTCGTCGACCGCGACGTGGTCGATCCGCATCCCGCCCGGCGGCGCGACCACGCTGACCTACCGGGTACGCATCACGTTCTGAGGCGGGAGGTTCACGCGCCGAACGGGTACAGCAGCGCCGTGGCCGACACAACGACGGTACGGCGCGCTGCACTCGGTGCGGCGACGGGATTCACGCTCGGCTACGCGGCGGTGCGCGCCGTGCAGGCGCTTCGTGATCTGCGCCGGCCGGCTCCGCTGCGCGCGGATCGGGGCCCGCGCCG
>OCZT010006497.1_pt1 | contig 11571 bp, 10 predicted proteins | sample 1539031 | NCBI WGS metagenome assembly OCZT01 (sample SAMEA3539308, study PRJEB22396) | soil metagenome | biome: tundra; feature: field; material: soil | place: USA | collected 2010-05 | depth 0.15 m
TGACATTCCGTCTCAAGTGATTGTTGGCGAAAAATCCCGATTACACTCATTGACCCCTGCGAGGGGGTTTTGAGTGTAAACGCCTGATTACAACACCTTGCCATCGGAGTCAGATTGGAGCACCGCGCCCAGAAAGGAGATGAGAACTCTAATCAGTGGCTTGGGGCAATGGCGGTAGCGCTCATTCACAATCTGAGTCAGATCATCGCGGTGGGAGTTTTCGCGTTTGCACGGGCATGCAACTTCCTAGTTCGTGATCTGGCAACTTATAGCGATGGTGCCGGTCAATCCTTCAGCGGCAGCCGTAATGGTGCCGTTGTAGGTCCCGTCGCCACATCCAAAATTGCAGCCAGCATCGGCTTCATTCTCATACGTGACCCCGCCTGGGCCACTTACGGGCCCGCTGACCCCGATGCACCCCACGCTGGAACTCCACGAGACGCTACTAGGCGTGGTGCCATCGCTGAATTTGGCACTTAGAGTAACCCCATGATAGAAGCCGGTCCCGAGATCTAACGTAAGTGGTAGTGAACCATCGGCACTTATGCTGAGGGATTTACTTCCTCCTCCTCCACAACCAAGCAGCAGTGTGAGGGTAAGCACGAATATCGATCCGAGATTTCTTGCCATCCGATCTCCTTCTTTGAGCCCAGCTAGCGGGTGCATCGAGTGCCATATCGAACCGGAGAGTATATTACACCGCATTCGGGCCCGGGTCGACGTGTGAGGCATCACCGAGATTGGCGAAAAATCGTGTTTACACTCATCGACCGCTCATGCCGTTCCGCCCACGATGCTTTCATCCAATACTTTCAAGCACTTAGCCAGTTTGATCGCGCGTACAGGCTCCCGATTGCATATTTTCTCCAATGTGTGCTGATTAATTCCGTTGCGTCTGAATTCGCGTTTGGGAATTTCCGCAATCCGCGCTAATTGTTCATCGGTCGCGATCGCATTTCCCTTGCGCTTGTATTCGATCGCTTTGAAATCCAGCAAACTCGGATCTTCGCTCTGTTCCCAATGCCGGTCGGATTCTTTTCCGATGTAGATTGGCGGCCAGTTTGCAGCTACGTGCGCGCGTTGCAATAATCCGCGCGTATCGAATTCGCACGGCTTCGCGTCGGGCCCCAGGCTTTTGGCTTCCGGGTGATTCTGGTACGAGTCCAAGAGCATGAAGAAGTTCTTTACCAGTGCGCGGCGACCGTCGTAATCGTCTGTGAGTTCGTACACGGGTGATTCGAGATCGTGGATATTGACGCACTTCGCGCGCATCCACTCCTCGCGTTCGGATGAGAATGAAGTAATCAGCGTGAATTTGTTCGGGTCAACGTTTTGCGGATATCCAAACCGGCAGATTTGGGGCAGCATCATGAAATTGTGTGGGCGCGTGAGTGGACCCTTCGCAAGATTCTTAAGGGCGTGATGCGGGGTGCTGAGGGTCAACCTCATCATTACTGGAAGATCGAACCATGCTGGGTTCTTGCGCTTCAATCCGAGAACCCCGCGCATGATCCAGTCCCAAGCCTCGAATATCCACTGCGGAGTTTCATGCTCCCATCCTTCGGGTGAATCCTTCGGCGGATAAAAGTAGCCAAGTCCATGCGCCTTGGGTTCCACGATTTCAATGTCGTTTTGAGTTTTCGTGTAGAGCGTGTACCGCTTCGCGGAAATGCTGTAGCCGAATAACTGACGGCGCTGTTTGTTGCGGTCCCAATTCAGTTTGTGAACTTTCAGAATCGACCTGTCTTTCACAAACTTGCGACTATAGGGATTCAGCGATTGGAAACGATCCACAATCCGTTGCACTTCGTCCCAGGAAAGCGCGGTAATGGGTTTTACTCCGTCCGGCATCGCGATTTGTTTTCCGTGTTCCGAGGAAACGATGGCCGCGCTGTCTGTGTCGCAAAACAGGAACGTGCCCCCGGCATCTGCTATGCACTTTTCGAGCATTCCCAGAAGCAAGCGGCCACCGGACGTGATGAGAGAAGCGATGTGCGGCGCAAACCATTTCCCAGGCTCCTCTACTGCGTCGGAGTGCGTGGGAAAGGAATCTTCTCCCGAATAGACCTGCAATTCCGCCGCGTCCGCATTGTTTGGGTTAAGCTCCACGAATAGACCGTATGATCCGCTGTTTGCGAGAATCTTTAGCCAGTAGTGAAGCGCCGGATTCGATTCGTGCGCCGCGCGCTGTTCGATGACGTGCTTAAAGAAGCTGTGCTTTTTGGCGTCAACCTGCACCATACCGCGCAGGGACGTGGAACCCAATCCCGCTTGTTTGCCGTGTGCAACCACTCGAATTGCCTTTTCGATATGTGGGATTTTTCCTGTCAATAGAATCGACGCAATCATGTCGGGGCCTGCAAACCAGATCGGCTCTTTGCTGGTGAGGTAATTGATCCCTATGTTCTGTGTTGTGCCGTTGTAGACGGTACGCACGGGAAGAATGTCATGGTCCGGGTGCACGCGCGCGAAGAATCGGAATTTCGACCAAAACTTGCGATCAAAACACCGTTCCAACGTGACGCGGGAAAGAAGTTTCCGTATTTCGTCCGTTGCATCTGGGAAGGTGACGCTTTCCGCCGTGAGGATTTCCCAATTGCCAAGCAGTTCATTCACCGTGGGATATTGGGACATGAAATCCACGGGACACGTGGGTACTTCCCAATTGCGAATTCTGCATTCCGCCCGCCCGCCAAAATAACTCTGCATGAAAATCCCGTACGCGACTTCCACATCTTTCACCTTCGTACTTGGATACAAGATGGTGAGGGTTTCAAGGCACACCCGATGACATCGCATGAAGGCGTGGGTTGCCATGTGAGTTTCGTCACGCATCAGTGTGATGACATTCTTTTTTTCTTGACACCGATCAGAACTTTTTCGTAGCATCGCGCCCACGGTTGATTCGAGGGGGCGAACTGTAAACCACATGGAGGTAGGCCAATGGCTCGCTTTGGGTTTTCTTTGCCCCTCATTCTGCTTCTAGTATCTCTAGCGTCCGCTCAAAACCCACCACAAAGCGATCCTCAGGCTGTTTCTTTTACGTCAAAATCAATCGCCGCGTTGACTGGGGAAAACGCCATCAGCGACGTGACCCTGACCGGCAGTGTGACCTGGTCAGGCGGGGCAAGTCCGGAGACGGGCACGACCACACTGCTCGCATCCGGCACAGGCGAAAGCCGGATGAGCCTTGCCCTTCCGAGCGGCACGCGAACCGAGATTCGTGACGCATCCACGGGCGTTCCAAACTCTGGAGGGAAGAAACACGGGCCAATTCGTGATTTTTGTGGATGTTTCCTGTGAGGCTGCGAGTAGCGGCCTGTCTTTTCTGAATTTGCAGCTAATTGAGTGTGCGCACGGCGAGGAGATGGATAATGAAAACCCATAGCTGGCGTGCGGTTTTTCTCATTCTTTGGACAGTGACTCTTGCGGCTGGCATCGCATCCGCACAAGTCGCTACTGGGACCCCTGCTTTTGGCAGCTATGGCGGAGGCCCGTTTGACACGGTAGATTTGGGCAACGCAAACGTGCATTTCTCAGTCCCCGTGCTACACAAAGCTGGCCGAGGTATGCCGTTTGCGTACGACCTGGTATACGACAGCTCCATCTGGACAGCGGTGGGGTCACAATGGCAACCGGCATTCAACTGGGGCTGGATCGCCCAGAGCGCGGTCAAGGTCGGATATGCAACGTACGTACATCGGATGGTCTCGTGTGGGTTGTCTCCTTCTGGTGGTTCCGGCCCTCTTCTTTCAACTTACTATGACGTGTGGAACCACTACGTTTATCACGACCCTTGGGGCATTGTTCACAAGTTTCCTCCCCTCGCAAGCACGCAGAATGACCCGCACAACTGCAACGGAGGTACGATTAGCACCCTCGAGGTCGGCGCTGTAGATGGTTCTGGATATACGCTCAGTGCCTCCTACGGGAACGTCAGTATTATCACCAAGAGTGGAGCGGTGATAACCCCGCCCACTAACTTGACAGGCGGCTATTCCGGTCAGCCCGCGACTGTGACGGACGCGAACGGCAATCAGATTTCAGTGAGCAGCACCTCCAACACCGCCACATTTACGGACACGCTGGGCACGACAGCAATTTCAGTCTCGGGGTCAAGCCCGGTCACTTTTTCGTATACCGCTCCTTCGGGAGGCCAAGCACAGTACACGCTGAACTATCAGCAGTACACGGTGAAAACGAACTTCGGGTTTACGAGCTCGCCAGCGATCACCGAATACGGGCCGCTCGCGAATGCCTTAGTGGACAATATTCAGCTCCCTGACGGCAGCGAATATAAGTTCACTTATGAAAAGACGCCGGGCAGTTGCACGCCGTTGCAAGGCACCTATCAACAGTACTGCGTGACGGGGAGAATCGCTTCAGTCACACTTCCAACCGGGGGAATCATAAGCTATACGTATAGCGGGGGTACCCACAATACCGGCATCTACAGCGATGGAAGCACCGCGACCTTAGCCCGCGCGGTCAGTCCAGCTACTTCTTGTAGCTCAGGAGGTTGTTGGCAGTATGCGCGTGCCCAGATTTCCGGAAATCACTGGCGGACCACGGTTACTTCGCCTCCAGATCCGGTCAATCCAGGCTCCGCAAGCGACGTGACCCTGATCGATTTTCAGCAGGATAGCAACACGACAAACCCGACCTACAATTTCTACGAGACGCAGCGAACAATTAACCAGGGATCGAGCATGCTGCTGGCAACCGTCACAAAGTGCTACAACACGAATTACGCGAACTGCTCAACCACGGCCGTATCTTCGCCCATCACGCAAACGGATGTCTATAGCTCTTTGCCGAATGGCAGCACCCGCGCGTCGGAAGTCGTGTACAACAGCTACGGTTCAGTCACCGACAGCAAGGAGTACAACTACGGAGTCGCGTTGGGCGCGAAGCCATCTTCGACGTATCTTGTCCGTGAAACGTCCATTTCCTATGCGAGTTTGGGTAATGGAATCGTCAACAAGCCGGCGTCTGTGACGGTCTACGACAAGATCAGCGGTACAACGCTGGCCTCTTCAAACTACACTTACGACCAAGGAACGCCCACGGGCACATCGGGTACCCCGCAACATGTTTCCATCACGGGTTCACGTGGGAATGTGACCACGGCCACCACCTCAACCAGCAGCACGGCCTCGCTTTCGAGGACTTACACCTACTACGACACAGGCAACCCATATGTTGCCACGGATGTTAACAGCGCGCAGACGACTTCGTCTACGATTTGCTGGGAAGAATGACCTCGGAATCCAATCCGGAGACCGGCAATAGCGGGGCAAATAGCACTATCGCCTATACGTGGGATTCGATTTCGCCATGCGGCGATGGCACAAGTCACGTTTCTGCCGGTGATCTGGTGCAGAAAAAAGACAACGCTGGGAACATTACATGTTACTCGTATGACGCACTGCATCGGACCGTCACAGCAGGCAACGCCAGCGTTACCAATACTATTCTTCGGAAGTTCTTTTATGATTCCAAGAGTTCATACCCCAGCGGTGTGAGCGTGAGCAACGGTAAGACGCACATGGTGGAAGCGCAGACGTTCAACACCTCGAACCTCAGCGCTTTTGTTACCGACGAATTCTTTAGTTACTCTGCACGCGGTGAGACGACTGATGTCTACGAAGCCACGCCGCACTCGGGTTCAGGAGTTTACTATCACACGACAGCGGCCTACTGGCCAACCGGTGCGTTGAAGTCGTTGGCGGGGATTCCGTCTGTACCAACGATCTACTACGGAGCGAACGGAGCAGGCCTGGACGGCGAAGGGCGATACATGCAGGTTACGGCAGCCTCTGGGACGAACCCCGTTTCTAGCGTTACTTATTCAACGAGCAGCACGACAAATCCACTGGGGGCGCTGACTGGGGTCACGTTTGGTTCGGCGGACAGCGATACCTTTACCTACGACCCGAATACCGGTCGCATGTCGACCTTCACGTTTTCGGTAAACACCCGGACCGACGCGGGCACACTCACCTGGAACACAAACGGAACCCTGCAGAAGCTGGCAATGGTCGATAACATTCCCGGCACCAGCGACACCCAGACCTGCAGCTACCAGTACGACGATGTGCAGCGGCTTTCCTCGGCCACTTGCGGATCAATCTGGACGCAGAACTTCAGCTACGATTCTTTTGGCAACATTACGAAGAGTGGCAGCTCGGCGTTCGCGCCAAACTATTCGCCGACCACCAACCAGTTCACGTCGATTCCTGGCGTTACCGTCAAGTACGATGCAAACGGCAACTTGTTGACCGACAATCTGAACAGCTACACTTGGGACCCGAACTGGGGCAACATGCTCACGGTCAGCAACGGGGTAACGGCGGTGACGGCTACCTACGACGCACTGGGACGGATGGTCGAGAACAACGCAGGCGGCACGTGGACGGAGTTCATTTACGGACCGACCGGAGCGAAGCTCGCCAAGGTCAATGGAACGACTTTGATCAAGGCTTTCGTTGCATTGCCAGGCGGCGCCAAGGCCATCTACAATTCGTCGGGCACGCTCGCGTATTATCGGCACTCGGACTGGCTGGGTACTTCGCGTCTGACTTCGACGCAATCGCGGGGGCTGTATTCGAGTACGGCCTACGCCCCATTCGGCGAGCAGTACGCGACCTCAGGCACTGCGGACGCATCGTTTACCGGACAGGATCAGGACACGATCAGCACGCTGTACGATTTTCCGGCCCGCCGCTACAGCCCCAGCCAGGGTCGGTGGATTTCGCCTGACCCATTGGGGCGCGGTGCGGTGACGCTGGCTAACCCTCAGTCCTGGAATCGCTACGCCTACGTGCTAAACAACCCCCTTAAGCTAATTGACCAACTCGGGCTCGATACCTGCGGCGGTGGCGATGATAGCGGCGGCGGTGGCGATGACAGCGGCGGTGGTGGCGGCGATGACGATGATGATGACCACCCCCCCGAGAATCCCGATGTCGCTCACCGTGCCCACGGATTCTCCCACCACAGCGCGCACGCAATGGGTGAGAACGGCTGTGGTGATGATGATAGTAGCGGTGACGATAACAGTGGCGACGACAATAGCGGAAATCCAGATCAGACTTGCGACGCGCAGTGCCAGCAGGATAAGCAGCAGAACTGCGCCGATGGACTTCAAGAAGCGGGCCAGACTATGGCTGCCGTTGACAGAGCTAATGCCTCGTGGGACATGCTACAAACGGCCGCCGACGCTAACAATGTCGATCCCGCTTTGTTGGCTGCTATCGGCATTCGCGAAACCGGATTTCAAAACATTCCGCAGTCTGGCGGAGGTCAGGGAGCCGGAATTTTCCAGATCGATTTGGGGCAAAACCCCAATGTCACTTCACAACAGGCATTTAACCCAACGTGGGCTGCTAACTTTGCAGGGAACATGTTGGACACGAATATGGACACACTCGCGGCAGCTTACCCAAATCTGAACCAGAACCAGCTTTTGCAAGCGACGGCTGCTTCCTACAATTTTGGAACCGGCAATATAAGCGGCAATCCGAACACGATCGATGTGGGCACGACCGGTGGTAACTACGGCGAAAGCGTCGTTTCGATTATGGACTGTTTTTGATTGAGTAAGTGAGGATAGTTATGCGAAGAGTCTTGCTCAACTTCCATTTCATGCTGCTCTCGATGGCAGCAGCCGGTCTTGTATTGCTGGTGGCTAGCTGCCTTGCACAACAACAACATCAACCGAGTGCCACCCAGGATAGTTCCCTAAAGAAGTTTCTTCAGGGCTACATTGGGGTCCCAACCGACGAAAACAAAACGACACGATACTCCGCCGCATTCGTTGATCTGCGCGACGATGGAACGCAGGAAGTCATTGTTTACCTCACATCTAAAGTCTGGTGTGGAACTGGCGGTTGTACCACGCTGGTCTTGGCTCCCGATGGTCCCACTTACAGGATTGTTACGAGAATTACAGTAACACGGCCCCCAATTCGCATTTTAGACACGAAGTCGAACGGCTGGCATGATATAGGCGTGCAGGTGAGGGGAGGAGGCGCTCAACCTGGTTACGAGGCGGAGCTTCCGTTTGATGGCAAGACTTATCCGAGAAATCCTTCGATGCTCCCGGCCCGGCGAGCAGCTAAGAACGCAGCGGGTAAAGTGGTCGTCCCCTACACAGCCGAGGGGACGCCTCTATATTGACGTCGTTCCGGGGTGACGTGGTGGTGTGGTCCCGGAGGGTGGTTTCGTAGAGGCTGCTCCGGGAGGATTCACCCTAGATGTCTCGGGCACACCCGGTTATCTCGATCTGCCCACGGGCAGTTGGTATAGTGCGGGGGTGAATTATGCGCAGTTCTCAAACGGACAATTCACGAACGTGAATGGAGAAGTCGAAGGAATCTCCGGCACGGGCTTGCTGGGGTCTATGTGGGTAAACTCGCAAATCCAAAACTTACTCAATAGTAATCAGGATGCGGTCGACGCCGGAAACGCGCTAAGTAATGCGCTCGATAACTGTGATTTCGGAAGCGGAGGGAGTACTACATGAAGAGTCCAATCCGGATAGCGCTAATCGTATTCTTGGTGCTCGTAGTTGTAGCGTTCGTGGCTATAGCTTACTTTCATGAAGCGATCAGACACATGCACGTCGGATTCTTCACCGAATCGGATGTCAGGCTACTGGTCTCGGAGGCACAGGCGGCCCGGATCGCTGTTCTGCAAAACAAAGGGTGCGTGCTTAAGATAGATGAATCCAGCATCGGGGACAAGAAACTAGAATCTGAAATGTCGTATATCGCCGCGATGCTTGACTTGTACCGAGTTAGGTTCGGAGTCGCTGCCAGCAGTACGCACGACCTCAGTAGACTTACCGACTTCAGTCACAACCACAAACTGAACATAACGAGGTTGGAAAAGGACTGTTCTCTATATGCCAGCTCCGCAGGTTCCTCAATCGTGACCTGCGAACCTTCAAGGCCTTCCGATGCTGAGCTAGCAGAATTCGCACGGAACCGTGAGTATGTGCAGAGGTTTTATACGTTAATGGGGAGCGAGATCCTCTACGTCCCGGCACCAAAGTGTTAAGCCCTTTTTTAGACCGTTTCGGCCTGCCGATCCGTTCCCGATTCCGCCCACCGATTCCTGACCTGGCAGTGCGGCGATTCACACTCGCTGCGATTTTGATCGGCACGGTTTTCCCCGTAGGCGGGCTCGGACTCGAAGCAGGACCGGGAGCAAACATCTCGGGTACCGTTTTCGTGTTCTCAGGCGGCCCGCCCGCAAGACTCGGGGGTGCGAAAATTGTGTTTCAAGATGCCGATGGATCAGCGGTGGAAACGGTCACAAACAGTACGGGAGAATACACCGCCTCACTAACACCTGGCCACGATTATACCGTTTCTGTTACAAGCAAGGGATTCTGTCCCGTGCACCGTCCAGTTTTTCGGTTAAGCCCGAATTCAATAGTCAGATTTGACTTCACGATCACGCTGCTTTGTCCCGGCGACCGCATAGCTTGGAGCACGAAACATGACAAGACCGAGCGGGATGCCGAACGAGACGATTTGTATATTAATTCTTCAATTCCCTATTATTTCGAGGAAAGCGTCACTTTAGGCACGAGCCATCTTCGGACGTTGATAATTGCGTTCGGCAAACGCAACAAGGGGGATCTGCGGGTTGAGTACGCCCCCCTGCCTAGTCGAGAACATCCTGAGATTCGCATGCCTGTAACCATAACCTTTGACACCTACACCGTGAAGGCTGACAGTGCCGTGATTGATCGGCGAACCAGGGTGCTGAGGGCAGAAGGAAATGTCTATGTTGCAGACGGCACGGATTCCCCTTCGCACGTGGAATCGTGTGTGACGCTGCGGCTCGACGACGCGGAGCCACGAGTCCAATCGTGCTCGGCGAAAGGAGATATCGAGCGAATACATGATTGACTGACTCTCGCTCGCTATTCCTTCCCATGCAACCCGTTCTGCAAAAGATTCTGATATCGAAGCCAAGCACCGAGCGCGTGCTGCAAGTAGTCAATTCGGATCTCGGATGAATCGAGGGATCTAGTGGCAAGAGCCCCAGGCACACCGCCGGAGTAAGGACCCGAGCTGATCTGCATGCGTAGTAGGAATGCGACACCTCGCCCGGCGACCGCTTCGATCTTCGTTCGCAGCTCACTCTTCGGCAGAAATTCCAGAACAGCGAGCAGCCCCTCAAGTCGGGTAGCTGCCGGCGCGGTCCTGCCTGTTGGATCGAACGCGCCATCGATGCCTGCGGCAGCCGAACCTCTGAATTGCTCGCGTACAATCGAATTGCAAATCTGAATGGAATGATTGACGAGTTCTTCGCGTGAAGAGCCTGGACACGAAGTCTGGTTGCAATAGGGAAGCAGTTTGGCCGTCGCCATCAGCGCCCAGTGGTCGGCGGGGACAGTGGAAAGTCCGGCGCGGCTTCTGGCTAAGAAGGACAGCGCCTTCCCTGCGGCGGTGAGCCATTCGCGGGAGTCATCGGCTTCGTACAGGGCGACGAACCCCAAAGCGGCTTCGCCGGGATAATACAGAACGTCCCAATCCTGCACTGGCCCACTCTCCGCCCGATACTTGTGGACAAAGCTTCCGTCGTCCTTTTGCAGAAATAGAAGGAATCGACCCAGCGATTGCAATTCTTCGAGCGGCACGGATTTTGGCTGAGCTTGCCTCAATCCGGCTAGCGAGACCAAACTGAGGCCGGTCCCTCCCAACTCAGCGTCGTGGTGCCGTGCCTTGGATCGTTCGGACAGTGGTTCCGACCAAACAACCAACTGGTCCGGACGCACGCCAGGCCCCATGTAGTTCTTGCGCAGAAATCCCGCCGCACGAACCATAGCGTCCAGGGCTTGCGAGTCGGGATGGGCATGGTACAGCATCGAAAGAGCGTACATTGCGCCCGCGTGCCGCACGACATTGTACGAATCGCTCTTTTTCCCGGTGTCAATGTTGATCCGGTAAACAAACTTCCCATCGGGGCCGCACGCACGCTCCAGGTAAGTCGCGGAAAGCGCAATGGCTCTGCTGATCTGAGCTTGCGTGGGCAGAGGAGGCTCAGGCATGCCTCCGCTAGCGAGTACGGGGTGCTCGGAACCATGCGTCAGGAAAGCCATCTGCGTAGCTAAGATGAACAGAAAAAGTGACCTGCAATTTGATCGAATCACTCGGTCTTTGCTATTCAATCTCGTCCGCATGGTGGGGTTGTCCGCAGCACTCTTCGCTCATAACTGCATCTTGATCCACAAGATTCTATACCCACTGGCGAGCGCCCGACCTGAGTTCCGCGAAAGGGACGGCAAGCGGATGGAAGTTTGTAGTTGGATTCGGCGTCTGCCTGCTTGCGGTCGGGGCTGCCGTGATCGCGTCAGTTCCTCCGTTGCCGCACGCACCATCCCGCTGACAAGGGGCCGACCGCGCCCCGCGTCGCCGCACCCCAGCCCCTACAGATCAACTTTTATGTGCAGAATTGACTCGGAATGGGGGAGGGAGCATTTTGCCGTCGCCATACACTACCCCGTCATACGTTTGACCCTTCTTTTCTTGCACCTGTAAGATCAAAGATTCC
>OCZT010006500.1_pt1 | contig 11569 bp, 11 predicted proteins | sample 1539031 | NCBI WGS metagenome assembly OCZT01 (sample SAMEA3539308, study PRJEB22396) | soil metagenome | biome: tundra; feature: field; material: soil | place: USA | collected 2010-05 | depth 0.15 m
GAACTGACAGCAAAAACACGTCCTCCCGAGGTAACTACCTTATCTCCTTCTTTTTTAGTGCCTGAATGAAAAATGACACTTCCGGTTGCAAGATCAAGCCCTTGAATAGTTTTGCCCTTTTCATATGTTCCGGGATAACCGCCGGAAACCATCATAACCGTAGTTACAAATCTTTCATCAATTTCAATACTTCTGCTGTGAAGATCTCCCTTAGCCACTCCTTCAATAAGATCAAAGAAATCAGACTTAATTCTCGGAATTATTACTTCCGATTCAGGATCACCCAGCCTGGCATTATATTCTATTACATAAGGTTCTCCGCCTACATTTATAAGGCCAAAGAAAATAAATCCTTTGTAAACAATTCCTTCATCAGACAAACCTTTCATTGTCGGATCAATTATTCTCTGTTTAACTTTGCCCATAAAGATCTTATCTGCGAAAGGTACAGGGGAAACTGCTCCCATTCCACCGGTGTTAAGTCCGGTGTCGCCTGCTCCTATCCTCTTATAATCCTTGGCTTCAGGCAATAGTTTATATGTAAACCCGTCAGTAATAATAAAAACGGATAGCTCTATTCCCTTAAGAAACTGTTCGATGATAACTTTTTCTCCGGCATGACCAAATTTCCCGTTCAGCATTGCCTCAACTTCTTTCTCAGCTTCATGGATATCATCGACTATTACGACGCCTTTTCCTGCAGCCAGCCCATCCGCTTTAATAACGTAAGGAGGATCAAGTGTATTCAGAAAGGCAGAAGCCTCTTTCACTGTTGACTTGTCGAAGCTCCTATATGCAGCCGTAGGAATATTATTCCGGGTAAGAAAAGCTTTCGCAAAATCTTTGCTTCCTTCAAGCCTTGCGGCAGATTTATCGGGACCTATTACAGGTATATGCCGAAGTGCAATGTCGTTCATAAAAAAATCATGAATTCCCAAAGTCAACGGAGCTTCAGGTCCTACAATTACGATATCAATCCTGTTACCCAAAACGGCATCTTTCACTTCAGAAAAATTTTTAGGATTTAGCTCCAGGTTCGTTCCTGACTCAGATGTTCCGGCATTTCCCGGACCAATAAAAATCCTATCGATCTTTTTACTTTGGGCAAGTTTCCAGGCAAGTGCATGTTCCCTGCCACCAGATCCCAGAATGAGAATATTCATTTTTAACGAGATATATTATCATTTCAAAAGTAACATTTCATTCTGATAAACAAAACCCTTAAATATGGAAACCGTCAACTGAGATCTACAGTCTGGCAGTATTTCGAAAAAGTTTGCATTACTGCATTGACGTATGTTTTTGAGACAGGAATATCGGTAACAAAAGGATTATCAAATTCTAGATTAAGCCCATCCCTGTCCTTTCTGATAACTTTAACCTTTTCAAAATTAACAATATATGATCTGTGGCACCTGATAATTTCTGTTCCTGAAAAGTTCTCTTCCATTTTTTTCAAAGTATCACGGAGAAGGTATTTCGATACTTTTCCCTTATTCAGATAACAGATATTCACATAGTTTTCTGCTGACTCAATATATAAAAGATTCTCCTTCTTAATTGAAAACTTCAGAATTCCTTTATCATCATAAAAAGGGATCATATTTCTTGAGCTTTCAAAAAAAGCCGGATAATCTGCAAGTCTCTCTATCTGTTCCTTTTTATCGCGCCAGGAAAAATACAGCCATGAAGTTGAATAAGGCAATAACAACACCAGGGCAGTATTTCGGGAAGAATTTTTTACCAGCTCAGTAAACAGCCGTGCATCTTTCAGAAAAAATTTTTCGATTAATGCATAGGCGAGAGCCATACAAAATATTTCGGCAAAAATCCAGATAAGGTATTGCCAGAGGTTTATTGTCTGCCTTTTGCTGACTCGGTACATAAGGATCCGGCTTATAACTACAACAAGCATACCCAGGAGTATTGTCAGACTGGAATATGTAAAAAACTCAAGCCTGGTCAGATCATACCACCGGTCTGCACCAAAAGGGGAATATGCATTAATAAAAACCAAAGCAAAAAGTGAAGTAAAAAGTATCAGACGTATAATATTCTGCTTTTCATTCAAATATTGAGGAATCGGTTTTTGAAAGTCGACCATTTGCAATCTGATAACTTATGTAAAATTAAGTATTTTCTTAATCTTAACAGAGCTAAAAAGAGTTTTGACAGTTTTCAAATAATGTAATTCTGTCACAAATATTGGAATTACATCCCAAAATACCGGGTTTAATCAAATAGCGTCATCATCTGCCACATAAATTTGCACTCAGTACAGGGCGTGACTTCCTTTGTATAAAAATACTATCAGGTCAGATCAATGGTATATACCAAAACTTACTATGAACTTAAATCTGTCTTCACAAATGAAAACAGGATAATATCTATTCCGGATTCGGATATTAAAATTCATAATATTTATTTCCGTTCTGATGCACCTGAAAATGAATTTTCAAATAAAAATGATACTCTCATTACTGAAAACAGTTCCTTTTCTTATCCGGTTTTTATTCCGGGAGACCGGAAAAGTGATAAAGTAATTCTATTACTTCATGGTCTTAATGAGAGAAGCTGGATTAAATACCTTGTCTGGGCATATTACCTTGCAAAGAATACTGACAGCTATGTGATTCTTTTCCCTATCTCATTTCATATAAACAGGTCACCGGCTTCATGGAAAGATCCAAGGGTAATGGTTCATTTTATGAAAGTCAGGAATTCTTCATTTGAAGATATAGGTATGTCGAGCTTTGCCAATATTGCCCTCAGCAACCGTCTCACAGAAGACCCGTTGAGGTTCTTCAAATCAGGATTCCAGACCACTTCTGATATTACAAAACTGTTATCAGGCATAAGAGACGGTACACATGAAATAATTCCCCGGACCACCAATTTCAATATTTTCGCGTATTCAATCGGAGCATTTCTGGCAGAGATCATTCTGATGGGAAATCCGGAAAAACTTTTTACCGGGTCTAAGCTTTTTATCTTTTGCGGAGGGTCGGTTTTCAGTAATATGCAAGGTTCTTCAAAATTAATTATGGACAGTCTCGCTTTCGACAGGGTATACAGGTACTACCTGTTTGAATTTGAAAAGACTCTCACCGGGAAAGGTCCATTTGTTGATTTTCTGCTTACCAGTCAGATCGGAATGGCCTTCAGGTCGATGATTGACCTTGGACGACTTAAAATATTCAGAGAGAATATCTTAAACAAGCTTCGTGATCAGATCCATTCTGTATCTTTATTGAAAGACACAGTTATCCCCAGCAAGGGTATAATCTCAACACTTGGGAATATTAATAAAAAAGGCGTTGTTGATATATGGGATTTCCCCTATCCATACAGTCACGAAAATCCTTTCCCTGTTTTAAATTTTCCTGTTTCAAAGAAGGTAGATTACTGGTTCGAGAGAGTGTTTTCAGAGGCTAGTTTGTTTCTGGCATAATCTCCGGTATGGAGTTTGCATGCAACGTCCCTACCACAACATAATCTAATTCTTCTATGTGATCATTTCAAACCTGTAGCCGGCTCCAACTGCAAAAGTCAAAAATTCGTCGAGGAAAAGTCTTGCAGAAGATTCAGGGGTGTCATGTAAGACTATTATTGAACCCGGCCTGATTTTGTTTTTAAGTATCCGAAGCGATTTATCTCTTCCAAAATCTTTATCAAAATCATAAGCCATTATATCCCAGAGTATCAATTTAAAAGTTTTGGATAGACTTCTTTTTTGTTTCATTGACAGCCGGCCAAAAGGAGGTCTGAACATGTTCCCTGATGTAAATTCCGAGGCCATGATTACATCATTAAGATATGTTGCAGAATCAGTTTTCCACCCATTGAGATGGTTATAGCCGTGGTTCCCTATGGCATGTCCCTGAGCGCGAATCTGATTCATAAGGTCAGGGTATTCTTCAGCAGCCTGTCCGTTACTGAAAAACAGTGCCCTGATATTATGTTTCCTGAGTATGTCAAGCAGTTGAGGTGTAGAAAAAGGATCGGGGCCATCATCAAAAGTCAGATATAATACCTGACAGTTAGTCTTTATCCTGAATGTTGCATCAGGATAAAGCCAACGTGCCGGAAAGCCTGGCCTGAAAAACCTCATCTGAATCTATTTGGAGGAATAAAGTTTTCCGTAATAGTTATTTATCGCCGGTTCTATGGTTTGTATAATTGAGTTCAATTTCAACCTCATCGCAAGATTATAAATATCGAGCATTGCTTGCATATTAATCCCGTTAGGATACTCGAGACCATACCTGTCTTCAGGTTTCAGACTTATAGCATAATCGAGATATTCCTTTGAGTAATTAATAACATCGTTTAGCAATTTCTCACCCTCTTCAGCTTTTCCTGCACTTATGAGTACCTCAGCAATTCCTATTGTGAAAAAATCATAGGGCATTTTAGCGGAAGGAACGATCGAGAGACCACGGTGCGCCACCTCAATAGCTTTAATTGTATCTCCGCTGATAAGCAACTCTTTACCCAGGGTTCCGAAGATTCTCCTGAAATTACTGAACATCCTTTTATTATTCTCATCCAGATAAACTGAAGGATCTCCTGCATTTCCCCATAAGAACTTGTTCATCATATTATCATACATAATGAGAGGATCTATCATCCCGAATTCGCCCTGCTCCGGTTTATCTGTTTTTACCGGTACCACTCTGTAGGAAAGGCCTTCCTGTATAAAATACTTCTCCAGTCCTTTGTACTGGGTAGATGGAACTGTTGTTGAAAAGTAGATTGGTCTCTCCCATTTGTTTGTAGAAAGAAGATCCATAATTGCGAGATCGCCCTTGAATGCGTCACCATCGGTGTATTCCCAGATCATAGGAGAAACGATCCGGATCTTATAGTATGGTTTAACTGTGCCGTTTGATAGCACTTTTGCCGTATCAACATCAACGATGAATTTATTAGCAGGAATATAGTTCATATAGTCGCCTCTTCCGCTAAGATCGACTTTGTATTTATTGTCTTCTAAACCCGCAAACTGAACAATGTCTTTCAGATTAACGGGCTTATCAACCCTGTTATCGACAGGTAGCTGTTCTCTGATTCCTTCAAGATACTTATCAGATCCGAGAGTTAAAGGTAATGGATCGGATCCATATGCTTTCTGTCTCATCATATCAATGTACCAACCGGCCTGTATGTAACTGAGGTTTGCTACCCGCACGTCGGTTCTGACTCCTTCAACGTCCTGGTTATACCATACAGGGAAGGAATCGTTATCTCCATAAGTAAATAGGATGCTGTTCGGAGCACATGATTTCAGATAATCAGCGCCAATATCCCTTGCAGTGTACCTTCCTGAACGGTTGTGGTCATCCCAGTTCTGAGAAGCCATCAGAACGGGAACTGCTGTAATAAGAACCACGAAAGTGACAGCCAATGAGGTTTTGTTTCCAAGAAATTTCTGAAGCTTTTCATAAACGAACATAAATCCTATTCCTATCCATATTGCGAATGCATCGAACGATCCCACATAGGCATAATCGCGCTCCCTGGGCTGATTAGGATATTGATTCAGATAGATAATTATAGCAAGTCCTGTCATAATGAAAAACACCATTACAAGCCAGAAGCCTGAATTATTTCTCTTGTACTGCCAGTACATTCCGAAAAGTCCTATCAGAAGAGGAAGAAAATAATATTTATTATTACCGGGGTTGGTCTGAAGATCTTTTGGGATTTTGTCGAGGTTTCCCAGTCGGGCTTCGTCGATAAATTTTATACCGCTGATCCAGTTCCCGTGAATTGGATTTCCGTTCCCCTGGATATCGTTTTGTCTGCCTGCAAAATTCCACATAAAATATCTGAAATACATATAACCGATCTGGTAACGGAAAAAATAACGAAGGTTCTCACCAAATGTCGGACAAACGATTGCTTCTTTTCCCTCTCCACCAGAAAATTTCTTTCCAACCACCTTACCCCAGAATTTGTAAGCGCTCTCATGTTCGGGATCGGAACTGTACATTCGTGGAAAAGCTGTTTCAAATTCCTTGTTGTAAGAATATTCAGGATGATAGTATGGTTTATATTTGCCACCTACCTTATTATATCCCGAAATAACCTTCTTAACATCAGTGACGGGAGCGCTATAGTAGTTACCGTAAAATTTCGGAGCGCTTCCATACTGCTTCATATTTATATAATATGATAATGAAAACACATCAGAAGGATCGTTCTGGTTCATAGGGGGCCTTGCTGATGACCTGATCATAATCATCGCATACGATGAATAACCAATCATTACAACAACAAGAGATGTCATTACATAATTCATTAACACCCTCTTGTGTTTCAAAGAGTAATATATGCCAAATGCAAGCGCACCAAACAGCAAAATCATAAAGAAAACTAGTCCGCTGTTATAGGGTAAGCCGAGAACATTCACGAACAGAAGTTCAAACCAGCCTGCCACCTCCGGAACTCCAGGCATCAAAACAAAGACCATGAGCCAGAGGATAAAAAGCGCAACCAGGCATGTCTTGATCAACCCTTTTGTTGAAACTTCATATTTCTTGAAATAGTAAACAAATACACCCACCGGAATTATCAAAAGATTCAGCCGGTGTACTCCAAGGCCCAATCCCATCAAATACGCAATCAGAATTATCCACCTGCCTGAATAAGGCTTTTCTTCTTCTTCCTCCCATTTCAGCATTCCCCAGAATACAAGTGCTATTATAAGAGAGGATAGTGAATAAAGCTCACCTTCAACAGCTGAAAACCAAAATGAATCAGTAAAAGTAAATGCCAGAGAACCCAGGATACCGCTGGCCATAATAGCCGGAACATGCTTTGATTCGAGTTCAGTGCCATTTAAAAATACCCTGCGAACAAGATGGGTAATTGTCCAGAACAGAATCATTATGGCAAAGCCGCTGCACAGCGCTGAAAAGACGTTTACAGTAACCGCAACTTTGGTAGTGTCTCCTCCGGCAAACAATGTAGCCACTCTTGACATCATCAGAAACAGGGGAGCTCCCGGAGGGTGTCCAACCTGTAACTTAAAGGCCGCCAAAATAAATTCGCCGCAATCCCAGAAACTCACGGTTGGCTCGAGAGTAAGCAGATAAACTATTGAAGAAAAGATAAATATAAACCATCCGGTAATGTTGTTCCAGCGACGGTAATTACCCCAGATTGAATCCATAAAAGAATTGTTTTTGATTAATTTGATTAACAAAGAACGTAAAAAAAAATTATTTGCATTCAATTACTTTTCTAATTAACGTCTCTTTAACATGCCATCAACAAGCGCCTTTTATTTTATCCCTATGCCCGTTCCCTCCCATTTCTACCTCATCATCAAAGAGAGGGGCTGGCGTGAGGTTGTATTAAATATAGTATCTCCAGGGACGGCTCTTCCAGTATTCACCGGCATATTCAATGCCAATCCGGGGACCATTTTTAACCTCGTAATTTAATCCGTAATCTTCAAACCAAATCCTGTCGGAAAATACAAGATCTTCTCCATAATATGATTTATCTATTCCAATGTTTTTAGTTAATTTCCCCGGACCTGTGTATTTTTCCACTCCCCTGACAAGCACTGCCTGCGGGTTGTCCTTCTCGCCTGTAACAATATTAAGCATCCAGTACATTCCGTATATGAGATAAATATACAATCTGCCTCCTTCGTGAAACATTATCTCGGTTCTGTCCGTTCTTCCCCTGAAAGCATGGCATGCCCTGTCTTCGCTGCCGCGATAAGCCTCAACTTCAGTTACTTTGTATCTTCCTGTTGTTCCTTCCTTTAATCTGACAACCATATATTTGCCAGGCAGTTCAGGAGCCACATCAAGTACATCCCTGGTATAAAAATCGCGGAATAGCCTTTTACCTGAATCCATTTTTTCAGTATGTAGTTTTATTTTCCTGTTCATCCCATTTCCTGAAAACTTCTTTTCCCTTGGAATCAGATAATCTTAAAAATAATATTTTCCTATGGGAAGGATCGAGGTTAATCTCATTATATATCAGTTTATCGCTGAATCCGGCAGCTTCTGCATCGATACGGTCGCATGAATATACAACCTTCATTATTCCTGACCAGTAAATTGCCCCCAGGCACATGGGGCATGGTTCACACGAAGAATATAGTGTACATTCATGTAAATCGTGAGATTGCAAAACGGAAGAAGCCATGCGTATTGCCAGTATTTCAGCATGAGATGTCGCATCATTATTCAGGATTACCCTGTTGAATGCTTCGGAGATTATTTTGTTATCCTTTACTAGTACGGCACCAAATGGTCCTCCGCCTACTTTTATGCCCTCAAGTGCTATATTAATAGCCCTTCTGAGAAATATTTTGTCATTTTCCATTCCTGCCTTTTTATTTTCTGGTTAGTGTTTTTAGTGCTTTGTGTTCCTTTGTGGTAATATCAATTATTAACCACAAAGGCACACCAAGGATGACGCGAAGGATCACAAAGGTTGAGAATTACTCAGAAACAAAAATCATCAGTTTGTATTATTACCCGACATAAAATTAATCTACTTTTGCATTACAAAAATAAATTCTATTCATAATTCTTTTTTTTTAGGAAATATATTGTATTTTTGCAGACCCCAAAATAATGGGCTAATTACATTAAATATAAGTATATCAATTTAAAAATAAGAACTAGTGAATACCTTAAGCTATAAAACAGTTTCGGCAAATAAAGCTACTGTAAACAAGGAGTGGGTAATTATTGATGCTGAAGGCAAGGTTCTTGGAAGACTTGCATCAGTTGTGGCCTCAATGCTCAGAGGAAAGCACAAAACCGACTTTACACCTCATGTTGATTGTGGCGACAATGTTGTAGTAATCAATGCGGAAAAAATCGATCTGACAGGTGAAAAATGGTCAGACAAAGTATATGTCAGGCATACAGGTTACCCCGGAGGTCAGAGATTTACTACTGCTGAAGCTCTGCTGAAGAAGAATCCCATCGGGCTGGTAGAAAAAGCTGTAAAAGGTATGTTGCCAAAGAACAGGCTTGGGAGCGCACTTTACAGAAATTTGCATGTTTATGCAGGAAGTGAACATCCACATGAAGCACAGAAACCTAAAAAAATTGAACTTTAAAATATTTTAAGCAAGATAAATGGAAACAATCAATGCTCTTGGAAGAAGAAAAGCAGCTGTAGCCCGGGTATATTTGAGCGATGGCAAAGGTAAAATTACTGTTAACGGCAGAGATTACAAAGAATATTTTGGTGCTGAAACACTTCAGTATGTTGTTACTCAACCCCTGGTTCTTATGAATGCTGTTGAAAAGTATGATATCAATGTCAATCTCGATGGTGGTGGTGTAAAAGGACAGGCCGAAGCTTTGCGTCTTGGAATAACAAGAGCCCTTATCATGATGGATGCCGAATGCAAAGGTAAACTCAAAGCCGAAGGATTCGTAACTCGCGATCCGCGTGAAGTTGAACGGAAAAAACCAGGGCAGCCTAAAGCCCGCAGGAGGTTCCAGTTCAGTAAACGTTAGAATTAAAAAGACAGTCGTTATAGATGCAAGTTTAGTATCTAAATTGTGAAGACTTCCCTTACAGGAGCTACTTTGCAATTGATTGAAAGAATGTAAACTTAAAAAACCAAAAAATGCCTAGAACAAATTTCAAAGAATTACTTGATGCCGGTGTTCATTTCGGACACCTTAAAAGAAAGTGGAATCCGGCTATGGCTCCTTATATCTTTATGGAGCGCAATGGAATACACATTATTGATCTTGAGAAAACAGCTGTAAAAATTGATGAAGCTGCTTCAGCAATGAAACACATTGCCAAATCTGGCAAAAAAGTGCTGTTCGTAGCAACTAAGAAACAGGCAAAAGAGATTGTCGCCGAAAAAGTCAAAGCGGTTAATATGCCTTATGTTACAGAACGCTGGCCCGGTGGCATGCTTACCAACTTCCCGACTATCCGTAAGGCTGTTAAGAAAATGTCTTCAATCGACAAAATGGCTACAGATGGAACTTTTCTGAACCTCTCAAAACGAGAGAGATTACAGGTTACCAGGCAAAGAGCCAAACTTGAAAAAACACTTGGAAGCATAATTGATCTTACCAGACTCCCGTCAGCACTATTTATTGTTGATGTCACAAAGGAACATATTGCTGTAAGAGAAGCAAAAAGACTCGGAATTCCTGTTTTTGCTATGGTTGACACAAATTCAGATCCTTCCGATATAGAATTCCCGATTCCGGCAAATGATGATGCTTCAAAGTCAATATCATTGATAATAGGCATATTATGCCAGGCCATTGAAGAGGGACTTAATGAAAGAAAAATTGAAAAAGACAAAGAGCCTCAGCAGAAAGACAAAAAAGTAATGAGGAGAGAGCTTGAAACAAAAGATATTCCTGCCGCTATTATTGAAGCAATCGTTGAAGAGGAAGAAGAGGTCGAGGTTGATGACGAAATTGCTGACGAATCAGATGAAGATGAAGATATCGTTAAGGTGATTGAAGAGACAGAAGAAGAATTGTAAAAATAATAAATCATAACTTAGAAAGGTATAATTATGGCTGCTATAAATGCTGCTGATGTTGCAAAACTAAGAAGAGTTACTCTGGCCGGTATGATGGACTGTAAAAAAGCTCTCGAAGAATCCGAAGGTAACTTTGATAAAGCCATTGAAATAATTCGCAAGAAGGGACAGGCAGTTGCCAACAAACGGGCCGATAAGGAAGCTTCTGAAGGAGTCGTGTTGTCAAAAGTCTCTTCCGATGGAAAGTCCGGAGCAATAATTGTCCTAAACAGTGAGACAGACTTTGTTGCAAAAAATTCTGATTTCATGGCTCTGGCAAACAAAATTCTCGATCTGGCAGTTACAAAAAAACCCGCCAGCCTTGACGAACTTAAATCACTTCCTATGGATGGTGGCAAAGTTGGAGAAAAGGTGGTTGAATATGTAGGAATAATTGGCGAGAAACTTGATCTTTCTTATTATGAAAAGATCGAAGCAGCTCATGTCCAGGCTTATATACACCCGGGTAACAGGCTTGCCACACTCGTTGGTTTTACAAAATCAGGAGCCGATGTCCAGGTTTATAAAGATGTAGCAATGCAGATTGCAGCGATGAACCCTGTGGCAATTGACAAAGATTTTGTTTCTGAAGCAGTTATTGCACAGGAAATTGAAATCGGCAAGGAACAGGCAAGGCGCGATGGAAAACCCGAAGAAATGCTTGAGAAAATTGCCCAGGGCAAACTTTCCAAGTTTTTTAAGGAAAGTACTCTGCTGAACCAGGATTTTGTAAAAGATAACAAGATTACAATCCGACAGTATCTTCAGTCTGTGAATAAAGAGCTTACAGTAACTGAATTCAAACGCTTTACACTTAACTTATAATACGTAAGTTCATATTTCAATATCTCTGTGGCCCCGCTAATGCGGGGCCACTTTTTTTGTGCCCTTTTTATCTCATCCCCCTACCCCTTCTCCCAAGAGCTACCCTTTATACACATCTTTTTAAATTCTGAATTTATTCCGTTATTTTGAGGCAGGATGACATGTTCTTCAGTTATTATAACAGCTGGCTCTGAAAGA
>OCZT010006501.1_pt1 | contig 11569 bp, 10 predicted proteins | sample 1539031 | NCBI WGS metagenome assembly OCZT01 (sample SAMEA3539308, study PRJEB22396) | soil metagenome | biome: tundra; feature: field; material: soil | place: USA | collected 2010-05 | depth 0.15 m
TTTTTCACTGAACTGCCCAAAACCTTCAACCCTCGCAAATTCCATCCCGAGGATTGGGCCGCGCTCGCCAGACTGGCCGGAGTTCGATACGTCGTCTTCACCGCCAAGCACCACTCCGGCTTCGCCATGTGGGACACCAGGACCACAAACTTCGGCATCATCCACACACCGTTTAAAATAGACATTTTTGGCGAAGTGATTCGCGCCTTCCGTGAGCAGGGCATCGCGCCCGGAGTGTACTTTTCGCCGGACGACTTCCACTGGCTCCACGAAAACAACATCACCATCAATCGCGGCCCGGACTTCGATCCGCCGCGGCATCCCGGCCTGCTGGCTCTCGATCAGGCGCAGTTAAAGGAGCTCATGACCGGCTACGGCCCCATCGATGTGGTGTTCCTCGACGGTGCTCCGGAGGGTTTGCGCGAAGAAGCCTGGAGCCTGCAACCGAAAACCGTCGTCACCCGCGGCGCCATGACCACCCCTGAGCAGTATCTGCCCGGAGTGCCGCTGGAAGGCGCGTGGGAGGCGTGCATCACGATGGGCACATCCTGGCAGTATCAGCCGCGCAACGAGGTATACAAGTCCGGCTACGATTTGATCCGGCTGCTGTTCGAGACTCGCGCCAAAGGCGGCAACCTCTTGTTGAATGTTGGACCCAAACCCGACGGCGAATTGCCCATCGAACAGGAGGAGCGGCTGCGCGAACTGGCGCTGTGGATGTTCGTCAACGGCGAAGCCATCTACGGCGTCCGCCCCTGGGTGGTGACCAATGAACAGACCATCTGGTTCACGAAAAAGAAGGATGACACCGCGCTCTACGCCATCATCGCCGAACCCTGGAAGCGGGGCGATTGGAAAGACCTCCTCATCCGCTCCGCGCGCGCGTCAGACAGGACGGAGGTGAGCGTGCTCGGCCAGAATGACAAGGTTCTGGAGTACAGCCAGACCGTGCCGAAGACGACGTGGAAGCAGGATCCCGACGGTTTTCACATCCACGCCATGTTCGCGCAAAGGCTGCAAGACAACAGCAAATGGCCGAATCCTCTGGTGCTGAAGCTCACCAACGTCCAGGCCGCATTGACGCCGCCGCGTGTGGAGACAACCACGGCTATTCGCAACGGCTCCAGCGTAAGGCTCGCGGTAACTCTGCATTCCCTGGGCGACGCATTAGCGCTGGAAGTCAGTTTCGAATACCGCTCGCTCAAGGGTCTCGACGCGAATGAACGCAGCGGCGCCTGGCAGGTACTCCTGCGCAGCGCATCACCGCGCCCGGAAACTTTACAGCCGATGTCAGCGCCTGGGAACCGGGAGAACCCTACGAATTCCGTGCCGTGGTGAAACATCCGGTACTCACCATGTACGGCGACTCGAAGAAAGTAACGCTGCGCTAACCAATCGCCTCTAGCTCGAGGCCGTTGAGCCGGTAGCGGAATCGCCCATGATCCTGCATCCTGCGCCTGCACCATTCTAGGCCCTCCTCGACCGACTCCGCCTGCGCCCTCCACCAAGGTCCGCTGCCTCCCGACGAATAAAACTGAAGGCAGTGCGCCAGATGACGCTCGAATCCGGCCGTGAGGCGAGCTTCATAGTGCGCCAGCAACGGCCCTGGTTCTTCGCCGCGCGCCACCGCCCGAATCACCGCCGACGCAAGGATCGCTTCGCGCACGGCATGCGCGGTCCCATCCCCGCACAGCGGATCGAAGGCCATCGCCGCAGTACCGCAGCAGATCCATCCATCGCCACCAAGCGGCGTAACCATGCGCGGCGACGCAGGGAAATACACCGCGCCGGAATCGAAGCTGTCTATCTGTTCCTGAACGACCCTGCTCTTTCCCAGCAGTTCCTCCGGGCGACCACCCACCGCAATAAGCCAGCCTGAATTGAGAAACAGCCATCCATCCTCAACCGACTCTATCCAGCAGGCGTCCCCGATTGCCTTAAGCTTCACCCGTATCGGCATCGCCATACGCGTTCCAAATCGATGCTCCTTCGTTGCCGCCGGCAGGGGCGGCGCAGCGCAGATGGTCCAATCCGCATCGCCCGAAACGTCTCCCTCAATTCCGAGACTGCTCAGCAAAGCCTCCTCGGAAACGATCACCGCTGAATGATCCAGCTCCACCGGAGTCGCATCCGGACCCCACGCGACAATGCGTTTCCGGATGTGCGGCAGGTCGCGAAACAAGTGATCCTGTTGAAAAATGTCGCGGATCAGTCTCTGCGCGGCGTCACTTAGCATGATGACCGGGATGCGCGTCCGGCTCGTACGTTCGCACGAGACTCGATGCAGCAGATGAGCGCAGCAACGCGCCGCGACGCCATCACCGCGAATGTGCGCATTTATGGTCATTTAAGGCTCTGCAGAGGGTCAACGGCTAAGATCGATCACGGCGAAGGCGCCAAGCTCGGGAATCGAGAACTCGGTGGTGCCACTATCCTGGACCCAATCCTCAAGATGCGCGTCGGCGATGTTGTAGAGGCGCGCCTCGCCTTTCGCGAAGTCGCCCCGAACGCGGACGCGCAAGCCGCGCACGGGCCGATTCGAATAGTTGACCAGATACACGCGCGCCCGGTCGCCTTTTGCGACGTAGTGGGAAACCACCACGTCGCTGCCGTAGAGGCGGATCGAGCGGTTGTCGTCGCCCAGTTGGGAGCGGATCTTGTGGGCGATGAAACTGGGATTGGATGCCTCTTTGGCTGGATAATCTTTCGAGCCGATGCGCACGTTGACGCTGAACTGCTTGTCCGCAGCCTTCTCGATCTTGAAGAGAAGATTTTGGCGCGTCAGCAGATTTAAAACTTCGCCGGTCTGGTCGGAACCATCGTCGATCACGCCGAAGTCGGCGACCGGTTGCAGATCCTTGGCCTCAGGTATGGTGCGCAGGAACGTCATCATCTTCTCGAACGCCTGTGCGCCCGCCGCATCGGCGGAAATAAGGGCGTCCGATCCGTAGGTGAAGGATTCAGCCGCCGCCAGCATCGCGGCGTCACCGGTCACCTGGTAGTAAAACTGCTGGTTCGGCGTGCGCATGATGCGCCAGCCGTTCGAATCGACCCAGGGGCTGCGGGTGGCCGAGGCTTCGTTGTTACGCATTTGCACGCGCGGCGGGTTGAGCTTCACGGCGCCCGCAGGAGGCTCAGTGGTCAACAGACGCGGCAGGAGGAGAAACGCTGCTAGTTTCATAGGTCGGAATATTGATCCTATGCTAATACGACTTTAAGTATGCAATCACCGCTCTCCGTTCCGCGGCGTCGGTTAAGCGGAAGGCCATGTCGGTGTCCGGGACCATCGCATCCGGATCGCTCAGCCATCGGTCGAGGGTTGTCGCATCCCAACGGATGCTCGATTTCTTTAACGCCTCGGAATAATCGAAGCCCGGGACACTGGCCGCTTTGCGTCCGAAAACGCCCCGCAGGCGGGGACCTTCTTTATTCAAGTCGGGAGCGTGGCAGCCGCTGCAACGGCGGATGAACAGCTCTTTGCCACGATCTTCCGGAGTGCTGAAGGCCAGCAGGATTGTTCCGCCGGCCAGCGCTGCGCATAGGACTTTACTCCAAAGTCGCATCGACCACCGCCAGATGTTGGGGACGCACCACGACTTCCACTTCTCGGACACCGAGCACACCGCGCAGTTTCTCAGCCGGGACTTTCATGGGACCGGCGGACGGTGCGCTGCCGGGGGCAGGCTGCGGGAACGCAGTCGACATGGCGGTGTGGAATCGCACGTTGCCCTCCACCTTCTGCATCGCCTCGTGAATATGCCCGTTCAGCACCGTCACCGATCCGAATCGCCTGACGTAGCTGAGGGCTTCCTCGCTGTCTGAGGTGCCCCAGCCCCATTCCGGATACACCGACCACAAAGGAATGTGCGCGAATAGAACCACCGGCGTGCTGGCCGAACGGCCGCTCAGATCGTCTTTCAACCAAGAGAGTTGCTCGGAACCGAGCTTTCCCATGCCTTCGAGCGCGGCCGAATTCACGAGGCCGACGAAATGCACGCCGTTGTGGTCGAAGCTGTACCAGCCGGTTCCCTTGGTGCCCTTGCCGTAGCGGGCCAGGTACTCTTTGCCGTCATCGGTCGCATTGTCGTGTTCGCCGGGGACATAGAACGCCTGCTTGGTTTTTGCGCCTTGCAACAACTGGCCCAGCGTATCGAATTCAGAAGGCTTGGCAAGATGCGTAAGATCGCCGGTATGAACCGTGGGCACCGTGATGTCGCACCTCGCCAGAGGCCGTAAGCGCCTTCAACAATGTTGACTTCTCACACAGACTCCGACGCATGGGCTGGACCACGACCGGGATAACGATAGAAGACCCGGCGGTTGCGCGCTACAGGGCGCTGCACACGGCGGAGGTGATCTGGTCGGTGGACGCCGTGCCTCCTAAATCGGCGGGGAGTTCGGCCGTTGCTGTTACGTGTTCGATCGCGGCCATCAAACGCGCTGCGGCTGCTGTCTCGCCGAGATGTTCGAGCATCATCACGGCAGTCCAGAAACTGCCGATGGGATTGGCGATTCCTTTCCCCATGATGTCGAATGCCGAGCCGTGGATCGGTTCGAACATCGACGGGAATTGCCGCGAGGGGTTCAGGTTCGCTGTGGGCGCGATGCCCATGCTGCCCGCTAATGCGGCGGCGAGATCGCTCAAAATGTCGGCGTGGAGATTGGTCGCGACAATCACGTCCATGCTGCGAGGCTTGGTGACCATCCGCATGGTGGCGGCGTCGACCAGCACCTTGTCGGTTTCAACCGTTGGGAAGTCTCGGCCGACTTCGGCGGCAATCTCATCCCAGAGAACCATACCGTACCGCTGCGCGTTCGATTTGGTCACCACGGTCAGCTTGCGGCGCGGGCGCGCCAGCGCCAACTCAAAGGCGAAGCGCATGATCCTGGTGACGCCGCCGCGCGTGAAGATGGCGGTTTCGGTCGCGACCTCTTCGGGAAAGCCCCGATGCGCGCGTCCGCCATGGCCGGCATATTCGCCTTCACTGTTCTCGCGAACGATCACCCAGTCCAGGTCGCCGGCGCTCGCGTTGCGAAGGGGCGAAACGATTCCAGGCAGAATGCGCGTCGGCCGCACGTTGGCGTACTGATCGAAGCCCTGACAGATGCGGATACGCAGGCCCCAGAGGGTCACATCGTCCGGGAGATGCGGATCGCCGACCGCTCCAAAATAGATCGCGCCGTAATTTCGCAATATTTCGAGGCCATCCTCCGGCATCATCCGGCCGGTCTGGCGATAATAGTCGCTTCCCCAGGGAAACTCGTCGACCAGCAACTTAAAATCGCCGCAGCGTTGTTCGAGAACACGCAGCACCGCGAGGCCTGCCGGAATTACTTCCTTGCCGATTCCATCTCCCGGGATGGCCGCAATTTTATGTTGGCGCATATCGTGATGATAGATTAGAAAATGCGGAATTTATCCGCTGGAGGTCCTTCGATGAAACGTCGTGAATTCGTGGCGGCACCATTCGCCGCGCCCGCGGCCCTGAGCGCCATGCAGCAGAGGCCGCAGTCCAAATCCGCGCCGAGGATTCTGGTGGTGAGCGCGCACCCGGCGGATTTCTGTTCCCGCGCCGGTGGAACGCTGATCAAACACATTCGCGCCGGGTCCAAAGCGAAGGTGATCTGGCTCACACATGGCGAGTCGGACGAGAGCGCGTTTCTCATTCAACAGCGGCCGGGCATTTCCGTCGAGGAAATTCGGCGCATTCGCGAGAAGGAAGCGTTCGAGGCGGCCGCGGTGATTGGCATCGAGGGCAAAATGTTCGGCTTCGGCGACGGGCCGCTCCGAATGACGCCGGAACGCATGGAGATGCTCGCCCGTGAGATGGCCGATTTCAAACCCGACCTGATCCTGACTCATTGGAAGGACGAATTGACGTATCCGACACACTGGAGGACTTCGCGCAGCGTGGTGGAAGCGGCGCAAATGGCGCGCGTCTCCTGGGACATTCACTTTTTCGAGCCAACCATCGGAACCGCTTCACGCGTCGGATTCGTGCCGGATCATTACGTCGACACCACCGACGTGTTCGAACAGAAAATGCGGGCCGTAAAGACGCTGGCCGCCCAGCCGCAGTTGGTCGATTACTACACGGTTTGCAACCGGTGGCGCGGCCTCGAGTGCGGGCGGCAGTACGCCGAGGCCTTCGTTCGCTGGGCTCCGAAAGTGCCGGTCGGCGAGTTGCCGGGTTGACGAATTACGCTGTCTGGAACCAGCCATGAGCGGGCCCGCGGTACCTCACTTGCAGTTGAGGCGTTTCGACCGGCTTTCCCGCCTGTTTGGACGCGAAGCAAAACGCCAGCGCACCGGTGGTGAGCAGAGTTCGTTCTACAGGATTCGGCGCCTGGCCGGTGGCAAGGAAGCGATCAACGCAGCGAGCGATGCCGTCCCAGTTCGGAAGCGGGCGCTCCACCGGGACGACATACGCCACGGTCTGCGGCCGGTCTTCTCCCTTCACTTTGATCGCCGTGCTCCAGCCTACGTTTTGCGTCAGCACCAGTACAGCGGCTTTCAATCCGTCGCGGTAGCGCAGGACGAACAGCACGGGCTTCTTGGAGTGCTCCTCCGACAACCAGGACTCGGGCAAGCCCGCCAACCGCTGCGCGTCCTCCAACAACGGCTTAAATAACGGATTGGACCAGGCTCCTTGCGGGCTGTTGCGCCATGCCTGGATGGCCTCGCCGCCTTCAATCCACTGAACCGATGCGATTCCGGTTTCGCCGCCCTTGCGGCGCTCCACAATGCATTGGAGCGCTTCCAGAGTGTGGAACCCATACGCGTCCGGATCGCCATAGCCGAGCGCCACGGCTTCCGTAATCGGCGTCTCCAGAGGCGGGTCCAGGGCGGGTTTTCGAATCGTCAAAGGAATGGAAGAACCGGCCATGAACGGGAATCCAATTTTCTTCGCGCGGCGGTAAATTGCATCCGCCTTCTCCCAGGAATATGAGAAGTGCTTGTCGAAAAACGTGGGGACGGAGCGGCCCGTATGCTCGTAAACGTCCATGATCTGAGAGAACAGTTCGAAGCGGGGATAAAGCTGCTGCCCGAGATCGTTCAGCGGATAATCCCCGTGCTCGCCGATGAACACCACGCCATCGACTGCAAGGGACTTGCCGCCGAGCGTCAGCGCCTCGCGGATGGACGGGTAAATTTTGAATCCACTTCGTGCGGCCTGATCCCGGCTCATGTCGGTGTTGACGGGCATTTGGTCGGCGTGGAGGGACACAATGTGGGTGTTCGAGGGTTCCCAGATGGCGTTGGGCGAATAGCCGGTAAGAAGGCGGCCGATGAGAACGTCGGCGTGCGAGTAATATCGGTACGCTGTAACGATCGCCGCCGTTTTGGTGCGTCGATCGTCGGCGGCGGCAAGGGGCTGTTGCGCCAGGAGCGCGGGCGCGGCGAGCCCGGCTCCGAGCAGGTCTCTTCGGGTCATGGTTGTGATTGTAGTGCAAAATGCCTTAAGATGCGTGATCTGAGACCTTTATTCCAAGCCGAACTGCACGAGCAAAGCGTTCGCGAGAAAACTTCCGGTTCCTGGCAGCGCCATCAGCGTTCGTGCCGCACTTTGGCCGGCGGCGTATCGAGCGGCATGCGCCGCGCCGCGAAGCCGTATCCGCTGTTTTTCGACCGTGGCGCGGGATCCCGCGTTTTCGACGTCGACGGAAACTCCTATTTGGATTACGGCCTCGCGTGGGGGCCTCTCATTTTAGGTCATGCGCATCCGCGTGTTGTGGAAGCGGTGCAAAAGCAGGCCGCTCGCGCGCTGACGTTCGGCGCGCAGCATGATCTCGAATTCGAGGTCTCCGAACTGCTGAATCGTACGATTCCGTGCGCGGACCTGGTCGCGTATGCCAACAGCGGAACCGAGATCGTGCAAGTCGCGCTGCGCCTGGCGCGAGCCGTTACCGGGCGAAGAAAATATCTGAAATTTGAAGGCCATTACCATGGCTGGAGCGATGAGGCTCTGGTCGCGTACCATCCGCCGGAGAGCGATGCGCTGGAGAGGCCGTCGGCTGTTGGCGCGGGTCAGCTTCCGCACGACCAGGCGATCGTCGCGGAGTGGAACAATCGGCAGCACGTGGAGCGGATCTTCGCAGAGCGGGCTGGGGAAATATCGGCCATCATCTGCGAGCCCTTGTTATCCAATAGCGGCTGTATTCCGCCAACTCCGGGCTTTCTGGAATTTCTGCGCGAAATATCGAGCCGCTCCAACGCGCTTCTGATTTTCGATGAAGTGATCACCGGATTCCGCGTCGACCTTCGCGGAGCCCAGGGACGCTGGGGTGTGACGCCGGACTTGGCGACCTACGCCAAAGCTGTGGGAGGCGGGGTGCCGTTGAGCGTGCTGGCGGGCAGAGCGGAGTTCATGCAAAGAATTGCCGACGGAGAAGTGATCCACGCGGGAACGTTGAACGGAAATCCACTGTCGCTGGCCGCGGCGCGCGCCACGATCGAAGTGTTGGCGGCCGACAACGGCAGCATTTATCCGGCTCTGCGAGCCCGTGCGGAGCGGCTTCGGGAAGGCATCGAAGGCTCTCTGAAAAAAACCGGTCTTGCGGTGATAACCTCCGGCGACGGTCCGGTATTCCAGGTCTCTTTCATGGAGGCGGCAGCTAAAAATTATCGCGATACGCTCCGGGCGCGGACAGATTTATACGCTGACTTCGCGATGGGCCTCTTGGACAACGGCGTGCTGACGCTGCCGGACGGACGCTGGTATGTCTCGGCGGCCCATACCGACGAGGACATCGATCGCACGCTGGGCGCGGTGCGCGCACTCTGCACTCATTCCTGATCCGGAATCATGCTCTTCGTCGGGTCGATGGTCGCAAAAAGGCAGCCGCTGACGATCAGCATCGCGGCCAGAGGCATCAGCGCGCGATCGTAGCTGCCGTACCACTCCACCCAGTAGCCGAACGCGACGGATGAGATCAAGGACCCGGCCTGGCCCGCGGTATTCATTGCGCCCGAGATCGTACCCGCATACTGGCCTCCGGCATCGACGCAGATGGACCAGGCCACCGGGAGCATCAAATCCATCGCTCCCAGGCCGATCGTGAGTAACGCGACCGCTCCCCATTTGTTCGGAGTGATGGTGGCGCCTAACAGCAGCACGCCCGAGACAATCAGGCCGGCCGAGCCGATCGCGCAGCGCGCGAACCGGAGCGAATGCGTGCGCGCCAGCCGATCGCTGAAATATCCGCCGGCGAGCAGGCCCGCCAAACCGGCGAACGACGGGAGCGCGGACGCAATTTCCATCTGGTTTTCCGTCAGCCCGCGGCCCGTTTGCAAATAGGTGTGCAGCCAGGAGAGATAGAAGTACGCGCCCCAGCAATAGGTGTGATACATCAGCAGAAGGCGAAGGAAATTCGGATTCCGCATCAGCCGCGACCATCGCACTCCGCCGCCGGAACGAGGCTGGGGCGGTCCGATCTTGTTTAGCTCCTCGCGCGAGACGCCTGGCTTCTGCGCGGGCGAGTCGCGAAACCACCAATACCAGATCGCGCTCCAGAAAATGCCGAGAGAGCCAAAAGCGTAAAACGCGGCGCGCCATCCGTGGCTTTGTTCGATCGAAACCACGATGGGTGGAGCCAGTGCGCCACCCATGGCTGTCGCGGTCCAGAAGACGCTCAATGCGCGCGCCCGTTCGGACGCGGGAAACCAGCGTGAGACCGCCGACGTGCAATTGGGAAACGCGCCCGCTTCCCCGGCGCCGAATAGAAAGCGTACCGCGAGAAGAATCCGGAAGTTTGTCGCCGCTCCCGTCAGAGCGGTAAAGGCCGACCACCAGAGGACGATGCGGGTCAGGATTTTGCGCGGACCGGTCCGGTCTCCCAGCATCCCGCTCGGTATCTCAAAAAACGCGTAGGCCAGAGTGAATGCGCCGATCACCCATCCCCAATGGCTCGGGCTGATTCCCATTTCGCGCTGCATTCTGGGTCCTGCGACGGCGATACAAAGACGGTCGAGGTACATCACGAACACGAGCGTAAACAGCAGGGCCAGGACGCGGAAGCGATACGGCATGAAGTCTATATGATAGGCTCGCCTAGATGAAGATCGCGATTGGCAGTATCATGCACGAGTCCAACTCGTTCAATGCGGAGCCGACTACTCTGTCCGATTTCCGCATGCGCGAAGGCGATTGGGCCACCGGCAATTCCGAAGTGGCGGGGTTTATCGAGGAGGGAGAGCGAAGAGGTTTCGATCTAATCCCGACTATTTACGCCGCGGCTGTTCCGAAAGGGCCGGTCACCGCCGACGCATTCGAGGAACTAACCGCGCGGTTGATTCGGCCCATGCGCGAGCCGAAGGCCCTGGACGGCATCCTGCTGGCCCTGCACGGCGCCATGTTCACCGACGAATTTCCGCAAGCGGATGAGGAGATCGTACGCCGCGTGCGCGCCGCGATGGGACCGGACATCCCGCTCGTCGTCACGCACGATTTTCACGCGAATATTTCTCCCGCGCTCGTCGAACTGACCGATGTCCTGATCACCTATCAGCAGAACCCCCATATCGACACCAAACAGAGGGGCGTACTGGCAGCGTCCATCCTGTCGCGAATGCTCGCGGGCGAGGTTCGGCCGCGTCAGGCGCTGGTGAAGCCTCCGGTGCTCTGGAATATCGTTCATCAGAACACCTCACAGGAGCCTTTGCGATCCATCACTGCGGCAAGTATCGAACTGGAGCGGCAGCCCGGAATCCTGGCGGCGAGCGTGGCGTGCGGATACCAATACGGCGACGTGCCGTATGTCGGTCCCTCGGTGATCGTGGTGGCTGACCGCGATGAAGCGCTTGCGTTGCGCGAGGCGCAGAGGCTCTCCGACATGATGTGGGAGAAACGCGGCGAAATTCGCCTCGACCTTCCGGACGCGGCTTCGGCCGTTGCGGCAGCCATCCGCTCGGAGCGCTTCCCGGTTGCCCTGTTCGACGTCGGCGATAATGTCGGCGGCGGTTCGGCGGCGGACGAGACTGCTTTGCTCGCGGAACTTCTCCGGCAGCAAGCCAAAGGCTGGCTTGTGGTTCTCAACGACCCTGCCGCGGTCGCCTCCGCTAAGTCAGCCGGCATCGGCGGCCCATTCGATATGGCGGTTGGCGGACGTTCTCTCAGCAGCGTGACCAAGCCGGTGCGCGTAAAAGGGACAGTTCGGTCGCTTCATCAGGGACGCTTCATCGAGACCGGCGTGCGTCACGGCGGACACCGCTATTGGGACATGGGACACTGCGCGGTAATTGAAGAAGAGGGCTCCGCTCGCGACGACCTGAATCTTCTGCTGGTGACCTCCGAACCCACCAGTCCTTTCTCATTGCACCAGTTGATTGTCTGCGGCATTTATCCGGAGCGCCAGAAGATCCTCACGGTGAAGGGTACGGTCGCCCCGCGAGCGGCCTATGAACCAATCGCGGCGAAAATCCAACTTGTGGATACGCCCGGCGCCACAGCGGTCAACCCAGCACGCTTCGTCTTCCATCGCGCACGCCCGGGCATTTACGGCCTGAACGCCTAGTATTACTACGTTAAGTATTGACAGAACAGAAAAGCGCTGATATGTTTGGGCATGA
>OCZT010006502.1_pt1 | contig 11566 bp, 9 predicted proteins | sample 1539031 | NCBI WGS metagenome assembly OCZT01 (sample SAMEA3539308, study PRJEB22396) | soil metagenome | biome: tundra; feature: field; material: soil | place: USA | collected 2010-05 | depth 0.15 m
AGGGGCAGAGTTTATCCAAAAAAAAACCTGGGGCAACACTTTTTGAAAGATACAGCTATTGCCCGCAAAATTGCTGATTCACTTACAGGAGCAGGATACGATACTGTGCTTGAAATAGGTCCGGGTATGGGTATACTCACGGGTTACCTGCTGGAAAGAAGATTTAATGATTTCCGTGTTATTGAAATTGACAATGAATCTGTTCATTATATAAAGGAACACTTTCCTGAACTGACTAATGTTATAACGGGTGATTTCCTTTCCATGGATATTGATAAGTTTTTCACTGAAAAAATTGCAATAATCGGAAATTTTCCATACAACATTTCAACACAGATATTTTTTAAGGTTCTGAAACACAGGGATAAGGTTGTTGAGATATCAGGAATGTTGCAGAAGGAAGTTGCTGAGAGAATTTGCGCGGGACCTGGTTCTAAAACCTATGGAATCCTGAGCGTTCTGCTCCAGGCTTTTTATAAAACTGAGTATCTTTTTACGGTCCCGGAGAATGTTTTTTCTCCTCCGCCGAAGGTAAAATCGGGAGTAATCAGGTTAATACGGAACAATGTTAAAGACCTCGATTGTGACGAGGTATTATTTTTCAGGGTGGTAAAAGCCTGCTTTAACCAGCGCAGGAAAACATTAAGAAACTCGGTAAGAGCTGCATTCGACCTGATGCGGGATGATTACCAGGAATTCGGATTACGACCTGAGCAACTTTCTGTTGATCAGTTTGTTCGGCTAACCCGATGGATAGATGAAAACAGGATAAAATCAGAATGAGAAGCCTATTGCCTCAACAGGATTCATTTTAGCGGCAGTGTTTGCAGGAGCATATCCGGCCACGACACCTATTATACCTGAAATAAATACTGCCAGAAACATATTTGATAAGGTCAGATATATATTCAGGTCATAGAGGTAATTTATAATAAGCGTGCCTATAAATATCATTAAAACTCCAAGAAGTCCTCCGATTATGGAAAGTAGCATAGATTCTACCAGAAATTGTTGAAGAATAAAAAATTTCTTCGCTCCAAGGGCTTTTTGAATTCCAATTATATTTGTTCTTTCCCTGACGGAAACAAACATTATATTGGCTATTCCGAATCCACCGACAAGAATTGCAAATCCCCCTATTACCCATCCTCCAATATTAATTCCGGCAAAAACACCGCTAAAACTCTGAGAAATCACACTTGCCTGATTCAATGAAAAATTATCGATTTCATTAGGTTGAAGTCTTCTTGAAGCTCTTAAGATCATTGTTGCCTCATCACTTAGTTCCTGTAAAGGGACTCCCTCTTTAGCCTTGACCATTAATGTAGAATTGAGGAAATTATTTTTCATATTTATAAAGGTCTTGCCAAAGTTGATAGGAACTACAGTCTCTTCATCCATTCCTGTATCACCGATTCCGCCTGTACCTTCCTTTTTAAATACCCCAATAACACTTGTTCTCTTCCCTGAAATGGTTATCTGCTTGCCAATTGGATCAGCTTTATCAAATAATTTTTGAGCGATTACAGCACCAATAAGCGTGACATTTTTACCGGACAGTAATTCCTCAGGTGAGAAATATCGGCCTTTTTCTATTTCAAATGATCTGATATGATCAAAGTCCGTAGTAACCGCCCAGACATTAGAGTCACTTGCAAGATTTTTTCTGTATTTTATCTGTTCAGGCTGATTTATTGTAAGACAGGCGGCAGCAGTTTTTGTAGATTTGTTAAGGACAGCCTGATAATCATCATTAGAAACTACTGGATATTTAATTATATCCCACCAGTTAAGATGCGTGTTTAGTCCCCATGGCCATTTGTTAATATAAAGTACATTATCTCCCATAGATGAAATGGAATCATGTATTGATTTTTCCATCCAATCGAGTACAGTGAATACGGAAATAATCGAAAAAATCCCGATCGTAATGCCAAAAAGTGAAAGGAATGTCCTTAACTTATTAACAATAACTGAATTAAAGGCAAAAATAAAACCCTCTTTTAAAAGTCTGAAAAACATTTTACTTTTTTTAGATAGTATAAATGAGGATCAAAGATACGAAAATCATTTAACGCTAATAATCATATATTATAATGTATGAGGATATTAAAAAAATATCTATTTTTAGACGCCAGAATAGGGATATCCAACGACGGTCGTAATTATCATATAATGAGTGACAAACTAATTCAAAGTGCTCTGATTTCAGTTTTTTATAAAGAAGGATTGGCGGATATAGTGAAAATTCTTTATAAATTCGGTGTTAAGATATATTCGACAGGAGGTACTTTTAGTTTTATTAATGATCTTAATATACCTGCTGAAAAAGTCGAGGATCTCACATCATATCCATCTATTCTTGGCGGAAGAGTTAAAACACTTCACCCTTCTGTTTTTGGCGGTATCCTGGCCAGAAGAGAAAACCCCGGAGACCTTGAACAGCTTTCAAAATTTAAGATTCCGGAACTAGACCTGGTAATAGTTGACCTGTATCCGTTCGAAGAGACAGTGAATTCGGTTAATGAAGAGGGTGAGATCATTGAGAAGATAGATATTGGCGGTATATCATTGATCAGGGCTGCTGCCAAAAACTATAATGATGTTCTTGTTGTTTCAGGAAGAGAACAGTATGCAGATGTTCTTACATTATTAGAAAAAAAGCAGGGACATACATCAATTACCGACAGACGATTATATGCTGCGAAAGCATTTCAGACATCTTCACACTACGACACTGCCATATTCAATTATTTTAATAAAGAAGCCTCGCTCCCTGCATTCAGGGAAAGCATAAATATATCATACCCTTTACGTTATGGAGAAAATCCACATCAGAAAGGGATATTTTATGGTGACACTGATCTGATTTTCGGGAAACTTCACGGGAAAGAAATATCATACAATAACCTTCTTGACCTTGATGCCGCACTGAATCTTATTGATGAATTCAGTATTCCTACTTATGCGATCATAAAACATAATAATGCATGTGGTGTTGCTTCAAGGGAAAATCACTTTGATGCCTGGAAGGATGCCCTTGCCTGTGATCCTGTATCCGCATATGGAGGTATAATCGTTACAAATACTTCAGTGGATGAGGCAACAGCTGCAGAGATTGATAAAATATTCTTTGAAATAATTATTGCTCCGGAGTTCACAGACATTGCCCTGGAAATCCTTAAACAAAAAAAGAACAGAATAATTCTTCTCAGAAATGTCTCTGGTAGAAGCAATTATGTATTCAGGTCACTTTTAAACGGAGTACTATGGCAGGAAAGAGATAATAGTACAGAAACAGCCCTTCAGATGAAACCGGTTACAACCAGAACTCCTCAACCGGAAGAATTTGAAGATCTGGTTTTTGCCAATATAATTGTTAAGCACAGTAAATCGAATGCTATTGTAATTGCTAAGAACAGGCAGCTGTGTGCCAGCGGCATAGGGCAAACGTCCAGAGTGGATGCGTTGAAGCAGGCAATTGAAAAAGCACGGTCATTCGGATTCGATCTTACCGGATCGGTTCTGGCCTCCGATGCTTTTTTCCCATTCGCCGACAGTGTTGAGATAGCACATAAAGCCGGGATTACTGCTATAGTTCAGCCCGGGGGATCTGTCAGAGATCAGGAATCTATTGATTACTGTTCTTCAAATGGAATTGCAATGGTATTTACAGGGATCAGGCATTTTAAACATTAAATATTAAATTAATCAGCTCATATAATGGGACTATTTTCATTTTTAACACAGGAGATTGCAATCGATCTCGGAACTGCAAACACAATCATTATTCACAATGATAAAGTTGTTGTCGATGAACCATCTATTGTGGCAATAGATAAAAATACAGGTAAGCTGATTGCAATAGGTGAGAAAGCGAGACAGATGCATGGCAAGACACATGAAAACATTAAGACTATCAGGCCTTTACGTGATGGTGTAATCGCTGACTTTAATGCAGCAGAGCTGATGATAAGGGGAATGATCAAAATGATTGACAAGGGACCTCGTCTTTTTGCCCCGTCACTTAAAATGGTCGTTTGTATACCTTCAGGCAGCACCGAGGTGGAAATACGTGCTGTGCGTGACTCATCAGAACATGCCGGCGGACGTGATGTTTATATGATTTACGAACCGATGGCTGCAGCAATCGGGATTGGCCTTGATGTTGAAGCTCCGGAAGGTTGCATGGTGGTTGATATCGGTGGCGGCACAACTGAAATAGCTGTTATCGCTCTGGGAGGTATTGTTTGCAATAAATCAATAAGAATCGCAGGAGATGGATTTACAGCTGATATTCAGGCATATATGCGTCATCAGCATAATATTAAAATTGGTGAACGCACTGCAGAAGACATTAAGATAGGAGTGGGAGCCGCTCTTCCCGATATAGATAATCCTCCGCCTGATTATGTTGTGAGAGGACCAAATATTATGACAGCACTACCTATTGAAATACCAGTTTCTTATCAGGAAATAGCCTATTGTCTGGATAAATCCTTATCAAAAGTAGAGGCAGCTCTATTAAACGTTCTCGAGCAGACACCTCCTGAACTTTATGCCGATATAGTAAACAAAGGAATCTATCTGGCTGGTGGCGGAGCTTTACTGAGAGGTCTGGACAGAAGATTGACCGACAAGATCAATATCCCTTTCAATGTTGTTGAAGATCCCTTGCATGCGGTTGCACGTGGTACAGGTGTTGCCCTTAAAAATGTCGATAAGTTTCCGTTCCTGATGAGATAAAGTAACTGTGTGAATGAGGAATCTGCTGAATTTTCTGGCCAGATACAGTAACCTGATCATCTTTCTGATTCTTGAAGGAATAGCTTTTTATTTGCTTTCAACAGGGAATAGTTATCATAACTCCCGGCTTGTGAATGGTGTCAGGGGAATAACACGCGGAATTGAGGAGAAGATAAATCATACAAGATCATACCTGAGTCTCCGCTTTATTAATGAAACCCTTGCTGCAGAAAATGTTACTCTAAGGAACACTATTGCAAAACTGGCCAGAAGAGAGAATTCGCTTTTTTTTTCTGTAAATGATTCTGTAAATAAACAGCAATATCTTCACACCTCAGCTGAAGTAATTGAAAACTCAATAAACCGTCAGAAGAATTTTTTTACGATTAATAAAGGAGAAAGCCAGGGTATAAAAGTTGATATGGCAGTTATTTCTGAAAATAGCGTCGCAGGAGTAATTGTTGGCTGTTCCAAAAATTATTCGGTCGTGATGTCGCTGCTGAATTTCAATTTTAAATTAAGTGCCAGGATTAAATCAAATGGTTATTTCGGTTCACTGAGCTGGGATGGCAGGGATTACCGGTACGCTGTTTTAAGTGAGATACCCCAGCATGTTCTGGTAAATGTTGGAGATACAATTGAGACAACCGGCTATTCGGCAATATTTCCTGAAGGTGCAATGGTTGGTACTGTTAGTGATTACGAAAAATTTGGTGGCGACTTCTATAAAATTACTGTTTTAGTGGCAACTGATTTTAAAAAATTGCACTTTGTTGATGTTATTGGCAATATGAAGAAAACGGAACAACTTGAACTTGAAAAATTATTTCAATGATTAATTCAATCTTAAGGTTTGGTCTGATTTTTATTTTGCTTATACTGCTTCAGGTTTTGCTTTTTAACAATATCCAGTTCAGCGGATATGTTAATCCGTATGTTTATATATTGTTTATTCTTCTTTTACCGATTGAATTGCCTTCATGGTTACTCCTTTTGCTATCTTTTGCAACCGGACTGATAATAGATTTTTTTACAGGTTCCCCCGGAATGCATACTTCAGCAACAGTCCTTGCAGGATTCGTTCGTCCTTATGTTCTGAGAATTGTATCACCGAAAGATGGATATGAATCAGGGTCGGATCCCTCAATGCTGATATACGGTTTCAGATGGTTTTTCTCTTATGCTTTACTAATGGTACTTGTTCATCATACAGCTCTTTTTTACCTTGAGGTCTTCCGGTTTACAGATTTCTTCAGAACAATGCTGAGAGTATTATTAAGTACATTGTTTTCCATGACTTTTATTCTTCTGATTGAATTTTACAGGAGGGGGAAGTAATTTAATTTGAAATATGAAAGATCCTTTCATTAACAGGAAATATGTTATTATGGCACTTATAGTGCTTGCAACACTTGGCTTGTTAGTGAGGTTGTTTATTATTCAGGTTGTTAAAAGTTCATACAGACTCTCGGCAGATAATAACGTTTTAAGATATATTACACAGTATCCTGCCCGAGGGCTTATATATGACAGAAATGGGAAACTGATAGTCTTTAATCAGGCTGCATATGATCTTATGGTTGTACCTACCCAGGTATCAAATATCGACACAACAGGGTTTTGCGACCTGCTTGGAATTTCAACTGATCTGTTCAGAAAACAGCTGCGAATTGCTATTAACTATTCCAGACGTGCACCTTCAGTATTTCTGAAACAGGTTTCGAATGAAACATATGCAAAGTTTCAGGAAAAAATGTTTTTGTATCCGGGCTTCTATGTACAGCCACGTACACTTCGAAAATATTCAAAACCTGTTGCTGCCCATATTCTTGGATACGTAAGCGAGGTTGATGACGGAGTAATCAAAAAAAATCCTTATTACAAACCTGGTGATTACATTGGGAAGAGCGGAATCGAAGAATCTTATGAAAAGGATTTAAGGGGCAGACGCGGAGTTAAAATTTTTCTGGTCGATGTCTTCAGCCGGATAAAAGGCTCATATGAAAAGGGAAAGTTGGATACTCTGGCGGTACAGGGCTCCAATATCGTTTCCGGAATCGATCTTGATCTTCAGGAGTATGGAGAGCTTCTGATGAAAAACAAAAGAGGAAGTGTTGTTGCAATAGAACCCAAATCGGGAGAAGTACTCGCACTTATTTCATCTCCTGATTACGATCCTGCTTTGCTCGTAGGAAGAGTCAGGTCGGAAAACTTCGCAAAACTTCTGGGTGATTCAATTTTACAGCCTTTATTTAACAGGGCATTAATGGCATCATATCCGCCCGGATCAACTTTCAAACCTATAAATGGACTAATTGGCCTTCAGGAAGGGGTAATCACTCCGCAAACACTTTTTGAGTGCCATAGAGGATATCTTTTCGTTGCATGCCATGCTCATCCATCCCCTCTTAGTATTGTCGGAGCAATCGGGAATTCATGTAATGCCTATTTTTGTCAGACCTACAGAAGAGTTCTTGAAAATCCTGCTTATAATACTATTGGTGATGCTTACTTTAAATGGAAAAGCTATCTGAATGAGTTCGGTTTTGGCAGCAAACTGGGAACCGATTTTGTAAATGAACTCTCAGGGTTTATTCCATCTACGGAATATTTTGATAAATATTATGGTAAGAACAGGTGGAAAGCCCTGACTGTCATTTCAATGGCAATCGGACAAGGTGAAGTCGGCGCAACTCCTCTTCAGATGGCAAATATGACAGCTGCCATAGCAAACCGTGGTTATTTTTACACTCCTCATATTGTAAAATCAGTTGGCGCCGGCCATACCATTGACGAACGTTTCACAACGAAACATCAGATAGATATTGATACCGCAAATTTTGAACAAATTGTACTTGGAATGGAACAAGCAGTTACAAGCGGTACAGCAGCAGGTGTTAAATTGAAAGATATCATCATATGCGGAAAAACCGGGACAGCGCAAAATCCTCATGGTGCCAACCATTCTGTTTTTATTGCATTTGCGCCTAAGGATAATCCTAAAATTGCAATTGCTGTTTTTGTTGAAAATGCCGGTTTCGGTGCAACCTATGCAGCTCCTGTGGCAAGTCTTATGATAGAAAAATATATAAAAGGAGAGATATCCAATAAAGCTCTGGAAAAGAGAATACTTGAACTAAATCTTGAGGGGAAAATCAGTGAAGCGGAGCGTTAATATCTGGAATGGGATCGACAAGATTTCAATAGTCCTGTTTTTGCTTCTGGTTGCACTGGGATGGATCAATATATATGCTGCAGTTTTTAACGAAGATCATCCAGGATTGCTGGACTTTTCACAACGGTATGGAAAGCAGTTTATCTGGATAATTGCATCGCTCATACTTGCTGTTTTTATAGTAATTATCGATAACCGGTTCTATTTCTTTTTCTCCTGGTTTATTTATGGGACATGTATGTTGCTTCTGGTTCTTGTTGTTATTTTTGGGAAGGAAATAAACGGTGCAAGATCATGGTTTGAGTTTGGAGGAATCAGTCTTCAACCGTCGGAATTAGCAAAGTTTGGAACAGCCCTGGCCCTTGCAAGTTATTTAAATACCAGGAGACAGGATCTGACACGATTATCAGCTATGATTCCCGCATCGGCAATAATTCTTTTCCCGGCATTTCTTATTATGCTTCAGCCTGATACAGGGTCAGCAATTGTTTATTTTTCTTTATTTATAGTACTCTTCAGAGAAGGAATGAGCCCATATATATTTGTATCGGGGTTATTAATGATAGTTCTGTTTTTTCTTACCCTTCTTACGAACATTCTTTATCTTACAATTGCATCGATAATTATTGCAGTGATTCTTGTGTGGTTTACAACACGAAAATGGAAACTGGTACTTTTCGGAACCGGGATTTTCCTCCTTATTGCCGGAACCATTTATTTACTTGATCATTATATCATTAAATCCATCGGTAATGAGCTGGTTATTTTTATCTCACTCATTCTTTCAGGTGCAGCTTATGCTTTTTATATCTATAATAAGAGAGCGGCGTCTGTTTTAATAATATATATATTCCTTTTAGGAAGTATCATCTTTGTTAATGCGTTTGATTACGCATTTAATAATATACTTCCCAAACATCAGAAGGATAGGGTGAACACTCTTCTTGGTTTTAAAACAGATCTGCATGGAACGGGGTATAATGTCAACCAGTCAATAATTTCGATTGGTTCAGGCGGTTTCGCCGGAAAAGGTTTTTTGCAGGGAACACAAACAAAGTTCAAGTTTGTGCCCAAGCAGAGCTCAGACTTTATTTTCTGTACTGTTGGTGAAGAATGGGGTTTTATGGGCTCCGGTATTGTAATCGGAATCTATTTGTTTCTCCTTTTGAGACTTGTCACTTTGGCTGAACGACAGCGTTCGGTCTTTGCAAGGATATACGGATACTGTGTTGCTTCAATCTTTTTTACTCATATCTTTTTAAATATCGGAATGGCTATCGGTCTAATACCGGTGATAGGGATACCATTACCTTTTTTAAGCTATGGAGGAAGCTCTTTATGGGGGTTTACTATTCTTCTGTTTATATTCCTGAGGCTTGATGCAAGCCGTACCGAATATCTGGTATGATCAGAATGGTATTGTTATCCTGTGTGAGATTTCAATGCCAAAATCTTTTTCAACATAATCAATTAGTTGAGGAAAAAACTCCATAAAATCGTCCTGAAGGGAATAATAATTTTTTTTTAGAGCATGCATTGCAAATCTGGTTTCATTCGGAAGGGTTGAACGCTTGCTCAGTGTATTTAAAACATGACGGATTCCGCCCAGGGTCTGGTATGATTCTATCCAGTTGTTTATAATAAAGAAAGGCATCATCTCCCTGACATTTTCGGGCATGATTTCGTAATTGTTCACGAGCGCCCTGTAGAAATTATATGTAACACTTTCAAGAGGTCTCCTGGAAAAAAAATCCCATTCCTTAGTAAGAAAATGATCATAAATTATATCGGTAATGACACCTGAATACTTATGATATTTCCTGGTAAAAAATATCTTACTCCGGTGAACTACAGGATGACTATCGGTGAATCCATCGATATGACGATGCAAGATGATACCTTTTCTGATCAGATCGGGATACTTTAGGTAATCACGTCCTTTCACGTAATCACCTATGTAATTGCCAATGATTATTTTATCAGAATCACCTGAAAGATATATGTGAGCCAGCACATTCATAACATGATATAATAGTACAAAGAATTTGCCATATACCTTCTCTAATTGAAAACATTTTCTTTAACATGTTTTCAGACCATACCTAAAACAGTATTAACAGATTGTTATTCAGAAAATTAAAGCATATAAACGGTATTTAAAAAAATACCATAAAATGCTCGGAATTTCGGTATGCAAATTATACATTTGTTGGTTCATTTTAAAATGAAAATTCATTTCCGGCAATTAATTTCTAATAAACTAAGGAGGATTTATGACTAAGAAAAATGTCATCATAATTGGTGCAGCAGGTCGCGATTTCCATAATTTCAATACTTGCTACAGAGATAATGAATATTATAATGTTGTTGCATTTACAGCGGCTCAGATACCCGATATTGACGGTAGAAAATATCCGAAAGAACTGGCTGGCAAATTATACCCTGATGGGATCCCGATTTTTGCTGAAGAAAATCTTCCGGATCTTATAAAGAAGTTTAAAGTTAATGATTGTATATTTTCATACAGCGATGTTACTTATCAGAAAGTAATGGCCGTGAGTGCAATAGTGAATGCTGCAGGTGCAAACTTTGTTTTGCTCGGACCTTCCGATACCATGGTAAAAAGCACAAAACCTCTTATAGCTGTTGGTGCTATCCGTACGGGATGTGGCAAGAGCCAGACATCAAGAAAGGTTATTGAGCTTCTTATGGAAAAGGGGTTAAAAGTTGTTGCGATTCGTCATCCGATGCCTTATGGAGATCTTAATGCTCAGAAAATTCAACGTTTTGCCGTTGTTAAAGATCTTGAATTACATAAATGCACACTGGAGGAGATGGAAGAGTATGAACCACACGTCGTCAGAGGAAATGTGATTTATGCCGGGGTTGACTATGAAGCAATACTTCGGGCAGCTGAAAACGATCCTGCAGGTTGTGATGTAATTCTGTGGGACGGAGGAAATAATGATTTTCCATTCTACAAACCCGATCTTATGATAACAGTTACAGATCCTCATCGGGCTGGTCACGAGCTAAGGTATTACCCGGGCGAAGTTACACTCCGCATTGCCGACGTTGTTGTAATAAATAAAATGGATAGTGCTTCTCCTGAGGCAATACAGATTGTCAGGGAGAGTATTGACAAGGTTAATCCGAAAGCTATTGTTATCGATGGTGCTTCACCGATTAAAGTCGACGACTCCTCTTTGATCAAAGGGAAAAGGGTGCTTGTTGTTGAAGATGGTCCGACTCTTACACATGGTGAGATGAAACTTGGGGCAGGAGTTGTTGCCGCTCGAAAATTCGGAGCTGCAGAACTTGTTGATCCACGCCCCTATACTATTGGAAAACTGAGTGATACATTCAGATTATATCCGAATATCGGAACATTGCTTCCTGCAATGGGTTATGGTGATCAGCAACTAAAGGACCTTGAAACAACAATCAACAATACTGATTGTGACACTGTAATTATTGCAACACCAATCGATCTCAACAGGATCATCAAAATCAATAAACCGAATACAAGGGTTTATTATGATCTTCAGGAGATTGGCGATCCTAATCTGACTGAAGTGATTGATGAATTTGTTAAGAAATACAAACTTAATTAATAGAATTTGTTTTGTGAGAAGCACCCCCTTT